>WBZQ01001177.1_pt1 | contig 18667 bp, 13 predicted proteins | sample 5204251 | NCBI WGS metagenome assembly WBZQ01 (sample SAMN12412402, study PRJNA552823) | activated sludge metagenome | isolation source: activated sludge from nitrification reactor of wastewater treatment plant... | place: USA: Virginia | collected 2017-09 | reverse complement strand
CGACGACCTGAGCCTTCTGGGCACGAACTGGCACGGCCAGCACGTGTTCAAGCTGGGCGCCAACCTCGACTTCCTGAGCTACGACGTCAGCAAGCGCCTGTTCGGCAACCCGCTCTACCGCTTCCGCTCCGACAACGGCTTCGCCTTCCCCTTCGAGGCGCAGTACGGCGCGGGCAACCCCGACCTGTCGGCCGAGAATCGCCAGGTCGGCCTCTACGCCCAGGACGACTGGGACCTGACCGCGCGCCTGCAGCTCAACCTCGGCCTGCGTTGGGACTACGAGTCGGACATGCTGAACAACGACTACGTCACGCCGGCCGACGTGCGCCAGGCGCTGTCGCCCTTCATCGACGCGCGTTACTTCACCGACGGCTCCCAGCGCCCGGCCTACCTGGGCGCGCTGCAGCCGCGCGTGGGCTTCTCGTACGCCCTCGGCGGGCGCGGCCGCACCACGCTGGTGGCGGGCTTCGGGCGCTACTTCGACCGCACGCTCTACAACTACCTGCTCGACGAGCGCTATCGGCTCCAGTACGGCATCCGCACCTTCCGCTTCTCGGCCGACGGCGCGCCGCGCGACGGGCTGCCGACGCTCGCCTGGAGCCCGGCCTATTTCACGGCCCAGGGGCTCGAACAGGTCATCGCCTCGGGCCAGGCACCCAAGCCCGAGGTGTTCCTGATCGAGAACGACACGCGCCCGCCGCACAGCACCCAGTGGAGCCTGGGGCTGCGCCACCGCCAGGGCGCGGTCACGCTCGCGGCCACCTACGTGGGCGCGCGCAGCCGCAACGACCTGAGCTTCATCTTCGGCAACCGCCGCGCGGACGGCACCTGCTGCCAGGAACTGGCCCCCCAGTACAGCAACGTGCTGCTGTCGAGCGATGCCAAGCAGAGCTGGTTCGACGCGCTCTATCTGACCGTCGACAAGCCCTACAGCGCGCGCTCGAAGTGGGGCCTCTCGCTGGCCTACACCCTGGCCGACGCGCGCGCCAATGGCGGCGACCTGTTCAGCCTCGACTACCCCACCGTCGAGGCCTACCCGCGGCATCCGACCGACCAGGACGAACGCCACCGCCTGGTGGCGACCGGCATCGTAGGCCTGCCGGCGGCCCTGCGCGCCAGCGCCATCGTCACCTACGGCTCGGGCCTGCCGTTCCACGTCTTCGACGCCTCGCGCGGCTTCGGACCCAACGAGTTCCGCGTGCTGCTGAACGGCGGACGAGGCGACTCGACCCAGTCCATCGACCTGCGCCTGGAGAAGGACGTCCAACTCGGCAGCGGACACCGACTGGGCGCGGTGGCCGAGGTCTTCAACGTCTTCGACCACGCGAACTACGGCTGCTACGAGGGCTTCAAGCCGCCCCTGCCCGAGGTCAACGCGCGCTTCGGTCAGCCAAGTTGTCTGCGTGAGCCGGGACGCCGCCTGCAGTTCGGATTGAACTACGCTTTCTGACGACGCGCCCGCGCGTCCCCACAGCCGCGCCGCGGCCAAGGGACGCGCGGGCCGTGCGTTTCCGGCCTCGCGCCCAGGAGCCACCCGTGCGTCGCCTGATCTTCACCGCCGGCCTCTGTCTCACGTTGTTCGGTGCGACGCGCGCGCTGCGCGGCGATGCCGGGCGCGATGCGCTCGAAGCGCGTGTGGATGCGCTGTTGGCGCGCATGACCGTCGCGGAGAAGCTCGGCCAGCTCCAGCAGCTCGACGGCTTCGCCGAGGGCGACTTTCGTCCGGAGCACCTCGAGCTCGCGCGGCGCGGCGCGCTGGGCTCGACCCTCAACGTGCGCGGCGTCGCGCGCGTCAACGCGCTGCAGCGCGCGGCGGTCGCCGAATCGCGGCTCGGCATCCCGCTGCTGTTCGCCTTCGACGTCATCCATGGGTACCGCACCATCTTCCCCATTCCGCTGGGCGCGGCGGCGAGTTGGGACCCGGCGGGCGTGGAGCGCTCGTCGGCCATTGCCGCGGCCGAAGCGCGCGCGGTAGGACTCCGTTGGACGTTCGCGCCCATGGTCGACGTGGCGCGCGACGCGCGTTGGGGCCGCGTGGCCGAGGGCGCCGGAGAAGACCCGTTCCTGGGCGCGGCGATGGCACGCGCGCAGGTGCGCGGCTTCCAGGGCGACGATCCCGCCGCGCCGGGCAGGCTGCTGGCCTGCGCCAAACACTGGGTCGGCTATGGAGCCGCCGAGGCGGGACGCGAATACAACACAACGGACCTGAGCGAGCGCGCGCTGCGTGAGGTGCACTTCCCGCCCTTCCGAGCGGCGCTCGAGGCCGGCGTGGGCACCTTCATGAGCGCCTTCAACGACGTCGACGGGCGGCCGGCTTCGGCCAACCCGTTCACGCTCACACGCGTGCTGCGCGGCGAATGGGGCTTCGACGGCCTCGTGGTCAGCGACTACGAGTCGGTGCGCGAGCTGCAGGCCCACGGCGTGGCCGCGGACGAAGCCGAAGCCGCCGCAGTGGCGCTGCGGGCGGGCGTCGACATGGAGATGGTGAGCCGGCTGTACGTGCGTCACGGCGCGGTGCTCCTGCACGGCGGCCGCCTGGACCTGGCAACTCTCGACCAGGCGGTGCGACGCGTGCTGCGGGTCAAGTTGCGCTTGGGCCTCTTCGAGCACCCCTACGCCGACGACGTACCGGAGAGCGACGTGCTGCTGCGCCCACAGGCGCTCGTCGAGGCGCAGGCCGCGGCCGCGCGCTCGCTGGTGCTGCTGCGCAACGAGGGCGGCCTGTTGCCGCTGCGCCGCGATCTGCGCCGGCTGGCGCTCGTCGGCCCGCTGGCCGACGACGCCCAGGCTTTGCTCGGGTCGTGGTCGGGCGACGGCCGCAAGCAAGACGCCGTCACGTTGCTGCAGGCCGTGCGCGACGAGGCTGGCACGGGCGTGCAGGTCGAGCACGCGCGCGGCTGCGGCATCGAAGGCGGCGACGAGGCCGAGATGCAGGTCGCGGTCGACCTCGCCCGGCGCGCGCAGGTGACCGTGGCCGTGCTCGGGGAGAGCGCCGAGATGAGCGGCGAAGCGGCTTCGCGCAGCGTGCTCGGCCTGCCCGGGCGTCAACTCGAGCTGTTGCAGCGGCTCCACGCCACGGGCACGCCGCTCGTCGTGGTGCTCATGAACGGCCGGCCGCTGGCGCTCCCCTGGCTGGCCGAGAACGTGCCCGCCATCCTCGAGGCCTGGTTTCCCGGCACGCGCGGCGGCCCGGCCATCGCCGACGCGCTGTTCGGCGACGTGAACCCCGGTGGCAAGCTGCCCATGACCTTCCCGCGCAGCGTGGGCCAGGTGCCGCTCTACTACGCGCACAAGCGCACGGGCCGGCCGCCAGCCGAGGGCAAGTACACCTCGAAGTACCTGGACGTGCCGGTCACGCCGCAGTGGCCGTTCGGCTTCGGTCTCAGCTACACGCGCTTCGAGCTCTCCGGCCTGAGCCTCAGCGCAACGCGCATCCCGACCGACGGCGAGCTGGAGGTGGCGGTCGACGTGAGGAACGTCGGCGCGCGCTCGGGCGACGAGGTGCTGCAGCTCTACCTGACCGACGTGGCCGCCAGCGTGACGCGACCGGTCCAGGAGCTGCGCGGCTTCGAGCGCGTCAGCCTGGCTCCGGGCGCGACGCGGCGCGTGCGTTTCGAGCTCGGCCCGCGCGAGCTGGGCCTGCTCGACGCCGAGCTGCGCTTCGTGGTCGAGCCGGGCGCCTTCAAGCTACGCGTCGGTCAAGACTCGACCAGCGGCCTGGAGGCGGCCTTCGATGTGGTCGCGCGCTGAGCGTCGCGCTCGCGGCCTCGCCGCGCTGGCCGTGTGCGCGCTGCTGGCCAGCGCTTGCGCGACGCACGAGCCACGCCTGGGCGCGCTGCCGCCCTCCGACGAAGCCTTCCTCGACGATCTCGCGCGGCGCGCATTGCTGTACTTCGTCGAGCACAGCGACGCGCGCACGGGCCTGGTGCGCGACCGCGCGCGGGCCGGCGGCGCGCCGGTGCCGGGCGCTGACGGCGACGTCGCCAGCGTGGCCGCCAGCGGCTTCGGCCTGGCCGCGCTGTGCATCGGCGCCGAGCGCGGCTACCTGCCGCGCGACGAAGCCCGCGCCCGCGCGCGCGTGGCGCTGCGCTTCCTGCTCGCCGAAGCGCCGCACGAGCGCGGGTTCGTCTACCACTGGCTGGATCTGCGCAGCGGCGCGCGGCGCTGGCAGGCCGAGGCCTCGTCGATCGATACGGCGCTGATGCTGGCCGGGGCGCTGACGGCGCGCCAGTGTTTCGCGGACGACCCGACCGTCGTCGAGCCGGCCACGCGCCTTTTCGAGCGTGTCGATTTCCGCTGGATGCTGAACGGCCACGAGACGCTGCTCTCGATGGGCTGGCGCCCCGAGAGCGGCTTCGTCGCCGCGCGCTGGGACCGCCACTTCGAGCAGCCCCTGCTGGTGCTGTTGGGCATCGGCTCGCCCACCCATCCGCTGCCGCCGCGGGCCTGGAGCGCCTGGCCGCGCGAGACCGTGGTGTATGCGGGGTTGCGCTACGTGGCCGGCGCGTCGCCGCTCTTCATCCACCAGTTCTCGCAGGCCTTCGTCGACTTCCGCGGACGCCGCGACAGCTTCCCGCCGCACGTCGACTACTTCGAGAACTCGGTCACGGCCACGCTCGCGCAACACCGCTTCTGTCAGGACCTGCGCGCGCGCTTCCCCGGCTACGGTCCGCTCGTCTGGGGCCTGAGCGCGTCCGACAGTGCGCGCGGCTACGTGGCCTGGGGCGGGCCGCCCGCGCAGCCCGAGCTGGACGGCACTGTCGTGCCCTACGCCGTGGCCGGCTCGCTGCCCTTCACGCCGCGTCTGGCGCTGCGCTCGCTGCGTCACCTGCGCGCGCGTTTCGGCGCGCGCATCTACGGGCGTTACGGCTTCGTCGACGCCTTCCATCCGACCAACGGCTGGACCGGCCCGGACGTGATCGGCATCGACGTCGGCCTGACGCTCCTGAGCGCCGAGAACCTGCGCTCCGGGCGCGTCTGGAGCTGGTTCATGGCGAACGAGGAGCTGCCTCGCGCGCTGGCGCTGGCGGGCCTGACCGGCGGCGCGCGTCCCAGACGATGAGCAGCGCCAGCGCGGCGACGCACAGCGCCGCTCGGCGCTCCTGATCGCTCGCGGGCAAGACCAGCGAAGGCAGCCAGTCGCCGAGCGACAGACGCCCGGCCGGCGTGTCGAACGCCAGCGCCTCCCACACCCGCGTGGGCCGGTCGCGGCGATTCAGCAACAGCAGCGCTTCTGGGCGCGCCAGCATGAAGGCGCCCAGCGCGAGTCCGGCCACCAGCAGCGGCCTGCGCAGGGCGACGAGGCCACGCGGCGCGCGCGCCTGGCTCGCGCTCACGCGCAGGGCGACGAGCGCCGCCAGCGACGGCACGAGCGGCACCAGGAAGCGCGCCGGCGGACACATCCCACCCCACCACATGCGCCAGGCCAGCAGCGGCGCGAGCAGTGTCACGGCCACGAGCAGGTGCGCGCGCGCGGCGCGCTGCGCGGCCTGGCCCAGACGCCCGCGCAGCAACGCCGGCAGCAACGGCAATGCGGCCAGCGCGAGCACGAAGGCCGGCGCGTGCGGCAGCAGGCCGAACGAGCGGTCGAGCAGCAGGCCCAGCGCGGCGCGCAGCGGCGCGGGCGCGACGCCGCGCGGCAGGCCGCCGCCGTAGAGCGCGAGCGGCGTGGCACGACCGAAGATCGAGAGGTGGTAGGCGACGTAGAGCGCCGCGGCCAGCGCGGCCGCGCCCAGGAACAGCGCGCGGTCGCGGCCGCGCAGGCGCGCGAGCGCGAGCACACCCAGCGCCGCCGCGGCCGGGATCAGCTTGACGTGCAGCCACGGCAGCGCCGCGGCGCAGGCCGCGATGCCCAGCGCCGCAGGCGTGCTTGCGGCGCGCCCCGGCCGCGGGCCCGTCTCGTCGGCGTCGTTCAGCAGTCGCAGCGCCAGCGCCAGGGCCAGCGCCGAGGGCACTTCCGTGTAGACGTGAAAAGCATAGAAGGCCAGCGGCGGCCCGGCCGCGACGCAGGCAGCGAAACCGGCAGCCGCGCGCGTCGCTCCGAGCTGGCGAGCCAGCACCGGCACCTGCGCGACCACCAGTGCCGCCAGCAGCGCCAGCAGCGCCACGCAGGCCGGCCGCCCACCCAGCGCGTAGGCGGGCGCCAGCAGCGCCGGCAGGCCCGGGCTGTGGGCGGGAAACGGGCGCCCGTCGGCGCGCGGCGCACCGTAGTGCGGCCCGTCGAGCGCCGGCGCGTAGGCGCGGTAGTCGCCGCGGGCGAAGTTGTCGCGCAGGTCGAGGTCGCCCTCGCTCGCCAGGCTCTGCGCCATCAGCAGGTAGTGCGGCTCGTCGCCCGAGGCCTGTAGGCGATCGACGTAGCGCAGCCCCACTACGAGGTAGAGCCCGGCGAGCGCGCCGACCCAGGCCCATGTCGGGCAGGCCCAGAGCACGCGCGACCATCGATGCTGGCGCACCACGGCCGGTATCGTACCGACACGGCGCGCCGGCGTCAGCAACGACGCCTCAGGTGGCGCGTACGTGCACGCGCGCGCCACCGCCGTTCATGACAGAGGAGAAAGCGTGTTTTCTCTTGGCGCTCACTTTGGGCGTGTGACACACTGGATCATCCAATTGGGGGGTCGCTGTAACACGCTCTGCAGCGACAAGGAGGGGATGATGTCCAGGTCAAGTACGGTTTATCGAACGTTCGCGCTGATGAGCGCCGGCGTGCTCGGGGTCGGGGCGGCGGGCGCGGCGGTCACGCGCGACGCGGCCCTGAGCGCTGCACGCGAGCACCTGCGCCAGACGCACCGCACGCTCGGGCTGACGCGTGCCGACGTGGCCGAGAGCGCGCCGAGCAGCGTCGTTCTCAGCCGGCACACCGGCGTCACTCACGTCTACCTGCAACAGACGCACGCCGGCATCCCCGTCTACAACGCCGTGGCGACGGTCAACGTCGATGCGCACGGGCGCGTGCTGAACGTGCGCCAGAGCTTCGTGGCCGACCTGGCCACGGCCGCGCGCGGACAACGCGCGCGACAAGACGCGCTGGGCGCTTTCGCCGTGGCCGCCCGCCACCTGGGGCTCGCGCCGCGCGGCGACGTACAGGCGCGGGCGCGCGCGGGGCGTCCCGACGCCGCCACGACGCTCTCGGCCGGCGACCTGACCGCGCGTCCCATCGAAGCGCGCCTGACGTGGTTTCCACAGGGACGCGACGTGCGCCTGGCCTGGAGCCTCGACGTCGAACCGCGTGACGGCGCGCACTGGTGGCAGGTGCTGGTGGACGCCCGCACGGGCGCCGTGCTCGACGTGCAGGACATGGTCATCGAGGACTCCCCGACCGCGATCGCGGCGGCCGTGGCGCGGCCGCGCGGCAGCCAGCGCACGACGCTCGTGACGGGCGGCGTCCCGGAGTTCCCCGTCACCGACGGCGCGGTCTACAACGTCTTCCCGCTGCCGCTCGAGAGTCCCTCGGACGGCGGGCGCACGCTGGTCACCGGCGCGGCCGACCCGAGCGCGTCGCCCTTCGGCTGGCACGACACCGACGGCGTGGCGGGAGCCGAGTTCACGCGCACGCGCGGCAACAACGTGCACGCCTACGCCGACCGCGACAACAACAACACGCCCGACGCGGGCAGCGATCCCGACGGCGGGCCGACGCTGAGCTTCGACTTCCCGCTCGACCTCGACGCGCGACCGCTCGACTCACAGGCCGCCGCCGTGACCAACCTGTTCTACTGGAACAACGTCATGCACGACGTCGCTTACGGCTACGGGTTCGACGAGTCGGCCGGGAACTTCCAGGTCAACAACTATGGTCACGGCGGGCTCGGCAATGACGACGTGCGCGCCGAGGCCCAGGACGGCAGCGGCCGCAACAACGCCAACTTCTCCACGCCCGTCGACGGCTCCCGCCCGCGCATGCAGATGTTCGAGTGGCGCTCCGCGTTGCCCAACCCGATCACGGTCACGGCACCCGCGCCCGCCGTGGGCACCTACTTCGGCCCCATGGCCGGCTTCGGCGAGAGCCTCGTCACCACCGGCCCGATCAGCGGCGAAGTGGTCTACATCGGACGCGGCTGCGATCCCGCCTACCAAGCCGGCCAGCCGCTCGACCCCTATCTGGCGAGCGCGCTCGGCAAGCTGGTGCTGATCGACCGCGGGAGCTGCACGTTCACGGCCAAGGTCAAGAAGGCCCAGGACAACGGCGCCCTGGCGGTGATCATGGTCAACAACGTGGCCGGCGCACCGATCGCCATGGGCGGGGCCGACCCGACCGTGACGCTGGCGTCCGTGATGGTGAGCCTGGCCGACGGCACGCTGCTCAAGGCCAACGCGCCGCTGCAGGCCAGCCTGGCCGACGGCACGGGCGGCGCGCCGGACCGCGATTCCGACCTCGACGCCGGCGTGATCGCCCACGAGTACGGCCACGGCATCTCGAACCGCCTGACGGGCGGGCCGGCCATCGTCTCGTGCCTCAACAACGCGGAACAGATGGGCGAGGGCTGGAGCGACTGGTTCGCGCTGACGCTCACCACGCACCCCGACGACCGCGCCACGACCCCGCGCGGCGTGGCCACGTACCTCAGTTTCCAGCCCACCGACGGCCAGGGCCTGCGCCCGACCCAATACACGACCGACATGAGCGTCAACCCCTCGACCTACGCTTCGGTCGCCGACACGCTCAACATCAGTCAACCGCACGGCATCGGCTACGTGTGGAACACGATGCTGTGGGAGGTCTACTGGAACCTGGTGGACCGCCACGGCTACAACGCCGACGTCTACGCGCCCTGGCACAGCGGCGGCAACAACCTGGCGCTGCAGCTCGTCATGGACGGCATGAAGCTGCAGGTCTGCCGCCCGGGCTTCGTCGACGGGCGCGACGCCATCCTGCAGGCCGACGCCATCCTGACCGGCGGCGCGCATCAGTGCGAGATCTGGCGCGGCTTCGCCAAGCGCGGTCTGGGCGCGAGCGCCAGCCAGGGCAGCTCGCTCGACCGCACCGACGGGGTGCAGGCCTTCGACCTGCCCGGCGCCTGCGGCGCGGCCGTGTTCGGTGGGTTCCGGCCGCCCGTGCAGAACGCGCCGGCCGTCAACAGCGTCAACGCCGGCGCCACGGTGCCGCTCAAGTTCACGTTGTCGGGCGTGCCGAGCGTGCTGATCGACTCGCAGACCGTCGACTGCACCACTCTCGTGCCAACAGGCGCGGCGCCCGTGGCCGTGGCCTCGCCGGCCCTGCCGAAGAAGGCCGACGACTACCACGTCAACTGGAAGACCGACGGCGCCTGGGCGGGCACCTGCCGCCGGCTGACGCTGCGCATCCCGGCTGCGACCGACGCCGTGGCGTACTTCTCGTTCCACTGACGCGTACCCGGGAGCGCCGCCGCGCGCGGCGCTCCCGCCTCGCGCTCGTCGCCCTGGCGCGCCGGCACGCGCCCGCGTTTGACTCGCGCGCCAGGCATCGGGCATCATGCCGGACCGGCGATGCTGTGCCCCAAGTGTCAACGTGAGAACACGGACGACTCCCACCGCTGCACGCACTGCGGCGGGAGCATGTCGGTCGCCGCGCTCGAGGTCATCCGCGGCAACCTGGCCGAGAAGATCTACTTCCTGCGGCCGCGCAACTACACGATCGGGCGCGCGCGCCACAACGACCTGGCGCTGACCGAGCCCTCGGTTTCGAAGACGCACGCGCGCATCCTGTACCAGAACGGCCGCTACGTCGTCGAAGACCAGGGCAGCCTGCACGGCGTCTACGTCAACGCGGCCAAGGTCGAGCGCATCGAGTTGAGTTCGGGATCGCAGATCCAGTTCGGCAACGTCACGCTCAAGTTCTCGATCCTGGGCAGCGACGGCAGCACCGACCAGATCGCCGAGTTCCCCTGGCTCGAGCACCAGCAACTGCTGCTCTCGGTCGTGCAGACGCTCAACTCCACCCTGGTGCTGGCCCAGGTCTTGGAGCAGGTGCTCGACGCGGTCATGCGCATCACGCGCGCCGAACGCGGCTTCCTGCTACTGGCCGACACGTCCGCCGACGCGGCGCGTTACGAGTCGGTGGCCGGCCTGCGCCTGCGCGTGGCGCGACGCAAGGGCGGCGCCATGCCGCTCGACGAGGCGCAGGGCATCTCGACGTCGGTCGTGCGCAAGGCCATCGAGACGGGCGAGATCGTGGCCACGGGCAACGCCGTGGCCGATCCCAGCCTGGCGATGGCCCAGAGCGTGATCCTGATGGACTTGCGCACGATCGTCTGTATTCCGCTGCGCTCGCCGCGTGGCGAGATCGACGGAGGGGCCACCTACCCGCGCTCGCTGGGCGCGCTCTACGTCGACAACCAACTGACCTCGGCCCCCTTCAGCCCCGACAGCCTGAAGGCGGCCGAGGCCCTGGCGCGCCACGCCGCCCTGGCCATCGAGAACGCCCAGCTCTTCGAACGCGAGCAGCGCACGATCGAGGAGCTGCGCCTGGCCCAGAAGCAGCTCCTGCAGTCGGAGAAGCTGGCCACCATCGGGCAAATGGCGGCCGGCATCGCGCACGAGTTGAACACGCCGCTCACCTACATCATGGGCAACCTGGAGCTGCTCCAGATCCAGCCGCTGACGCCCGCCCAGCAGGACATGCTGCGCTCGATCGCGCGCGGCTCGGAGCGCCTGAAGAGCCTGGCCCAGAGCCTGCTCGCGTTCTCGCGCCCGTCACACGAGGAGCTCGTGCCGCTCTCGGCCAACGAGGTCGTGGAGCGCAGCCTGGAGCTGTGCCACTACCAGATCATGAAGGGCGGCGTGAAGCTCGTGAAGGAGCTGTCGCCCGACCTGCCACGCGTCCGGGGCGTCTCGAACCAGCTCGAGATGGCGCTCATCAACCTGGTGGTCAACGCCATCCAGGCCATGAACGGCGGCGGCACGCTGCGCGTCAGCACGGCGGCGCTGGAAGGCGAGCGCGTCGAGATCACGGTCAGTGACACGGGCGCCGGCATCCCCGAGGCCATCCAGTCGACGATCTTCGAGCCCTTCTTCACGACCAAGCCCGAAGGCCAGGGCACGGGCCTGGGGCTGTCGACGGTGCTCATGGTGGTCGAGCGCCACAAGGGCAAGATCGAGTTCACCAGCAAGCCCGGCGCTGGCACCGCCTTCCGCATTCAACTACCCGTCAGCGCGTAGCCCCACAGCCGCGCGGGCGTGTTCGCCGAGCCACGCCTGGCGCCGAGCACACGCCGCGCACGCATCGAAATCCAATGAACACACGGTGGCGCGCATGGCACGCGTCGTGCTTCTTCGCCGGTGCGGGAGGATGCGAGCGTGCGTCACACACTCATGCGCTGGACCCTGGGCGGCGGGCTCTTCACGCTTGGGGTCTGGCGTGAGCCCGGCGCGAACTTTCCGGCGCCGTCGACCGTCCTGCTGATTCTGGGGGCGTTCCTGGCGCTGTCGCTGTCGCGCGCGTCAGAGCGCACATGAGCATGCTGACGACCTTCGACCTGGGCCGTTTCCCGAACCTGCGCGCGCGCCTGCGCCTGCTGGCGCTCGGTTACGTGGTCAAGACGGCGGCCTTCGGCGTGGCGTGGTACTTCATCCCCGACCTGCCACAGCGTCTGCTCGGCTTGGGCACGGCGGCCTGGGTCTGGCTCGCCGACTAGCCCGCGCCGCTCGATCAGGCGTCGCGCCCGCGTCAGCCCGTGGCGCTGGCTTCAGTCGCTGACGATCAGCCGTCCGCGCAGGGCCTCGTTGTCGGGCTCGAGACAGGAATAGAAAGCGAAGGTTCCGACCCGCTCGGGGGTCACTTCGACCAGCGTGTCGCGTCCTGGCAGGATGCGCTTCTCGACGCGCAGCTCGTCGACGGCGAAGCAGTGCTCGCGGTCGGCACTGCGCAGCACCAGGCGCACGCTCTCGCCCTTGCGCAGGCGCACGACCTTCGGCCGAAAGCCCGAGGCCGCCGCGGTGATCTCGAGGTCGACGTCGGCGGGGGCGGCCGCGGCGCGCGGCGCGCCGAACGGCCACAGCGCGCTCGCGCACAGCGCCGACGACAGCACGCGCGCGCGGACGTTGTTGCGCGCGCGGCTGCCGGCGGCTGGCACAAGGAGCATCAGCGATGGCGCGAATGGTCGCGCGGGCCGTGGTCACGGCGCGGACCGCGCTCGTCGCGGCGCCGGCCGCCCTCGCCGCCGGGCGCGCCCGAGCCGCCCGAGCCCGCGTTCGGATCGCCGCCCTCGGCTTCGGCCAGCAGCGCCTTGCGCGAGAGCCGGATCTTGCCCGAGGGGTCGATGTTGACCACCTTGACGAGCACCTGGTCGCCTTCCTTGACCTCGGCGCGTACGTCCTTGACGTGATGGTTGGACATCTCGGAGACGTGCAGGAGGCCGTCGGTGCCCGGCAGGATCTCGACGAAGGCGCCGAAGTCGACCACGCGCACGACTTTGCCGAGGTAGGTCTTGTTGAGCTCGGCCGTGGCGGTCAGTTCCTCGATGATGGCGATGGCCTTGCGTGCCGCGGCCTCGTCGATCGAGGCGATCGAGACGCGCCCGTCGTCCTCGACGTCGATCTTGCAGCCGGTGCGCTCGACGATCGAGCGGATCATCTTGCCGCCCGGCCCGATGATGTCGCGGATCTTGTCGACCGGCACGCGGATGCTCAGGATGCGCGGCGCGTAGGCGCTGATGTCGGCGCGCGGCGCGCCCAGAGCCTCGGCCATGCGGTCGAGGATGTGCAGACGGCCGACGCGCGCCTGTTCGAGCGCGCGCGCCATGATCTCGGGCGTGATGCCGGAGATCTTGATGTCCATCTGCAAGGCCGTGATGCCCTCGCGCGTGCCGGCGACCTTGAAGTCCATGTCGCCGTAGTGGTCTTCCTCGCCGGCGATGTCGGACAGCACCTGCCAGGCGTCGCCCTCCTTGACGAGACCCATGGCCACGCCGGCCACCGGGCTCTTCATCGGCACGCCGGCGTCCATCAGCGCCAAGGTGCCGCCGCAGATGCTGGCCATCGAGGACGAGCCGTTGGACTCGAGGATGTCGGACACGATGCGCACGGTGTAGGGGAAGGCCTCCTCGTCGGGCAGCATCTCGCGCAGGGCGCGCTCGGCCAGCGCGCCGTGGCCGATCTCGCGCCGGCCGGGGCCGCGCAGGAACTTGACCTCGCCCACCGAGAAGGGCGGGAAGTTGTAGTGCAGCATGAAGCGCTTCTTGTGGTCGGGCTCCTGCACCGTGTCGATGATCTGCATGTCCTCGGAGGTGCCGAGCGTGACGGTCACGAGCGCCTGCGTCTCGCCGCGCGTGAAGACGGCCGAGCCGTGGGTACGCGGCAGCACGCCGACTTCGCTCGTGATCGGCCGGATCTCGTCGAAGCGGCGCCCGTCGAGGCGGCGGCCGTTCTGCAGGATCTCGCTGCGCAGCAGCTTCTCGCGCAGGCCGTCGTAGACCGCGGGCAGGGCCGCGCGCTTGTCGGTCTGATCTTCTCCGAGCGTCGCGGCGTACTCGTCGCGCACGCGCTTCATGGCGGCGTACGAGTCGAGCTTGCCGCGCAGGCGCATGGCCTGCAGCAAGGGCTCGCGCAGCGCGCCTTCGATCTCGGCCACCAGGGCCGGGTCGAGCGCCTTCTTGACCACGGCGCGCTTGGGCTTGCCGACGCGCCGGCGCAGCTCTTCCTGCAGCGCCACGATGCGCTTGATCTCGTCGTGCCCGGCCACCAGCGCGCGCACCATGTCGGCTTCGGACAGCTCGTGGGCGCCCGATTCGACCATGGCGATGGCGTCGGCCGTGCCGGCCAGCAGCAGGTTCAGGCGGCTCTTCGAGCGCAGGTCGGCGGTGGACGGGTTGACCACGCACTGCCCGTCCCAGAAGCCGACGCGCACCGCGGCGATGGGCTTCTCGTAGGGGATGTCGGAGATCGTCAGGGCCGCCGAGGCGCCGATGATCGCCAGCGTGTCGGAGTCGTGTTCCATGTCGGTCGAGAGCAACAGGCCCACGATCTGCGTCTCGCAGGCGTAGCCCTCGGGGAACAGCGGCCGCAGCGGGCGGTCGATCACGCGCGAGGTCAGGATCTCCTTTTCGTTGGGACGCCCTTCGCGCTTGAAGAAGCCGCCCGGGATCTTGCCGGCGGCGTAGGTGTTCTCCCGATAGTCGACCGTGAGCGGCAGGAAGTCGATGCCGGGACGCGGCTCCTTCTGGGCGCAGGCCGTGGCCAGCACAACGGTGTCGCCCAGTCGCACGAGCACGGCTCCGTCGGCCTGCTTGGCCAAGCGGCCGGTTTCGATCGAGAGGGTCTTCGAACCGAGCTGCAGTTCAACGCGTTCCATCGTGTTCTCGAGTCTCCGCTGGCCCGGACGCGCGCGAGCGCGCGGTGGGCGGGTGCGGGAGCGGCCGAGGCTGGACGGAGGAAGGGCGGCGCCCGCAGCAGAAAAAATGAGGGCGTATGAGTGCTGGTTGCAAACGCCGCGTTCCTGCGCGAAGCACGAGGTCGCGTCCCTGGGTTGAAACTTCGAAGCGCGCGGGTGAAAAAGGCGGGTTGGTGCGGGCCGAGGCCGCGCGCATCGAGCGGCGGCCGCGGCTCACGAGCGGGCCGAGGAATGGCGGCCGCAGCGGGCCGCGCGTGCTCCTATTTGCGGAGCCCAAGCTTGTCGATCAGACCACGGTAGCGCGCCACGTCCTTGCGCTTCAGGTAGTCGAGCAAGCGACGCCGATGTCCGACGAGCATCATGAGGCCGCGTCGCGAGTGGTGGTCGCTGCTGTGAGCCTTGAAGTGCTCGGTGAGGCCGCTGATGCGCTCGCTGAGCAACGCGACCTGCACCTCGGGCGAGCCGGTGTCCGCGTCGTGAGTCCGATGTCCCGAGATGATGCCGGCCTTCGAAGCTTTGCTGAGAGCCACCCGTCTTCCTCCTCGTCGCTGGACGTCGTCGCGGGACCCGTGCACAAGCCCCAAGCAGTCAATGTAACACGCGCGCCCGCCGCTGTAAACCTTGTGGCTTGACGCCCGTTGCGCCGCGGCGACGGCGCCTTCACTCCAGGAGCACGACGTCGGCGTGCACGCAAGGCTCGAAACTCAGACCGGGGGCGGGCACGTCGAAGCCACGCGGCGCCGCGAGCGCCAGCAGCGCTCCGCTCTCGGCATCCAACACCCGCAGCCGCGCCGGCGGCGGAGCGCTCGGAAAGCCCTCCGTCACCAGCCGCCTGTCGAGCGGACGGCCCTGGCGCAGGGCCAGACGCCCCTCGCCGGCGACGTACAGCGCCGGCCAGGCGGTCAGTAGCGCAGTCATGGGCAACAGGGCGTCGGACGCGCGCTCTTCGAGCTGCTCGCACGTGACCGCCTGGCCGAGATCGAAGTCGCCGCTCTGCGTGCGTCGCAGCGCCGTGAGATGCGCGCCCACGCCGAGCGCATCGCCCAGGTCGCGGGCCAGGGCGCGCACGTACGTGCCCGGCCCGCAGCGCACCAACAGGTCGACCTCGTCGCCGCGCAGCGCCAGCGCCTCGAAAGTCAGCACGCGCACGCGGCTGGCACGGCGCTCGACCGCCTCGCCGCGGCGCGCGATCTCGTACAGCCGCCGGCCAGCGACGTGCTTGGCGGAGAAGAGCGGCGGGAGCTGGTCGATTTCTCCTATGAACGCGGCGCAGGCGCTGGCCACGTCGGCCAGGTCGACCTCGACGCGCCGCGCCGGCGACAGGGGCTCGCCCTGCGCGTCGTCGGTGGTGGTGGCAAAACCCAGGCGCGCCGTGGCGCGGTAGACCTTGTCGCCGCCGCTCAGGAAGCGCGCCAGGCGCGTGGCCTTGCCGAGGCACACGGCCAGCACGCCGGTGGCGAACGGATCGAGCGTGCCCGTGTGTCCCGCGCGTCGCTGCCCGAGCGCGCGCCGCACGCGTTCGACCACGTCGTGCGACGTCGGACCGCTCGGCTTGTCGACCACGAGCACCCCATGGGGCGCCAGGGCCGGGCTCACGTTTGCGCGTCGCCTGGGTCGGAGGACGGCTCGTCGTCGCTGGCGGCAGGCCGCGCCTCCTCGAGCAGGCGCGCCACGCGCTCGGTGGCCTCGAGCCCCTGGTCGTACTGGAACGACAGTTCCGGGGTGTAGCGCGTGCGCAGGCGCCGCCCCACCTCGCGCCGCAGCCAACCTGCAGCCGCGCGCAGGCCGGTGAGCGTGGCCGCGCGCTGCTTCTCGTCGCCCAGCACGCCGACGAACAGCCGCGCGTGGTGCAGGTCGTCGCTCAACTGCACGCGCGTGACGGTCACGAAGCCGATGCGCGGGTCTTTGAGGCCGGCCGTGAGCAGCGCGGCGACCGCCTCGCGGATCTCTTCGCCCAGGCGCTCCGTTCGCCGTGTCACAGAACCTCCGTATGAGCGTCGAGCAGCTCCAGGCCCTGCGTGCGCGCGACCTCCGAGGTGGCCGAGGCCAGCGTCGCGTCGAGGTGCGCGTGGTCGGTGTTGACCGTGACCACCGCCAGACGCGCGCGCTGCCACAGGTCCTGGTGCTCGACTTCGGCCACGGCCACGTTGAGTCGGTTGCGCAGGCGCGCGTCGAGCGAGCGCAGCACCTGGCGCTTGTCCTTCAGCGAACGCGCGCCGGGAAAATGCAGGTCGAGGGTCAAGAGCCCGATCACCATCGCGAGTCTTTCCCGGGAGCCCGCCGGCCGGCGGGCTCCCTTCTGACCCTCGCGCGACCGCCAAGGGCGCGCTAGTCGAGGGTCTCCTTGACCTTCTCGGTGACGAAGAACTCGATCACGTCCCCGGGTTTGACGTCGTTGTAGCCCGCGATGCCGATGCCGCACTCCGAGCCGGCCTTGACCTCGCTGGCGTCGTCCTTGAAGCGCTTGAGCGACGACACCTTGCCGGTGTGGATGACCACGTTGTCACGCAACAGACGCACCTGCGCGGCGCGCGTGACTCGGCCGTCGCTGACGTAGCAGCCGGCGATCGTGCCGACCTTGGAGATGCGGAACGTGTCGCGCACTTCGGCCGCGCCCAGGCGCACCTCGCGCAGGGTCGGTTCGAGCAGGCCCTCCATGGCCTTGCGCATGTCCTCGACCGCGTCGTAGATGACCGTGTAGAGCCGCAACTCGATCTTGTCGCGCTCGGCGATGTCGGCGGCCTTGCGCTCCGGGCGCACGTTGAAGCCGATGACGACGGCGTCGGAAGCAGCCGCGAGCAGCACGTCGCTCTCGGTGATGGCGCCCGCGCCGGAGCGGATCACGCGCAGCTTGATCTTCTCCTGGGGCAGCTTCATGAGCTGATCGGTGACGGCTTCGACCGAGCCCTGCACGTCGGCCTTGACGACCAGCGGCAGCTCCTTGATCTGGCCTTCGGCGATGGCGCGTCCCAGATCTTCCAGGCGCACCTTCGACGAGACGGCCATGGCCTTCTCGCGCAGCTTGAGCTGGCGGAACGCCACGATCGACTGCGCCTTGAGCGCGTCGTTGACCACGAGGAACTGGTCGCCCGGCTCGGGCAACGACGACAGGCCGAGGATCTCGACGGGCGTGGACGGCCCCGCCTTCTTGAGACGTTGGCCGTGATCGTCGACCAACGCGCGCACCTTGCCCGAGACCGCGCCGGCCACAACGGTGTCGCCCACCTCGAGCGAACCGTCCTGGACGAGCACCGTGGCGACTGGACCACGGCCCTTGTCGAGCCGTGCCTCGAGCACCGTGCCAACGGCCGGCTGGCGCGGGTTGGCCTTCAGCTCCTGCAGGTCGGCCACGAGCAGGAGCATCTCGAGCAGTTGCTCGAGGTTCTGCTTCTTCTTGGCCGAGACGTTGACGTACACGGTCGTGCCGCCCCACTCCTCGGGCATCAACCCGCGGTCGGAGAGCTGCTGGCGCACGCGGTCGGGAGCCGCGTCCGGCTTGTCGATCTTGTTGACGGCCACCACGATGGGCACGCCCGCGGCCTTGGCGTGGTCGATGGCCTCGACGGTCTGGGGCATGACGCCGTCGTCGGCGGCCACGACCAGGACGACGATGTCGGTCACCTTCGCGCCACGCGCGCGCATGAGCGTGAAGGCCTCGTGGCCCGGCGTGTCGAGGAACACGACGCGCCGCGAGCCCACGTCGACGTGGTAGGCGCCGATGTGCTGGGTGATGCCGCCGGCTTCGCCCGCCGCCACGGTGGTGGTGCGGATCGAATCGAGCAGCGACGTCTTGCCGTGGTCGACGTGGCCCATGACGGTGATCACGGGCGCGCGCGGTTCGAGATCCTCGGGTCGCGAATCGGTCTTCTGTTCCTGGACGACCTCTTCCTCGAAGGACTGGATGCTGGCCTCGTAGCCGAACTCCTTGCAGATCGCGATGGCGACCTCGGGGTCGATCGACTGGTTGACCGTGGCCATGATGCCGCGCGTGATGAGCGTCTTCATGATGTCGCGGCTCTTGACGTCGCTCATCTTGTCCGAGAGCTCCTTGACGGTCACGCCCTCGGTGATGGCGATCTTGCGCGGCGGCCCGGTGTAGATCGGACGCTCTTCACGCACCGGCACCGGGGCGCGGTTGTCGCGCGTGCCGCGCCCGCGCGGCGCCGGCCGCGGCGGCGGCATGCCGGCCGGACGCGGGGGCGGCGATGACGGACGCGAGGGCATGCCCGGCCGCGTGGCCACGACGTGCGGCGAGCGCGGCAGCGGCGTCGCGCCCGGGGCCGGGTGCGTGCTGGTCGGGTGCGGGCCGCTCGGACGCGGGGGGATCGGTCGCGGCGGCGCGATCGGGCGCGCGGCGATGGG
>WBZQ01000623.1_pt1 | contig 18678 bp, 17 predicted proteins | sample 5204251 | NCBI WGS metagenome assembly WBZQ01 (sample SAMN12412402, study PRJNA552823) | activated sludge metagenome | isolation source: activated sludge from nitrification reactor of wastewater treatment plant... | place: USA: Virginia | collected 2017-09 | reverse complement strand
TGGGCGAACGCCCCGGCGAGCGCGCCGGGTTCCAGGTCGAGGCGCGCGTACACGCCCCGACACACGGAGAACGACTCGAAACGCAACCGATCGACGTTGCTGGTCACCACCGGGTCGGCGGCGAGGATGATTGCGGCCAACATGTTCGGCGGCGTGTAGAACCGCGTGCGGGCGATCTCAGACACCACCAAAAGCGCCTGGGCGACCTGCCGCGGCCGGGCGACCGCCCCGCTGAAGAAGTGCGGATTCGCCGAGGGTCCGCCCGAGGTCGCCAGGCTCAGCGACCCGTCCTCAGTCAGCCCGGACGGCGCGAGATACGAGTATGCGTGCTCGGCGACCGCCATAGGTTGATGATCGAGTGCCGGGACGCGATGCGCAAGGTCGTATCGTTCAAACGGATGACCGACGGGTTCGAGATCGACAGCTTCATCGCATCTGGCGACGTTGACGGGGTCGTCGGCAGCCTCCTGGCCCTGGACGAACGCGCGCGGCGGGCCCTCGCCGCCGACGTACTGCGATCGTTGGACGAAGAAGACCGCGCCTGGCTCGCAGCGCCCGTTGAGACCCCGCGTCGGACGTCGATCCTCGGGGGGTTGGGTCGCAAGTCGCGAGAGCCGACTCGCCACGACCGGCTCCGCGTGCTCAGCGCCGCCGCGCTGTGTACCGCCACGGGGGCCGAACTCGGCTCACGCAGGCTCTGGGTGGACGGAACGGTCGTCGCCCGCATCGTGGGAGCCCGTCAGCCCGCGTGGACGCAGCAGTGGCTCGATCGGCAGTTCCCACCGGGTCGTGGCGGGCAGTTCGGTTGGTTGGACGCACTCGCCGGCGCTGGGCTCGCTGAGGTGACCCCACCGATCGCGGCGGGACTACCCGCATCGGTGGGCCGGCCAGTCGCGGGCGGGCGGGACCTCGCCGAATTCGTCCGGGCACGCCCCTGGCTGGTCGACGCACTGTGGCTTCTGTTCGAGGTTGAGGGCGGCGGCGAGTCGAGCCTCGCTGCATGCGACAAGTACGGCGCGGGGTGGCAAGCCGTGTACCTGCAGTTCGCCGCGGATGGCACGCTTGACCGGCAGCGTGTGCTCGACGCCAGCCTCGATGCCCTCGACCGAGGGTTCGCTGAGTTTCGTGCCGGATGGTTCCTCCGGCTTCACGAGGCGCTCCAACCGACGCTCGACGAGCGTTCCGAGCGCGCAGCACGGTACGTGCGGCTACTCGCCTCGGCTCAGGGCCCCACTCAGGCGTTCGCGCTCAAAGCGCTCGAAGCGCTCAACAAAGACCGTCGGATCGACCCGGCCGAACTCATCGGCGGACTTGCCCTTCTCATGACGGCCCGCGCGAAGGGCACGGTCCTGCGAGCCGTCAGGCTCGCGGACGGTATCGCCAAGGCCGAACCCGCCCTCGTCTCGCAAGCGGCCGAGGCGATCGCGGCCGCCCTTGCCCACCCCTCGCCCGAGGTCCAGGCGCGCGCGCTTGCTGCGCTCGGTCGCCACCGAGCGCAGCCAGTGCTGACCCCCGACCACATCGCACAGGTCGCCCCGTCCAACCAGGCGCGTGCCGCGGTACTTGCGGGCGTCGAAACGCATGCGAGCCCAGCGGTACCGATGGTTCCGAATCAGATTACCGTTGACGCGCCGATCGCGGTGGCACCCGTCGAAACCTATGAGGAACTCGTCGAAGTCGCCGCTGCGGCGCTGGAGAACCCGGAACAGATCGTGCTGCTCGAGCGGGCCCTGCAAGGCGTCTCCCGCCACTGCGACCAGGAACCTGGGGAAGCTGGTGCAGCACTCGCCAAGCGCGCCCGCTCCCTCCTCGCGCGCGACTGCCCGCAGCCGACCCAGAGCCTCTGCCACGTGGTGCTCGCCTGGGTCGCCCGGACCCCGCCGCCCCCGCTTCGGGTGCACCGATCAGTCGTCGGGTTTCTCCAAGGTTGGGTGTGGTCGGTCGCGCAGCGCGCCGCCGAGGGGATCTCGGCGCCGCTCCTGGCGACCCCGACGCATGAGGGCGGCTGGATCGACCCGACCGAGGCGGTGACCCGAGCCGCCGGTGTCCAATCGTTCGAAACCGCCGACGCAGTACTCATGCTGCTTCGCCTGTCGCTGGAGGGCCGAGACCCGGCGCGCGATGCTGCCGCGTCAGTGCCTGGCGAGCTTGGCGCTGCACTTCGCCATGCCCTCGGTGTTGACGGTGAGACGATCGGACCGCCGCGCCCACTGTGGGTAGCGGCAGCGCGGGCCCGGGCTCCGCGTGCCGACGACGACGCCATCGCCCAGCGCCACCGTTTGACGCACCCCGACGGCGCGCTCGCCGCGCGCATGTCGTACGAGTTCATGCCGCAGCCGATGCCCCACGTGCGCTACCAAGCGCAGGACGATCCCGCCGGTCGCAGCATCGACCCGCACATGCCGACCGTGATGATGCGCCACCGATTCGATGACCCCGACTCATGGGGCCGTCTGCCTGGGACCGGTGCAGACAACCTGGCGCTCGTTCGTTGGATCGCGACGGTCTGGCCGCAGAACCGAGACTCGGTGCTCGAGGCTGGAGTCGAAGCCGTCAGCCAGAATCTCGACTGGTGGGAGGCCCAATGGCACAACCGTGGCTACGTCGAGGTGCTGCTCGACCTGTCGCTCGAACTCACACGCCCCGCCTACCAACTGCTCGCGCTCGCCCTCGCCGCAAAGGATCCGGCAGAGTCGACCATCGCCGTCGATGCGTTCATCGCCCAAGACCGAGCCGGAAGGCTCAGCATCGATGCGATGGCTGACGAACTTGCCCAGCTCCTCTCCTGGGGCGTGACGATGCCGAGCCGCATCGCGGCATCTCTCGCTCGTGTACATGCCGACCGACCCACCACCGTTCCCTCCGTCATCGAACGTTCCCTTCGCCCCGACCAAGCCGGCATGCGCGGGCTGCTCCCGCTGCTCGAGCTTCTCCACGAGGGGCTCGTCGCCAATGCGTCGCGCATCGAGAACGACCTGGCTCGAGGTCTCCTTGAGAGCGTTCAGGGCAGTGGGAAGACAGCCCGGGTAGCGCGCGCCCTCTTAGCGCTGTGAGCCACCCGACGGGGCGTCGTCCGTTCCGTCCGTCGCCTTGCCCCTTCTCGGCCCCCGTTCGCGCTTTCGTAAGGCTGCGAGAGCAGTCGGTGCCTCCGCAAGCTTCGACCGATCCGCATGGACGTAGCGCCGGAGCGTGAACGCTGGATCAGAATGGCCGAGACGGGCGGCAATGTCGGTGGCATTTTCGCCGGCGGCGCTGAGCCAGCTGCCTTGAGAGTGGCGTAGCGTGTGGAAGGTTGTCCCATCGAGACCCACGCTCCTGGCGATTCGGCCCAGGCTCGACCTGGCCACTCCGCCCCGCGCGAGAGGTTCGCCCCTCTTGTCGGCAAAGACCAACGCGCCGGCCTGCCCGCCTGAGCTTCGGCGGTGCGCGTCGATGATCGTCGTGTACTCGCGTTCGATGCCGACTCTTCGTGCGCCCGCATCGGTCTTCGTTGACGACCTCGAGATCGTGATCGTGGGGTTCTTGGCATCCAGGTCGACGCCGTCTGGACCCCACGTCAGGGCGAGGGCTTCGCTGATGCGACAACCCGTTGCGATGAGCACGGCGATGAGGGGCCCCATGAGCGAGCGTTGGTAATGCTCGTCGTCCGCGATCGCAGCGGCCAGCAGTCGGTCAGCCTCGTCGATTGAGAGGAACTGATTCCGACCGGCCGAGGGAGATGGGAGCACGGGGCGATTCGGGAGTTCGTCGACGATCTCCCTCGCGAACAGGTCACGCAGGACCGCTGACAGTCCCGCCTCCGCGATGCGGGCCACGGAGGGGGAGGCGGTAGTGGCCAGATGGTTGACCATGGCCTGCATGGTGCGGGTGTCGATCAGGTCGACGGGCATCTCTTTGAGCGGCAGCCGTGTCCGGTTGCTGACGTACTCCTGCACGTGAACGCGCAGGGCGCGCTCGTAGTTGTCGATCGTGTTCGTCGCGAAGCGGCGGCCGCTCCGGTTCAGCGCCGTGCCCGACCTCGCCCGGATCAGGAAGTCACGGGCAGCGGCCTCCAGGGTTGGAACAGGCTCCCGCGGGTGCGGGTAGTCCCCGGCGCGCTGGAGCGCCTTTGCCTCGGCGACCCAAGTGACCGCCTCGGCGAGTGTCGCGAAGGTCTTGCTGACCGTCCGCTGGGCTCCGCGGGATCCAGTACGCACCCGCGCTCGGTACGCCGGAGCGCAGTCGCAAGCGGACCGCCCGGGACGAAGTGAGGCGCAGCTCGGACTGTGACGCTCGAGCACACCCGGTGCGACGCCCCGGTCGAGGACTCGTGACTTGGCTGAGGGCCTTGGCGGCACCGCGACCTCCGGCATTGAGGACAAGCGCCGAGCTTCCGGCCTCAGGGTAGCACTGGTCTTGGACCTATCTTGGACCTACTGATGTCCGTTTGCGTCCACGCCTGTCGCCCGCTGTCCGCCGGGAATGGCAGTAAAGACCTGCAAATCAACCGATTCGAGAGAGCCGACGCGGGGACTCGAACCCCGGACCCCATCATTACGAGTGATGTGCTCTGCCAGCTGAGCTACGTCGGCGAATGCGGCGTTGTCTCGGGCCGCGGGGGAACAGGATAGCGGCCCGCAACCGGGTGTGGGGCATCGTGGCCGGCTGCCTATCCACCGCGTGCGCGTGAGCGTTCTGTGCGGATCGCGTAAGAGGTGTGTGAGGTGTGGCCCACAGCCTGGTGGGGCGTGGTGGACTGGGCGCGTCCCGCATCGAGGAGACCGAATGAACGCCCCACGCGTGCCCGTCGCAGCGCTCAGCGCGGTCGCCCTTGCCACCGGCGCCACCACCGCACAGGCCATCCGCCCGCCCATGGCGTCGCACAACCCCGGCATCAGCTGCAGCGAGGTGCACGAGAACCAGACCGCGCGCCTCGTCGGGCGCATCGACGAGACCCGCTACACCGAGTACTACTACGGCGGCGGCCGGCCCACGTACGGACCCAAGCGCTACGCCACCTTCCCGCTGGGCAGAGTGCGCATCACCGCCGCCACCTGCAAGACCCCCACCGGCTGGCGGGTGCTGAACCCCGTCGTCATCACCCCCAGCTACGAGGGGCTCACCCGCAGCGGCAAGATGGACGGTTTGCGCACCCGCGCCTGGGGCATGGCGCCGCGCAAGGTCTTCCCGCCGACCCGCGCCTACCCGCAGGGCTCCATCCGCGTGGACCCCTTCGTCGCCAACCAGGGGGTGGTGTTCCGCGGCCTTCGGACGCTCGCCGACGTGCCGCTGCCCATCCCCTACGCGGCCGACGCGCTGCGCTGGATCGTCGGCAAGGTCATCCCCGACGACCGCATCCGCACCCAGCAGATCACGAGCTTCCGCGTGGCCATCCACATCACCAGCGGCGGCGCCATCTGGCTGGGCAGCGCCAGCGCCCACAACATCAGAACCGAGTACGGCACACCCGAGATCACCGGCGTCTACGAATGGGACATCCGCGCCTCCGGCGGCTGAGCCGCTCGGCGGACGCCGGCCGAGGCTACCGCTTTGCGTGCCACGCCCTTGGGGGTCACGGTCAGCGTCCCGGCACAGGCACCGACCGGGAATGCGTTGCCCCTCGCGCGCCGGGAGCCGCGTCAGGCGGAGACCGGCGCCTGGGCTCCGGAGCGACCCACCTCGGTGGCCATCACGCGGGCGCGGCCGGCGTGCTTGGCGGCATAGAGCTGCGCATCGGCGGCCGCGACCAGCTGCGTGGCGTCGCCGCCGCGGATCAGGGTGGCAACACCGACCGAACAGGTCACGCCGGTCGCCGCATGCACCGACTCGCTCAGACGCTCGCCGATGGCCACTGCCTCGCCGGCGTCGGCGCGCTCGAGCAGGACCGCGAACTCGTCGCCACCCAGGCGGGCGACGCTGTCGCCTCCACGCAGGATCCCGTGCCAGCTCGTCACGGCGTCACGCAGCACCTCGTCGCCGCCGCTGTGGCCGAAGCGGTCGTTGACCTGCTTGAACCAGTCGAGGTCGATCAGCAGGACGGACATCGGGTGCTCCGATCGGCGGCTGCGCTCGACGGCCTCGACGAAGTTCATCTCCCAGCCACGGCGATTCATCACCCCGGTCAGCGCATCGCCGTAGGAGAGCGCCTCCGCCGCCTCGGTGAACGCCACCAGCACGATCCCGGCGCCCGTGGTGGCGAACATCATGGGCAACCAGACCAGCAGATCGGTGAGCTGCGGACCGTCGACCACCAGCACCGCGAGCGATCCCATGCCACCCACCAGGAGCACGGCGACCACATCGCGGCGGCGGAAGAACGACGCCGTGAACACCACCACCAGGACCATGTGAAAGCCCATCGCGCTTGCCACCGGTGTGCCGCGCCAGTTGAACATGCTCACCAGGGCCGAAAGCAACGACAGGAGGAGAAACGCGCGACCGACCTGATAGGACATTCGCGGGCTGAGCCGCGGGCAGGCGAACCATCCGATCGGTGCACCGACCAGTGGGAAGAGCCCGGTGGCGAGCGTCGCCAACCGGTGGTCGGGCTTCGCGTAGGCCTCGACAACGGTCAGGACGAACGCGAACGCGAAGACGATCGCGGCGAAGCGCCACAGGCGACCGCGGGACGCATAGTGCGCGCGAGGGATTTGAGCGTTCTTCGCCACATCTCGCTATCGGCGCAAACCTCCAAAATGTTGAGTCGCCGTCGTTCCCGTTGCTGTCGTCACCCCGCCGGTTGCGTCGCGGCGCGCCAGGCACGGTGGGCGTGAGGCAGGCAGATGGCGCACGGGCGGTAGCCGGCAGCGCGAGCGGTCGCGGCGTCGGCGAAGAACACGCGGTGGGCGACATAGCCGCCGCGGCCGATCGCGCGCAGGGCTGCCGGGCAGTCGAGCCGACCGTAGATGCGCGTGCGGCGGTGGCCGCCGACGGTGCCGGGCCGCTTGCTCGCGTGCCGTACTCCGTCGGCGCCGACCAGGGTGAAGCTCACAGCGCGCCCTCGAGCTCCAGCAGCGTGCGCTTGATGTCGCTGCCACCGCCGTACTCGCCCAGGCTGCCGTCGGAGCGGATCACACGATGGCAGGGGATCACCAGCGGCAGCGGGTTGGTGGCGCACGCGCTGGCGGCGGCGCGCACGGCGCGGGGGCGTCCGGCGTCGGCGGCCAGCTGCGCGTAGCTGGCGGTGTGGCCATACCCCACGCGGCGTAGCGTCTCGAGCACCTCGCGGCGAAAGCCGCGCGTGAGGCGCAGGTCGAGCGGCACGTCGAAGCCGTGGCGGCGGCGGGCGAAGTATTCGTCCAGCTCGTGGGCGATCGGATCGAGCCGGGCCGGGGCGCGCAGCACCCGCGGGCTGACCCGTTCGGCGAGGTCTTCGAGCACCCGGTCGGGCGTCTCCTCCCAGCCGAAGGCCACGCGCACCACCCCGCGCTCGGTGGCCGCCACGAGCAACGCGCCGATGGGGCTGTCGAGCGTGCGGTAGGCGACATCGAGCACGCCCCGGTCGGCGGCGCCGGCGGCGAGCCGGTCGGCGAGCTCGGCGAGGTGGCCGGGGTCGGCGTCGATGGCGGCGAGCGGGTGGGGGCTCATCGGGCGGCATCCTTTGCGGTGGTGAGCTTCGCGCGGAGCGCTGCGGCAGCGTCGGCGGAGGCGCGGCGCACAGCTGCCTCGGACCCCCCGATGATCGCGGCGACCTCGCGGAAGCTGAGGCCCGCGACGTGGTGGTAGGCGAGCGCCTGACGCTGGCGATCGGTGAGCTCGCGCAGTGCCCGCCAGAGGTCGTCACGTGGTTGGTCGTCGTGGGGAACCACGTGCGGCTCGGGCGGGTCGGCCACAGGCGTCGCCCGCCGCGCGGTGGCGCGCGCGATGTCGATGGCCTTGCGATGGGCGATGGTGACGAGCCACGCCTCGTGGTTGGCGTCGTCGTCAAGGTCGGGGTAGGCGCGCAGCGCCGCCAAGAAGGTCTCCGACCAGGCGTCGTCGGCATCGGTCGGCCCCAGCACCGCGCGGCACACGCGCAGGATGGTCGCACCGTGCGCGACGACCAGCCGGTCGAACGGCGGCTTGGCCGACAGCGTCAAAACAGCTTGCTCCAGGTGCCCGCCACCTTCGCCTCGTGGTCGAGCAGGAAGCGCTTACGCTCGAGCCCGCCGGCATAACCGGTGAGCGACCCATCGGCGCCGATCACGCGATGGCAGGGAACCACGATGGCGATGGGGTTGCGTCCGTTGGCCGTCCCGACCGCCTGCGCGAGGTTGCGATCGCCGAGCTCGCGCGCCAGGTCGCCGTAGCTGCGCGTCTGCCCGTAGGGGATCTCGCGCAGCAGCGCCCACACTCGCTGCTTGAACGCGTCGCCCTGCGGGGCGAGCGGCAGGTCGAAGGCCGTGCGCTCGCCGGCGAAGTACTCGCGCAGTTGCGTGCGCGCATCGTCGAACTGCGGGCCGTCGTCGCGGTCGCCGAGGCGCTCGCGCATCGGCAGGTGGCGCTGCCCGTCGATGTACAGGCCCACCAGGCTCCCGCCACGTGCGACCAGGATCAGGTCGCCCACCGGCGAGGGCACAACCGTGTGCACGCGCTGGTCGCTCACCGTGGTTGTTCGCGGGATCGCATGTGCGGTGTTCATACACTGAAGACGATGCCGGTGCGCAGATTGTGAGGTCGGTCAGCGCACGGTGATGGTCACCTCCCGGGACATGCCGGCCTCGGTCGGCCAGCCCGGCTCGGCCGGCAGGCGCAGCCGCACGGGCACGCGAAAGCCGCCGGCATTGAACCGCCACCTCACGCGCGCCCGGCCGGCGCGATCGAGCCGGGTGTTCACCATCGGACGCCAGGTGTGGCGGAACGGGTCCCTCCACTCGAACACGAGGTTCTTGCCGCCCACGCCGACCGCGCCGGGCGTGGGCGTGACCCGCGCGGTCATGACGAGCGCGGAGCCGCGTGCCCGCACGGTCCGGGCCGACACCGCCAACCGCAGCACCGGCGCAAGTTGCACGTCGACGCCCACGCCCGCCGGCAGCAAATCGCCGGCAACGGGCACGCCCACCCACAGCTTCCCGCCCACCACCGGCCGCACCAGCAGCGAGTAGGTGCCGTCGCCCGCCGTGATGGTGCGTCCGAGGACGTGGTCGCGTGCGTCGCGCACCTCGATCTCCTGCACCGCAAGGGGCGCACCGGCCGACGTACGTAACACGCCGCCGATGGCGATGGTGCGTCCGGCGACCACCCGCACGCGCTCGAAGCGTCTACCGCGGCGCGACACCCAGGCCGCCAGCTGAGCCGGGCGCAGCAGCGTGGCGCGCGCGTCGTCGTAGAGCGAGGCGAGTGTGCCCGCGGCCGGGTCGATGGTGATCGTGCGGCTCTCACCCAGGTTGCCGGCCCGGTCGGCGATGCGCAGCGCCAGCCGCACCGGACCGCTCACGGCGGGCAGGTCGACGTTCACCGACTGGTCGCCGGGCCCACCCGGGACGCGCGTGACCACCGCCTGGGAGTCGAGATCGATCACGGTGACGAGGGCATCGGGCGCCACCCCGCTGGTCGCGTCGGTCACCGAGTACCCCAGCTGCACGGTGGGGTGCGCAACCGTCGGCCACCGCTGCACGTGGACGCCGCCGATGGTCGGCGCGGTGCGGTCGACCGACAGCGGCGCGAGCGCCGCACGACCGGTCAGACCGGCGCGATCGCGCGCGACCAGCGTGACCGGATAGGTGCCCTCGACAGCGCCCGGCAGCCCAACAACGGCCTGCGTGAGCGCGTCGCTGCCGACGACGACCTGCCGCGAGATGACACCGCCGCCGGGCGCCTCGACCTCCAGCACCGCGCCGGCCGGGTCGATGCCCGACCCCGCGCCGTCGTCGAGCACCCACTGGTAGGTGACAGCCTCGGGGCGGCGATCGACCACAGCGGAGGAGCGCAGCCGCGGTGCCGAGCGATCGAGGAACAGCGTGCCGAGGTAGGCGGTGGTGGCGCCGGTGTCGTCGCTCACCACGGCCCGCAGCGCCCGCCGCCCCTCCGCGCCTGCCAGCGCGATCGCGTCGAGCACGCCCGTACCGGCGGCGACCGGTGTGCGTGCCGCCAGCACCGCCCAGGTTCCGTCGGCCGACCCGTCGGTGGCGGTGTTCATCTCGACGCGGACGGCGCCCTGACCGGCAACGTTGCCGATCGTCCAGCCCACGTCGATGCGGTCGGAGCTGTTCCAACCGATGGGCCCCACGGTCGCAACGTCGACGACCGGTGCGCCATCTGCCGAGGCCACGATGATCAGCAGCAGCGCGAACAGGACGGTGCGCAGCGTCATCTCACCGTCACCGTCACCGGTGCGGACTGGCCGGTCTCCAACCCCCAACCGAGTTCGGCGGGCAGGCGCACCCGCATGACGGCGCGCTGCCCAGGTGTCTGAAAGCGCCATTCGAACCGGTAGGCGCCGTCCTGCCCCAGGGTGCCGTTCAGCACCGGCCGCCAGCCGCGGGCCGGGTCGCGCCACTCGAGCACCACGGTCTTCGGCGCGGTGCGCGCGAGCAGCGACGGCGCCGGTCCGGCCACGCCGCTGAAGACGACCGGCGCGCCGAGGGCGACAGCCTTGCGGGTCGACGCGCGCAGGGTGGCCGACGGGCGCACCCGCACCCGCACGGCGCTCAGCTGGTCGGTGGGCACGTCGTGGCCGCCGGCAACCGCCGCCACTGTGACGGCCCCGCCCCGGATGGGCCGCACGCGCAGCTGGAAGCGACCGTTGGCACCGGTCACGGCGCTGCCGATGGCGACGCCACCGGTGCCGCGCACCACGATCGGGTGGCGCGACAGCGGTCGAGCGGTGACGTCGGTGAGGCGCCCGGTCAGCACCAGGCGCCGGCCGAACGTGAGCGTCGCCGTGGTGGTGGACCGGCCGCCGACCTTGCGCGCCCGTACGCCGGCGATGGCAAGGGTCGACCGCGCCTCCGACAGGGTCGACGGAGAGCCGACCGTCAGGCCACCGACCTCGACGGTGGTGGTATTGCCAACGGCATCGCACACACGCAGCTGCACCCGGTAGGCGCCTGCGGTCAACCCCTCGACGGGGAGCGCCGCGGTGCGTGCTCCGGTGCTCGCGGAGAGCCGCGCGATCTCGCGCCAGGCACCCGCGGTGCCCGCACCGTTCACCGCAATCGTCACCGCGCACTGGCCGACGTCACCGTCCACCACCGTCCAGGCCAGCGACCACGGCGAGCCGGCGACGAGGCGAACACCAGTGATGGCGGGTGGCGTGTGATCGACCGCGACGCCGCCGATCGGGCCCGACGCCGCCGACTCGTTGCCGGCGCCGTCGCCGACCACCAGGCGCACTCCGTGCACCCCGCTGGGGAGTGCGGCGATGTCGACGCTCATCTGCCCTGCGCCCGCACCGACCGGACGGCTGGCGACGGTGCGCCACACCGCGCCGTCGCGCCACTCCAGCCGCGCGGTCGCGACCCCGGCGCGCGCATCGGTGGCGATCCACGCGACGTCCAACATGTCGGGCCCCGGCCGGCTGAAGCTGACGTCGGTGAGCGTCGGGCTGGTCTGGTCGACGCCAACCACGACGGTGGCCTCACCGACGAGCTCCGGGTGATCGCCGCCGTTGGCGGTGCGCACCCGCAGCGCGTGCGTGCCGTCGATGAGCCCGGCGAAGTCGAGCGGCACGGTGCCGGCGCCGGGCGCCAGCGCGAGCGTCGCCAGACGCATCCACGTGCCCGACGCGCTCCCGTCGGGCGCCGCGTTGACGTCCACGCTCGTGAGGCTCAGGCCGATGAGCGCGGCCAGGTTGTCGTCGAGGTGCACGCCGAGGTCCAGGCGCCGCACCGGCCCTGCCGGCGGCGGCGTGATGGTGACGGTGGGCGGCGTGGTGTCGAGCACCAGCGCTGCCAGCGGCGAGTAGGAGACATTGCCCGCCACGTCGCGCACCCGCACGCGCACGGCATGCAGCCCGTTGGCGATACCGCTGACCGGCGCGGTGACGGTGGCCGGCCCGCCGCCGGCGATCTCGCCGCCAACGGTGAGCCACTGGCCGGTGGCCGACCCGTCGACCGCCGCGTTGACCTCGACCTGAGCGCCGGCGACGCCGGAGGCGCCGTCGCTCGCCGACCAGCTGAACGTGGCCTGCGCAGCCGACGCGGCCGCGGTAACCGTGGGGACACTCGCGACAGGGGGCATGCGATCGATGAGCACCGTGCCCTGGGCGGAGCCCGCCGCCGTGCCGTCGCCGTCGGCCACCACCTGCACGGCCTGCGCACCGTCGGGCACGCCGGCCAGGTCGACACCCACGCCGAACGCACCCTGACCCGGCTCACCCGACCACTTCGCGATGCCTCCGACGACGACGCGCTGCTGGCGGATGCCGTCGGCACCCATGTTGTCGGTGGCCGTCCACGAGACCGCGATGGAGCCGGTGGCAGCGTTCAGCCAGCCGCCGGACAGCGCCTGCAGCCCCACCGACGGCGCCGTGAGATCGCGGAAGTAGGCCGCCGGGCGATCGATCCAGTAGGTGCGCGCGTGCTGAGCCACCTGCATGCTCTGACGCAGCTGGACTCCCACCGCGCAGTGGCCACCCGGCACGCCGACGGCGTACTGCTTGCCCTCGGCCGGCGACTGCGGCAGCTGCGCATCGGGCACCTCCCAAACCGCCACATCGTCAGCCGTGACGCCGACGCTCAGTGCCGACACGCCGTTCAGCCGCAGCGCGCCGAAGTAGACCGACGCCGCCTCCATGCCTGGGGCCGGGCAGCCCCACACCACCGACCACTTGCGCCCCAGCAGCGACGGGTTGGCCGCCGGCAGGTCGATTCGGTAGGCCCCGCCGGCAAGCAGCGACGCCGTGGCCTGGGCGCCGGTGGTGGCCACCGGGTTGACGCCCGGGTAGATGTTGCCGTCGGTGGCACTCAGCGGACTCGCAGCGGCGAGCGATGCGAAGGTGACGGCGGCGGCGAGCGCACGCGCGGTCTGGGTCATGGTCCGAACTCCGATGCCGGCGTTGCAGTGCGGGTGGTGCGTGGGCGGCTGGAGATACGGGAGGCCGAGCGCGGACGGATCGCACCCGAACGCGCAGCGGGTGTGGTGCGACGCCACGTGGTGGTCGTCCTGGTGGTGGAGGTACGGGTGGGCGGGCGCGGCTTGGCCGTGGCGCGCGTGAGGGCCTTCGGAGTTGCGGGGCGCGCAACCGAAGCCGGCGCGCTGACCGGCACCGCCCGCGACGCCAGGGCGATGTCTGCGGAGGCCGGCGCAGGCTGAGCGGGTGAGCGAACGGCGCTGACGACGATGGGCGTGCCCACCACACCGACGACCGCGGCCACCACCGCTCCGGCGCCGAGCTTGGACGCGGCGAGCATCGGCAGGTCGAGCCACAGCTGCATGAGCTGGCCGGAACGGACCGTGAACGACGAGGTGGTGCGCTCCCACCACGACACCGCAAAGGTGGGATCGGGGTGGCGCGACTGCATCAGGTCGACGTTCATCAACAGCGCGGCGGGCACGAACGAGGCGATGAGCCGCATCTGGTTGCAGCGCTCGGTGTACTCGGCGCGGCACGAGGGGCAGCGGGCGATGTGCCGGGTGAGCTGGCGCTGCTCCGCCGAGGTGGTGGCACCCGCGGCCCATCGCTCGAGCAGCGGCGCCAGGCGGGCGCACCGCTCGGCCGCCACGGGCCGCAACTCCGAGTCGCGCAGTCGCGCCCGACCCTCGTTGATCGACCGGTCGACCTTGCGCGGCGAATACCCGGTGAGCGCTTCGATCTCGCCGCGCCCGATACCGGCGGTGCGCAACATCACGCATACGCGCTGGGCTTCGGTGAGCCCGTTGAGCGCGTCCTGTATCGACCGGTAGCGCTCACGCCACTCGTACACCGCGTCGGGGCCGACCACCTGCGGCGCCGACCCGTGGCGAAGCAGCTGCTGGTCGAGGTCGTCGTCGGCGCTTGGCAGCTCGCGTTCGCGGCTGGCGGCGATGCGCGTGGCCTCACGGCGCACCACGGTGTGCAGCCAGGAGTTGAACGGCTTGGGATGCAGGGACGGCGCCTGGGTGAGCGCGATCTCCATGGCGCACTGGTAGGCGTCCTCGGCGTCCTCCAGGGTGTGGGTGAATCGGGCCGCGTAGCGCACCAACCCCGGCGCCCAGGCCAGGGCTCCGGCAACTGCTTGACGACGCGCATCCTGCGTTGGCTTGTCGAAATCCGTCTCGAGCACCATCTACCTCTACGAAGACTGGGAAAGGTAATTGAAAACTCAAAAACCTGTAACTCCCCATTGGTCGAGTTAGTGGAGGTTTTTCGAGTATTGGTTAGAGGGATCGGCGCCCAAAAATCTCCCCCCACCCGTCTGGCAGATGTGCGGTATTTGCGGACAAATTGCCTGCTGGACCGCCCAAATGGCTAGGTTTTCCCCATGCCGGAGCCACTTATCCACACCACCACGCGGCGCATCGTGATGTCGGAGGTCGACGTCGCGCAGATCCACTTCACGACCTACGCCGACTGGATGGATCGCGCCCTCACCGAGTGGCTGGCCGAGGCCGGCTACCCGTTCACGACGCTGCTCGAAACCGGCCCCGGCATCCCCATCGTCGACGTGCACCTGGAGATCGAGAAGCGGGTGCTGCTGGACGACCTCATCACCCTGCGCACCTCCATCGGCGGCGTCGGCAACTCGTCGTTTCGCAGCCGACACCTGTTCACGCGCCACGACGGCGTGGTGGCCCGTGCCGAGCTCGTGCACGTGTGCGTGGAACGCGAGACGCGTGCCACCGTGCCGGTGCCGCAGTGGCTGCGCGACCTTGCCGAGCCCGACAACCCGGACGCTAAGCTGCGCTCGTAGGCCAGCCGTCACCGACCGGATCGCGAGCAGCCATGGAGTGGTACATCAGGGCCTTCAAGAAGGCGACCCAGTTCACGGGCCGCGCGCACCGGCGCGAATACTGGATGTTCTTCCTGTGGAACGCGGTCTTCGGTCTGGCGACGAGCATCGTCGACCGCGGTGCGGGCTGGGAGTTCGACACCGGCATCAACATCGGCAACGAACCGGTCACCGTGGGCGCGGTCTGGATCGTCTACTCCCTGATCGTGCTCGTGCCGAGCCTCGCCATCGTCGCCCGCCGGCTGCATGACGTGAACCGCAGCGGCTGGTGGCAGCTGATCGGCCTCATCCCAATCGTCGGGCTCATCGTGGTGATCGTCTGGCTCGCCACCCAGGGCATGAACGGCCCCAACCAGTTCGGGCCCGACCCGCGCCTGTCGGCCCACGCCGGCTGAACGGCCGGGCGTATCCTCGGAGGGCGAAGCCAATCCGAGAAGGAGTGATGTGATGCGCCTGGCTGGACGTCGCTACGCCGTGCTGGTGGCCGACGGGGTGGAGGACCTCGAGTTCTGGGTCACCGTCATGCGGCTGCAGGAGGAGGGCGCCGAGGTGGTGGCCGTGGGCAGCGACACCGACCCGCATCGCGGCAAGAACGGCGTGCCGGTAAAGGCCGACCGCCTGGCCGCGGACGTCTCGGCCGCGGAGTTCGACGGGGTGGTGATCCCGGGTGGCTGGGCGCCCGACAAGATGCGACGCGACCCGGCCATCGTCGCCCTGGTACGCGACGCCGACGCTGCCGGCAAGCCCGTCGGCATCATCTGCCACGGCGGTTCGGTGGCCATCTCGGCGGGCATCGTCGCAGGCCATCGTGTGACCGGTTCGCTCGGCATCAAGGACGACCTCGTGAACGCCGGGGGCACCTGGGTGGACGAGCCCGCCTTCCGCGACGGCAACCAGGTGTGGGGCCGCGTGGTGGCCGACATCCCCGCCTTCACGCGTGAGCTGGTGGCGCTGTGTGTGGATGCGGCGGGGGCCGCGTGAGGCGGTTGGCGGCGGTCGGCGCGGCCTGCAGCGTGGCAGCCCTCGCCGGCGTCGGGTGCGGCGGCTCGTCGGAGTCGGGGCTCTGCACGGCGGCCGGGGAGTATCGCGACGCGCTGGCGGCGACGCAGGCCGCCGGCAAGCCGGGCGTGCAGAACGCCGCGTGGGTGGCTGCGGCGCGCAAGTTCGGCGTTGCGGCGAACAACCTGCTGGAGGCTGCACCGGCCGACATCAAGCGCGACCTGCAGCCCTACCTGCAGCGGCTGCGCGACGGCGACACCGCCCTGCGTACCGACGCCACGCTCCAAGGCATCGAACGCCGCCTCCAGGACCGCATCGAGACCGACTGTGGCCTGGCGCTGGACCTGACGTAGGCGGTGCGTGAACTCAGTTTCCGCCTGCGGCGAAGTGGGAGTAGATTTCTCCAACATTTAGGGTCGGGGGACGATGATGGGACGCGGAGTTCACTCCAAGGGCATGGATCGCCGAACGGGGCGGCTCGCCGCGGCCGTGCTCGTACTCACCGCCATTATGCTGCCGGGGATCGCGAGTGCCGACATCGCGTCCCAACCCGGCCTGTCGCTGCCGCTCGTGCCCGACGGCCAGGTCAAGGCCGTTGCCGCGAACGACACCACCGTGTACCTCGGCGGGGACTTCACCCGGATGGTGCCCTACAGCGGGCACTACTTCCGCGTGAGGCAGAGCGACGGCGGGATCGTCACCGGAGGGCCGGTGGTGAGCGGCGGCGCCGTCAACGACTCGATCGACGACGGCGCTGGTGGCCATTACATCGTCGGTGGCTTTTCCCAGGTGAACGGTCAAGCGCGCCGGGGCATTGCGCACCTCCTTGCCGACGGGTCGACTGACCCCGCCTTTCACGCCGAGTTCAGCGGGGTGCCGTTCAGCAACCCGGTCACGATCGTCCGCAACGGTGACACGCTGTACGTGGGCGGAATGTTCAGCAATGTCAATGGAAGCCCCCGCCCGAACCTGGCCGCGTTCAATGCGACGACCGGTGCGCTCCTGCCCTTGGCCGAGGGCGCGCCGCTCGACTCCACCTTCATCGTGGACATGGCCGTCGACTCAACGACAAATACGCTCTACGTCGCGGCGATCGTTATGGATACATCGATCACGATGCCGTTGATCGCGAAGATCAACCTCGCGTCGCCGGTGTTCCCGCTGACGAACTTCGGGCCGACGCTCTCGGGCGGCGTCCCCCAGACACAGGTCAGCAGGATCGAACTTTCCGGTTCAACGCTCTACGTCGCAGGGACGTTCGATCACGCTGGAACAACGGCCCGCAATAATATGGCCGCATTCGCCACAGGCGACGGTTCGCTGCTGCCGTTCGACCCGAATGTGAACGGGCGGGTCAGCACGATGCATCTCGACGGTGGAACGCTCCGGATCGCCGGCGTCCTCACTTCGGTCGGCGGACAGCTGAGACCGAGCGGTATGGCGGCCATCGACCCAACGAGCGGCGCCGTTTCTCCTTGGACCCCCGACTTGCCCTCGGGCTGGTCTGTCAGCACGTTCGCTGTCGTGGGGTCAACGGTCTACATCGCAGGACAGCATCCGGCGTCGTCGCCAACATCCGTCCCGTTCCTCCGCGCGGCCGACGCCTCAACGGGTGCCATGGTTACTGCGTTCACTCCGCTCGAACCGACAGCCGGAATCCTGAAAGTCATCCCAAGTGGCTCTGACCTCATCGTCGCCGGCAACCAGATCGGGTTGGGCGGCACGCCGCGCGCCGGGATCGCAGCTGTCGACCGCGTGACCGGTGCCCTGCAGCCGTTTGCTCCGACACGCTCAACCTCGGGCGCGAACAGCCTGCTCCTCGAGGGATCGACGCTCTACGTCGGGACAACCTCCTCCCTCGAGAGCTACAACACCGCAACCGGAGCCGCCGAAGGCGTAAACCTGGCCGCGACAAGCAGCGTCGACGCAATTGCGCGCAGCGGCAGCACGCTGTTCATCGGCGGCTGGTTCAACGCCCTCACCGATCCGAAGGTTGGTGGTCTGACCTACAATCGGGATCGGCTCGCGGCAATCGATACCACAACGGGGCTGCCGACCACCTTCGATGCCAAGTTGGCAGGCGCAGCGACGCAGCCGTTCCAGGTAAGCGCCTTGCTGGTGGACGGCGGCACGCTGTATGCCGGCGGCTTCTTTGAGTCGGTCAATGGAGGCACGCCGAGAACGAACCTTGCGGCATTCGATACGACGAACGCAACTGCAACGGCGTTCAACCCGACGTTGGACTTCGGCGTCAACTCGCTCACGCAACTCAACGGCATCATCTATGCAGCCGGAACCTTCTCGACGGCGAATGGCGCCGCGCGGCCGGGACTTGCCGGTTTCATGCCCAACGGACAGCTCACCGCGTTCAATCCTCCGGGGGCGCTCGCCGGTCCCAGCGCGATTCTTGCCACCGATGGCAAACTCGTCGTCACGACTTCCGCGGAGAGCGACACTGCACTCGGGCGGCTGGTCGCCCTCGACCCGTCCAGCGGCGCGATCAGCGGCCTGGATGTCCCCATCGACTGGCCGGGTGGGACGCTGACCGCCAGCGGCGATCGGCTATTCGTGGCGGGCGGTTTCAGCACGATTGCGGGCGCATTCCGGCCGGGTCTGACGTCGTTTGCGATCACCGCGCCGCCTCCGCCACCTCCTCCTCCTCCACCACCACCACCTCCGCCGCCACCACCGCCGCCACCACCGCCCGCGCCGACGGTGACGATCAGCGTGCCGAAGCTCGCGTTCACGCTCGGCAAGGCGATCAAGCTCACGGTCGCGTCGAACGTGGCGCAGACGGTGACTGTCACCGTGCGCCGCGCGGGTGCATCGAAGGTGCTCTACAAGGCCAAAG
>WBZQ01001176.1_pt1 | contig 18709 bp, 13 predicted proteins | sample 5204251 | NCBI WGS metagenome assembly WBZQ01 (sample SAMN12412402, study PRJNA552823) | activated sludge metagenome | isolation source: activated sludge from nitrification reactor of wastewater treatment plant... | place: USA: Virginia | collected 2017-09 | reverse complement strand
CTTGCTGGTTAAAACCGTTTTCGTTCAAGTCGTCAATTTGTTGCTGCGTGGTGTTCAGTTCATCCTGAGCCTGCTGCAACTTTCCTTCGATCAGCACTTTGAACTCCTGAAGGTCTTCATCGCTGTATCGTACTTTAAGTTCTTGTGACATAGAATGGAGGTCATTTTTGTTGGTGACGCAATCGAGCGGGGATTTCTTTCGGGGGGCAAAATTAGGTCAAAAAAAACTTTGGCGAACAAGGGTTTTCAAAAATTTAATACGCGGCAAACGGCAATTTTCTAAAAATTCTATTTTTAAACCTGCCGGCGGACTTTGATAATCAGGCGATTAAAATCAAGTGTCATTCACGCGTCAAAACCGGAAAGCGGGAAAATTGACGTAGTTTTGCAGCCGATTTACCTGCCAGATATGATCGAAACAAAAGCACCACGCCGCAAGGCTCGTCCCACCGAGGCGGAGACGAAAGCCACTCCGTTCACCGAAACCTACCGACAGGAAGTACTTCACGATTTTCGCATTTGCTGCCTGAGCCGGGAGGCCAGCGTTATTGCCCGCCGGGAAGTGTTAATGGGCAAAGCAAATTTTGGCATCATTGGCGATGGCAAGGAAGTAGGCCAGGTTGCCATGGCCAAGGCCTGGAAAAAAGGCGATTTCCGTTCCGGATACTATCGCGATCAAACACTTATGCTGGCCTTAGGTTTAATGAACCTGGACGAATTTTTTGCCCAGCTCTACGGCGATCCCTACAATGATCCCTTCTCCGGCGGCCGCCAGATGAACTGCCACTTTGCTACCCGCTTCATCGACGAAAGCGGCAACTTCGTTGACCTGAAAAACCGGTACAACATCACCGCCGACATAGCCCCGACCGCCGGACAGATGGCCCGCGGCCTCGGCCTCGCTTTCGCCTCCAAAAAATTCCGCGAAAGCCCGGCCCTGTGCGGCAACCTTTCCGACCAGGGCAACGAGGTGGCCTTTGTTACCATCGGAGACGCCTCTACTTCGGAGGGGGTTTTTTGGGAAACCATCAACGCTGCCGGAGTATTGCAGGCCCCATTGGCCATCTCCGTTTGGGATGATGGCTACGGTATTTCTGTTCCTAAAAAATATCAGACCACCAAGGAAAGCATCTCCGAGATCCTGGAAGGTTTTCGTGCCGACGGAGCCCGCGACACCAACGGGATGTCTATTTACACCGGTAAAGCCTGGGATTACCCCGGACTTTGCCGGTTGTACCGCGATGCCATCGATGAAATGCGCGTTACGCACCGGCCCGCCCTGTTCCATATCGAGGAGGTTACGCAACAACTTGGGCACTCGACTTCCGGCGACCACCGTCGCTACAAAAGCCCCGAACGACTGGCCTGGGAAGAAAAATTCGACTGCAACCGGCGCATGGCCGATTGGATCATCGACAACGGCATCGCCACGCCCGAAGAAGTGGAAAACATCAAAACGGAAGCCAGGCGGGAGGCTACGGAAGCCGCACAACGGGCCTATCGCGCCTATCACGAAAAGGTGGCAACGGTTAAAAATGAATTGCTTTCCGTGTTGCAGCCAATCCTGGCCGCACAGCCCGGCGCCTCCGGCCTGGCGGAGATCGTCGCCGACCTGAGCCAGAAACGCGAAATGCTGCGCTACGAATTGCTGCAGACCGCCCGGCGTGCCCTCTTCGCCGCGCCGGACCAGGCAACCAGGGAAGTAAAAGCCTTGCAGGACTTTATCGGGCGGGAACAGGCGGAAGGGAACGCCATTTATTCGCAAAACCTGCTCAGCGAAAACCACCGGTCGCCGCTCAACGTAGCGGCAGAACCCGCTGTCTATTCCGACGAGTCCCCCCTGAAAGACGGTTATGAAGTCCTCAACGCCTGCTTCGACCATAACTTTACCCGGTTTCCCAACCTTTTCGTCTTCGGAGAAGATGTGGGCCAGATCGGCGACGTCAACCAGGGACTGCGCGGGATGCAACTGAAATACGGCGAAACACGGGTGTTCGATACCGGCATCCGGGAATGGACGATCATGGGGCAGGCCATCGGTATGGCCATGCGCGGCCTGCGACCCATTGCCGAAATCCAGTACCTCGATTATCTGCTTTACGGGCTTTCGCCCCTGAGCGACGACCTGTGTACGCTCCGCTGGCGTTCCAACAACATGCAGGCCGCTCCGGCCATCATCCGTACCCGTGGCCACCGCCTGGTCGGTGTGTGGCACGCCGGTTCGCCGATGGGAATGATGCTCGGGTCGCTGCGCGGCATGCACATTTGCGTACCGCGAAATATGACGCAGGCCGCCGGCATGTATAATACCCTCCTGCAGGGCGACGACCCGGCGATCGTAGTGGAAGTTCTGAACGGCTATCGCTTCAAGGAACGCCTGCCCGACAACATCGGTACCTTTACCGTGCCGCTCGGGGTGCCGGAAATCATGCGTGCCGGCCATGACGTTACCCTGATCACCTACGGCGCCTGTGTCCGGATAGCCGACGAGGCCTGCCGCCTGCTGGCCGGGCTGGGTGTTTCCGTAGAATTGATCGACGTGCAGACCCTGCTTCCGTTCGACCTACCGCAAGTGTGTATCGAAAGTCTGAAAAAAACCAACCGGGTGGTATTCTTCGACGAAGACTTCGAGGGTGGAGCATCCGCCTATCTGCTCCAGCAGGTTTTGGAAAAACAGGGCGGATACCGCTGGCTCGATGCGGCCCCGGTAACCCTTGCCGCCAAACCGCATCGCCCGGCTTATGGCCAGGACGGCGATTATCACTCCAAACCACAGGTGGAAGACGTGGTGGCAGCGGTTCTGCGGGTGGTACAGGAATGAAAGTATACTTTTTTAAAATTATATTTTCTTTTCGCCGTATATAGATAATTTATTTGCTGCTATATTGCTATAAAGGCAAATTGTAATTTTTAAATGGTCGCACACACGACTGTTTTGGAACAGTCTTTGCCTTTTCTTTGGCCGTACAGTCCGTTATCCATCCCTCCTGCCAGCATTTTCGGATACGGCAATTTTAATCGAACCGATACACTTAAAACATCCCGCTTTACAATGGCTAACGTCTCAACCACCGATCTTCCCCGGGCTTTCGCTGCCCGGCAGCACTTCCACACCCTGTTCTCTTCCAACCTTCAATCCCAACTCATTCGCTGCGATATCATCTTCGGTATGCCCAGTCAGGATTGCCGCGGTACCGGTATCTGTAAACTGACCAGCGACATGGTGAATTTCCTGCTCCCCGCGAAAGAATGCCGCCGCACGGCCGCCTTTGCCGGCCGCGCCAACAACGGCTCCAGAATTTCCCTGTTTTTCCTGCGCGAATTGCTCTGCATCGAACTGTTCCGCCATCACTTCCGCAAAGGCGTTCTGCAGATGCAGGAACCGTGTTCCCTGCCGGACGATCTGGTAGAAAACCTCGGCCTGCAAGGCGACACCCTGCTTCCGGGTACCTATATGGTCACGGAAGAAAACGGCTGTTTCCGGGTGGACATCGATTGCGGCGCAAGGCCGGAAAACTGAATTCGACCGGAATATTTTTAAAAAGAGGCTGTCTCACCAGTCGGTGAATCGTTTATATGTTGATTTGTTTATCGGTAAATAACCCTGAAACCAAGGGCGCTACCTATACCCAAATCCGCAATTAAACGAATAAACAGACTACTGAGACAGCCTCTTTTAACACAATGCGCTCATCCCGCAATGCTATTTTCTGCTGGCTGCCCTGACCAGTAACCAGGCCAGCGTGGCGAAAAACGCTACGCCCAGCATCTGGTACCCGCCATCGCCCAGGGCGTGCTTCATATTCTCCTCCAGGTTAAGCGCCGGCAGCCAGCCTTGTCCGGTATCGTAAGAGGCTTCCTTGGCCTGCCAGATAGCCACTACCAGCCCCATCAGGGCGCCGCCGGCCACCAGGCCGGTAGCGAAGAGGCTGCCTTTGCCCAGTTCGGCGTCTTCGACTTCTTCGCCCTTGCGGCGGGAAAGCCAGTCGGTGAGGCCTTTCAGCGCGCCACCAACCCAGATCGGCAGGGTGGTGGACAGCGGCAGGTACAGGCCCACCGCAAAAGACAGGGATTTTACGTTGCAGAGTTCCATGGTGATGGCCACGAAAATGCCCACCAGCACAAACTGCCAGTCGAGGTTGAAGGACAGAAGTCCTTTGATGAGGGTGGCCATGAGCGTTGCCTGGGGGGCACTGAACTTTTCCCCGATAGCATGCTCGATACCCTGGGCGCGCAATTCGGCCGTCGGGGTGTCGAGATACTGTACGGTAAAACCGATGATCAGCTAGGAGAAGATCACGCCGATGAACAGGGCCAGCTGCTGGTACCGCGGAGTGGCTCCCACCAGGTACCCCGTCTTCAGATCCTGCGAAGTGGCGCCGGCGTTGGCTGCGGCGATACAGATCATGCCGCCGACTACCAGGGCCATCGGTTCGAATACCTTGCCCGTCCAGCCCACGCCGATGAACACCAGTGCGGTGCCCATGATAGTGGCAATGGTCATGCCCGAGATGGGGTTGTTGCTGCTGCCGATGATGCCGACGATACGGCTCGACACAGTAACAAAGAAAAATCCGAAGATAATGACCAGAATGCCGAGGAGTATCTTGCTCCCGATGTTGTCGCCCGGCACATTGGGCAGGATCGCCATCAGCAGGATCAGGGCCAGGCTGCCGAGGCCGACCACTTTGAGCGACAGGTCGTTCTCCGTGCGGGAAACAGCCACACTTTTGTCGCGGTTGCGCAGGTCGCTGAGGCTTTCCCGGAACGAAGAAATGATGGTCGGCATGGTTTTGATCAGCGTGATAAAACCGGCGCCGGCTACTGCCCCTGCACCGATCTGGCGGATGTAGGCCCGGTACAAGGCTTCCGACAGATTGGTAAAGGAATGCGTGGCCGGATCCCAGCCATAACGCGCATTGGCCTGCGTGGCATCCATCAGGTCGAGTTTGTCGAGTTGCGCCGCGATCATGTCCGGCGAAACCAACGTAGCCAGCAGCGGGATCAGGCCCAGCCAGGCCAGCACGCCGCCGGCCACCAGTACGCCGGCGATACGCGGACCGATGATATAACCCACGCCCAGATACTCCGGGGTGATCTCCCCGCTTACCCGGGCCGCCGGCAGGTATTTGTTGGCCACGCCGGAAGCCCAGGTGGGTACCTCGGCAATGACGTGGAATATTTTCTGCAAGAGGGCAAATACGAAGGCAAAACCGAGTCCGAGATAGGCCGTCCGGGCGTAGTCGCCGCCTTTTTCACCGGCGATGAGTACGCTGGCGCAGGCCGTACCTTCGGGGTAGGGGAGATTGCCGTGTTCCTTGACGATGAGCGAACGGCGCAGCGGGATCATCATCAGCACGCCGAGAATGCCGCCGAAAATGGCCAGCATCAGGATCGTCCAGTAGTTGAAATAACCGCGGCCGATGCCGTCGCTGAGAAACAAAAAGGCCGGCAGCGTGAATACCACCCCGGCGGCCACGGATTCGCCGGCGGAGCCGGCCGTCTGGATGATGTTGTTCTCCAGAATGGTGGTCCGGAGGAATTTGCGCCCCAGTGAAATGGCCAGCACGGCGATGGGAATGGAGGCCGAAACCGTCAGTCCGGCTTTCAGGGCCAGGTAAACGGTAGCTGCGCCGAACAGGATGCCGAACACGGCGCCGAGCACGACGGCCCGCAGGGTAAATTCTTTTACCGAGGTGTCTTCCGGGGAAATGTAGGGCTTGAAATCTGTGGTGTTAGGTTGTTCCATGTGCGAAAGAAAGGATGTTGGTCACCGTTTTGCCGGGTTGCGGCGGGTACAGCGGGCGAAAGGTAAAAATTTTTGAAAGCAAACCAAGCGGCCGGATTTTGGCGCACGCGTGTTAAACTTGCCACCGTTGAACCATTTTCCCGGCAAATAAACGTTGGCTGTACCGCGGAAAACCGTTCTGCGTTTACCTTTGCGTACGTACTGCCGAACCCCGTTCGGCAGTCATTACCTCCCGGACAGGATCCGGGGGTACTAAATTTCCCGACAACATGAAGAAACTTCTCCTTTATTCCTCCCTCTTTTTCTCCCTGTTCCTTTTTTCCTTTATCCCGGAAACCGTCGCCCAGGACAAACACTTCACCCAGTTCTATGCCGCGCCGCTGACCCTCAATCCGGCGCTCACCGGCGCAATGGAAGGCCGGTACCGGGTAGGCGGTATTTACCGCGACCAGTGGCGCAAGGTGCTCGACAACCCGATCCGAACCTTTGCAGTGGCCGCAGATTTGCGTTTTAACGCACCGGGGAAGCGGGTAAAAGAAGATGCTATCGGGCTTGGCCTGATGTTCTTCACCGATAAAGTCAGCGTGGTGGATTTCAGCACCACGCAGATCGCCGTATCGATGGCCTACCACAAGTCGCTGGGGGCCGACAACCGGCAGTTTTTAACCCTGGGTCTCCAGGGCGGTCTGTCGCAGCGCAACGTGAACTACGAATCGCTGGACTTCCACGATGAATTCGACGGAACGACCGGATACGTCAATGCTACCGGTGAAAACCTGCCGGAAAACAACTTTTCTTTTGCCGATCTGAATGTGGGCCTGAACTATACCGCCATGGTCGGCCGCTCGGGCCGGGTCTTTGCCGGTTTGGCGATCCACCACATCGTGGAACCGCAGATGTCCTTCTACGGGAACGCCGGCGAAGGCGACAAACTTTACCGGAAATATTCCGCCCAGATCGCTGCCAATATCCCGCTGACCGACGACAACCGGGTGGCTTTGCTGCCGCGTTTTCTTGTGGCCCGGCAGGGACCGCATATGGAGATCAATACCGGCACCAATTTTCGCATCGCTTTGGGTGAATACGGCGGCTCGGCCCTGCACTTCGGCAGTTGGCTGCGGCCCGTCCGCAACGACGACGGCATGGGCCTCGACGCCGTGGTGGCGCTGGCCGGTTTCGAATTCAGCAACGTGCTGATCGGGCTGAGTTACGACCTGAACCTGCGGGCCCTGCAGGCCAAACAACGGCAGGGCGCCTTCGAAATTTCCATCGCCTATCTGGGTGATTACGACAACGAAGAGATCCTGTGCCCCAAGTTTTAGGTTACAGGTTAAAAAGTTGAAAGTTGAAGGTTGAAAGTTGAAGGTTATCTGAATGGAACCTCTAACTTTCAACTTTCAACTTTCAACCTTCAACCTTCAACCTTCAACCTTCAACCTTCAACCTCTTCCAGGCATTCGAGATATTGCTCGAAGGTTGCCGCGTCGGCCGCCTGGCCGGACAGGTAGAAAGTGATGCTGCCCGGGCCGTCGTTCAGGTTGGCGCCCAGCCGGTTTTTCAGGTTGTTCACGGTGCCGGCATTGCCGTCGACGATGCGGATCTCGGGCGGCAGCACTTGTTCCATAAATTTTTTGAAGAATAAAAAGTGGGTGCAACCGAGCACAACTGCCCCGTATCTGGAAAGATCGATGCCAGCCAGTTTGTGTTTCAGGTATGGAACGATCTTCTGCTCGTCGAAGTCGAAGTGTTCCGCGAACATCACCAGTTCCTGCAAGGGCAGGTAATCCACCAGTTGCTCCGTATCGACCCGGGCCACGAGATTTTTGAATTTCTCTTCTTTCAGGGTGAGCTCGGTCGCAAAGACCAGAACCCGTTTCCGGTTGCCGGTGGTGACGGCGGGCTTTACGGCCGGCTCCATGCCGATGACCGGGAAATCGTATCGCCGGCGCAACTCCTCGATGGCCACGCTGGTGGCGGTGTTACAGGCTACGACCACGGCTTTCACCTGTTTCTGCGCGATGAATTCCATGGCGTTCAGGACCAGGCGCCGCACTTCCTCCTTGGGTTTGGTGCCATAAGGAGCATTGTCGCCGTCGGAGAAGTAGATGTAGTTTTCATTCGGCAAAATTTTCAACGCTTCGTGCAGCACGGAGAGTCCGCCGACACCGGAATCGAAGAAGGCTATGGGCCGTTTTTTTTGCATAGGGATGAAGTGGTTATGTTTCAGGTAAGGCCGAGGAAGGTGTCGCGTGGCACCGCAAAGTTGTTTCACGCAGCGTCGCAAAGTTTGCACCGGAGTTAAACATTCTTCCCTGTATTTTCGCCAGAACCCCCGTAAAGATAATAATCATCAAAAGAAGTGACGGGCTGCAACCGCTGGGGTACTTGCTGCGTCTTAACTTTGCACAAAATTCACGACATTTTCGACACGTTTACGGGATCTCCGAGGTTTCTTAACCGTTAAGCACACGCCATGAAAAAATCGCATCTGCTCGCCATTGGCATCGTTGCCATCGCCATTGGCATCCTGATCACCGCCAGCAAGGACGTTACGACCTATTCCGACTTCAACCAGGCTACCCAAAGCGGGGAACGCGTTAAACTGGTCGGCCAACTGGTCAAAGACCGCCCGGTGGACTACAACCCCGAAAAAGACCCGAATTACCTGGCTTTTTACCTGAAAGACGAAAAAGGCGAAGTCCGCCAGGTGGTGTTGCGGGCCGCCAAGCCGCAGGACTTCGAGCGCTCCGAATCCATTGTGCTGACCGGCCAGATGCAGGGCGAAACCTTCGAGGCTTCGGACATGCTGTTGAAGTGCCCGTCGAAGTACAAGGACCAGGAAATTTACGTGCGGTCTGAAAAAAGGACCTGAACGACCGGCGTTTTTACCAGGAAGACCTGACTGTTTGCACGAACGGTCAGGTCTTCTTTTTATCCACTGAATCTGTTTCTGCCATGATCCTGCCTAAAATTACCGCAGTAGTGCTCGGCCTGTTCCTGATCTCCGGTTTACAGGGCCAAACGAATCGGGACAGCCTCGATTTGAGGCGTGATCTGCACGCATACCACCTGGTCAGCAAAAGCCTGAACTACGACAGCATCCTTTATTTTATGCCGCCGGCATTTTTTACGGTCGTACCGCAGGAGGTGATGAAAAGCACCTTGAAAAGTACCTTTGAAAATGAAGAATTTACCATGGGATTCGATACGCTGGCTTACACTGCCGTATCGCCCCTGGTCAAGATCGGAAACCAGGTCTGCGCCATGGTTCATTACGACATGCGGATGTACCTGGTCTTTTCCGAAAACCAGGACAGCAGTTTTAAAGCCATGATGACCGGCGTGTTTGCCGAAACATTTGGCAAAGACTACGTTCGGGAAAGCGCTGGCAACAGTTCGAAACTGGAAATCAATATTCCCGGCAAAAAGATGTTTGCCCTCCGCGAACCCGAATGGGATTCGTGGAAATTTCTGGAAGACAAACGCGGTATGGCGGAGCCCGGGGAACAATACCTGTTGGATGCCATCGTGCCGAAGCCGGTCCAGGATTTCTTCAGGTAACCCGCGCGGTTACAAATTGGCGGTCAGTCTTCTCCACAAGGCAATTCCCAGGCCCAGCATCATCAGGATGGCGCCCGACCATACCAGGTTGATGCCCGGGAACAGGATCGCTTCCAGTACAATGTAGTCCGAGCGGGCGGTATTTTCGGCAATTTCCACCGGTATTTTCCGCTGTTCCCCGCCGGCCTGGGCTGCTCCGATGGTCAGGACGCCCGCTTTCGGGTCGATGTTCTCGAAGCGGAAATGAAGGCCGAATTCCGCGGCTTCATCTTTCAGGCTGAACGGCTGGTTGCCGCGGATCAGGTAAATGGGTGTTGCCGTGGCGGCCGGGGCAGTAGCGCCGGGAGGCGTAATTTCAAGAACGGCGCCTATGGCAATGTCGCCGGGCTCGGGGGTGTAAGCCGGATTTTTGATTTCTCTCTCCACCCCGGCAAAACGGATTTTGAAACCGTTGTAGGTGAATTCATCGCCTTCTTTCAGCCCGAAATTGGTGTACTTCAGTTTGTCCTCCGTCTCCAGAATGCGGCCCATGGAGGCTTCGGTCAGGCGGATCTTCATTTGCAGTTGGCCGACGGTAGCCGGCAGTGTAAAGCCCCCTTTGCCCGGCCGCAGGTACAGCACCGGCTGGGCCGGGTAAGGTTTCGGATCGTCGAGGGAGTAGGCGCGCAGTTTCAGGCCGAAGGCCAGGTCGCCTTTTTCGGCCTTGTAGTCGGGGTGTTCCGGTTGCTTGGTCAGCCCCTCGACCACCAGGTAGTGTTTTTTGGTAAAGATCGTGTCGCCCACTACGGCTTCGTAAGTCTCGAATTTCAAACTATCTTCCTGCTGTTTGGCGAATTCCGGGTCGGATTCGGCCTTTGGCAAGGCGGCTACGTGGGTAAAGATGTCGTAGTTCCAGTAGTGCTGGGTCGAAGGGTTGCTGGCCACCACTTTGGAAAACTCCCGGTCGTACATCACGTTGGGGTGCAGGGTGAACTTTTCCCCGGTCGGATTGCCGGCTGCATCGAGCCGCTGAAAATCGACGGTGAAGGTGCGGGTTTGCCGTACCACCGTGTCTTTGACGTAAGTAGTGGAAAAGCCCCGGATGGGCATCGGCGCTTCCTTCATCAACAGTACGTTCTTGTTCGTGCCGCCGTCGCCCATGCCTTCGATCAGCCCCTCCATAGCGAAGGAATTGGAAGATACCCACTCCTTGCCCAGGCCGGTACTCATGATGCCCAGCACCAGAACCCCGAACCCGAAATGGGAAACCGCCGAGCCGGCCAGTTTCAGATTGCCCTTCAGGACGGAAACCAGGTAGTCGAGGTTGGCGACCACCGTAAACATGCCGGCGAACAGCAGGGTGTATAGTTGCCAGGCCTGGACGTTGATCCATTGTGCGTTCAGGACGGTAAGCGCTGCTGCGCCCAGGGCGGCGATGCCCATGTGCAGGCCGAATTTGCGGGCATGGACCGTCCAGTTCCGCTCTCCGTAGCGCATCCATTGCCCAATTGCTGACAGGATACCGATAAATACCGCGATCCAGAGCTGGTAGCGGTTGTGGTGTTCCATCGGGTCGCGCAGCGCCCAGTCGGTGCCGAACAGTTTGTTGAACACCGGCAGGGAAGTGGCGCCGGTGATCAGTACGGCCGAGAACAACAGGACCAGTGAGCCGATGAACATCCAGAACTCCCGCGTAGTAAAGCCTTCTTCGCCTTTAACATCGGGCACTTCCCGGTAACGCCGCAGCCACAGCACCAGGCCGAGTATCGAAACGACTGCAATGAACAAAACCAGTTGAAAGCCCAGTCCCATTTCCGTAAAGGCATGGGCCGAGGTATCGCCCAGGATACCGCTCCGGGTCAGGTACGTGGAGTACAGCACCAGGATAAACGTGACCAGATAGAAGGCATAGGTGCTCCGGGTCGAATAACCGGTGGAACGGGCCACCAGATTGGTGTGAATCCCGGCTACCAGGGTGATCCAGGGCACCAGTGAGGTGTTTTCCACCGGATCCCAGGCCCAATAGCCGGCAAAGGAGAGGGCCTCGTACGCCCAAGCGCCGCCCATCAGAATGCCGGTGCCGAGAATGGCGCCGGAAAAAAGCGACCACGACAGGGCTGGTTTCAACCATTCCTTGTGCTCCCGCAGCCACAGCCCGGCTATGGCGAAGCCGAAAGGGACGATGGTGCTGGCAAAACCGAGGAACAGGGTAGGGGGGTGGATGGTCATCCAGTAGTTCTGCAACAGCGGGTTCAGTCCATTGCCTTTTATTTTGCTCAGGTAGTCGGCCTGGGCGAAAATGGGGGCATCCATGGTGTCGCGCAACAGGTCGAACGGACTGGCACCGAGCCGGAAATCACCGAAATACAAGCCCAGGATCATGCTGGCGATAAAAGTTTCGGCCAGAGCGATCACAGCCAGTACCGGCGCCTCCCATTTTCCGGCCCGCAGGATCAACACCAGCCCCAGCACGATGTGCCAGAAACTCCACAGCAGGAAACTGCCCTGCTGCTCTTTCCAGAATGCCGAAAATACGTACTGCCCCGGCAGGTCGTCCGATACGTTGGCCCAGGCGTACTGGTACTCGTACATTTTTCCGGTCAGCAGCACGAACAGGCTGCCGATGACGGCCAGTACCGCCAGTCCGTGCAGCAGAAAACCGAAGCGCCCGATGTTGCGCCAGTTGTCCGCTTCGGGCAATTGCCGGCGCTGGGTAGCCAGGAAATAGGCAAAGGTGGACAAGAGCGCCGCCACGAACGACAGTACCACGCAGAGGTGGCCGATCTGGCCGGGAATGAGATTTTCGCCGATATAATTCATGCTCAGTATGTTAACCAGAGAGGTTTCGCCGGAGTGACGGCAAAAATAACAAGACTATCCGAAAAGGGTTTGGAAATAGCGGCTGCCCGGTATTCCTGCTGAAAAGTAAAGTATAATTTGGCCACAAAAATCGAAAAATGACCATCCGCCCTGCCACCGAAGCCGACAACGAACAAATCTTCCACCTCTACCGCCTGACCGCCCGGCTGAGCGGCGGCATCGCCAGAACGGAAGCGGAGATCACGCCCGCCTACGTCGAAGCCAACACGGACAAAGCCATCGCCGAAAACGGACTGATCCTGGTTGCCGAAGCGGCGGATGAAATTATCGCCGAGATCCACGGACACCAGTACGGTATCCGGATTTTTCGCCACATTCTTACCAACGTAACGGTGGTGGTTCACCCCGAATTTCAAAGCCGGGGCGTGGGAAAACAATTGATCCTGGCCTTCCTGGAGCATATTCGCCGGCACCGCCCGGATATCCGGCGGGTGGAACTGGAATCCCGCGTCACCAACCAAAAGTCCGTAGCCCTGTTTAAAAGCGTGGGTTTTGTGCAGGAGGGAACCATGAAAAACAAAACCCGCAACGCCGACGGCCGTTTTGAAGATAGTCTGCTGTTTGCCTGGGAAAACCCGGATTTCAGACCATAAATATACCCGGTTCAGTTTCCACCCGGACAAGGTATTCCGTCGTCGGTCTTCCCGTTGCAGTCGTTGTCCAGGCCATCGCATTTTTCCGGCGCGCCCGGATACACGGCGGGGTTGTTGTCGTCGCAGTCCGCATAACTCAGGTACCCGTCGCGGTCGTGGTCCCGGTAAAAATACCCTTTGGCGAATTGGAAAGCCGCTACACCGGTCTTTTCGCCAATGATCCGGCCCGGAATATCGTCGAAAGGGGCATTGGTACCGGCCCAGATGCGTGACAGGGCGGCCTGGTCGGCGGCATCGCGGTAGGTGGCCCATTGCAGGGTAACTTCTTTGTCCGGGCCTTTCTCAAAACCGGCCAGGCCAGTGCCGGCACCGACCGTAAACGCGCCCAGCCCGCCGGGAAAATATTCGTCGCCGGTCAGCAGCGCCAGCGCCTCCGCCGCCGACCGGGCAAAGGCAGCGTGTGCGGAAACGTACCCGGCATAAGGCGGCGTAATGTGGTTTTTAACCTGATACGGGAACCAGTTTTCGGCCAGTATCCAATCGACGGCGGGAATTCGGACAGTGGTGTCGGATTCCGCGAAAGGCCCCGTCCAGGCCCGGATCTTGATCTTGCCGGCATTTTCGTTTTTGCGGCTGGCCAGCGGATCGCCTTTTTTTACCAGTTCGATTTGCCCCGGAATCAGAGAGATGCCGGCCGGATGGTAGGAAGGCAGTTTGGGGTCGCTGCTTTGGCCCAGTGCCACCAGGTGGCGAATGGCCGAAACGGGACGTGTGCCGTTGTATAGGGCTTTGCTGCCCCAGACGGCGATGGCCGCGTCGTGCAGGGCGCCGCCAAGCACGAAATAGGCCTTTACCTCCCATTCCAGGTCGCTCATAAGCCGGCCTTTGCCGTTGAATTTTTTGACCAGTTCCGGTCGGTCGCTCACGTAGTTCAGGAGGCTGAACCACTGCCCGGGCGGAGTTTCGCGGCGGGCTCCTTCCGACCAGAACTGGACTGCCGAGCGGATAAAATCGGCCCGCGATACCAATTGAGATGCATAAGGCTGCCCGGTACGGGGATTGACTTCGTATCCCTTGCCGGGATCGCGGCCCGTTTTCAGGTCGTAAAATGCTGGCAAGTCGGCCAGGGCCTGAGGGTACTTCTGTATGTGGCCCATAGCGCGGGGCGACACGTCCCACTGTACCCCGTCGCCGGGATTGAGATAAGCGGACCAGGCGGCAACCAGGCTGAAATTCCGGGCGTAGTCCGCGGTGGCGGCACCTCCGCTTGCATTCAGACGCGGGAGGAAACCCTCGCCCGGATCGTGGTACACCCAGTAATCGAATCCGTCGCGCCGGTGCACGGTCCGGTCGTATTTGCGCAGGGCGAAGGGCTGGACACGCCCCCAGTTCCGGCCCTGGAAGGTTTGCGTGGCGGTGATCCGCCGCCCTTTCGGGTCGACGGAGTCGATCAGTTCGACCAGCGGCTTGCCGCCGCATTTGCATTCCAGCATCCGGTAGCCGTCCTGATCGATGGCGACCTTGAGTTTGAGCGGCTGCCAGGCATTGGGATCCTGCAGGGTGGGATTGCCGGGTAAGGCGATGCTCAACGGAGGATTCGCCGCCGCCATGGGCGCGGAGTGGTAGTTGCCCTGTTCGTTCGACCCGTCGCGGTTGCCCATCTGCAGGAGGCATTGGGCCAGGTAGTTGCCCAATGCGGCCGGGGAGCCGGAAGCGTAGTCGGACGAGTGGTTGCGGTAGTCGTACCCGTGTTTTTCCATGATCTCCTGGAACCGGGTAACGGCCGCACCGCCGTTCGGCGAGTTGGAATAACGCGCGGTGAGCAGGCGGTAGGCGGCAAAACTCATGGCTTCCCGTTGGGCCGCTTCCATATTTTGCGGGACTGGTATGGCCTGACAGGGACAGGTATACTCTCCGACGGTTTTTCCCAGCAGGTAGGTATCCGCCTCTTCATCATAGGCCGCCCAGACGTCGTACAACGCGATGGAGAGGTGGAACAGGTTCCGGGCCTGCACGTGTGGCCGGGCCAGGTCTTCGCCGATGGTTTCCAGGGCCGCTTCGTTCCATTCGCGGGCGATGGAGTGCTGGGCGGAGAGGGCGGAACAAAGCCAGGCAAAACAGACGGTAAAGAACAAGCGAGTTATAAGTAAACAGCGCATATTGTACTGTGTTGAAGGAAAAATGCCGGCCAAAGGTACCCCGGTTCGAACAACAAATGCCCCCATTGTCCGCTCCGTAACATTTTTAACCGCCCGCTTTTAAAAAATAAAACTTTCCACCCGGTACGTAGTTTGGCTTTCTATTTTTGCACCCATTATGGAACAAGTCAAGTGCCTTATAATCGGAGCCGGTCCCGCCGGCTATACTGCTGCCATCTACGCCGCCCGCGCCGGGCTTAGCCCCCTGATGTACACCGGTCCGCAGCCCGGTGGCCAACTCATGATCACCAACGACGTAGAAAACTATCCCGGTTATCCCGAAGGCCGCATGGGCCCGGAGATGATGGAGGATTTTAAAAAACAGGCCGAACGCTTCGATACCGTCATCCGCCAGGAAATGATCGTCAAGGTGGACTTTACCGGCCCGGTGCACAAGGCCTGGTCGGAAAGCGGCCAGGAGATCCACGCGCACACCATCATCATCGCCACCGGCGCCAGCGCCAAGTGGCTGGGCATCCCCGGCGAAGACCGCCTGCAGAACCTCGGCGTATCCGCCTGCGCGGTCTGCGACGGCTTTTTCTTCCGTAAACAGGACGTGGCCATCGTCGGTGGCGGCGATACCGCGGCGGAGGAGAGCACCTACCTGGCCAAGATCTGCAAAACCGTCCACCTGCTGGTGCGCCGCGACGAAATGCGCGCCTCCAAAATCATGCAGGAACGGGTGATGCAGACGCCGAACATCATCGTCCACTGGAATACTTCGCCGGTGGAGGTGCTCGGCGACGACGGCGTAAGCGGCGTGAAACTGCTCAACAACCAGACGCAGGAAGCCAGTACGCTGGACGTGACCGGCTTTTTCGTGGCCATCGGCCACAAACCCAATACGGACATTTTTGCCGAATGGCTCGACCGCGATGAGAGCGGTTATCTGCTGGCCGTACCGGGGCGGACCTTTACCAAAATCCCCGGCGTATTCGTGGCCGGCGACGCCCAGGACAAGATCTACCGCCAGGCCGTAACGGCCGCCGGCACCGGCTGTATGGCGGCTCTGGATGCGGAGCGGTACCTGGTGGAAAAAGGCATATGACCTGCGACTTACGACCGACGATTTACGACCTGCGGGTACGCCTGGGATGGTCAACCCGTGCCATTGGCAAGACAAGGCAAAACTTGTCAAATTAAGGTAAAAATCAACGCCATGCCGCTTTCCTGTCAAAAACACCTCTTTAATCTCGACCCGGACGCTCATTACCTCAATTGTGCCTACATGTCGCCCATCTCCCGGGCCGTGGAGGCAGCCGGCCTGCAGGCGGTTTCCCGGAAAAGCCAGCCCAACAAAATTTCCCCCCAGGATTTTTTTACCGACCCGGAACGGCTGCGCGGACTTTTCGCGCAACTGGTCAATGCTCCCGCCGCAGAGGATGTGGCCCTCATCCCCTCGGTTTCCTACGGGATGGCCATCGTGGCCAAAAACCTGCCGGCAGAAAAGGGCCAGAAGATCATCGTTACCGATCAGCAGTTTCCCAGCAACGTGTATCCCTGGCTTACCCTGGCCGCCGAGAAAGGTCTGGAGATACAAACTGTCGCCATGCCCGCCGAACCGCAACTGCGGGGCCGGCGCTGGAACGAACACCTGCTCGAAGCCATCGACGACCGTACGGCTCTGGTGGCGCTCGGGCACGTCCATTGGGCCAACGGCACCCGCTTCGACCTGGAAAAAATTGCCGAAAAGGTCCACCGCCACGGCGGCCTGCTGGTGGTGGACGGCACCCAAAGCGTCGGCGCCCTGCCGATGGACGTGCAGCAGTTCGGCCTCGACGCGCTGGTCTGTGCCGGCTACAAGTGGCTGATGGGCCCGTATTCGACGGGTTATGCCTGGTTCGGCCCGGCTTTTCTGAACGGCCGCCCGCTGGAAGAAAACTGGATCAACCGCCTGAACAGCGAGGACTTCGCCCGCCTGGTCGACTACCAGCCCGCCTACCAGCCCGGCGCCCGCCGCTTCGACGCGGGGGAGCGCAGCAACTTTATCCTGGTACCCATGTCCATCGCCGCCCTGGAGCAACTGCTCGACTGGAGGCCGGAAAATATCCAGCACTACTGCCGCAATCTGACCGCAGAGGCCTTGCAGGAATGGTCGCGCCTGGGATTCCGGACGGAAGATCCGGAGTGGCGGGGAGCGCACCTGTTCGGCGTACAGGTGCCGGACCACATCCGGCCGGAGACCCTGCAACAAAAATTGAAGGAAAACAACATTTCCGTTTCGGTGCGCGGCGACTTTGTGCGTATCGCCCCGCATGTCTACAACGACGCGGCGGACGTGGCGGCGTTGTCGGCGGTGCTGGGGTCGTTTTGAGGGTGGTCGCTTGTGGAGGCTGTCTCGCAAGTCGGTGAATTGTATATATGTTGATCTGGTATAAAGACCGTTGGAAAGCCGTAACTCCTGAAGAGTAGCGCGCTCAAGCCTGCCTGCTTACTTCCTTGCAAACAAAAGAGCGCCCCGCCGCACGGCAGAGCGCTCTTACTTCAACATATTTCACAGATTGCAATTGCCGGTCCTCAGGGTTTGGCTTTCTTGCTCACCACTTTGCCCTCGGCGTCGATCTGGATCACTTCCAGGCCGAGTTGTTGCAGACCTGGCAGGGTCTTGCCGGCATCGGCGGCCATGAACCAGCCGAGGTTGTTGGGCTGGACCATGGATTTGGCCACCCCCTGCACGTCTTTCAGGGTGAGCGACTGCACCTTACCGCTGTAGGTTTTCCAGTAGTCGTCGGCGAGGCCGTATTTGATGAGGGTGCGGGCCGAGTTGTTCACGGCGCCGTTGGTTTCCCACATGCCGGCCATGCCCAGTACGGTGTTTTGTTTGGTTTTGTCGAACTCGGCCTGGGTCATTTGTTTTTCACCGACAAAGGCGTTGACCTCTTTGATGATCTCCTGCACGCTTTCCTTGGTCTTATCGGTTTGTACCGGCGCGAACACCAGGTAGGGCCGCTGGCCGCGGGTGTTCTGGACGAAAGCGCCGGCACCGTAGGCCCAGTGCTTGTCTTCCCGCAGGTTCATGTTGATGCGGCTGGTGAAGTCGCCGCCCAGCACGTTGTTCATCTGTTCGATGGCGGCTTCGTCCATCTGGCCGTAGGGCTTGGTCAGGTAGCCGGCCACGATCATGCTCTGCTGGCTTTCCGGGCGGTCGATCAGGAAGATCTTGTTGGCGCTGGCGGCGGCGTTCACTTCCGGAATGACTTTTTTGGGTACGTCGCCTTTCTGCCAGGCACCGAAGCGTTTTTCCAGTTTTTCTACCAGTTCGGGCATGGTGATATCGCCGGTGACGACGATGGTAGCGTTGTTGGGACGCAGCCAGCGCTGGTAGAAACCGCGCACGTCTTCGAGGGACATGGTTTTCACGGCGTCTTCCTGGCCGGTGCCGGTCATCGGCATGCCGTAGGGGTGGTCTTTGCCGTAGAGCAGTTCGGGCATCACCCGCATGACCATGCCCTGCGGATTCTTTTTTTCGTTGGCGATCTGACTCAATTGCTGGTCGCGCAGGCGGTTGAAGTCACTTTCCGGGAAAGAGGGATTCAGCACTACATCGGCCATGAGGTCGAGGCTGGGGTCGAGGCTTTGCTTGAGTGAGTTCAGGTTGACGTAGGAGAAATCCAGGTCGCTGAAGGTGTTGATACTGGCGCCGAGCAACTGGAGTTTTTCGTTGATCTGGAGACTGCTCAGCGATTTGGTGCCTTCGTCCAGCATATTCATACCCAAGGCGGCGAGGCCGGCTTTGCCGCCGAATTTGT
>WBZQ01001175.1_pt1 | contig 18711 bp, 17 predicted proteins | sample 5204251 | NCBI WGS metagenome assembly WBZQ01 (sample SAMN12412402, study PRJNA552823) | activated sludge metagenome | isolation source: activated sludge from nitrification reactor of wastewater treatment plant... | place: USA: Virginia | collected 2017-09 | reverse complement strand
CCCCTCGATCCCGGCAAGCACCACGCCCGTCTTGGTTCCACTCACCTTGCCATCGCGCACAGAGGCGGTGGGCTGCGAAGGCAGCGCGTGCTGGGGTTCGCTGAGCGCGGGAACCAAGAAGTGCGAGCCTGCACTCACTGCCGCCATCAACTCAGCTAGGCCCTGCGATGCCAAGGGAAGTGCACCAGCAGTCAGCGTCGACCAGATCGGCACGTCGACACATCGAGCGCCCGCCTCGGCGAGCAGGACCCGTTGCGCCTGGGCACCGAGACCAGCACCATCTAGATCCTCAGGCATGCTCAGGCTGAGTAGTCCGGCTTCAGCGAAAGCTGTCCAGGTGGCGCCGCCCTTGTCGAGCACGTCAGTGACAACACCACGAATTTCATCGTGTAGCTCTTGCTCCACCAGGCCTCCTCGATTGGCTTGAACCGAAACTATAACGTGTTCTAGTTAGCCCGCTTGGGGCTGTGCAAACTCGGCCACCTAGGCTCCAGCTATGAGTTACAAACTTCGTCAGTTGGCCAGCCTGGCGTTTAACGTGAACGCGTTCTTCCCACCGCACGGTCGCGTCGGTGTGCCTGCGTTCTTTGCAGGCTGGATGACCAACGAACTCACTCCGCAACTCATGACCATTACCGCCGCCGACACAGCTCAACACCTGATTCGTCGCAAGGCAACGTTGTCGGACCTGGCACTGGCCGCGACAAACCTCACGCTGATGTCGCTACTCGTTGGCCGCTCTCAGCGCACCGCGGCACAAAGCGAAGAAAGTTTGCTGGCCTCGCTTGGCCCGAACTATCGCCAAGGGCTCGGTGAGGCTGCCAGCGATACTCCACTTCCACTGAGCAAGCTTGCCCGCCCCTTCGCCGTCATCGATGCAGACGTCGACAGGATCCGCGACGTTGAATACAACGGACCAGGAATGCGTGGACGTCTTGACGTCTTTCGACCCACTGGCGAGGTTTCGGGAGCTCCCGTGTTGCTGCAGGTCCACGGCGGCGCCTGGATTATGGGCCGCAAAGAAGAGCAAGGCCTGATGTTGATCAACAAGATGGTCGGTCTGGGCTGGGTCTGCGTCTCGATCAACTATCGGCTCGCTCCCAAACACCCATTCCCGGCGCAGATCATCGATGTCAAGAAGGCCATCGCCTGGGTGCGCGACAACATCGCGCAGTACGGCGGCGACGCTAGCCACCTGGTCATCACCGGCGGCTCAGCCGGTGGACACCTGGCCTCGTTGGCTGCCCTGTCGCCCAACGATCCGGCCTATCAGCCCGGGTTTGAGGATGCAGACACCAGCGTCGATGCTTGTGTGCCGTTCTACGGCGTCTTCGATCTGGCCAACAAGTCCCAGCACGTCGCCGCCAAAGCTATGCGCGACACGTGGCTGGCTCCGCGGGTGTTCGGCAAGCCATTTGCTGGCAATGAAGCAGAGTTTGAGAAGGCCTCGCCGTTGTGTCGCCTCGATGAGATTGATCCCGAACTCATCCCCGACTTCTATGTGCTGCACGGGGACAATGACACGCTGGTCGATGTCAATCAGGCCCGATCTTTTGTGGCGCGTTTACGCGAGGTCTCACAAGCGATGGTCAGTTACACAGAGCTGCGGGGTGCTCAACACGCGTTTGAGTTGTTCACCTCCCTGAGGAGTCACCAAGTCATCGCCTCGGTGGCCCGATGGCTGGAGTGGCAACGCCTTCATGGCAGCTCCGCGGGCACCAGGCGCACCAAGAGCGCCTAGCGAGGCAGCCCCAGGATTCGTTCGGCGACGATGTTGCGTAGCACCTGAGTTGTGCCGCCAGCGATCGACAAACACCTGGTGAGCAGTTGTTGCTGCACTGCTCGTTGACTAAAAGCATCAGTGGAGATCGCTCGCTCCCCCAGCAACTCCATCACTAAGGTCGCGGCATCTTGGCGCGACTTCACCCCCAGCAACTTGGCCACCGATGACTCCGCGCCCGGAGCCGCGCCGCTGATGGAACGCAACGTCGCGCGATCACCCAGCAACCCCGCCACCTGAGCAACTGCCACGGCGTGACCTACCCGAGCCTCATCGACCGGGTCGAGGCCTGCGCGGGCGATCTCAAGTGCCATGTCGATGCCCATGCCGAGGTTGTGCGACGCCATCGCCACTCGCTCGTTGGCCAGGGTCGATCGCGCCAATGACCAGCCATCGCCTGGGGCACCGACCATCAACTCATCGGGAACGAACACCGAGTCGAGGAAGACCTCGTTGAACATGGCTTCGCCGGTCATCTCACGCAAGGGCGCAATGGTGATACCGGGCGAAGCCATATCGACCAGGAAGTAACTGATGCCTTTGTGTTGTGGCACCTCGGCGTCGGTGCGCGCCAGTGTGATCCCCCACTGCGCCTGGTGAGCCAACGACGTCCACACCTTCTGGCCAGTGAGTTCCCAGCCACCTGGCACACGCACTGCCTTGGTGCGTAATGAGGCCAAATCGGAGCCTGCACCGGGCTCACTAAAGAGTTGGCACCAGGTGATCTCGCCTCTCAGTGAGGGCATCACGAATCGTTCGCGTTGCTCATCGGTGCCGTTAAACACAATCGTGGGCACTGCCCAACCGGCGATCTTGATGTCAGGTCTGCTGATCGCAGCCCGCTGCAGTTCCTCATCGATGACCAACTGCTCCACGGGCCCAGCACCACGCCCGTAAGGAGTGGGCCAATGTGGCACCAGCAAGCCGGTGTCGACCAACCCTGCTCGAGGATCAGCCGGGTCAACCTTGGCTATCAGTGCCCGCACCTCTTCGCGGATGCTGGCATCGGCGCCGTCGTACTCAATCTGCGCGGAGCGCTGCACGTGCTGGGCGAGCCCGGCGAGATTGCGTTCGTGAGCGTGGGCAGAACCGACAAGAGCACGCAAAGACAAGACGCGACGCAAGTAGAAGTGGGCGTCGTGCTCGAAGGTGAAACCGATGCCGCCCAAGACTTGGATGCAGTTGTGGGCTACGTCGAGTGCAGAGGGAATCGCGAGGACCCCGGCCACACTGGCGGCGTAGCGACTTTGCTCTGTTGGGGCACCGCCGACGACTTCGTCGAGTGCCCGTGCGGCATCCCAGGCGGCGGCAGTAGCCGTCTCGGCCTGCTCCAGCATGGTCGAGCACAGGTGCTTAATCGATTGGAAAGACCCGATGGGCGCGCCAAACTGTTCGCGCACCTTCGCGTAGTCAACGGCCGTTCGCACACACCAGTGCGCGATTCCAGAGGCTTCAGCAGCAGCAAACGCGAGGAGTACGTCGAGCACGCGCTTAGGCATCGCAGCCTCAGTGGCCTCGGCGTTGGCCAGCACCACGGTGGCTGCGCGTCGAGAAAGGTCGGGAGAGGTCAGCGCTTTCAACTCTGCGCCCGCCAGCGAGACCAACCACCAAGTCCCATCTGAGGGCACCAGCACATCGGTGGCACCAAAGGCGTCGTACACCACGTCAAGAGTGCCGCTGGCTCGCCCACCTTCGACGCTGACCGACGAGCCCACACACAGCGCAATCAGTTGTTCCCCAGCAGCAATCTGCTCACGAGCACTGCCAACAACCGACCAGATCGCGGAGCCCAAGATGGGGCCAGGCACCAACTCAGATGCCAGGGCCTCAACGGCCACTGCTAGATCCATGATGGAACCGGCAGCGCCACCTTGCTCATCGGGGACCGCAATGCTGCCCAGCCCCAGGTCAGTCAGACCCGTGCAGAATTCGGAAAAGACCGCCGCGTCATCAAGTTCAGCGGCTCGGATCGCCTCCAGCGGCTTTCGAGACGATGCCCACGATGAGAAAGCCTGCGCTAGTTCGCGGTGATCTTGACTGATTCCGATCGACACGTGAGCGGCCCTTCTTTGGAAACTAGAACGTGTTCCAGCTTAGTGGACCGCGTTGTTCGCAGTGCCCAGCAGGAACCCCACGCCCGTCAGGCATCCAGAGAGCAGGCACAATTCCCCCGTGACCAACGACTTGATCGCCCATGCCCGCGCTGCCAAGGGATTCATGCCCGAAGCCGAAGGTGACTATCTCGTCGATGTGGCCAGCGAGCGCGCCAAATATGGCCCGTTGCTCGAGGTCGGCACCTATTGCGGCAAGTCAGCGTTGCTACTCGCGGCTGCGGCTCAGCCTCACGGGCAAAATGTGTTCACTGTCGATCACCACCATGGCTCGGAGGAGAACCAGTCCGGCTGGGAGCACCACGACGCTTCACTGGTCGATCCCAGGACCGGGCGCATGGACACGTTGCCGACTTTTCGGCGAACCATTGAGGACGCGGAAGCCGAAGACACCGTCATTGCGATCATCGGTTCCAGCACGACGGTGAGCCGTCATTGGCGCACCCCACTGAGCCTGCTGTTTATCGATGGTGGTCACGCCGAGGTCCACGCCCAAAACGACTATTCGGGATGGGCCACGTGGGTGCAATTAGGTGGCGCCTTGGTCATCCACGACGTCTTTGAGAATCCGGATGAAGGCGGACAAGCGCCGTACCACGTGTGGCAGCGCGCGGTGGCGAGTGAATCGTTCATGCCCATCGGCCAGGTGGGCTCTATGCGCGTTCTGTCACGAATTGCCGGGCAACCGGGCCTCCCAGTTGGCTAGAAAACTTGGCAGTAAGTAGCCACGAGCGCGTGAGCTAGTTAGCCTCCAAACCTGGCCGACTTTTTCGGGACAGGAGGCCGCCGTGGAGATTCCCACCAGGGTTTTGAGCACCGCCGACAGGTGCTTCATCGACAGGTTCAGCGCTGGTTACACCCCTGCACTCGCCAAGCAAGTGCGTGCCGCTGGCGGTGGACGCAAGTGGTTTGAGCGGCAACTCAAACCCACCAAGGTCAAAGACCGCGCAGGCAAGGCGGTGGACTCATGGTTTCCCACATTGTGGTTCACCCCAGCCCAACTCTTTCAGCGCCACCAAGATGACATCACCCCATCGTGGGAGTTGATGGCCGATTTTGGTCGCTGGACGATGATGCGGCGCGCTCTGTCGAACCGCCAACTGCTTGAGGTCATGACCGACTTTTGGTCGAACCTGCTGCACATTCCAGTGGGTGATGACGAGGCCTGGCCCTACCGCATTGCCTACGACAAAGTCATTCGAGCCAACGCTTTGGGCACCTTCTCGGCTCTCTTGCAACAAACCATTACCCACCCAAGCATGGGCCTGTTTCTCGATAACGCTTCCTCCACCAAAGACGCGCCTAATGAAAATCTGGGTCGGGAGTTGTTGGAGTTGCACTCAGTCGGCTTGGGTGCGGGCTACACAGAGGACGACGTACTCAACTCCAGCCGGCTACTCACGGGCTATCGCGTCGATCTGTGGTGGCCCAAATTCCAAACGTTCTACGACACCTCCTGGCACTGGACTGGTCAGATCAACGTGCTCGGGTTCAGCCACCCCAACACCTCCGCCGATGGGCGTACGGCGACCAACGCCTACCTCAGCTACCTCGCACACCACCCAGCGACGGCACAGCGCATCGCAAAACGGCTGTGTGTGAAGTTTGTTCGCGACAATCCCTCAAGCGAACTCGTGAACGCCGTTGCCACGGCGTTCACCAAGTCCGGCACCTCCATCAAGGCAGCTTTGCGAGCCATGGTTTCCCACCCTGAGTTCATCTCATCGCGAGGCTCCAAAGTGCGTTCACCCATTGAAGACACTGTGGCCACCATCCGAGCGCTGAGGGTTGCTCCCACAGCACCCACCAGCAATCAGTCGTTCGCTCGTGCGATCTATTGGGCCGCCACCGACCAGGGGCAAACGCCCTACAGTTGGCCCGCTCCCAACGGCTTCCCCGAGGTCAACGGAGCCTGGTCCACGCCTGGTCGGGTGCTCAACACGTTTGATTTCCACCGTAACCTCGGCGCGTTCTGGTGGCCCACTGATCAAGCCAGCATCCCCAGTGACGCGACCTGGCTACCCTCCTTTCCAGCGACCTACGCGGCCGTCATTGACGCCGCTGCCCTGGCACTCTTGGGCACTGCCATTCCGCAGGAGCACAAAGATGGCATTGCCCAACGCTCCGGCATCTCACTGACGACATCGCTCAACTCGATGTCTCACGATCGAGTGGTTCAGCTCATCGTTGCCTTGCTCGACTCCCCTACCCACATGATGCGGTGAGTGCGATGACTTCAACACAACGCTGCGGCTGCCCCGACTACGAGTCGAGCCTGCCAAGTCTTGGACGGCGTGGTTTCTTAGGCGGAGCCGGTCTCCTGGCGGGCGCCATGACTGCCGGGTCCCTCTTCGACGGCGCTCATCGTCAAGTGGCCTACGGCGCCAACCCAGATGGCAACGTGGTGATCGTGCTTTCGCTGCGCGGCGGCAGCGACGGTGTCTCGGTGATCGTGCCGAAATCACCCACTGATCAGGCGAACCTGCAGGCCAAGCGGCCCGGAATCATTGTTCCGACCGATCGCCTCATCGGATCTGACCCCAGATTCGGTCTCCACCCAGCACTTGCTCCCCTGCTCCCGATGTGGACTGCTGGCACCTTCGGCGCCGTACACGCGGTGGGGATGAGTCAACCCAACCGCTCGCATTTCTCCTCGATGGAGCAAGTCGAGCGCGCAGCACCTGGCTCTGGTGAGCGCACGGGTTGGATCAACCGAGCCATCGGTTTAGACCCAGCCGCTAAACCGGAAGAAGTGATGCAGATCGGCTCCAACATGGTGCCAACTGAGTTGGTTGGTCCGGCAGCCTCGTTGGGCATCGACTCACTCAACGACTTGGCCTTGCCTCGGTTGTGGAACGACCAGGCACTAGCTGGTGGCCTGCGCCAAACGTGGAGCACTGGCACCTCCGCGTTACGCGATGGCGTCCTCACCGCACTCGACGTCGTTGGCCGACTTGAGCCAGTGACCTCCACAGACCTCGACCCCATCAAAGCCCAGTTCCCGCAAGGCCCGTTACGCGAGGTCTTGGCCAACACGGTGGCCTTGGTCAACGCCCAAGTAGGCGCGAAGGTCATCACCATTGACTACGGCGATTGGGACATGCACACCGGCCTTGGTCCTCCCGACCCGGGCAACTGGATGTATGACCACTTGACCCATCTCGCCCAATCGTTGAAGGCCTTCTTCGCGGGGCTCTCCCCTGCCATGGCCAACAAGGTCACCGTGGTAACGATCTCCGAGTTCGGTCGACGCATCGAACAAAACGGCGAGAACGGCGTCGATCACGGCTACGGCAACTGCATGCTGCTGTTCGGTGCGGGAGTACGCGGCGGTCAGGTGCACGGTCAATGGCCCGGTCTAGCAGATGCTGACCTCATCGATGGGGACCTGGCCGTCAAACAGGACTACCGCTCAGTGCTGTGGGAGATCTTGTCGAGCCGATTCCCGCAAAGCCCAGTCTCGGGAAGTCTGAGCACAGTGTTCCCAGGCTTCACCCCAGACGCTGGCCTGGACTGTATGTCGTAGCTAGACCCGCGCTTGGTGACAGCCGCAATCTTGGCCGAGTTCGGCGAAATGATCAGCCAAGGTGTCCCCGGCCATGATCCCGCCCCCGGGGGTGGTCCTGCTGAGTTCGTCGGCCGCCAAGATCACCGCAGCGGCGGTGTAGGAGGTCTGCTCGTTGGGCCACATCACGTGTTCGGGGTGCACTGATCCGGTCCAGTAGCGACCGCGCTCCCCACGCAGATGCTGCATGTCGGAGTACAACTCCAACGCTCGCTCGCGATCACCAAGGGCATCAAGTGACATCACCAGTTCGCAGGTCTCCGCACCCGTGACCCACGGGTTGGTGTCCACACACCTGATGCCTAGGCCTGGCATCACGAAGTCATCCCACCGGGTCGCGAGCAGCTCAAAGGCGGGCTCACCGCGTACGGCGCCGCCGAGCACTGGGTAGTACCAGTCCATCGAGAACGTCGACTTGTCCATGAACAAGTCGCGGTGTTCGCGCAGCGCATGGCCTAGGCGGCCACCTGCCAACTCCCACTCTGGCTGGGGATCCCCCATCAGTTCAGCAAGCGCCGCGCCAGCACGCAATGACTGATAGATGCTTGAGGATCCAGCCAACAAGGCTTCCTCGTTCACCTTGGCAGGCACGCCCTCAGGTCCAGTCGAGGTCCACTCTTGAGACCAACTGATGCCGCCCCAGGGCAACTGCATGCCGACCACAAAATCGAGGGATCGGCGCACGATCGGCCAGAACTTACGCACGAAGGAGCGATCTGAACACAGCAACCAGTGGTGCCACACGCCTACGGCGATATAGGCGGAGGTGTTGGTCTCCCCTGAAGCATCCTCAGTCACACCTGCCACGATCTTCAGCGGCCAGGACCCATCGACGCGCTGAGTGCTAGCCACCCAGTCGTAGGCACGCTCGGCGGCCTGGCGTTGACCGCCAACGAGCATCGCCATGGCCGCCTCAACGTGGTTCCACAGGTCGGTGTGCTCGCCTTCGGTCCACGGGACCGCACCCGAGGGCTCCTGCATCGCCGCAATCGACTCAGCTGTTTGCGCAACCTCTTCGGCGGTGATGATCCCGGGCACAGCTGGGATCGGGAAACTCATGCGCTTGCTGCCTCCGGCTTGCGTAGGTACAAGACCATGCTCTTGCCGATAAAGGGGTTCAACGCCCGCTCAGCCAGTCGAGTGGCCACGCTCAGACGTGGGGTCTTCATGATGTCCCACACCAAAACCTGGTGGTAGGCCTTCACGAGGGGGAACTGGTCGTTGTCGACACCCACGGCGCACTTGAGCCACCAGTACGGCGAGTGCAAACCGTGGGCGTGATCCTTGCCCTCAAAGATCATGCCGGCCTTCGTGAGCTTCCCAATGAGGTCTTTGTCGGTGTAGATCCGCACGTGACCGCCTTCGACCTCGTGGTACTGGTCTGAGAGCGCCCAACAGATCTTTTCGGGCAGCCAGCGGGGCACGGTGATGGCCATCGTGCCTCCGGGGCGAAGCACCCTGACCAGTTCGCTGATCGCGGCCTCATCGGCTGGGATGTGCTCGAGCACTTCAGAGGCCACCACTCGGTCAAACTCACCGTCCGCGAACGGCAGCGCCAAAGCGTCGCCTTCTTTGATGTCCGCCTCGGCTCCTGCAGGCACCTCGCCGGCTTCACGCATGGCGACAAACAAGTCGCGCACTCCGGCGAGTTCATCAGCGTCCTGGTCGAACGCGATGACGTCTGCGCCACGCCGGTACATCTCAAAGGCATGGCGTCCCGCGCCACAACCCATGTCGATCACTCGGTCACCTGGCTGTAGACCTAGGCGGTCGAAATCAACGGTCAACATTTGTTGTGCTCTCCTCAATAACGCGCTCGTAGGCCGCTGCGGTGGCGACAGCCACCGCACGCCAGCTGAACTTTTCTTGCACTCGGGTGCGGCCCGCCTTGCCCATCTGGACTCGTCTATCGGGGTCATCAAGCAACGCCGCGATCGCTTGAGCCAGTTCCTCGGGGTCACCTGGTGTCACCAGATCCGCGCATTCGCCGTCTGGTCCAACAACCTCGGGAATCGCGCCGGCTCGACTGACAACGAGCGGTGTTTCACAAGCCATCAGTTCCGCAGTCGGCAGAGAGAAACCCTCGTAGAGCGAGGGCACGCACGCAATCTCGGCCGATCCCATCAGCGCCACTAGTTCGGCGTCACTGATGCCGTGCACGAAGCTCACCCGGTCGGCGATACCCAAGTCGTTGATCAGCTTTTCAGTGCGTCCGCCTGCTTGAGGTTTGCACACCAACACAAGTTCGAGATCGCGCTCGGTGGACAGCTTGGCAACTGACTCCAGCAGGGTCGCAATGCCCTTCATTGGCGAGTCAGCACTCGCCATAGCCAACAATCGGCCCGGCACGCGAGGGGTGGTCGGCGGCACGAAGACCTCATCGACTCCGAGCGGAATGACTTCGATCCGGTCTGGCTCGACGCCAAAGTCGGCCGCGATATCGCGCTTGCTGCTATCGCTCACAGTCAAGATGCGTTTGAGCTTGCGAGCCACGTTGCCTTGCATTCTCAAGAACCCATACCAACGTCGAAGACTCAGCTTCTTGCGAATCGTCGTTGCCGCGGCGATGTCGACTCGCCGGTCGAAGGTGATGGGGTGGTGGATCGTCGTGATCAGCGGCAACCCCATGGCCTCGATGTCGAGCATCCCGTAGCCGATGACTTGGTTGTCGTGGGCGATATCGAACTCATCGATTCGATCCTTGAGCACTCGCGCCACGCGCTTGCTGAAGGTCTTGGGCTCGGGAAAGCCAGCAGTCCACATAGTGAGGACTTCTTCGACGTCGATCAGGTCGCGATATTCGCTCAACTTCGGAGTGCGAAAAGGATCAGGCTCGCGGTAGAGGTCAAGGCTAGGCACCTTGGTCAGGACCACGCCCTCATCAAGCTCGGGATAAGGCTGTCCGGAGAACACCTCGACGGTGTGCCCCAATGCCACCAACTCACGGCTGAGGTGTCGAAGGTAGACACCTTGTCCACCGCAGTGAGGTTTGCTGCGATAGGACAACAGGGCAACGCGCATACGACTCAAATTTTTCTACTCGGGAAACAGAAGTGAAACACGTTATCGTTTTTCACTGATAATCTCGTGGGGTTCAACTCGGGATGATTCTCCCGTGTTCCCCCCGCAAATCGGATATTTCAGGAGCGAGACCTTGACCACGTCACTCACGCATGACGAGCTTGGCTCTTCAGCGCAGCGTGACCGTCGACGCCGCATTCTGGACGCCACAGTCGCACTGGCGACCCGCGGCGGTTTCGATGCGGTGCAGATGCGCGGCGTGGCCGAACACGCCGACGTCGCGCTCGGCACGCTGTACCGGTACTTCCCGTCCAAGATCCACCTGCTTGTTTCTGCATTGGCGGGCCAGTTCGAGGCTGCCGAGTCCGCGTTGGGTCGCAAACCCATCCCCGGCGACACCTCCGGAGACCGAGTCGTCTTCGTCCTTCGCAAAGCCACTGGTGAACTCCAGCGCAACCCGCAGTTGACCGAGGCGCTCACCCGAGCGTTCATGTTCGCTGACAACAGCGTTGCTGCTGAGATCGAAGTTGTTGGCATGCAACTGACTTCGATGCTGACCCGGGCCATGAAGGGCCCCGAGTACGTCGAGGGCGAACCCATCACCGAAGAAGCAGTCGCCATTGCCCGCGTCATCGCCGACGTGTGGCTGGCGGCCTTGGTCTCGTGGGTGACCGGACGCGGCACCGCAGAAGACGTCAGCGCACGCGTCGAGATGGCCGTGCACCTGCTGCTTCGCTGACTGTGAGTTCTACCCACCAAAGGCGTGGGTAGCAGTGGCCCCACCATCGACGGCCAACTCTGCACCGGTCACAAAGGACGACTCATCACTAGCTAGGTAGACATAGGCCGGTGCGATGTCCTCGGGCTGACCGACCCGCTTCAGTGCCACCTTCGAGGCACCAAACTCCATCGCCAAGTCACCGCCATGCACTCGGGTCATCGCTGTGTCGACCATGCCGGGGTGCACTGAGTTGACTCGGATCTTGGATGGACCAAGTTCGTGTGCAGCAGATTTGGTCATGCCGCGAATCGCCCACTTGGTGCCGGCATAGGCCGTGCAGTTGGCCATGCCCGCCAGCCCCTCGATAGAGGAGGCGTTGACGATTGATCCGCCGCCATTGCGGCGCATGGTCTTCGCCACCGCTTGCATGCCCAAGAAGCACCCGCGCATATTGATGCGCGCCAAGGCGTCAAACTCCTCGATCGGCATCTTCTCGACGGTGCCAAAGATCAAGATCCCAGCATTGTTGATCAGCACGTTGACCGGCCCAAACCGCTCATTGGTCTCATCGACCACCTTGGACCACGACTCGGGATCAGAGACATCGTGGTGGCAGAAGAACGCTGAGTCCCCCAGTTCGGCCGCCAATGCCTGCCCGTCCTCGTCAGCGATGTCAGCGATGGCAACCCGTGCACCCTCGCTCACAAATGCGCGCGCGATCGCGGCACCTTGCCCGCGGGCACCTCCGGTGACGATGGCCACCTTGCCTTTGAGTCTCATTGGGATCCCTTCGGTTTCAACGTCATGATCGAGTCTGCCGAGAAGGTCGCGGCGCCTTCTCGCTGAGCAAAGTAGCTGCCAAGCGTGTGATCGAGTTCGGCCGCGTCAAAGGTGCTCTGCTCGGTGTCGAAACGCGCCTCAAGAGTGGGTGCGGCCACGAGTGCCACCATGCCGCCGTACACAACGAACACCTGTCCGCTGATCGCGGCCGCTGCCGGTGACGCCAAATAGGCGACCAGCGGGGCAACGTGTGCAGGTGAGAGCGGGTCGACCTCGGCACCTGACTGATCTGCGCCGAAGACGCCCTCAGTCATCGCTGTGCGTGCACGCGGGCAGATCACATTGGCGGTGACTCCGATGCGCGACATGGCCCTCGATGCCGACATGGTCAAAGCGGTGATGCCGGACTTTGCGGCCGCGTAGTTAGCCTGGCCAGGAGGGGCGAACAGGAACGCTTCTGACGAGGTGTTGATGATGCGCCCGAAGACGGGAGCCTCGGTCGCCTTGCCGACCGCTCGCCAATGGGCGCAGGCATTGCGGGTCAGCAAGAAGTGACCACGCAAGTGCACCTTGAGCACGAGGTCCCAGTCATCATCGGTGAGCGAGAACAACATCTTGTCTCGCAAGACACCAGCGTTGTTGACGACGATGTCGAGTGACCCCCACTCCAACGCCGCCGCCATCATCGCGTCGGCTGTAGCGGACTCACCCACATCACCCGCGACCACTCGCGCCTGGCCGCCCAGTGCTGTGATCTCCTCGACCACACCTTCACCCGCGCCAGGGAGGTCGTTGATCACAACGCGAGCCCCGGCGCCGGCCAAGGCAAGGGCCTCTGCCCGACCAAGCCCGGCTCCTGCCCCCGTGACGATTGCAACCTTGCCATCAAGGCTTAGAGACATGCTCAGCCCTCAACGATGCTGATTGCAGACTTCGGGCACGACAAGATCGCACGCTGCACCAGCGCACGGTTTCCATCGGTCACCTGGTCATCGAGCAACTGCAAGTAGTCATCGTCGTCGAGTTGGAAGATTGCTGGCGCCAATCCTTCACACACGCCATTTGCTTCACACTCGTCAAAGTCGACCTTGATCTTCATGGTTTCCTCCTACGCCCCAGGAGGGGCTGTCATCTTCGAGTGGTCCCACGACATCACTCGGGTTGGTTCAATCACGACACCTACACGCTTCTTGGCCTGCGCAGCGACGATCTGGTCGCCAAACTCGCCAAGGTCAGCGCCTCCGGTCATGCGTCGTACGACGCCTGCGCCGATGCGGACTATGTCGTCGTACTCAGTCACCAGCTTGGCGCGACCTTGGATCGAAACACCACGCAGTTGGTCGTAGTCATCGCCGCTCTCAACCAACAGGGTGACTCGATCATCTCGACCGATGTTGAGCACCTTTTGGGAGCGCCCATAAGTCCAGAATGCAATCTGTCCCTCGGTGTAGACGTAAAAGAGTGTGGTCAGGTGCGGCCATCCATCGGGGCCGAGAGTGGCGACCTGGACCTTCATCTGATCACTGAGGTAGTCCGCAATCTCGTCCTCGGTCATGCGAACGGCGTTACGCCCTGAACTCATGACCCCTCCGATGAGTGACCAGGGAAGACGTGAGCCGCCGGGTCGATGGTCACAGCAGCGTTGTTGACCGCCGTCGCGGCCTCTCCGAAACCAACGGCAATCAAACGCACCTTGCCCGGGTATTCGGTGATGTCACCGGCCGCAAACACCCGCTCGATGTTTGTCTTCATCGCGGTGTCGACCACGATGTGCCGCTTGTCCATCTCCAACCCCCAGGTGGACATGGCGCCTAGATCGGCCACAAACCCCAGAGCCGCGATCACTGCGTTGGCAGGTCGGGTGAGCACCTCACCGTCATTGGTGGTGATCTCTACAGACTCAACATGGTCGACGCCATTGAGCTTGGTGACTTGAGCCTTGGTGATGACCTCAACGTCAGAGGCCAGGACAGCATCGACCGTCGCCTGGTGTGCACGGAATGCGTCACGCCGGTGCACGAGCGCGATGGATCGAGCGATGCCGTTGAGGTGGTGCGCCCAGTCAAAGGCCGAATCTCCCCCGCCCACGATGACCACGTCTTTGTCGGCGTACTCCGCGAAACTCGGCACAAAGAAGGCGAGGCCTTTGTTTTCCCAGCCCTCAGCCGCAGGCAGCGCCCTCGGAGTAAATTTCCCGATGCCTGCGGTCAAGATGACGGCTTTGGCCACAATCTGGGTGCTGTCATCGAGGCCCACGGTCACCGAGTCGGCCCCGGTTTCCAAAGTGACCGCCGTGCGTTCGAGGAAGTACGTCGGCGAGGCGTGATCGGCTTGCTCCACCAAGTTGGCGACCAGCGCACGCCCAGAGATCTCAGGGAACCCGGCAACGTCCAAAATAGCCTTCTCGGGGTAAAGCGCCGAGACCTGGCCACCAAGCTCTGGCAGAGAGTCCACAACTGTGACGCTCAGGCCTCGAAAGCCCGCGTAGTAGGCAGCAAATAGCCCTGCTGGCCCCGCACCCACAATCAGGAGGTCTGTGTGATGACTCAACTGCTTTGTCCTTCCTAGAGGAGGACCACCGATGCGGCGAAACTGTAACAGGTTCTACTTATCCCATCGGGGGCCGGGTTACAGGGATCAGTCTTCCTCCCAGTCGCGTCGAGGGCCAGTGCGCTGATCGCGTTCTTGGTCGCTCATTGACGCACTGGCTCGCAGGCTCAAGATTGTGGTGATCGCCAACGTGCCGATGATGACTGCCAGGCTCAGCCAGATCGGAATCTCTGGTGCCCAATGAATCCCGGCCCCGCCATTGATGAAGGGCAGTTCGTTGACATGCATGGCGTGGAAGACCAACTTGACCCCGATGAAGCCCAGCAAGAAGGCCAGACCGTAGGACAGGTAGATCAACCGCTCAAGCAGTCCACCGATCAGGAAGTAGAGCTGGCGAAGCCCCATCAGCGCGAAGATGTTGGCAGTTAGGACTAGGTAGGGCTCCTTGGTGAGCCCGTAGATCGCCGGGATCGAGTCAAGGGCAAACAACAAGTCGGTCGTGCCGAGGGTCACGATCACCAAGAACATCGGCGTGATCACCCGCTGCCCATTGAGCTTGGCAAACATGGACTTGCCTTGCCACTCCTTGGTCGCTGGGAACCTCTTCTCCACCCACGCCACCATGGCGTTTTCTTCGTACTCGTCCTCGTCTTCGGACCCCTCACGAGCCAGCTTCCATGCGGTCCAAATCAAGAAGGCACCGAAGATGTAGAAGACCCAGGAGAAGTTCTCAATCGCCGCAGCGCCCAAAGCAATGAAGATGGCGCGCATCAACAGCGCCATCACGATGCCGACCATCAACGCGTACTGCTGCAGATGCCGAGGCACGGCGAACTTGCCCATGATGATGATGAAGATGAACAGGTTGTCCACGGAGAGGGAGTACTCAGTGAGCCAGCCCGCAAAGAATTCTGTGCCGTACCTAGCGCCTGAGGTGATGAAGATCCCGATCCCGAACAGAACCGCTAACCCGATGTAAAAGGCAAGGTACGTCGCGGCTTCCTTCATCGAAGGTTCGTGGGGTCTGCGCCCCACAATGAGCAAGTCAAAGGCAAAGACACACACAGTGACAATTGCGGTGACCCACCACACCCAGTTTGCAACGTCCACGATTTTGACCCTTTCCGACAGCCGTGAACACAGGCTTCATAGCCCGTGAGCTGTCAGAGGTCTCTTCCGTTCAAAGAACCGGCGGCACCGGGCAAAAGCCGTGATGACGACACCACCGCGGGGGAATACTCCCCTCCAACTGGCGACATTGTTTCAGAGCCGAGCGGAGAACCCAACTCCATGTCGAGTGGTGAACGCTAGTCGGGGCGAACCGGTCGCACACGCATCGGGAGCTTGTGCACTACGCGGTCGTAAGACTCCTCGATGGCATCGAGAATCTCCTCGTCGGGGATGCCGCCCCCAAACTTCATGGTGTTCCACCCGGAGCGGCCCAGGTACGCCATCACCGTCACCTCGCCTGGGTAGCGGTGGATCCACTCATCGGCCACCTCACGCGAGTCGGCCGCCTTCACACCCACGCTGTCGTGGCCTAAGAACGCGAAGATCTTGCCGCGCTCCCCGGCCCCTACCTTGATCACTGGGTGTTCGTGGTCCCATGGATTGTCTGGCCAGGCACCCGGAAGCGAGAGACAAAACTCGCTGATGTCGGCCACGGTCAGTCCACTCACCAGGAACCGCCAGATCCTCCCTTGCGCGGACCGAAGATTCGCTCAAGAAGCCCGGGCCTTTCGGTGATTACCTGAGGAGTGCCGCTGGCCTGCATGGGCGCGGGCTCGGGCGCAGGCGGTCGCACCCCTGAAATCTTTTCCAAGAAAGCGTCGACCTCATCGAGGTCATAGCCTTCACGCCACCGAACTCGTGCGAATCGAATCGTCGAGACCAGCGGCCCAAGCGCTTCACCACGACGGGCGGCTTCGACAAGTGCATCGAGGGCCTGGTCAACTTGGTTCATGTCATAGCCCTCGCGGAGGCGGACCGGCGTGAACCGAACATTCTCAATTTCTTTTGCCAGCTCGCTCACTTAGTGGCCTCCATCATTTGGCGTAGCTCCTTCTTCAACTCCGATATCTCATCACGAAGGCGTGCAGCCACCTCGAATTGAAGCTCCGCGGCAGCAGCCTTCATCTGCACGGTCAACTCTTGAATGAGCTCGGCGAGGTCAGAGCTGGGAATGCCAGCGGTGTCAGGCGCTATCTCGTGCACCAGTCGTGACAAGCCCGGCACAGGAGCCTTCTTGGAACGCGGATCAAGGTGCTGCCAGGTGGCCAACAACTCTTGAGTCGTCTCGTCCTCACGGGCCAGCATCTGGGTGATGTCGGCGATCTTTTTGCGCAACGGCTGCGGATCGATGCCGCGCTCGGTGTTATAGGCGACCTGCTTGGCCCTGCGTCGGTTGGTCTCGTCGATGGCCGATGCCATCGAGGGGGTCACTTTGTCGGCATACATGATCACTTGGCCCGACACGTTGCGAGCCGCGCGGCCAATTGTCTGGATCAGCGACTTGTCAGATCGCAAGAAGCCTTCTTTGTCGGCGTCAAGGATCGCGACCAGCGACACCTCGGGGAGGTCAAGGCCTTCACGCAGCAGGTTGATGCCCACGAGCACGTCGTACTCACCTAGCCGCAGGTCGCGTAGCAACTCGATGCGCTTGAGCGTGTCGACCTCGGAGTGCAGGTAGCGCGTGCGGATGCCTGCATCGAGTAGGTAGTCGGTCAGGTCTTCAGACATCTTCTTGGTCAACGTCGTGACCAGAACCCGCTCGTTGCGCTCCACGCGTTGATTGATCTGGTCAATTAAGTCATCGATCTGCCCCTTGGTGGACTTCACGATGACCTCGGGGTCAACCAGCCCTGTGGGGCGGATGATCTGCTCGACCACGTTGTCGACCCCGCCACCCTTGGCGAGTTCGTAGTTGCCGGGGGTGGCGCTCAGGTAGATGGTCTGGCCGATCCTGTCGAGAAACTCTTCCCACCGCAGCGGCCGGTTATCCATCGCACTGGGAAGCCTGAACCCATGGTCGACAAGATTGCGCTTGCGCGACATGTCGCCTTCATACATCCCGCCGACTTGCGGCACAGCCACGTGCGACTCATCGACCACCAAGACGAAGTCTTCGGGGAAGTAGTCAAGAAGGCAGTTGGGTGCGCTGCCACGCTCACGGCCGTCAATGTGCATCGAGTAGTTCTCGATGCCGCTGCACGAGCCGACTTGGCGCATCATTTCGATGTCGTAGCTCGTGCGCATCTGCAGCCGCTGGGCCTCCAGCAACTTGCCCTGGCGCTGGAAGGTTTCGAGTTGTTCGGCCAACTCGGCCTCGATGCCGGTGATCGCCCGCTCCATGCGCTCGGGGCCCGCTACATAGTGCGTAGCCGGGAAGATGTAGAGCTCCTTGTCGTCGCTGATCACCTCACCAGTCACCGGGTGCAAGGTCATCAGGCGCTCAATTTCATCGCCGAAGAACTCGACCCGAATGGCGAGCTCTTCATAGACGGGGAACACCTCGAGCGTGTCGCCGCGCACTCTGAAAGTGCCACGGGTGAAGCTCAAGTCGTTGCGGGTGTATTGGATCGTCACCAGCCTGCGAAGCACCTCATCGCGATCTAGCTCATCACCCACGCGAAGTCGCAGCATGCGGTCGACGTACTCCTGGGGGGTGCCCAGGCCATAGATGCAGCTGACCGTCGAGACCACAATCACGTCGCGTCTGGTGAGCAACGAGTTGGTGGCGCTGTGACGCAACCGCTCGACCTCCTCGTTGATCGAGGAGTCCTTTTCGATATAGGTGTCGGTCTGAGGCACATAGGCCTCAGGTTGGTAGTAGTCGTAATAGGAGACGAAGTACTCCACTGCGTTGTTGGGGAAGAGTTGACGCAACTCATTGGCGAACTGTGCCGCCAGTGTCTTGTTGGGTTGCAACACCAACATCGGCCGTTGAAGTTGCTCGGCCACCCAAGCCACTGTGGCGGTCTTGCCTGTGCCAGTGGCACCGAGCAGCACCACGTCACTAACTCCGCCTTGAATGCGGCGTGTGATCTCAGCGATCGCGGCTGGCTGATCACCGGAGGCTTGGTAGTCAGAAATCACCTCAAAGGGAGCAACGCGGCGCTGCAGATCAGTCACGGGACGCATGAGCCTGAGCCTAGAGGGCTGCACCGACACTTCTGTGAGGTCA
>WBZQ01001174.1_pt1 | contig 18713 bp, 26 predicted proteins | sample 5204251 | NCBI WGS metagenome assembly WBZQ01 (sample SAMN12412402, study PRJNA552823) | activated sludge metagenome | isolation source: activated sludge from nitrification reactor of wastewater treatment plant... | place: USA: Virginia | collected 2017-09 | reverse complement strand
CGCACGACTTGCGCGCGCCGCTCCGGCACATTGACGGCTATGCCTCGCTCCTCGCAAAAGCCGGAGCGATCTCTCTTGATGACAAGGCGAAACGCTACTTGCAGACGATCTCTGAATCCGCCACCAGAATGGGACAACTCATCGACGATCTGTTGGTGTTTTCGCGCATGGGGCGACAGGAAATGTTGCGCGGCACGGTCAATCTGAACCAATTAATCGCCGCCTTGCGGCACGATCTTCGACATGACTTGCAAGATCGCGCCATCTCATGGACAATCGCTGAACTCCCTGATGTGACCGGAGACGCGGCCATGTTGCGGCAGGTCTTTATGAATCTCATTGCGAACGCCATTAAATTTACCGGGACCAGGCAACAGGCCAAGATCGAAATTGGAAGTCTGGACAACGGGCCGGATGAAGCGGTGTTATTTGTACGCGATAATGGGGTAGGATTCGATATGCGTTACGCCAACAAGCTCTTTGGGGTGTTTCAACGGCTCCATCGAGCAGATGAGTTCGAAGGGACAGGCATTGGATTGGCCAATGTCAGACGCATTATTCATCGACATGGGGGGAAAACCTGGGCGGAAGGTGCGCTCGGCGAAGGCGCCACCTTTTACGTCAGCCTCCCGAGAGTGAGGCCCTCGGCATGACCGCTGCTAAACCCATATTGCTCGCTGAAGACAATCCGCGCGATGCCGAACTGGCGCTCGCGGCCATGGAAGAGCATCATTTGGCCGACAAGGTCATCCTTTGCCATGATGGCGCGGAAGTATTGGACTATCTCTATTGTCGAGGCCACTTCAAAACGCGTCTCCAAGGGAATCCTGCCGTGGTCCTTCTCGATTTAAAAATGCCTAAGGTGGACGGACTTGAGGTCTTGCGCACGATCAAGAACGACGCGGCACTCAGACCGATTCCCGTCGTGATGCTCACATCCTCCCGCGAGGAACGGGACCTCGCAGAAAGTTATGCCCTTGGCGCCAATGCCTATGTCGTCAAGCCGGTGGAGTTTCATCAATTCCTGAAAGCAGTCAAAGAGCTCGGCGTGTTCTGGGGCATGATCAACGAACCGCCGCCCGAAGGAGCCAGCCGGGCAGCGGGCCGGTCCACCTAACTCCATCTCGATGCAGATGATGACTCAGCCCCTGCGATTCATCCATCTTGAGAGCAACCCGGCGGACGCGGAATTGATCGATTCCACGCTCCGGGAGGCTGGCATTCTGTGCCAACCCAAGCGCGTCCAAACGCGTGAGGAGTTTCTCGCAGCCCTGCGCCAGGAAGGCTTCAGCCTCATTCTCGCCGACACCACTGTACCAGGTTTTGACGGAGCCGCCGCGCTCGGCCTCGCCCGGACCCTGCATCCGGATGTGCCGTTTCTCTTCGTCTCTGCGACGCAGGGGGAAGAGTTCGCCATCGACATGATGCAACGCGGGGCGACCGACTATATTTTCAAGCAACGCCTGGGCAGGTTGGTGCCGTCCATCAAACGGACCCTACGCGAGCTTGACGAGCGCCTTGAACGCAGACGGGCCGAAGACGCGCTGCGCATGAGCGAAAAACAGTTCCGCCAGGCGCAGAAAATGGAAGCCGTCGGCCGCCTTGCAGGGGGACTGGCTCACGACTTCAACAATCTTCTGACGGTTATTATGGGACACAGCCAGGTGCTCCTCGGAGAACTGCCCGCCGGCAACCCGATTCGCGCGAAGGTTGAAGAGATGCAAAAGGCCGGAGAGCGGGCCGCGAGTTTAATTCGCCAACTCATGGCCTTCAGCCGCAAGCAGCCGGTAGAGCCGCAGGTGCTGCCGTTGAATTCCATCCTGGGCAATGTGGAGGGCATGTTCCGGCGCCTCATCGGCGAAGATATCCAACTGGTCATCCGCCCAGATCCCCATCACGGTCATGTCAAAGCCGATCCTGGCCAACTGGAACAAGTGCTCATGAACTTGGTCGTCAACGCCCGGGATTCGATGCCCAACGGGGGCTTGCTGGCCATTGAAACGTCGCAGACGGAACTCGCGCGTACCCCCATGCATCATCTCCACCCCTTGCCGCTGGGGCACTACGTCAAACTGACGGTCACCGATACCGGCTGCGGCATGGACGCCGAGGTCCTCGCGCATTTATTTGAGCCGTTTTTTACGACGAAAGAGGAACACAAGGGTACGGGCCTCGGGCTATCGACCGTATTCGGGATCGTCACCACATGCGGAGGTGGCATCGATGTCTGGAGCCAGGTCGGACACGGCACCACCTTCGACCTGTACTTCCCGCGCGCAAACCCGCAGACGTCTGCCACCCGTGCCGAAAAACCGCACGGTCGGCCGCGCGAAGGATCGGAGACGATTCTCCTGGTCGAAGACGACGGCGGTGTGCGCGACTTGATTCGGCATGAATTGACGAAAACAGGATATCAAGTCATCGAAGCGAAGAATGGCGTGGAAGCCTGTTTGACCGCCACGCAACAAAGCTATCACGTCGATCTTCTGCTCACCGACGTGGTTATGCCCGGCATGAACGGCCGGGAACTGGCGCAACATCTCTCCGTCATCAAGCCGAACTTACGGGTTCTGTTCATGTCGGGGTACCTGGACGATATTTGCGTCAATAGCGGCATGGATCCCCATCGAACCACGTTTTTACAGAAACCCTTCACCCCGGATCTTCTGCTGCGCACCGTACGCGCCTTACTCGACTCCTCCGCGTCGCCAACGGGACAGCCCCCCCAACCGCATGCTCCGTCGGAGCACAGTTCGCGCAGCGCGCGCGCCTCCTGATGAGGTAATGCCACCAGCCGACTGATTTGACCCCTGTAGCCATCCTTTTTATACTGAGGCCACACAAGGCGCTCCATGCCGCCTCCCTCACGACACCATGAAAGCCCTCGGGTCTCGATGATCGACCACCACCGATACACACCACGAGCCCTTCATCGATTGATCCTGATAGGCGCCTGCGTGCTCTCACTCAATCATGAGGGAGCGTTTCAAGCGGCCACGGCATTAGCGCAACCGGTCCCCTGGGAACGATTAACCGCTGGCATGCACGTGGCGCTGTGGAATCCCCTGGAGGGTTGCCCCCAGGTTCCCTCGCTGCTCATGCTGCAGATTGATCCGGAGCGGTATCGATTTTCCGTTCATCAATTTCGCGATGAAGGGCTGCGGGCACCGATCTCGATTCACGACTGGCAGCTGCGGACCGATGCGTACGTGCTGTTTAATGCGGGGCTGTTCCGGGAGGACTATTCGTACCTGGGCGTGCTCTTGAAGGACGGGCGTTCGCTCGGCAGCAAGAAACACCGTTCCTGGCAAGGGCTGTTCGCCGCCGAACCCACCGACGGAACACTGAGGAAGGCACGCGTGCTGGACCTCGCGTTCGACGGCTTCACCGAAGATCCCCCGCTGTATCGAGAAGCCGCACAGTCGTTAATGTTATTCGACCGCACCGGAAAACTCCGGGTCCGGGATAGCGGAAAACGTGCGTTTCAAACCGTGGTGGCGGAGGACGGGCAGGGGACCATTCTTCTGATCAAGACGGTGGATATCGTGTCGCTCCACCACCTTGCCGACTGTTTACATCGGCAATTCCCGACGCTTCAGCAGGCCATGGCCATGGATGGAGGCGCCTCGTCCGATGTCATCGCGAGCCCGGACCTGCTGCACGCGGCCCAGGAAACCACGTCGCAAGCCGGGTGGCGATCACTTCTCGCGGGCACGACGGGCGTACACATTCCGCTGCCGACGGTGATCGGAATCAGTCCACGCACCCCCCCGCGCAGCGCACCGGCTCCAGGCCCGTCACCGTCCACGCACGCACGTTGACCTATCGACCAGGAGAGACGGGAAAGCCGGCCTCGGTCCAGGCATTCATGCTCCCCACCACATTGTAGACATGGGTGTAGCCGAGATCGGCCAGTGTCTCCGCGGCAATGTTGCTGCGATGACCGGATTGGCAGTAGACGACGATATGATCTTCCAACTTCGCCCCCAGCTCCCGATGGCGAGTTTTCATTTCGCGAAAATCAATGTTCAGATCGGTGCCCGGAATCATGCCGGACGCATGTTCCTCCGGGGAACGCACATCGACCAAAAGAAATCCCTTGGCGCTCGTCGAAGACGCCTTCATGAGACCGGCACGCAATTGCTGCACGCTCAGCACGTACGAGTGATGGGCGACAGCCGAGGGAGGATTGTCGAGCAGAAGACCACACAGACAGAGCCCACATATGATAGACGTACAAAGATATCGCATAGCTATCTCTCCTTTGGGCGAACCGGAAGAGGTCTGTGACATATGCTATATGATAAAAGCCCTATGAAAAGGTGGTCAAGCTGGACAATCCTTGCCGTCCCGCTGTTTCTGGCAGGCTGCGGCGAAGGTGCCATGCTGGTGAAGGACAGCACCGACGGTGGTGTGGTGGTGTACCCTTATCGAGCTGAACAAGGGAACCTGCTGTCGTCGTTCCGAAAGGAAGCCGTCCGCCTGATGGAGCAGAGATGCCAGCATGGCTATACGATCGTCCGGGAAGGGGAAACGAAGGGTCGGCTTCGTCAGGCCAGTCCTGTCGCAGGATCAAGCGACGTGGTCGAGGAACGGCGGTGGGGCATTCAATTCCAGTGCAAATAGTCAGAGCGGAATCGGACCGCCCTTCATCAAATCATCAATCGTCAAGAGACTCATGACCCGCACGCCCATCTGTTCGATGCGGGCACGCCCGTCCTGCTCTTTTCGATCGACGATCACCAGCGCGTCTGTGACGTTCAACCCGGCTTCACGAACCGCAGTAATCGCTTTCACCACAGAGCCGCCGGACGTCAGCACGTCATCCACGATTAACGCGCGATCTCCCGCTTGCACAACTCCTTCGACTAATCGACCGAGCCCATGGTCCTTCGGTTGCTTGCGCACAAAAAATGTGCGCCACTCACGGCGAGGAGAAGCCGAATAGGCAGAATCCGAGATGGACGTGGCGATCGAGATCGCCCCGATCTCAAGCCCGCCAAGACAATCAATCTGGAGATCCTTGATCACCTCCAAGGCTTTCTTGGCCATCAAGTGGCGGGCATGGGGAAACGCCATTAACGTCCGGCAATCAACATAAAACGGACTGAGCAACCCCGAAGCCAGCTTAAAGCCGCCTTTGGGATCCCATTTGAACGACTGCGTCTTGTGAAACGCGGCGATAAGTTCGTCTTGCAGCATGATAGGTCTCGTGCTCCCTTGAAGGCCGGTTGAGTAAGCCACCACGGCTCTGCAGGTTCGTCACCACGACGGCTGATTCTACACCGGTCTGAACACAGATGGCATCAACGATTCACCCCGACTACCTATCGCCCACACGCCTCTCCATGCGCCGCGTTCACAGGACCATCCAACCGGCTCGATCCCTCTTCAAGAGAACCGCCGGACCTGTTCAGCCAACGTCCCGGCGACCATGCCAAGATCAAACGGCCAGGCATAGCGAAGCTCGACGCCTGGATACTGAGGACGCAGATGTTCGAGAATTTCCGGAATCTCCACTTCCGAGTGCGAGCCGCCTGGCGTAAACATCGTGGTGGCCACGGTAATGTGGGTCGCCCCCTGCTTGGCGAGTTGCTCGACCGATTCTTCCAAGGTCGGCGCACAAAACTCGTTGTAGGCGACCGCAAACAACACGTCTCCCAGGCTTGCACGTAAGTGAGCGGCCACCGCCTCAAGCCCTGCCTGATAGGGATCGGTCTCCGCATTCCTCGGCCATTGGCGGATCTTGGCGTCTAACTCCATCTCCTCAGCCGACGCCGGTTGCTTCGCCGCGCGCCGCTGCGCCTCAAGCCGCTTGAGTTTCGTCACCATGTCTTGCGGACAACCCCGTGGAATCCCGCCATGTCCCACCAAAATGACACCTTTCCGCACTGTTGCCATCGCTTCATTCCTCCATTCAATGTCACATTGCACTACCACTTACTTCGACGCACCGACCGCTAAGAATTCCTGTAAATTGGTCTTGCCATACCGACTCTCCGGCCACACCGTGCGAATAAACGTCGCCACGAGCGCCATCGTTTTTTTTCACCGCAGGCGTTTTTTCCGGATCCGTCGCAGGCAGAAGCCGAACCGTCATGGTGGCCTCGTGTTGCTTCAACTGAATAAAAAAGCTCCGTGCCACCCCCTGTTCGATCACCACTGCATCGAGCAGCGCCTCCCTACCGCTCTTGGCTAGGTAGAACTCCTGGACCTTGAGAATTTCCTGTTCAGCCCGCTGCAGCATCGGGACAAATTTTTGATAGAGCGCCTGAAGGTCACCGGCGCCCTCCACCACGACATGCGGCATGACGTCCTTTCTAGACGTGATTCCTGAGCATCAGCTCCTTCGGATGTGGATTGAGATACAGCTGCTCGCGAATATACTCGACATCGAAGATCTGTACATAGTGCTTGATCAAGGTGAGCGGAACGATCAACGGCGTGAGTCCTTGATGGTAATCCTCGATCACGCCCAGCAGTTCCGCTTTTTCCTGCGCGTCGAGCCGCTCTTTGAAATGCCCGAGGATGTGGTGCAGCACATTCACATGCTTCCGCACCGTCGCCCGCACGGCCAGCGCCTGCATGAAGAGTTCGCCATACTGAAGCACCAGATCTTTGGGGCGATACTCGTTCACCCGCGCGACCAAACGACCCAGCTGGCGATAGTGCGGCGCGCTATGCGCCAGCAGCAGGTACTTATGGATGGTATGAAACCGCACCACCGCCTGCCTCGCCGCGCCGCTGTTCATGAGATCTTGCCAACGCCGGTAGCAGAATACCCGTTCGATAAAATTCTCACGTAGCAATGGATCACACAGGCGTCCTTCTTCCTCTACCGGTATCAGCGGGAAGCGGCCGAGAAACGCCCGCGCGAACAGCCCCACCCCCTTGCGACCCGGCATGCCGTGCTCGTTGTAGGTGCGAACGCGTTCCACTCCACAACTGGGTGAATCTTTTTTGAACACAAATCCGGATAAGTCCGCTCCGGCCAGGTCATCGAGGCGCCTGGCCGCCATGGCCTCCAAAGCGTGTGTATGATCCTGCCCGCTCTTAAGCGTGACCAACCGCGGCTGTTGCGGATTGCCAACCAGCCGCATGGCTTCTCGCGGCGTCCCGAGTCCGGCCTCGACCTCCGGACACACCGGCACCCACTCCACATAACGCCCCAATACGTCAGTCAAGAACGCATCCCGCTTGTGGCCGCCATCAAAACGGACATCTTCGCCAAGCAAGCAGCGGCTGATGCCGAGGCGGAGCGTGGCGGTCGTCATGTCGCCACCTTCTGTTTGCCAAGATCCAGATACTCCTGCCGGGCCTGCCGGTGATTCACAATGGGTTCGGGATAGTCCGACCCGATGCGGCATCCGACACGGATCTGTTCATCTTGTGGCATGAGCTGCGGCTCATGAATCCATTGTGTCGGCACGGAAGCCAATTCAGGCACGTAACGACGCAGATACTGCCCGTCAGGATCGAACTTTTCACTCTGCAGCGTCGGGTTGAAGATGCGATATCCCTGCATCGCATCCGTTCCTGTGGACGCGCACCACTGCCAGTTGCCATTGTTGGCCGCCACATCGCCATCCACGAGATGCTGCATGAAATACCGCTCGCCGCTCTGCCAATCGATCCGGAGATCTTTTACCAGGAATGAAGCCACCACCATGCGGACACGATTATGCATCCAGCCTGTTTGATTCAATTGGCGCATGCCGGCATCCACAATCGGATACCCGGTACGGCCTTCACACCAGGCGGCAAATAGCTGGTCCCGCTCCTGGCCTGCAGGACGAGGAGCGGGAAGGCCTGGCTTGACCTTGAACGGCCCTTCAGCGACATGGGGGAAGGCCGTCAGCACTTGCTGAAAAAATTCCCGCCAGACCAATTCGTCCATCCAGGTGAACACATCGGGGCGAGACACCTGCCCGCCTTTGGAGAGGGTGTGTAACGCGGCATGCACCATCGTCCGCGCGGAGATCGTCCCGAATCGTAAATGGGGAGACAGCTTCGACGTGCCGTCTAGCGCTGGAAGATTTCTACCGCTGACATAACTATGGACCGGCCCCTTCAAAAACCATTGCAATCGGGCTCGTGCCGCCTGTTCGCCTGGTTCGAGCCACATCGGTACCGATGCGTACCCCAACTCCTGCGCCGTGGGCCAAGCCGCCACCTTCACCGCTGGAGAGGCCGTGGGAAATAAGGGCACTGGAAGGAGCGGTGGCGCGGCCGACCGCCACTGAGTCCACCAGCGATCACGGTACGCACTGTACCGTTGAAAGGGGTCACCGGTTAACCCTCGCACTTCTCCGGCTTCGAACACCACGTGGTCCTTGAAGGTTCGCACCAGACGACCCTGCTGAGCCAGTCGCTGCTGCACCGTACGGTCGCGCGCGACCGCTGAGGGTTCATAGTCCCGATTCCAGTAGACGGCATCCACGGTACATTCCTGCGCCGTGCGCAGCACCGTCTCGATCGACTCACCCATTCGCCAGACCAGCGTCACCCCTTGCGCCGCCAATGAACGGCGCAATTCGTCCAGGCACCCCAACATGAACGCCACGCACGCAGACCCGAAGACGTGGCTGCGCAACAACGGTTCATCGAACACGAAGAGCGGGGCGATCTCTGTACATTCCTTGCAGGCCGCCGACAAGGCCGGGTTGTCATGCAGCCGCAGGTCACGACGCAACCACACCAACCCCCTCATAGATGAACCTCACGAGACGGAGAGGCCAGTCGCGTCTCAGGCGGGAGCGGATCGGCGAACAACATTCGACGCCAGGCCACATAGCAGAGAAACAAGGCGGTCGTGGCCATAAATCCCGTGCGCAGTTGGTGGAACCCGAATTGCCATTGATTCATGAGTTCACTAATGAGCCCGAACCCTCCATAGGCCATGGCCAAGCCCCACGCCCATGGACGCAAGAATATGAACCCGTAGCCGATCAAAAAGTGCGCGGCGGGGGAATGCAACTTCACCACATAGGCCATCGGGCCGGCGATCGTCACGCCGAATAACTTAAGAGCGTAGTGGGGGAACCATTCGATGATCAGCAGATCGAGTAACCCCACCAGCACAAACAGCGCCCCGAATAATTTAATATCGATGCCCCGTCGATTCGTCTGCTGCATCATGGGTCCTCTCTCCTTCCCTGGACATGTCATACCTTCAGCGTCCATCGCGTCATTGCACCCAGGCATCGGGGAAGGCCTGCCACCAGGTGGTGGGATGCGCAAGCCGCCACTGGGTCTGTTCTTGCCAGAGCCGGTCGGAGGCCGCCTTGTCCAACCGGACCGCCATTGCGGCGCTGACATCAGACTGTTGTCGGACGCTGGTTTGGATCATTTCTTTTGCCATGCGCGCGAGACCGCCCGGCGGATCGACGAGATCTTCGGTATGCCGGTACGCCAGGTTCAAGTACAGGTGCTCTACCGCCATCCAGCTTTCGTCCTTCGACAGTTGCTCGAGGTACGCATCAATGGCCTGATAGACATAGGTCAACCGAACGTACGCTTCGACCGACGGATGCTCCTGAATCGCCTGCTCACACGTTTCCAACGCGCGGCGATAGTCGCCGGCCAGCAGGTAGAGCCCCGTCTTTTCAACGCCTGCGATCGACGATCCTTGTGTGGGATGCGCCTGCACCTCAGCGAGGGACGCTCCGGAGACAATGAGCAACCATCCAAGCAAGGCAATAGTACGTGTCACGCATCACCTATTTGGCAGGGCCGCCATGTGACCCCATCTGACCTTTGTATAACGTCTGACCAGCCACCCGCGTCACCGCCACTTCCCGAACGGCGCTTTCTGCTTTGATACCCAACCTCACCACCGTTCCCGGTTCACCTCTGACCATCAACGCGACCTGCTCATACGTTTTGCCGGTCACCACCGAGCCGTCAACCGTGGTGATTTCATCCCCGGACTTGAGCCCGGCCTTCTCCGCGGGCCCATCCGGCAACACTTGGGCGATATACAGCACTGCCGTATCGCCCACTCGCTCTGCTCCGACATGTAAGGAGACCCCGATGACGCCATCCGGTATCGTCACCTCCAGCGCGTAGGATCCTCCCGGAGCCCCGGACTTCTCATGGCCCTCCGCGGCCCAAACCCTGTCGGATCCATCAGGCCACTGACTCAGACAAAGGGTCAAGCAACCAAGGACGATCCAGGCCCTCATAGACGTGTGTTTGTGCATCTCGCCACTCCCTTCTTTACAACGACCGTTAAGAGGCCAACCCTACCAACCACAGCCCTCCGAAGAGGACGAGCGAATTCAAATAGAGCGACCGCTGATGCAATCGCTCCCAAGAGGCTTTCAGGACCGGATCGACAGCACCACGGCTTTCCTGCTCCTTGAGCTCATCTCTCATCGCATTACTCTGCGGAGTCAGTGGCGACCGGCAATAAGATTCCGCCAGGAAGACTATCAGCCAGATGACACCCGACGCCGACAGGGCAGGACTGGTTCCACGAATGACCAACAAAGCCGTCACCGACACAAGACCGACGACAGCGGCGCCCATCCCGAGAAAATAGTAGGCAGGAAACAGTTGTCGAACGACGTTCCCGAACTGCTCCGGCGCCAATTGCTTCGCAAGAATGGGAGCCACGACAAAGGACAACAGCACCACTTTGCCGAGGAGTATCGCCGCAGCCAGGCCATGCAGATACTGCATGATCGATTCAAACAGATGGCTCATGTCCGCTTGTCCTTCGTCATGATCGCCCGCAAGGCCGGCTCCAGGGTGGGGTAACGAAACGTGTAGCCTCCGTCCTGGGCCTTGACCGGCCCGACACGTTGCCCGGTCGTCATTAATGTCCCTAGCTCCCCCAATGCGAGACGTAGAGCCAAGCCCGGAACCGGGAGCCACGACGGCCGGTGCAGGACCTTGCCGAGGATGTCGCAAAACGCGTTCATCGTCATCGGCGCCGGTGCGACGGCGTTCACAGGCCCGGAAAGATTCGGCGTGTGAATAGCCCATTGAATCAAGCCGATGTGATCCGCACGATGGATCCAGGACACCCACTGCGTGCCGGGCAACACCGGTCCCCCCGCAAACATGCGAAACGGCAGCATCATTTTCGGCAATGCCCCACCATCCCGTTCCAAGACCATTCCGGTTCGCAGGAGCACCACCCGGGTGCCATACTGACCGGCCCGCAGGGCTTCCGCCTCCCAGGCCGCGGATAACTGAGCGAGAAATCCCTCACCAAGCGGGGATCGCTCATCTAATGGCCGATCATCATGGGGACCGTAATATCCGATGCCGGATGCGCTGACCAGCACAGGGAGCGGCCGAGGCCTGGCGGCTATCGCATCCACCAGCAGTCTAGTGGCAAGAATACGGCTCTCGATGAGAATCCGCTTGCGCGCAGTGGTCCATCGCCCCTCTGCAATAGGCTCGCCCGCTAAGTTAACCACGGCGTCCACCTCAGCGACTGGTTCCTGCCAGGGTCCGACTGACCGCGCATCCCACTCCACATATCGTACCTGCGACTGAGTGGCAGAATGGGGCCGTCGGCTCAGCACCACAACGTCGTGACCTGCGCGCGCCAGTTCTTCCACCAGCGCATGCCCGATAAAGCCTGTGCCCCCAGTCACGACAATATTCATATGATTGTCCTCCACTGCCGGCCGTCGTCTATTCAGGGACGTGGTCGGCTTCAGCCGCCGGGTCTTCCCCTTCGTCTTTCACGGCCTCGCGATGCGACGACTTCTTGGAATCACTGCCGTTCGAAATGGCCGTCACGCGCTGACTGAACTTTCGCTCTTTCGTACCATACAGCAAATTGGGAGGCGGACTGTGCCGATTTTTGAGGATCACCGGATCGAGCACTTCACCGCACATCGCGCAGTGCCAGGCCGTAATATCGATTTGGCCAGTATCATCAAGGAGATCAATATAATGTTGCGTCAATAATAACCCCCCGCACCGCGGACAGGCGTGGTTGCCCGGCGGTGGAGAGGTGAATGATTCTGGTGTCCCATGTGTTTCCATTGGAACCCCCGGCTGCGAAAAAAAATGAGGGACCCTACACCTCATGTAGTCGACTCCGCTCCACTACGACACGATTCGTCACTCCCACCGGCATTACCGGACACGAGACCGTTCCCGCCTCCCCCGCCGCACTATTGCATAAGAGGGCCGCCGCTGCCGCGTGAACACAACCACCCCGACAGTCGCCGCGGCGATCGCAATCCCATAAATAAACAGCTGAGCCATACACGCCTCCCTGCTACCGCGCCCCACCTAGATGCCAGCTCTCTCTGCCTTGCTGATGGTTCGCTGAGGGGACGGATGCCTCCAAAGGAAGCACCCATCCGCCTCAACGGGAGGCCGCGTGCGGAGTCGCGGTACCTCCATGATCACCACTACTCGAGTCTCAACGACCGGCCCCCATGCTCCGTCCTTCACCTGACTTTCGGCTCAACACCAGGCGCATCCTGATGACCTTGATCGTCCACGCTCCTCACGCATCGAAAACCCGTCCCGTGTGTTTGAAGCGCGAATCCTCCGCGTCCTCGAGCCGTGGCTGTGATGTCGGAGTGAGGGCTGTGCCACGACCCTCCTCGAATCACGCGGACAATGCCCTTGTCTGGTCCCTGAGGATTCTTGGTCGGAGCGTTGGCGTAATAATCCGTCATACCAATCCTGGACCCATTCCCGGGCATTGCCGGACATATCCTTGATCCCGTAAGGCGAATCGCCACCCGGTAAGGAGCCCACTGCATGGAGTGTCCTGTCGTCGGCCCACTCACGGTCGTAATTCGCCCGCTTCGCAGTCGGGGCATCCTCGCCCCAGGGAAAGGTCCGACCATCAGTCCCACGCGCGGCCTTTTCCCACTCAGCTTCTGTGGGCAATCGTTTCTTGGCCCAGGCGCAAAAGGCTTTGGCGTCGTACCATGTGACTTGCACGACCGGCAGTTGCTCGATTCCCTTGGCAGACACCAGGACACCAGTGCCATAGGGATTGGGCGGGCTTCGGTGGCCTGTGGTCGTGACGAACGTCATGTACCGTTCATTGGTGACTTCCACCTCATCGATGGCGAATGCATCGACCTGCACAGTCCGTTGCGGCCATTCATCGGCCCTCCCTTTCGGGCTCTGTGTGCCCATGAGGAACGGTCCGGCCGGAATGGTCACCATGAGAACCGGATCCAGCTCTTTCACAGCCGGCCCCGCAAACACAGGGGAGAGCGCGAGCGTACAGCCGGCCGCCAACAGCCCCGCATAGCCCCACGTGGTACGTCTCCTGGTCACACCTTGTGTCATTTCTTCTGCTCCTTGCTCCCCTCGATGGCCTGGTCCGTGTGAGTCTTGATCTGCTCGACGAGCTTCTCCACCGCACCGGCATCCCCCCGGTCGGCCGCTTCCTGCGCCTGGGTCACGAGGGTTCTCGCTTCATGCAAATGTTGTTCGATTTGTGCTTGCAGATCGGGTGACGCCACGGTTCCCCCCAGCGCCGCTCGATGATAGACCTCCCAGGCATGGTCCACGCTATGTTCCGCCTCATGGACCAGTTGCACCTTCTCCGGGTGGGTGTGGCGGCTGGCATCGATCGGTCCGGCCTGGAGATCTATCGCGGACAGCACCGCCGCCAACCCACCCATGACTGTGACCATTGTCCTGTATCTCATGCCTCTGCCTCCGTCATAAGAATCCATGGCGACTCGACCGGCCTCCGTCCGATATTACGGACGCTTCATCGACTGTTCGATGAGGGGTCTTAGCTCCAGCAATTCGACATTCACCGGATCTATGGACAGCCCGCGGTTGACTGCCTGTTGCACTTCGGCGAATCGCTCCCGGCCCATTTCCACCAGCACCGTGATGTAGGTATCCCGGATGCGTTACTCCAGGTCTGCCGGCGCCGCCTTCGCGCACCGGAAGCCAAGCCCCACTCCGTAACTGTTGTTGAGAGGGTGATTCCAGAAGCGATGCGTCGAACGGATCGTGCCTTCGGGGGCAATCCACGAGCCACCGCGAATCACGCGCTTCTCGCCAACCGTTAACCGATCCACGTAGGTGCCGGTGCCGCCGAGCCACAGGGGCTTCTCCGGACCCGTAGGGTTCACCATGGTTTCCAGTCTTCCGTAGTACTTCGGGTCATACCAGTCAGCGACCCACTCAAAGACATTACCCGCCATGTTGTAGATACCGTACCCGCTCACGCCTTCAGGATAGGAATCGACCGGCATCGTGCGGCCCACGTTCTGTCCATAGTTGGCCTTCTTCGGATCGAGGTGATGCCCCCAGGGGTAATGGTTATCGCCTTCCGGCCCCTTCGCGGCCTTTTCCCATTCCGCTTCGGTGGGCAATCGTTTGCCGTCCCACTTGCAGAAGGCATTGGCATCGGTCCAACTCACGCCGACCACCGGCTGTTCAGGCTTGCTCAGGCGCGGATCGTCCCAATAGGCGGGAGCGGGGTGCCCCGTCGCTCGCATGAATTCTTTGTAGCGCGCGTTCGATGTTTCAAACTTGTCGAGGAGGTAGGCATCGAGCACGACTTGGTGCCGCACCTCATCGGAATGTTCGTTGCTCCCCATGGTGAACTCACCCTTGGGGATGAGCACCATGTCTTTATTGTCGCCGCTGACATCTGCTGCAATGGCCAGGGACGTCGCCCCCGCCACCAGCAGCATTCCTATTCCCATTTGAAAGGTTATGTGACTCCGCATGTGAAACCTCCTTGGTTGTGAACAATCGACTCGTTGGACAATGACGGCCATTACACAGAGAGCTGCCTGTGCAACGCCTGGGTCAGCGTATTCATCTCACGGCCGGCACCAGCCATTTGCTGGAGATGACGATTCCAGCGAATGACCGGGTCGACCACGTCACCGCATTGCACGCACCGCCGGGTGGGACAATCGAGCCCGTCTTGTCCGCTGAGAAGGTCCGTGCAGAAATCACGCACCATCAGCCCGCCGCACCGGGTGCAGCTCGACTCCTGACTCAAACTCGAAAACTCGACCCGACTTTCCGTTTGCCCTGCCTGTCCTTGCAATGCGTTCGTGGTTGCCATGGTCACTCCTGCCTGCTTATGTCCAATGTGTCAATAGTTATTATTGATAATATTTGACAAACATTGGACACTGAACATATACTTGGATGTAGCAATGAATATTCACAGAATTCATAGGGTTGCGAAGCTTACCGGCCTGAGTCGCGATGTGATTCGGGTGTGGGAACGACGATTCGACCTGTTAAAACCGACCCGGGGCGCGAACCGATATCGCAACTATTCGGACGACGATGTCGCATTGTTGCGGTATTTGAAGCTGCAACTGGATGCCGGAGCGTCGATTGGCGATCTCGCGCGCCTGGGGCGGGAAGAATTGATGAACCGTATGCGGGCAGCCGCGCCCCGCACCATCGCCGTCGATAATACCTTTGAGCGCCTGTTGCATGAATTACTGTCGGCGCTGGAACCACTCGATCGCGTGATGTTCGAAAAACGATTGAACGGCGCCGTGGCTGTCGTGCCGTTTGAGGAGGCGCTCCACGGTATTTTGCTTCCGCTCCAAGAACGGGTGGGACAACTGTGGCATACCGGCCGCATCAGCGTGGCGGTCGAACACTATGTCACCAGTCAGATCAAGCAAAAGCTCTATGCCGCGATGAACCAGCTGCCGGTGGCTGAATTCGGGGCCACCGTGGTGAGCGCGTGTCCGCCAGGAGAAGAGCATGACCTGGCCGCGCTTGCGGTGGCGTATCGATGCCGGGTGCGGGATTGCCGCGTGTATTACCTGGGGGCCAATGTGCCGGTCCTCTCATTGAGCAATCTCTGCCGCGAAGTGGCGCCAGACCTCACCATCCTTTCAATCACTATTGCTCTCCCGGATCCGCTCGCGGCCGACCTCGTGCAGGCGCTGATTCAAGACGTGGCGCCGGTGTCACAAATTCTCGTTGGCGGCCGGGGGGCACTGGCCATGCGTCAACACTTCACTGATTCAGGCATCGACCTTCTGGAATCCTTCGGCGACTTGGATGAGACGTTGGAGCGATTCACCCGACGATTTCCGATTCCCGGATAACGAAGGGAGCCCCTCCTATGGTTCGATACCCGCTCACCGTGCTGCATGACGGAGGCTGCCCTCTGTGCTCACGCGAGATGGTCTTTATGAAACACCTCGATAGAAAACGGCGACTCCGTTTCTGCGACTTCTCCACTCCGGACTATGATGCCGCAGCTATTGGAATCCCTGTGTCGGAGCTCAGCACCGTCATTCATGCCCAATGGGAAGATGGGACCGTGATCACAGGGGTCAAGGTATTTCGCGCGATCTGGCAGGCTGTCGGCCTGAGGCTGCTCACCCAAATTAGCCGGCTACCTGCACTCGATCCGCTTGTGAGAACAGCTTATGCCTGGTTTGCGAAAAACCGACTCTGGCTCACCGGCCGCAAGGTCTGCACTTTAAATCAGTGCCGAAACGAATCTGTCGCGAACGCGACGCATCCGCCCACCTAACTGCACCACAGGGGACGGCGATGTCTCCACCGAGTGACCCTCGACCGGCGTACCCCCTCGTACTCCCGGTCATGCACACACCACAACCTGTGCCGTACTCCCGCACGCACTTCGTGTACGTCGTCGAGTGACGTCAGACAGCTTCGACACTCCGCGCAATCCTCTTGATTTCATGAGGCAAGAATTGTCTGACAGAATGCGGCTCACCCCCTTTGTTCATGCACGCGACCTGGGCATTCGCCCAGCAGAACAGCCACGCTCGACTACGTACAGACATATAGGAAATAGGTGGTACCATTGTCCAGAACGTCGCCAGGGTGAATCTACGATTTGAGATCGTCTCACCTAGTGAACCTCGCTCGATCCACCATTCATTCAGAGCGTCATGACCTTACGCCTCGGCATCGCGTTATTCCTCATCATCGCCAGCTTGCTGGTCCTGGTGGGCTACGTGGGAGGCATCTCTTATTCGGACCTCATGCCGCGCACATTTTCTATCAAAGAATCGCCGGTCGAACCCCAGCAGAAGCCGGCTGGTCTGGTAATCAACCTCCCACCCATCATCGCTCCTGTCGACGACGGTGAGCGGTTTTACTATGTTCAAGCAAACCTCGCCGTGGAGATCGACCGTCCGGCAACCGGCACAGTGATTAGAGATCGCCACGACACTATCGATCGATACATTATGGAGATGCTTCACAGTTATCCGATTCAAGACTTGCGAGCTCCCGGCCACTCCGTCACGTTGCGAAACGACCTCAAACGCACGGTCAACAAACTCCTCCCTAAAGGACAGGTCCGCAACGTCTACATCACCAGTTGGCTCATTACTCCGATCGGCTACTAACCGCACTGGGCAAACAATTCGCTCTCCTGAGATATCGCCGTCACCTGCCGTCCCCCCCTCGCAGTTCCCCAGAGCCAGCCAGGGATTTTCCTAGCTTAACAACGTCCTCCGGTTCCGGTACGTGATGTCCAGGCAATGTGCGCGAGAGGAACGTCCCCGATGTGCAGGGCGAGCGCCTTCAGCACAGCATCAACAAAGGGGGTGGACGCGGATTGATCGAGTGCAGGAAAGGGCGCGGGTCACCATGCCGACAGGATTCAGAAAGGCCGGATCATGAGCATGGAGGAAAACAAAATTGAAACGATCCGAAATTATCTATTGGACGCACTGTCCGGCTACGATGTGCGGGATGGCTCCCGCACACATGTCGATTGCACGCTAACCGTCTTTCAGGGGATGGAGATAATTTGCACCATTCAGATTCCTACGGCCTTACTGGATGACGACCACCCTTCCGTCGTTGAATTAGAACGTGCGTTGAAGCAGAATAATGTCGCCGCCTGGGTCTTGTCTGATCCCGTGGTCTATCTCCACCAGAACACCTTAGACCTCTCAACCCAGTAAGGGACTGGCCAACTCGTCTACCAGTGTAGTCACGCTCCGTACACAAGACCATGCCCAGCAAGCTGTATGACTCCGGCACGTCGTCGGCCAATGGTCCACATATACGAAGGGCGACAGACATGCACGCGCACAGAAAGCCCAGAGCGTGCGCCTGCATCCGAGCGGAAAGAATGGATGACCGCCGCAGCAGGCTTACACGCTTCGGAAAGAGCTGACGATAGAACGAACACTGGGAAGCAGGAGAAACGACAACACACCGCCAACCGTGAGAACCAGCAAGAACAGGACAAGGGAGAGACTAAGCTTAATCAATGCACGGACGATGTAGAACAAGAAGACCACGCCAACCAGGAGGGCGATGAGAGAGGATATGTCCATATGCATGAAAAATAAATCTACGCGCTTGGTGGGCCTAGTTCAAGAGCAGCCGATTCAAAGACCATTCAGACGAGGGCTCAGCTATGGAGCGCACCGCGGTCACTCAGGCAAGGAAGCAGGGCTGTGCGGCGTGAAATTGGTCGAAACCGCTGTTCGAAAGCAGACTACGGAGACCATGCCTCATTTCGCGAAACAACAGGATTTACTGAGGCATTGGCTAGCGAATTACGATACATCCGACCATAAGAATAGATATGGGCAGATGTCCACTTAATCGATACAGAGGCCGTTCAAGCCCTCCTCGATCGCCATTGGCTATTCTCCTTTCGGACAATAACTGTGTCGCAGCTAGTGTCCTGAGTCTGAAGTCGTGAGTATAAGTCGTGCATCGATTGTGTCCTCAAGAGTCACCTCTCACAGGAGGACACCGATGCGAACGGGACG
>WBZQ01001173.1_pt1 | contig 18743 bp, 15 predicted proteins | sample 5204251 | NCBI WGS metagenome assembly WBZQ01 (sample SAMN12412402, study PRJNA552823) | activated sludge metagenome | isolation source: activated sludge from nitrification reactor of wastewater treatment plant... | place: USA: Virginia | collected 2017-09 | reverse complement strand
GCCGAGGTCTGGCTGGAATCCAACCAGCATCGTCGGCAGCCCCACCGCGATACCGAGAAGCAGAAGCGTCCGCGGCCGGAGCAAGGCGCGATCGTCCTTCTCGAGAATCCACGCGAGGAGAAGCGCCGTCGAGAGGCGTGTGAACTCCGAAGGTTGAAACGAGAGGCCGCCCGGCAGGCGGATCCACGACTTTGCCCCGGCGATCCGGCTCCCAACAACGAGGACGAGCACCAAGAGAAGGAGCCCGGCCGTGTAGAGGTGCACCGAGTATTGAAGCAGGAGCCTGTAGTCGATCGACGTCAGCACCAGCACGACGAGGAGTCCGATTCCGAAGAAGAGCAGCTGGCGCGTTCCCAGTTTCCCGAGGCCGGTCTCGGCCGACGTCGACGCGATCATCAGGATCCCGCTCAGGGTCAGCGCCAACGGGGCCAAGAGCAGCCTCAGATCAAGGCGTCTGGGAATCGCTTCGGCCAGGCGTGACAAGCCCTATCCCCCCTCGGGGGCGCGCACGGCCGACCGAGGGGACGGTGCCGCGACGACCTCGGTGCCGGGGTTCTTAACTTCGCGAGGCCTGCCCGGAGCCTCATCCGGCTCCTGCCGTTTAAGGTAAGCGGCACAGAGCTTGGCCGCCAGCGGAGCCGCCGCGGAGTTGCCGTGCTCGCCGTGCTCCACGAACACCACGACCACGATCTTCGGGTCGTCGCGCGGCGCGAAGGCCGCGAACCATCCGTGGTCTTTGAGATGGTCCGGCAGAAGATGGGCCTTCTTGGTGTCCTTCTGTCCAACGACTTGAACCGTTCCCGTCTTGCCGCAGATGTCGAGGTCGGGAACGCGCACCGCGAAGGCCGTGCCTCCCGGCGCGTTCACCACACGGTGGAGACCTTCGACAATCGCCTCGCGCATGCCCGGTCGAAAGGGAACCGAGCGGCCCGCGGACGGCTGCCGAAGGACACGCTCCTGCGTTCGCTCGTCCCGCGACATGTGAAAGAGGTGCGGCGTGGGAAGAGAGCCGTCGCGGTTCGCGAGCGCCGCGAAGCCCCGAGCGACCTGAAGCGCGCTCACCAGGAGCGGGCCCTGGCCTATCGCGACCGAGATCGTCTCGCCGGGATACCACGGAATCTTGCGCACTTGGAGACTCCACAAGGGCGACGGTACGGTTCCACCCTTCTCGGACGGAAGATCGATTCCCGTCGGGGAGCCGAACCCGAAGAGGCGCGCGGTCTCCGCTAGGTGTTCGATCCCGAGCCGCTTCCCCATCGTGTAGAAGTAGACATCGCAGGAGACTTGGAGTGCCGTCGGGAGATCGACGGAGCCATGTGCCCCGTGGCAGCGGAATGAGCGCCCGTAAAACGTCGAAGCGCCCCCGCAGAAGACGCGCTCCGCAGCGCTGATTCCGTCGGCGAGGACCCCGTAGGCCACGAAGGCCTTCCAGACCGAGCCCGGCGAGTAGACGTTCTGAAGAACGCGGTTGTTTAGCGGACGGTCTTGATTCGCGAGGATCTCCTCCCACTCCTTGCGCGAGACTCTTCGCGAGAAGAGGTTCGGGTCAAACTCCGGCGCCGAGACCAACGCCAGGACCTCACCCGTCTTGGGGTCCAGGGCCACAGCGCTCCCCACGCGATCGCGGAAGTAGTCCTTCGCGATCCGCTGCAGCTCAAGATCGATGGTCAGATAGAGCGTGCTTCCCGGCGTCGGATCGACACGGTCAAGCTCGGTGACCTCGCGTCCGAACGAGTCGATGACGAACGTCCGCGCACCGGAGAATCCCGAAAGGAGGTTCTGGTACACGGCCTCGACGCCCTTGAGACCGGTGGAGTCGCCCGGCCGCAGGCGCCCGCCCGATGCGGCGAGATGCTCCGGGGTGGCTTCGCCAAGGTAGCCGAGGAGGTGCGCGGCTGTGGTGCCTTCCTTGTAGACGCGGCGCTGGGCGGCCTGAATGACGAACTCCGGGTGCTCCAAGCCGTGGGCCTCGATCGACCCGACCTCTTCCAAGGTCAGGTTCTCTTCGAGGACGACCGGCACGAAGTCGTAAACCGAACGGTCCCGCTCCGCGCGCCGCCGAAGCTCTTCGATGGGCCGGTCGAGAAGCGTCGCGACCAGCCGTAGGGAGCTTTCCAGGTCCTTGGTCTCGCGGCGATAGAGGAGAAGCGTGAAGGACGGTTCGTTTTCGACGAGGACGGCTCCGTATCTATCGAGGATGAATCCACGCGGCGCCGTAATCGGAACCGACCGTCGTCGGTTGTTGTCCGCCTGCCGGCCGAACTCCTCCGTTCGCAGCACCTGGTTGACCCAGTACACGCCGAACAGGGTTCCGAAGACGACCCAGGCGCCGACGCTCATGCCCGAAATCCGAGCGAGAACGGGCCGTCGATCCTCACGGGCGCTCGCGGGCATCAGTCGAGCACCTTTCGAGCGGATTCGGACGGCCTCGCTCGCCGGGAGCGCCAGGGAAGCTCGGCGGCCGCCCGAAGCGCCATGCCGAGAAGGCCTGTCAAGAGCGCGCACATCAAGACCTCGAAGGTCGCGAAGGGGATCGGCTCACCCCGTAAGACCCAGACCAAGAGAAACACAATGGCCCCATCCAGCACCGCCGCGCCGAAGAGCAACGTCGCGATGGCCGGCGGTCTCTCCACGATCGCGTGCATCGCGATGGTGGCCAGGAGGTAGCCGATCAGGATCTTCGAGAACGCGTGAAGTCCCAGAAGGCGCGGCGCGTTGTGCAATCCGTCCTCGATAAGGCCCGCGAAGGCGCCCACGACCATCGCGCGGACGACCGATCCGCCTCGCGCGGAGGCCGCGACGACCAGCAGGAAGAAGTCCGGCCCGATCGGCACCCGTATCGCCCCCAGCCCAAGGGTCGAGAGCGCCGCCAAGGCAAGCCCGAACGGAAACTTCAGATGCCTCACCGACGCGGCCCATTTGGCCCGGCGCGAGGACTGCCGCCGAGAGACCCTTCCCGCGGGTCGCCCGGCGTCGAGGAGTTTCTCAGCACCGGTGGAAGAACGAAGACAACTGGCTCGACCCGCGCGTCGGCTTCTACCGCAACCGTCAAGTCCAGAAACAGAACCCGTCCGCCGCGCTGCACCGGAAGGACCCGGCCAAGCGTGAGGTCGCGGGGATAGACGCCATCCGTGCCGGCGGTGACCACGATATCCCCCTCGGAGACATCGGCGATCGTGGGGACGTACTTCAGGACGACACGGCCCGAGCCATCGCCCTTGGCCACGGCCGGCCGCCCCGTGCGCGAGAGGACCACGCCCGCCGCCGCGAGCCGGTCCGTGATGAGCTGGACGCGCGCCGTACGCGCACCGACCGCGATCACGCGTCCCAAGAGGCCCCGGGCCGCAACAACAACCCCTCCCATCTGAAGACCGTCCTCGCGTCCACGGTCGAGGATCGCGACATGCGACAGCGGTGTCGTCTCGACCGCGATTACGCGCGCTGGAAGCGTTCCTTCGGGAGGGCGCGGCTTGTTCTCCAGGAGGAGGAGCAGCCGCTGGCGCTCCCTCTCGGAGTCGCGAAGCTTCAGAAGCTCGGCTTCGAGAGACACCACGCGCTCCCGGAGAGCCCGGTTCTCGGCGAGAAGAGCCGTGCGCGCGCGACCGTGCTCAAGGACGTCCAGCCCCGCGGAGCGAAGGGCATTCAGCCCGCGCAACCCGACCGCCGTCGCATCCAGGACGACCCCTTCGGCGAGAGATTCCCCTCTCCGCCGCCGCGCCTGAATCGACAGGGCCACGACGCACGAACACAGCATCACGGCCAGGATCAGGGTCGGGCGGCGGTTTGCCGCGAACGGCGTCGGCATCAGGGCACGGGCCTTGGGTAGCGGCTAGTCGATGCTGATCTTCCGGAGCAGGTCGACATCGGCCAGCATCGCGCCGGTCCCAAGCGCGACTGACGAGAGCGGCTCCTCGGCGATGGTGATCGGAAGGCCCGTTTCCTCGCGAAGCCTCTTGTCGAGGTTCTTGAGCAGCGAGCCGCCGCCCGTCAGCACAATGCCCTTGTCCATGATGTCGGCGGAGAGCTCCGGCGGCGTCTTCTCGAGGGCCATGCGGACCGCCTCAACGATCGTTCCGACGGTTTCGGCCAGCGCTTCTCGTACCTCGGCGTCGGTCAGGGTCAGCGTCTTGGGAATCCCCTCGATCAGATCGCGCCCCTTGACCTCCATGCCCAGGGGTTCGTCCAGGAGATAGGCCGAGCCGATTTCCATCTTGATCTGCTCGCTCGTCCGTTCGCCGATGAGAAGGTTGTACTTGCGCTTGATGTACTGAATGATCGCCTCGTCCATCTCGTTCGAGGCCACGCGCACGGACTTCGAGTACACGATTCCGGCCAGGGAGATCACGGCGACGTCCGTCGTGCCGCCGCCGATGTCCACAATCATGTTCCCGGTGGGCTCGGTGATCGGGAGGCCCGACCCGATCGCGGCGGCCATGGCCTGCTCGATGATGAAGACCTCGCTCGCGCCGGCCTGGAGCGCCGAGTCCTTCACGGCACGCTTCTCGACTTGGGTGATGTCGGACGGGACCGAGATCACGATCTTCGGACGCACCAGCGTCGAACGCCCATGCGCCTTCTTGATGAAATAGTCGAGCATTCGCTCGGTGATCTCGAAGTCCGCGATCACGCCATCCTTCATCGGACGGATCGCGACGATATTCCCGGGCGTTCGCCCGACCATCTCCTTGGCCGCGCTGCCCACGGCCTCGACCTTGTTGGTGATCTTGTTGATCGCCACGATCGACGGCTCCCGCACCACGATCCCGCGCCCTTCGGCGAAGACGACCGTGTTGGCGGTTCCCAGGTCGATGGCGAGGTCCGATGAAAAAAGTGTTGAAAAAAACCGACTGAAAGCCAACGTGTGTTCCTTTCGCTTCAGTAGACGCGGATCGCGACAGACTCGCGTCGGACCGCTTCGTTTCCTGCTCCGTCAACGGCCCGGACCTCGATCACGTTCACGCCCTCGGCCGTCATCGAGAGGACCTTCGTGAAGCCCCCGCCCGTGTCGGGATCGGCCGGCTCCCCGTTGATCGTCACCGAGCAGCCCGGCTCAGTCCGGCCGGTCACGATCACGATCCGCCCGTTCACCTGCGGCTTCTGAACCTCCAGGGCTGGGGGCGTGCCGCGGCGGGCCTCCGCCGGCTGGACCTTGAAGCGACGCGGCGAGGACCATTCCGACGAGAGCGCGGCGCCGCTGATCGCGGCCACGCGCCAGAAGTACGTTCCTTCGCGCTCCACGCGCACCAGCGTCGTCGTCTTCGCGCGGTCGGGCAGATCGACCATCACCGAGTCCGGAATGAAGAGGCGCGAGCGCGCGATCTGAAGGTGATACCGGCGCGCGTCCTTGATCGCGCTCCAGGCAAGCGCGATCGGGGCCTTGGCCCGGACGTCGAAGATCGTGTTGTCCTCCGGGGTCAGGGCCCGGGGAGGCTCCGGCAGGAGCTGTTTGCCGCCGATTCCCCCGTCCGCGGACGCTGTGGCGCGCTCCCTCTCCCGGATCGTCACGACGCCGCCCTTCACTGTGGCCAGGCGAGCCGAGCCTTCGAACGTCGAGACCCCGACCGACTTCCTTTCGTCGAGATCCACCCCGACACTCGAGCCCGATTCGATATTGGCGGTCGCCGAATCGGTGATGACAACCGAGCGCCCCGCTTCGCCGGTGTCGATTTCGACGCGGCCCGCGATGAATTTGATCTCCGAGCGTCGATTGGACTCGCCCCCCGCGCCGGTCACGGTGCTGGTTCGGTGGACTTCAAAGAGGGTATCCGGCTTGATCTTGTAGCGGGAGCCTTCCGCGAACACGATGTCGGCGGCGCCGTTGGGGCCGGTCTTGAGGAAGTCCCCTTCGTAGAGCTGCATACCTGGCCGAGCGGGCTCCCAGGTCGCAAGGCCCGCCCGCTGAAGCTCGACGCGTCCCTCGGCCTCGGCGATGTGCGCGTCGCCCCGCACGTTCGCCTCTTCCTCCAGGACCTTTCGAGCCATCGCCTGAGACTCCTCCGCCGCCCTTTGCGCATCCTCAGGACGGCCGTCGAGAAGGGCGCCTTCGGCTTCCCTGAGCTTCGCCGCGACTTGGTCGATCTCCGTCGCCAGCCGCGTGGCCCGTGGCAGCACCCGAAGCCGGGACACCTGAGTCGAGGCCGCCGAAATCTCGCGGCGGGCGCGCGCGTTTGGATTGGTCTGCTGGCGGTGAATCGTGTAGAGCGCGCCGGCGAGGATGGCCGACGCCGCGATGAAGAGGGCAAAGCCTCGCCTTAACGCCTCTTTGGAAACGTAGTTGTAATTGAGTTCGACCTCAAATCTGTTTGCCCGCTTCTTGTTCATGTCGCCCGGTGTCCAGCGAGCGCGATCGCGCGCGTGACTTTACCACGGCGCCCCGGGCGATTCCGGGGCGCCTTGTCGCCTTTCGGCTCGTGAGCTATCGTTTCGGGTTCGGTTTCGCGCGGGCGCCCTCGACGGCGCCCTCGCCATCACAATCGGAGACGAAATGCTCAAGACGTTCCGGGAAAACTTCAAACGACTCAAGTGGACCCTTTGGGTCGTGATCGCGGTGCTCGTGATCTTCGTGTTTGCCGACTGGGGAATGGGATCGGCGGCTCGCGGCGGAGGCGAGGACCTCGCGGCGACCGTAGGCTCACACAAGATTCTCCAAAGCGAGTTTCTGCGCCTCTACGACCAGCGCGAGAAGGAATATCGCCGCATGTTCGGCTCCAACTTCAATCCCGCGTTCCTGAGGGGTGTCCCGGAACAGGTCCTCGGCCAGATGATCGACGAGCACCTCCTCCAGGAAGAGGCTCGGAAGCTGGGGCTGACGGTCTCGGACGCGGAGGTCTCGGCCTCGATCCTCTCCAGCAAGGATCAGGAGGGCAAGTTTCTCTTTCTGCGCGACGGCGTCTTCATCGGCGAGACGAAGTACCGGCAGATGCTGACGCGGGCCCGGCTCACGCCCGAGCGTTTCGAATCCGGGGAGCGCGACCGGCTGCTTCGCCAGAAGCTCCAGCGGCTCTACACCGAGATGACATTCGTCGGGAACGAAGAGGTCGAGGAGGACTTCGCGACGCGGACCGTGAAGGCCAAGATCTCCTACGCGCTGCTTCCCGCCTCTCCCGTGGCCCTCGACGCGGTCTCGGACGCCGAAGCCGAGGCGGCGTTCCGTAAGAACCCCGACGCCTACGTCCTGCCCGAGCGGCGCAAGGCCAAATACCTTCTGGTCGAGACCGCCAAGGTTCAAGCCGGAGTCACGGTCACGGACGCCGAGGTCATGGCCGAGTTCAACAAGAACCAGGATTCCTATCGGAAGGGCGAGGAGATTCACGCGCGCCAGATCCTGTACAAGGTCGACGCGTCCGTCCCCAATTCCGACGCGGCCGCGAAGGCCCGCGCGGAATCGGCCCTTTCGCGACTTCGCGGAGGCGCGGACTTCGCGAAGCTCGCCACCGCGGAATCCGAGGACCCGGGTTCCCGGCTCTCCGGCGGGGACGTGGGCACCGTCGGCCGGGGTCGGCTCCCGCGCGAGGTCGAGGACGCCGCGTTCGCGGCCGCTCCGAACGCCCTCGTCGGGCCGGTGAAGTCCCCCGTCGGGTACTGGGTGATTCAGGTTCTCGAGAAGATCGAGGCCCGCCCCGTCCCGTTCTTCGAGGTCTCCGGCCAGATTCGGGCCCGTCTCCAGGAGCAGCGCGCCGCGGAAGAGACCCGCCGCATCGCCAGAAGCCTGTTTGATCGGATCAACCAAGCCGGAAAGGCCACGGACGATCTCCTAAGGCAGCTCAGCAAGGGAAGCCCGAACGTCACCTTCAATGAGACCGAGTTCGTGACCAGGACGGACCCTCCCGCGGGCGTGGGCGCGAACCCGGAATTCAGCCAGAAGCTCTTCTCGCTGAAGCCCGATGAGATCTCCGAGCCCGTCACTACTTCGCGCGGCGAGGCGCTCGTCAAGCTCTCGGACTCGAAGCTGCCCGGCCAGCCCGCGTTCGCGGAAGTGAAGGCCCGGGTCGTCGCCGATCTCGTCAAGAAGAAGCAGGATGAGGCGACGGTGGCCGCCGCCAAGAAGGAAATGGGTCCCGGGGTCCTCATCGATCAGGTGGCCCAGAAGCTGGGCTTGAAGGTCGAGACCAGCGAGTCCTTCAGCAGGACAGGGCCCGTGGGAAGCCTTGGATCCCCGAGGCCGCTCCTCGACGCGATCTTCTTGGCCGAGCCGGGCTCACCCGCGGGTCCGGTGTTTCTCCCGGACCGCGGCGCCGTGGTGTTTCAGGTCCTCGAACGGAACCCGTTTGACCGAGCGACCTTCGACGCTCAGAAGGCGCAGATCCGCGAGCGTCTCAAGGGACAGAAGTCGGCGCGCCTCATCCAGTCGCTGATCCTCAGGCGGCGGGCGGAAACGAAGACCGTTCGGAACACACAATTCCTGGCCCGTTTCCAAACGCCGTCGTCGTGAGCGCCACGTGACGGCGACGGGCTGCCCAAGATCTCCGCGGTGATCGGAAGGCTCACGGGAACGCTTGCCGAGGCGCGCCCGGAGCGCGTCCTCGTCGACGTTGGGGGGGTCGGCTTCAACGTCTCGATTCCTCTCGGAACGTACACGGCGCTCCCGCCCGCGGGCCAGAAGGCCACGCTCTTCGTCCACACCGTCGTACGGGAAGACGCGATCCAGCTCTTTGGCTTCTCGACCCTCGAGGAGAGAGCGGTCTTCGAAAAGCTGCTGTCCGTCTCGGGAATAGGTCCTCGCGTCGCGTTGACGATCCTCTCCGGCCTGCCCCTTCCCGAGCTCGTCAGCTCGATCGCGACGCAGAACGCCCGCAAGCTCGCCACGATCCCCGGCATCGGCAAGAAGCTGGCGGAGCGGCTCGGCTTGGAGCTCAAGGAGAAGATCGCGGGCCTTGGGCTGACCCCGTCGGCCGCCCCCACCACGGCACGCACCCGCGTCGCGGACGATGCCATCGGCGCGCTCCTGAACCTCGGCTACAAGGAGGCCGAGGCCCAGGCCGCAGTGATCGCGGCGTCGAAAGAGGCCCCGGATGATCTGCAGAGCCTGCTTCAGGCGGCGCTGAAGTCCCTGGCACGCTGAGATTCGATGGACGAGAGGATTCTCTCCGGAGCGGTTCAGGCCACCGATGAGGTGGAGCCCGAGGTCACGCTGAGGCCTCGCTCTCTGACCGACTTCATTGGTCAGCCAAAGCTCCGGGAAACGCTGGGGGTTTTCATCGAGGCGGCGCGGCGTCGCCGCGAGCCTCTCGACCACGTGCTGCTGTTCGGGCCACCTGGCCTGGGGAAGACGACGCTCGCGCACATCATCGCGCGCGAGCTGGGCTCGCAGATCCGGGTGACGGCCGGTCCCGTCGTCGAAAAGGCGGGCGACCTCGCCGCGATCCTCACCAACCTCTCCTCCGGCGACGTGCTTTTCATCGACGAGATCCACCGGATCCCCGCGGCGGTCGAGGAAATCCTGTACCCGGCCATGGAGGACGGAAAGCTCGATCTCGTGATCGGGAGCGGCCCCGGCGCGCGCACGGTCGAGCTGAAGCTGGCCCCTTTCACGCTGGTGGGTGCCACGACCCGCGCGGGACTCCTCTCTCAGCCGTTCGCGGCGAGATTTGGAATCGTGCATCGACTCGACTACTACGACCTGGACGCTCTCTTCAAGATCGTGCGCCGCTCCGCCGACATCCTCTCCTGCCCTATCGACGCGGAGGGCGCCTCCGAGATCGCCCGGCGGAGCCGCGGAACCCCCAGGATCGCCAACCGGCTGTTGCGGCGCGTCCGCGACTACGCCGAGGTCGCGGGGGCGGCCATGATCTCCGCCGAGATCGCTCGCGGCGCCCTGGATCGTTTGGAGGTGGACAGCCACGGCCTCGACGACCTCGACCGCCGGATCCTGACCACGATCGTCGAGCGTTTCGGCGGCGGCCCGGTCGGCCTCTCCGCGCTCGCCCACTCGATCGGCGAGGACAAGGGGACCTTGGAGGACCTCTACGAGCCCTTCCTTCTTCAGTCGGGATTCCTCACGCGAAGCCCAAAGGGCCGGGTCGCGACGCCGCTCGCGTACCGCCATCTCGGTCTTGGGCCGGGCTCGTCCGGGCTTCTTTCGCCGACGCTCTTCGGGTAGTTTCGACCTCGTGCCCAAGGGCCGCGGCCTCCTCGTCTACAACCCGACATCGGGCTCACACGGCGCTCGCGAGCTGGTGTCCGGGCTTGTCGCACGCGCCGCGGCCCGAGGGCTCGCGCTCACGCCCAAACCGACGGAGCGCGCGGGGCACGCCCGAGAGCTCGCCCTCGACGGGCTCGCCCAACGCAACGAACCCGTCGATGTAATCGCGGTCTTGGGTGGCGACGGCACGGTCGCCGAGGTGGCGGGGGCGCTCGTCGGAAGGGCGACGCCGCTCGCGATCCTGCCTGCGGGCACCACGAACGTGGTCGCGAGAGAGTACGGGCTCGGCTCCGGCCCCAAGGAGCTGCCGCGGGCCGAGGCCGCGCTCACGTCGTCGCTCACGCGGCCTCTCACGGTCTGGCCGGCCAAAGACCGTACGAGCCTCATCGGGGTGGGCATCGGCTTCGACGCCCGCGTGATGGGTCACACCGTGCCTTTCCTGAAGCGGCACTTCGGACGGGTCGGGATCGGCTACACGGCGACCCTCGAGTGGCTGAAATACGAGTTCCCGAGGATCTACCTCTCCGGTCTCGACGCGAGCGGGGCGACCTTCGCGAGGGAGGCCACGTTCGCGGTCGCGGCCAACACCCGCCGATACGGAGGAGAGCCCGTGCTCTCGCCGTTCGCGGATCCGTCCGACGATGTTCTGGAGCTGGTGCTCTTTACGAGGCGTTCCCGGCCCGCGCTGATGCGCTTTTACCACCGGCTCTCGCGCGGCAAGGCGTCCCATCTCGAGCTCGACGGCGTGGAGCGGCTCTCGGTGAAGCGGTTCGAGGCCCGCTCGCTTGCCGGCTACGAGCTCGAGATCCAGATCGATGGCGACGCGGCCGGCCTCACCCCGATCGCGGTCGGGCCGGCGGCCGGAACGATCCTGGTCGTCGTTCCCGAATAGCGGACCTCATTTTCTTGGGCTGAACGTCTTCAGGTCGAGCTCCGAGGAGATCTGACTGCGGAACTCCTCGGGCGTCAGCGAGGCCGCCTGGCGCCCGGTCTTGAACTCGATCGCGTCGATGGCACGCTCCCAGGCGTCCTCGCGGCGCGCGATCTCGTCGGGGTCCCTCACCTTGCCGAACTCCTGTACGTACTTGTTGTGCCGGCAGAGCATGCGGAACGCGTGAAGCGTATCGGGCCGCCGGATCGGAAGCCCCAGGACGCGAACGTCGTTTCCGACATCGTGAATCGGCTGACCCCATTCGCCGTAGCCTCCAAACACGGTCCCGAGCTTCTCCAGCGCGTTCGCGAGCTTGGGCTCCTTCAGCTTCTCGAGAGCCGCCTTCACGACCGGGAGCGTCACGTTTCGAAACAGCGTCGGGTCCGCGAGGCGGACGTTGATCCCGATCTCCTCACGCGTGATGCGCGCGATGTCCTCCGAGCGGATCCGGTTGTCTGTCGCCAGGTGAATGCGGTCCCCGATCGCCTCGGGGACGAAGAGCGCCGCCACGATGCCCTGCACCACTCGGTCGACCGGCACGAGGTTGAGCTCGGCCGACCGGTCCCCGGGGAAGCTCCCCGCCACCGCGGCGATCATCCATGCCTTCGAGCGTCCAACGAGATCCGAGGAGAGCTGGTCGGTGGCCTCCTTCGAGCGTCCGAACGCATTGACGGGCGCGTTCACGACCTTCGTGTCCCCGCGGTTGTTGCCGGTCCGCGAGTGCCCGATCACGATTGAGGGAAGGAGCTGCGCCACCCGGAGCCCCTTCTCGATCATGAAGCGATCGGTCTCGATGGAGCCCATGGCCTTCGTGAGCTCATAGAAGTTGTTGTAGAAGTTCCGGGGAAAGACGAGGGCGCTCTCCTGCGCGATCGTGCGCTTCTTGCGGCCGTGGATGTACGACGTCTCGATCGCGATGTGATTGACGAAACGGGAGCCCTCGGCTCGCTGAATGCGGTACGAGAACTCCAACGCGTTGCGGCTCCCCTGCACGTTCGCCCGGTACGAGTTTTCATAGGTATCGTCGAAAGAGACGCTCGCCGCGCAATGGACGACATGGGTAAGCGTTTTTTCCAGGCCCCTTAGCTCGTCCGCCGCGATGCCGAGATTGGGCTTCTCGATGTCGCCGTCGATGAACCGGAACTTCTTCGCCGGAGCGCCAGCAATTCCGAGCCTCTTGAGGAGGAGCGCCCCCCGCTGGGAAGGGGACAGGATCTTGACGACCTCCTTGGTCTTGGGATCCCGCAGCTTCTCCGGCCGGATCACCGAGATGACCTCCGCGATTCGCCGATCCGCCGCCGCCTGGAAGAGGATCTCCTTGCCAAGGAAGCCCGTGGCGCCGGTGAGGAGCACACGCACGCGCGGTGAGCGGCCCGTCGTCTTCAGCGCCGCCCGCGCGTCCCGCTGGAGCCGTTCCACGCGCGCCTTCACTTCCTTCTCCGAAAGGTGCGAGGGCTCCCGAAAGCGGAAGAACACGTCCCGATCCACGACCCCGATCAGCTTCTTGGTCTGCCTCTCGACCGCGCGGCTTCCGGTCATGGAGCCGATGGTTTGGGCCAGCTTGAGACCCAGCTGGTTGACCTTGCGCATCCCGTCGCGGACCGTGTCCTCGTTTCCGGTGAACTGGATCAGCCGGCTCGCCAGAAACTGGGCCGTCAGCTCGATGGGGTTCTTATCCCGGTGCGCGTGGACTAGAAGCTCATCGGGATCGATGGGGCGGAGGATCTCCTTGCCGGTGACCAAGCTGATCTTGGCGATGTAACGGGAGGGCGAGCTTTCCCAGAGCATCTCGCCGACGGGGTTGACCCGGGGCTCGAACTCCGGGCCCTCTAGTTTGGACGGCGCGGAGCTCTTGGGTTGTAGGTTCGACTCGGTTGAGAGGCTTCGGGTCATGGCGCCTTTCCCTTTCGTCTGCGACTTAGGGGCCCACAATAGCGAACTTGGACAGTGGCCCGCGCCTTGCGCGGCGTCCGGGGCTCCACTACACTCGCGGCCGCTCAAACAAGCAAACGGAAAGGCTAAGACTATGGCAAAGAAGAAGATCGGCGTGCTTTTTGGGATGGAAGATACGTTCCCGTGGGCGCTGATGAACGAGATCAACGCCCTGGCGGCCAAGAACGGCGAGGAATTGGAAGCTGGCGCGGTGCGCATCGGGCACATCGCTCAGGAACAGGGCTTCGAGGACGCGGTCATTCTCGACCGCATCAGCCATGAGATCCCGTTTTACCGGACGTTTCTCAAATGCGCGATCGCGCGCGGCGTACAAGTCGTCAATAACCCAATTTGGTGGTCCGCGGACGACAAGTTCTTCGACAACGTCGTCGCGCTCGCGGCCGGGGTCGCCGTGCCCAAGACCGTGCTCCTTCCTCACAAGGAGCATCCGCCGGGAACGCAGGAGACCTCCTTCCGCAACATGAAGCTCGTGGATTGGGAAGAGGTCTTTGGCTACCTGGGCTTCCCGATCTTCATGAAACCGGCCTACGGCGGCGGCTGGAAGGACGTTTACAAGATCCATGACCGCAAGGAGTTCTTCGAGGCGTACGACAAGACCCGCGACCTCGCCATGATGGCCCAGGAGGCCATCGAGTTCGAGGACTACTACCGTTGCTATGTTGTGGGCCGGCGCCGCGTCCGCATCATGCCGTACGCCCCCAAGGAGCCCCATCACCTGCGGTACGAGGCGGCCCGCGGCAAGGCGGTTCCCCCCCAGATGGAAGAGCGCGTCACCCGGGATGCGCTGGTGTTGTGCAATGCCTTGGGCTATGACCTCAACACCGTCGAGTTCGCCGTTCGTGACGGAGTCCCCTACGCCATCGATTTCATGAATTGCGCACCCGACGCGGACCTCAAGTCCGTTGGCGAAGAGAACTTCCGTTGGATCGTGACCGCAATGGCCGAGTTTCTGATGGAGCGCGCCCGCGCGCCGCGCGCCTTCGAGTTCGCGGGGACATGGCCGGCGCTTCTCGGCATCCCGACCGGCGCCTCCGCGTCGACCGCGCCCTCCTCGGCCGGCTCTCTGCCGCCAAACACGGCCCGCCCGACTCGCGTCCAGGCGATCGCCAAGCCCGCTATTGCCAAGGGCGCCGCCAAACCCAAGCGGCGTCCGCCTTCCGAAAGGGCCTGAGGCATCCCAAATGGGCGCGCGTCGGCCGTCCTTCACGCTTGGGATCGAGGAGGAGTTCCAGATCATCGATCCCGTGACGCGCGCCCTGAAGGCCCACATCCAGGAGCTCTTCGCGGAGGGCGAGCCGCGCCTGAAGGAAAAGATCAAGAAGGAGCTTCACCAATCGGTCGTCGAGGTCGGGACCGGAATCTGCCGCAACATCCAGGAGGCTCGCCAGGACGTCAGCAACCTGAGGCGCGAGATCATCAAGCTCGCCCGCGAAAGCGGCCTGCGCATCGGCGCGGCCGGAACGCATCCCTTCAGCCATTGGTCCGACATCCCGCTGACCCCCCACGAGCGTTACGACCAAATCCTCCACGACCTTGGGATGATCGCGCGGGCCAACCTGATCTTCGGCTTGCATGTGCACGTGGCCGTGGAAGACGACGAGACCCGGATTGCGCTACTGAACGCGTCGCGCTATTTCCTCCCGCACATCTTCGCGCTCTCGACCAATTCCCCGTTCTGGACCGGGCGCGACACGGGCTGGAAGAGCTACCGCTCCAAGGTCTTCGAGCGCTTTCCGAGGACCGGAATCCCGGACTACTTCCACTCGGCGGCGGACTACGACAACTACGTCGCGACGCTTGTACAAACCGGCTGCATCGACAACGCCAAGAAGATCTGGTGGGATGTGCGGCCGCACCCTTTCTTCCCAACTCTGGAGTACCGCATCTGCGACATTCCAATGCGGGTCGACGAGACCATCTGCCTCGCGGCGCTCTTTCAGGCCCTGACGATGAAGCTTTGGAGGCTCTACGAGCAGAACCTGAGCTATCGGCAATACAGCCGGGCTCTGATCAACGAGAACAAGACCCGCGCGGCCCGCTGGGGCATTGACGGACGGCTCATCGACTTCGGCAAGAAGGAGGAGGTTCCGATCGGCTCGCTGATCGACGAGCTCCTCGTGTTCCTCGACGACGTGCTCGACGACCTCGATTGCCGGAGAGAGGTCGAGTACGTTCATGAAATCTTCCGCAACCGGACCGGCGCCGATCGCCAGCGCGCCGTCTTCGAAAGGACCGGCCGGCTCGAAGCCGTCGTCGACTACATCGTGGACGAGACGGAATACGGCCTCTGAAGCCTGACCGCACGGGCCACGGGCCGCGCCCGGGCTCCGCGCACGAAAGGACCCAACCATGCTCCGCGCCGGAATCGTCGGACTTCCCAACGTCGGGAAGTCGACGCTGTTCAACGCCCTGACTCGGACCCGCAAGGCCGAGGCCGCGAATTACCCCTTTTGCACGATCGAGCCGAACGTCGGCATCGTGACCGTCCCCGACGCGCGGCTGGAACCGCTCCGGCGGATCGCGCGCACCAACGTCGTCATCCCGGCCACGATCGAGCTGGTCGACATCGCGGGGCTCGTTCGAGGGGCGTCGAAGGGCGAGGGACTTGGGAACAAGTTTCTGTCCCATATCCGCGAAGTTGACGCGATTCTCCAGGTCGTCCGATGCTTTGAGAACCGCGACATCGTGCATGTGTCGGAGGCCCTGGACCCGGTCGCGGACATCGAGACCGTGGCGACCGAGCTCCTGCTGGCGGACATGGAGTCCATCTCTCGTGCCAAGGAGCGTCTGGAAAAGGCGGCTCGGGGTGGCCACAAGGCGGCGCAGGCCGAGCTATTGGTCGCGGCAAAGCTCCAGGCTCACCTCGACGCGGGAAGGCCCGCCATCACGGCCTCTCTGGACGACGCCGAACGGGCTCTTTCGCGTGGGTTCTTCCTCCTGACGACCAAGCCCACGCTCTTTGCGGCCAACGTCGCCGAGGGGGATCTCTCGACCGCGATGGCGGGCGGCAATCCGCTCGTCGAGAGGGTTCGCTCCTACGCCTCGACCCACCACGGCGCGGAAGCCGTGGTGATCTCGGCGCAGATCGAGGCCGAGCTCGCGGAGCTGCCCGAGAAGGACGCCGACGAGTACCTGGCCTCGCTCGGCGTCCCGGAATCGGGGGTCGGCGCGCTGATCCGGGCGACCTATCACCTCCTGGGTTTGAGAACCTACTTCACGGCCGGAGAGAAGGAGGTACGGGCCTGGACGATCCACGCGGGCGACACCGCTCCCCAGGCGGCGGGCGTGATTCACTCCGATTTCGAGCGTGGCTTCATCAAGGCCGAGACCGTCTCGTATGAGGATCTCGCGATCAAGCACGGCTCGATGGCCGCCGCGCGGGAGGCGGGTGCCGTGCGTCAGGAGGGCAAGGACTACGTCGTGGCCGATGGCGACGTGATGCACTTCAAGTTCAATGTGTGATCCCTAGAATCGCCAGCTTGGGAGAGTTGACGTGATGCCCTCATGCACGGTCGGTTTGATGGGTTTCGGGAGAATCGGACGGAACCTCTTTCGGCTGCTCTATCGCCGCGAGGACATTCGCATCGGCGCGATCAGCGACATCGCCGATCCCGCCTCAATGGAATATCTCCTGCGCTTCGACACGCTCGCGGGCCGCTTTCCGGACGAGCTCAGCATCCGCGACGGCCACCTCTACGTCTACGGCCGGCAGATCGCGGTGCTTGCCCAGCAGGAGCGGGGCGCGATTCCCAGCTGGGGCGATTTGGGCATCGAGACGGTTCTCGAGGCCACGGCCCGAAAGCTCACGCGCGCCGAGCTCTCGCGACATCTCGAGGCCGGCGCCAAACGGGTGATCCTGTGTTGCCCACCCGTCGACCCGCTGGACCTGACGGTCGTCATCGGCATCAACGATCACCTCCTGACCCAGAAGGACCGGCTGGTCTCGAACGCGTCCTCAACCGTCCACTGCCTCGCTCCCCTTGCCAAGACGCTCCTCGGGGCCTTCGGGATCGAGCGCCTGCTCTACACAACCGTCCACTCCTACACCAACCAGCATCGCCTCGCGGACGTCCCCGCGGAGGACAAACGCCGGGGCCGCGCCGCCGCCGAGAACATCATCCCGGAAGACTCCCGGTCTCCCGCGATGCTGATGGACTTGATTCCGGAGCTGAAGGGGCGGGTCTTGGGTGCCGCGATGAACGTGCCCGTGCCAAACGGCTCGGCCGTCGATCTCGTCACGTGGCACACGTCGAAGGTTACCCCCGTCGCGATCAATGAGGTCGTCCGCACCGCGGCCGCGAGCCGCTGGAAGGGCATTCTGGCTTACGAAGACGCCCCGATCGTCTCAAGCGACGTGATTCACAGCAGCTACTCCAGCACGTTCGACTCCCTGAGCACGATGGTGTTGGGCGATCGGGTCTCCAAGACCATCGCCTGGTACGACGCGGGCTGGGGCTACGCCCACCGGGCCATCGACCTTCTGGAGCGCTTCCTCGCCCTGGATCGGGAGGCCGCATGAAGAAGCCCAAGGCGCGCGTCGGCATCAACGGCTTCGGCCGCATCGGACGCACGGTGTTCCGGATTCTGAGCGATCGCGAGGACTTGGAGGTCGCCGCGGTCAACGACCTCTTTGAGAACGACCAACTGGCTTATCTCCTCAAGTACGACACGGTCATGCGCATCTTTCCCAAGGAGGTTCACGCGGACCGCGACGCCATGTACGTCGACGGCCAGAGGATCCTGATGACCGAGGAGAGGGACCCGGCCCGCATTCCCTGGGGCGCCCTCGGCGTCGACGTGGTGGTGGAATCGACGGGTGTGCTTCTCACCCGCGAGAAGCTCGAACGGCATCTTCAGGCGGGCGCGCGGAAGGTGATCCTGACGGTCCCGGCCAAAGACGAGATCGACGCGATGATCGTCATGGGCGTCAACGACGAGGCCTTAAGACCCGAGCATCGCATCGTGTCCAACGCCTCCTGCACGACCAATTGTCTGGCTCCGCTGGCCAAGGTCCTCGACCACGAGTTTGGAATCGAGGAAGGCTTCATGACCACGATCCACGCCTATACAAACGACCAGAGGCTGGCCGACGTCGCGCACAAGGACCTGCGGCGCAGCCGGGCCGCGGTCGAAAACATCATCCCCACGACGACCGGAGCGGCGCGGGCCGTCGGCAAGGTGCTGCCTAAGCTGAAAGGCCGCCTGGATGGAATTGCCATGCGTGTGCCCGTCCCCGACGGCTCGGTGGTGGACCTCTCCTGCCGACTCCTCAAGAAGCCAACCGCCCAAGACGTGAACGCGGCCGTTCGGGCGGCGGCCGAGGGGCCGCTCGACCGGATCCTGGAGTACAGCGAGGCGCCCCTCGTTTCCAGCGACATCATCGGCAACCCGCATTCGTCGGTCTTCGACGCGCTGTCGACGCGCACGATGGGCGACGGCTACCTAAAGGTGGTCTCCTGGTACGACAACGAGTGGGGCTACTCGAACCGGGTCGTTGACCTCATCGACCGGCTGATCGAGCTCGGCTGACGCACGGCAGGGGGCTACCCTTCGACGATTTTTGGGGTCACTGTCAGGGTTAAGCCTTCGCTCTTCACAGCCTTCGAGACGATGCAGTATTTCTCGCCCAGGTTCAGCGTCTTCTCGACATCGGCTTGCTGAGTCTCCCAAACCGGCCGCGGGACGTGCGGGCGGAGGTCGATTCGCGTGATTCGGTAT
>WBZQ01001172.1_pt1 | contig 18744 bp, 16 predicted proteins | sample 5204251 | NCBI WGS metagenome assembly WBZQ01 (sample SAMN12412402, study PRJNA552823) | activated sludge metagenome | isolation source: activated sludge from nitrification reactor of wastewater treatment plant... | place: USA: Virginia | collected 2017-09 | reverse complement strand
CACAGCGTTTTTGAAGGGGTCAAGGTGACTGGCGGTGGTGAGGAGCGGCCGTGGGCCGGAACGGTCTTCTCCCCGCCGCGGGGCGGGGAGCGCTGTAGACGTCGAGGAGGAGTTCGCGCGCTTTGACGCGCAAAGGGAGGCTCGCTATAATCGGGCGACACCAAGACTCGGTTCGAGCGGGCTGAGGAGGTGGCCAAATCCTGGGCTGTCACACCACCACATCACACACTGAGAACAGAGCGAGGGGTCCGCGTTTAGCGGGTCGCCACGGGCTGAGCGTCGCGAGCGGCGAGGCTCTTTCTACGGTTGGCCGAAATGGTTCGGTCGATGATGGCTCCACAGTTGATGCATTTCCAGGCGTAGAAAATGAGGAAGAAGTCTGAGAACCGTTCCAACATCATCATGCCTTTGCACTTCGGACATTCCATTGTTTCCTCCTGGGTGTTGACGTTTACAGCTGTGTCTGCTCTCAAGCAAGAGCTGCACCAAAATGTCAAGTGTTGATATTTCAATGTGTTATGTATTGAAAGTGCCATACATGACATGCGCCAGGCGTCAAGTCTCCGGCACAAAATGGTGCACGCTGACATTTTTTTGTCGTGGAAGGATGTTATGACGGGCAAAAAGACAGGCCGTGGAATCGGAGACTGGCCGAAAACTGAACGGCCGCGCGAACGATTGCTCAGTGAGGGCGCCGAGAGCCTGTCCGATGCACAATTGTTGGCGATTCTCCTGCGCGTGGGCCGGCAGGATGCGTCGGCTGTCAACGTCGGCATGGAGGTGCTCGGCCGCGTTGGGGGCATTGTCGGGCTGCTGCACTGCAGTACGGAAGAACTCTGCGCGATTCCGGGGGTTGGGCCGGCCAAGGCCGCGCAATTAAAGGCAGCGGTGGAGGTGGGCAAACGCGCCGTCTCGACGCCGTTGACGACGGGCACGCGAATCAATTCCAGCGCGGATCTCTTTAAGCATTACCACGCGCGGTTGCGGGATCTGCGTCACGAAATTTTCGCGGTGGTCTTGCTGGATGCCAAGAATCAGGTCATTCGCGACGTGACGATTTCGGAAGGCAGCCTCACCCTCAGCATTGTGCATCCACGGGAGGTCTTCATCCCTGCCATGCGCGCGTCAGCCGCCGGAGTCATTTTTCTCCATAATCATCCCAGCGGAGATCCCACACCGAGCCAGGAAGACCGTATGCTGACGGCCAGGCTCGTTTCAGCGGGTGCCCTGCTGGGAATTCAGGTCTTGGATCACCTCATCGTGGGGGACGGGCGATATGTCAGTTTCGCCGATCAGGGGTGGCTCGGTGGAGAAACATCGAAAGCATGATGACCTGTAGCCCGTGCGCTCATCGCCTGTCCCTCCGGGACGAACTCGCACAGAGCAACAAAGGATGGTGTCGCCCACAAGTCGTTTTCTAACCAGGCCCACAGCGGCCGCCGACTACCGGAGGAGGTCATGATGCATGTTCCCCTCACCGAATCCATCAGGAATGTGGCTGTGGTATCGAATGCGGGATCGGGCAAAACCTCATTGATCGAAGCGCTCGCCTGCTGCGCAGGCAGTCTCCCATCTCCCGGCTCTATCCAAGCCGGTACAACCATCTCCGATTTTGAGCCGGAAGAAATTCATCACCGGACCTCACTTCACACCAGCGTCGTTCGGTGCCTCTGCCACGACATCGTACTCAATCTCCTGGATACACCGGGTTCCCCCAGTTGCATTGCCGAAGTGCGATCGGCATTACGCGTCGCCGATGGCGTGGTGCTCGTGGTGAATGCGGCCACGGGGGTACGCAGTGACCTGGAGCGTCTCTGGTCTCTTATTCGGGAGGCCGGCCTGCCCTGCATGATCTTCGTGAATGACTTGGACAAGGAAAGAACAGCATTCGCGACGACGCTCGAACAGGTGATGAAAGACCTGGAAATGCCTGCTGTCTCTTTGATCCTCGCAAATGGTGAGGGTGCGGGATTGGAAGGTATCGTGGATTTGCTGCAGAACTGCGTTGTGAGAGGGAGGCCGGATCGACCTCAGGCGGAGCAAGGTCCGGTTCCGCCTGAGTGGCAAGACCGCGTAGACCAGGCCCGGCGCCGCCTGATCGAAATGGTGGCCGAGGGCGACGAGGCCTTACTTGAACGGTACCTGAACGAGGGGACCTTAACGGATGCCGCCTTGCTGGAGGGGTTGCGGGCCGGGGTGCAACGAGGAGGCCTGGTCCCCGTGGTCGGGGGATCGGCGTTGCGCAACGTTGGGGTGCAGACATTGTTACAGGGCCTGCTCCAGCTGATGCCGTCACCCGCTGCTCGCGCGCAGATCGCGCCTGTGCAGGGGGCCGGACTCACCGACGGCTCGCAGCCGGTCATGAGGGAGCCGGTGGCGACGGCGCCCTTCTCGGGACTGGTGTTCAAGACCATTATCGATCCCTTTATCGGGCGTCTGTCGTACGTGCGGATCTATTCAGGCACCTTGGAGGCCGATAGCAGTCTGTACAATGCGACGAAGCAGGTACGGGAACGCGGGGGCCATCTGTTTTCGATATTCGGAAAAAAGTACACTCCGGTTTCACGCGCGGTGGCCGGCGAGATTGTGGCGATCGGGAAGCTGAAGGACAGTTTGACCGGCGACACGCTGTGTGATGAGCACGCTCCGATTCGATTGCCCGGGATTCCACTCGGGCGGCCGGTCATGTCGTTCGCCATTGAACCCAAATCCAAGTCTGATATCGAAAAAGTGAGTGTCGGGCTGCACAAGTTGATCGAGGAAGATCCCAGTCTGGAATTCGTCCGTCACATGGAAACGAAGGAGATGGTGCTGAGCGGCATGGGCCAATTGCATATCGACGTCGCACTGGAAAAACTGCATCGCAAGTACGGTGCGGACGTGACGCTCCATGCCCCGAAAATTCCCTATCGGGAGACGATTCGCAGCGTGGCGCAGGCGCAGGGAAAGTATAAAAAGCAAACCGGCGGACACGGTCAGTATGGAGATTGCTGGGTGGAAGTCGGTCCGCTCCCGCGCGGCCAGGGATTTGAGTTTCAGAATAAAATCGTCGGCGGCGCGATTCCCAGAAATTTTGTGCCAGCCGTCGAGAAGGGGGTCGTGGAGGCCTTGCATGAAGGCCCATTGGCGGGCTATCCCGCCGTGGATGTGCGGGTCACGGTCTATGACGGCTCCTACCATGTCGTCGATTCATCTGAAATGGCGTTCAAGATCGCCGGATCGATGGGTGTGAAAAAGGCCATGGAAGCGGCCCATCCGGTCCTGCTTGAACCACTCATGACTGTGGAGGTCGATGTTCCGGCGGAGTGTGTCGGCGCGGTGCTGGGCGATCTCAATGGACGGCGTGGGCGAATTGTCTCGGTGGAGGCCAGCGGCCATATGGAAACCGTGAAGGCCCTCGTCCCCCAGGCAGAAATGATCAGCTATGCCGCCTCGTTGAATTCGCTGACCGGCGGGCAGGGCAGTTATGTGATGGAATTTGCACAATACGAAGAGGTGCCGCGGGAACTGGCGGGTCGTATCGTGGAAGAACACAAGGCCGAACGGCACGGGGTTGTGGCTCATTGACGAGCCATAACCCCATGTGAAGCGATGCGACCTTGCTGAGACCGGCTAGTGATCGGCTGGTTTCAGCACGACATAGAACGCCCGTCCTTCACGCAGGACGCGCAGGAGGATCGTGTCGCCGCGTTTGACCTTGGCGACCGCGACCGTAAATTCTCCGACCGTGCCGGTGTCCACGCGGTTGACCTCCTTGATCAAGTCGCCTTCCCGCAATCCCTCTGCCTGGGCGAGGCTTCCCGCGTCCACCTTCGAAATCAGCACGCCACGGCTTTCATTCAATCGAAACTTTTCTGCCAGGCCCGCCGTCAAGTCCTGCACATCGATGCCCAATTTTAAGTCGGTCCGACTCTGCGGCAAGGAGGCCGTGACGACCGTATCCCGGCGCTCGCTCAGGGCGACCTGGAGATTGAGGCGTTTCCCGTCGCGGACCACTTCGACACGTGTCGTCGAACCGGGATCCAACGCGGCCACCAGGCGAGACAGCTTGTTCGGCGTGTCCACGAGCGCGCCATCGACCTTCGTAATGACATCTCCCGGCTTGATGCCGGCCAGCGCCGCCGGATCTCGCTCGAACACTTCGTTGACGAGCACGCCTTCGTTCTCATCCACGCCGAACTTGCTGGCCAGATCCGGCGTCAGCGGTTGTAACCCGACACCCAACCAGGCTCGCACGACCTTGCCCTTGGCGATCAGCTGATTCATGACCTGCTTGGCCATGTTGGACGGGATGGCGAACCCGATGCCCTGCGCAAAGTTGATGATGGCCGTATTGATGCCGATGATATCCCCACGGAGATCAAAGAGCGGCCCGCCGGAGTTGCCGGGGTTGATCGACGCATCGGTCTGAATAAAATTTTCGTAGCGGGATAGATTGATGTTTTCCCGCCCGATGCCGCTGACGACGCCCAGCGTCACCGTGCGGTCCAGCCCGAAGGGATTTCCGACCGCCAGCACCCATTGGCCGACCTTCACGCCGGACGAGTCACCGAAATGGGCGGCGGGGAGGGGATGGTCGGCCGTGACTTTGAGTACGGCCAGGTCGGTGTCCGGATCCTTGCCGATCACCTGCGCAAATAATTTCGTTTTGTCCGAGAAACGCACTTCGACTTCCGCGGCCTCGCCCACCACATGATTGTTCGTAATGATGTGGCCGGCGGGATCGACAATGACGCCGGAGCCGGAGCCGGTCGAACTGGGAAGCCGCTCTCCTCCGTCTCGCGATCGTCCGGTGGCCTGAATCGGAAAAATACTGACGACCGATGGCTTCGCCTGTTCGGCCAGGTCGGTGATGACGGTCTGCAGTTCTTCCAGGAGGCGTAATCCAGGGGACACGGCGCGCGGTGTGGAGGCGAGGTCGGCTGCGGAAACGGTCGAAAGGGGACTGCCAACGAACGATCCAACGAGTCCAAGTCCGAGAAACAGCACTGCCGAAATCGAGACTGGTGTTTTCATGGTGAGGCAAGCTCCGAGGGCCATACCTGAGCACGTTGACGACGCCTCAGAATACCAGATTTTCGCGTGAGGGCGAAAGGAAGGGGGATCAGGCTGATTTCGAGGCGGACGGATGCTGGAAATGCGGGAGCCAGTGGAGGAGGTCGTGGCGGAGGCCGACAAGGATGACGATGTCATCGGGGCGAAGAGTCATGGTGTTGGAGAGAGGCAGAAGAAACGGTCCGCGAAAGACGGCGACGATGCGGGTCGTGGGGGGCAAGTCGAATTCGCCGATCGGATGGCCGATGACCGGCGCGCCTCGCGCAACCACCACGCGTTCGATGGCGGCATCGCGTAGACCCAATTCGCGCTGCATCGTCAACAGGTCTTCGTGAACCAGCTCGACTTTGAGCTCCCGGATCTGGCGCTCAACCAGCTGCAACGCGGCCTGATGACCCTTGATGCGGTCGGAGGCCGTGCGGATGGCTTCCTGTAGTGAGGTCAACTCGGCCGGCGCCACCGGATGGATTCCCGCGGCCGGTTTGGCAGCGAGGGCGGCTACGCGTTCTCCGAGTTGGCGATGAATGGCGTGTGTCTGATTCAGAATCGTTGTGGCCTGGCCATGGAGGCGCAACACATGGACTTTGCGGTTGACTCGTTCCGCGATGGCGACAATCGTCTCGTATAGGGCGCTGCCGGTGAGGAACAGCTCTTTGCGAATGCGAGCCAACAGCTCAAAAGACAGCATGGCAGTAATGTCTGATAAGATGTATTATGTCAACTTGACTGTCCGATTCGTGATTCCGTCCCGCTCCACAATCGAATCAGATTGTCCTTGTGTCTCATCCAGATCAGGACACTGACGACACAGGCAAATCCGATAAAGGTCCATGATCGATGAAACAGCAGCGCCACAATCGGGAACATGCCGAAGGCGAACAGCGCACCCCCTGAGGAATACTTCCACAGAAACACGGCTCCGATCCACAAGGCCATCAGTGTGAATCCAACCCCAGGAGCAACACCCAGAGCGGCCCCTAACGCCGTGGCCACGCCTTTTCCACCCTTTAAACCGAGGAATGCCGAGTGCAAATGGCCGATGATCGAAGCGAGCGCGACCCATAAAATGGCGGCCTCCTGATGTAGAACCAGCGTCGCCACCCACCCTGCCAGCCAGCCTTTGCCAATGTCTCCCGCCAATGTCAGGACACCGGCTTTTTTCCCGCTCACGCGGAGGACATTGGTGAAGCCCACATTCTTGCTGCCGGCGGTGCGCGGATCGACGGCGCCCAACAGGCGTGACACGACGACACCAAAGGGAACCGAGCCGAGAAGATAGGCCAAGAGGATGAGGAAACCGATGAGCCAGGGACTGTCCATCACCGGGTGATTGCCGACGGGTTGTCCACCTAGAGACCCTTTGCTCCCACCTGCCGCCAGAAGCTCCAGACATATTGTGCGCCCGACACATATCCCAGGATGAGAGAGAGGTACAGCGTCACGATGCCGGCGAGATGCAGGTTGCCGATAGTTTCCACGACGGTGCCTTCCAGCACCAGGAGGACGATGGCAATGACCTGTAACGCCATTTTGTATTTGCCCGTGACTTCGGCGGACATGATCAATCCTTCGGAGGCCGCGATCGCCCGCAGGCCGGTCACGGCCACTTCCCGCGCGATAATCAGAATCGCCACCAGCGCGCTGACACGATCGACCTGCACCAGGAGGATTAAGGCAGACAAGACCAGCAGCTTGTCGGCAATGGGATCCAGAAGGCGTCCGAGCTTCGTGATCTGGCCGGTTTTTCTGGCGACGTACCCGTCCAGCAAATCCGTCACGGCCGCCACGACGAACACGATGGCGGCGCTCAAGGCGCGCTCCGGCGTGGGATCGATGAGCAACATGACGAACACCGGAATCAACAGAATCCGGACGAGCGTCAGCACGTTCGGCAGGTTGATGTTACTTTCCTGCCCGGCCGACCGCATCAGCACCAATCCGGCTTCTTTCCAATTCTCTGCCATCGTCTCGTTCGTCCGATCTCCTCGCGGGTTTCCTCTATACAATGCCGTGTTTGAGCAGGTCATGCAAGTGAATCACCCCCGCCAGGCGATTCGGTGGTTCGATGACGACGAGCGCTGTGATGGAGAAGCGCTCCATCTGCGCAACGGCGGTCGTGGCCAATTCGTCCGGCCCGATGGTCTTTGGATGGCGGCTGGCCAGGTCACCGGCCTTGACTCGGCTAAAGTCTCCGCCGGCTTGAATGAAGCGCCGCAGGTCGCCGTCGGTCACGATTCCGTAGAGCCCGCCCTTCGCATCGATCACCGTCGTCAAACCGAGTTTCTTCGAGGTCATCTCCAGGATCGTATCCGCCCCGGATACGCTGGCACGCACGCGCGGCAAGTGCTCGCCATGTTGCATGAGATCACGCACCTTGACGAGCAAGCGACGCCCCAGGCTGCCGCCCGGATGAAACTGTGCGAAATCGTCGTGCTTGAACCCGCGTTTTTGCAGCAACGCCACGGCCAAGGCATCACCCATGGCGAGCGTGGCGGTCGTGCTGGCGGTGGGAGCCAGGCCCAGCGGGCAGGCTTCCTCATCGACAGATACATCCAGCGTGACATCGCTGTTTTTCGATAACGTGGAGGTCATCTTCCCCGTCATGCCGACCACGGGCACATTCAGCCGTTTGACGAAGGGCAGCAATTGGAGCACTTCCTGCGTCTCGCCGCTGTTGGAAATGGCAATGAGCACATCAGGCCGTGCGAGCATGCCCAGGTCGCCGTGCACGCCTTCGGCCGGATGCAGAAAGAACGAGGGCGTCCCGGTACTGGCCAACGTCGCCGCAATTTTTTGCCCGATGAGACCGGATTTGCCCATGCCGGAAATGACGACTTTTCCCTGGCACTCGTACAGCAACGTGACGGCTCGGGCAAATCGATCATCCAGACGGGCCTTAAGATCGAGTACCGCGCGCGCTTCAATATCGAGCACGCGAATGCCCTCGCGCACGCTCGCATCGACTGAGCGCGAACGTACCGGTGATGTCTTGGCCTTGCGTGTTACCGGACCGGTTGTGGAGCGGCTGCGTCGCATATACGTAATACCCGTTCAAGGAGTGAATGAAGCGCATGAAGCGGGACCATGTTCGGTCCATCGGACAGGGCGGAATCGGGATCCGGGTGCACTTCCATGAAGAACCCGTCGCAGCCGGCTCCTGCCGCCGCGCACGCCAAGGGTTCCACGAATTCTCGCTGGCCGCTGGATTTGGTGCCGCCCCCCCCCGGCAGCTGCACACTATGAGTGGCATCGAAGACCACCGGATAGCCGAAGCGGCGCATGATGGGAAATGCGCGCATGTCCACCACCAGATTGTTGTAGCCGAACGAGGAGCCCCGCTCCGTCAGGACAATGCGGCGGTTGCCGGCGTCTTCCACTTTCTTGACGGCGTTGCCCATTTCCGGCGGCGACAGGAACTGCCCCTTCTTGATGTTCACGACCTTGCCGGTCTTGGCGGCGGCAATCAGCAGGTCGGTCTGGCGGCAGAGAAAGGCGGGAATCTGGAGAATGTCTACGACATGGCCGGCTTCTGTCGCCTGCTCTTCCGAATGGACGTCGGTGAGAATCGGCACGCCGATCTGCTGCTTGACCTTGGCCAGGACGACCAGCCCCTTCTCCAGCCCCGGTCCACGAAAAGACGAAATGGACGTACGATTGGCCTTATCGAAGGACGACTTGAATACATAGGGCATACCCAGCGACTTGGTGATCTCCGCAATACGTCCCGCCGTATCCATGACGAGCTGTTCGCTTTCGATCACGCAGGGTCCCGCGATCAAAAACGGCCGATGCCCCGCCCCGACCGTAAAATTTCCAACTTGAATAGCATGACTCATAGATTATTCGACGCTCACAGGAGATGCTCAAACCGGTCTTCCAGCAAGGCCGCAGGAAGCGTGTGGACTGAGGCGTACCCTTGTGGTACGTCGCAAGGGTACACGCGACCGAGAACGCAGATGGAGGCCGGTTTCAGCATCTCACGATTAGTGGCCGCACTTGCGGCGCAACGCCGCCCCCACAAACCCGCTAAACAAGGGATGCGGATGATGCGGCCGAGACTTGTATTCCGGATGGAACTGCGTGGCCAGAAACCAGGGATGGTTTTGCAGTTCGACGATTTCGACCAGTCGGCCATCCGGTGACAGGCCACTCAAAATCAGCCCTTTTGCCGTCAATTGCTCGCGATAAGCATTGTTGAATTCATACCGATGGCGATGCCGTTCCCGCACCTCGCTGACGCCGTACATTTTGTGCGCCAGGGTGCCCTCTCCTAGTGTACAGGCATAGGCGCCGAGGCGCATCGTGCCGCCTTTGTCGTTGACGGATTGCTGGTCGGACATGAGGTGGATGACCGGATGCGGCGACTGTGCATCGAACTCCGCGCTGTTCGCGCCGGTGAGTCCAGCGACGTTGCGCGCAAATTCGATCGTGGCGCATTGCATGCCCAGACACAAACCGAGAAATGGAATCTGATGTTCTCGCGCGTATTGGATCGTGACAATCTTCCCCTCGATCCCGCGTGAGCCGAAGCCGCCGGGAATGAGAATACCGTCGGCCTCGCGCAGGATTCGCTCCGTCCCCTGCCGTTCCACGTCTTCGGATTCGATCCACGTGACGTTCACACGGGTTTCATGGTCGATCCCGCCGTGCACCAGGGCCTCGGCCAGGCTCTTGTAGCATTCTTTCAGCCCGGCATATTTTCCGACGAGGGCGATCGATACCTCGTGTTTGGGATGCTTGATCTTCTGGACCATCGCGTCCCACTCACGCAGATTGGGCGGACCGGTTTCCAGCTTCAGCTGCCGCACAATCAGTTCATCCAGCCCTTCCTTGCGGAACACGATCGGCACTTCGTAGATGGTCTCGACATCCTTGGCCGTGATGACCGCATCTTTCTCCACGTTACAAAACATGGCGATTTTGGCTTTGAGTTCCGGCGGAAGGTATCGATCCGTGCGGCACAGCAGGATGTTCGGCTGAATACCGATTTCGCGCAGCTTGTTGACGGAATGCTGGGTTGGTTTGGTTTTCAACTCGCCGGCGGCGCCGATGTACGGGACAAGCGTCAGGTGCACATACAGGACGTTGTCGCGCCCGACGTCGTAAGGAATCTGCCGAATGGCTTCCAGGAACGGCAGGCTTTCGATGTCGCCGACCGTACCGCCGATCTCCACGATCGTGACGTCCATGCCTTGCGAGGTCCGCATGATACATTGCTTGATCTCGTCGGTCACATGCGGCACCACTTGCACCGTGCCGCCCAGATAATCTCCGCGCCGTTCCTTGGTAATGACCGAGTGATAAATGCGGCCGGTCGTGTAGTTGTTCTCGCGTGTCAGCGTCAGCGAGGTGTAGCGTTCGTAATGCCCAAGGTCCAAATCGGTCTCGGCCCCGTCTTCCGTGACATACACCTCGCCGTGCTGGTAGGGGTTCATGGTGCCGGGATCGACGTTGATGTACGGGTCGAGCTTCAGAAAGGTGATCTTCAACCCGCGGCTTTCGAGCAGATTGCCGATGGACGCGGAAGCCAGGCCCTTTCCGAGCGACGACACGACACCCCCGGTCACAAAGATCAGCTTGCTCATCGTGGCACCTTCTTGTGAATGCGGCCAATAGTCATGGTTGACGCCTCCCCGATCCGCTCATATGCGCCCGGAGTTGGGCCAAGGCCAATGGCACGTCCTCAGGACTATCGATGCGTAAGGACTTCTGGGAAGTTTCCCAGACGCGAATCCGGATTCCGTTCTCCAGTGCGCGCAACTGTTCGAGTTTTTCCGCCTCTTCGAGGATTCCGGTCGGTAATGCCGCCAGGCTCGCGAGGGTCTCGCGCGTATAGATATACAGACCCAGGTGAATGAAATGTAACCCCGGGACGGCCGACCGTTTCGGATCGTCGCGAACCAGCGGGATCGGTGCCCGCGAAAAGTAGAGGGCATTGCCGTTACGGTCAGTCGTGACTTTGACCACGCCGGGATTCTGCAGGTCCTGGTCGGAGTCGATTCGCCGTTTGAGGGTCCCCATCGGCGCGTCGCTGGCTAGGAATGGCTCGACCAGATCCGTGATCAGGTCGGGATGCAGCAGAATTTCATCCCCCTGCAGATCTATGTAACAGTCCCCGCCACGGGTCTTGGCGACGGCCGCCACACGATCAGTGCCGGTACGATAAGGCTCCGTCATCATGAGCACCTGGCCCCCGAATCCTTCGACCGCCCGTTTGATCCGGTCGTCATCCGTGGCCACGAGCACATCGTCTACCGCGCGGCAGACCTTCGCCTGCTCATAGACATGTTGGATCATCGGCTTGCCCAGGAGATCGATCAATGGCTTCCCCGGAAACCGTGAGGACCCGTACCGGGCTGGAATCACCACCGTGACCGAGCGTGGCACCTCAGCTCTGCCCCAAGGCATCCGCCAATTGTGCGGCGGTCACTGTGGCGGTGCCGACCATCCCGACCACGACGCCTGCGGCTTGATTGGCGAGTATGGCCGCCTCGCGCATGCTGGCTCCGGTCGAGAGCGCCAGCGCAAGGGTCCCGACGACCGTATCTCCGGCACCGGTTACGTCATACACCTGCCTGGCGCGAGTGGGAATATGCCAATGGTCGCCGTGGCCCTGGTACACGCTCATACCCCGTTCGCCTCTGGTCACGAGCACGGTCTGGCATCCCAGTCGTTGGCGAAGGACCATCCCGGCTTTATTGATCGTGTTGTCATCTTCGCCTTGCACGCCGGCCGCTTGTGTGGCCTCGAGGTGGTTGGGGGTGACGACGGTCACGCCCTTGTAATAGCTGAAATGCTCCACCTTGGGGTCGACGACAATGGGGATCTTGCGCTGTCCTGCCAAACGAGTCAACTCTGTCATCAGCGAAGCCGTGACCACGCCCTTGGCGTAGTCCGAGACCACCAGGCAGGAGAGTTCCTTCAGGCGCGATTCGACGTAGCGAAGGATACGACGCTGCAGCAGGCCCGACAGCTCGTTGCGCCGTTCAACGTCATACCGCACGATTTGCTGGTTGTGAGCGACGACGCGTGATTTTCTGGTCGTCGGCCGGCTTTGATCGATGACGACGCCGCCCCGTCCCTGCCTGCGCCCGCCCAATTCTTTCAGGAGGAGCCGTCCGCTTTCGTCTGCCCCGATGACGCCGCAAATATCCGCCTGGCCGCCAAGCGCGAGGATGTTGTTGAAGACGTTCGCCGCGCCGCCAAGCTTCAAGGATTCCGATTCGACATGCACCACCGGCACGGGAGCTTCTGGAGAAATCCGGCTGACCCGGCCCCAGACGTAATGGTCCAGGATCAAGTCTCCGATGACCAGCACGCTGGCCCTGGAAAACCGTTGGATGTACGCGCTGAGTGCGGTGTGATCCACTGCCGCCTCTTCACCCGCGTGCCCGTTCGACGGTCCGGCATGGCCGGATCGCCCTACTGAATGGCTTTTCCTAACCTTTCCCATCGTACCCATTCCGTCCACGATCCTTGGCCGCTCCACGACCAGTAAATGCGAAATGCTTTACCGCGCACTTTTTCCGTGCGCACATATCCCCAGAACCGACTGTCGAGACTGTGATCCCGGTTGTCTCCCATCACGAAGTAGGCATCTTCGGGCACCGTGACCGGCCCGAAATTGTCTCGCGGGCTGATGTGCCCATCATGGATGGGCGGATCGGTGTGCTGCGTGAAGGCATGGTCATCAAACGGGGTGCCGTTGATATGCACCACCTTGTTGCGCACGTGAATGGTGTCGCCCGGCAACCCAATCACGCGCTTGATAAAGTCCTTGTCCTCATCTTCGGGAAACCGAAAGACGATGATGTCGCCGCGTTGAATCGATCCGAACGGAATGACGGTGTGCGAGGAATAGCAGGTCACCGGTGGAAAGCCCGGTTGAAACTTGCAGTCCGTCGGCCACTGGAGACCGTAGGATAATTTGCTGACCAGAATATGGTCTCCCACCAGGAGCGTGGGAATCATCGAGCCGGATGGAATTTTGAAGGCTTGCACGACGAAGACACGGATAGCGAACGCGAGTAACATCGCGATGATGATGGCTTCCGCATATTCGCGCAGGATCGACTTGTGGGCCGGTTGATTTGCCGCGACCAGGCGTGGTTCAGTGGATGCCGGTTCGGAGGGCGTGGGTGGCGTCGCCGGGGTAGTCGCTGCGGGGACTTCCTCCGGTCGGGCATTGGGGTCCACGCTCATTCCTCGCCCACCTTGAGAATGGCTAGAAACGCTTCCTGCGGCACTTCGACGCGCCCCACCGCCTTCATGCGCTTCTTGCCTTCCTTCTGCTTGTCCCACAATTTACGTTTACGGGAAATGTCGCCGCCGTAACATTTCGCCGTGACGTTTTTCTTGATGGCGCCGATGGTTTCACGAGCGATGATTTTGTTGCCGATGGCCGCTTGAATGGCGATTTCGAACATCTGTTTGGGAATGAGCTCTTTCATCTTTTCGGCGACCTGGCGCCCGCGCTGATAGGCCCGTTCCTTATGGGTGATGAACGAGAGCGCATCGACCGGTTCGCCGTTGAGCAGAATGTCCAGTCGCACCAGTTCGGACTCGCGGTAGCCGAGCAATTCGTAATCGAGCGACGCATAGCCCTGGGTCTTGGATTTAAGCTTGTCGTAAAAATCGAGAATCACTTCGTTGAGCGGCAATTCGTAGGCAATCACCACGCGGGTCGGATCCAGATAGTGGATGCTCCGTTGGATGCCGCGACGTTCCTGACACAACTGCAACAACGTCCCGAGGTAACGCTCCGGTGCAATTAGTGTGGCCAGAATGAACGGCTCTTCGAAGGACGCAATCGAACTCGGCTCGGGCAATTCCGCGGGGTTGTTCAGTTCCAGCACATCCCCTTTTGTGGTGAGGATCCGGTAGATGACGGTCGGCGCGGTCGTGATGAGGGTGAGGCCGTATTCCCGTTCCAACCGCTCCTGAATGATTTCCATGTGGAGCAGGCCGAGGAACCCGCATCGGAATCCGAACCCGAGCGCCAGCGACGTTTCCGGCTCGTAAATGAAAGACGAGTCGTTCAGCCGCAACTTCAAAAGCGCATCGCGCAGATCTTCGTAGCGGGCGGTGTCCGTTGAATAGAGTCCGCAAAAGACCAACGGTTTGACTTCCTTGTATCCGGGAAACGGTTGGTCCGTCGGGCGTGCCGCATCGGTGAGCGTGTCGCCGATTTTGACGTCGGCCACTTCCTTCATGTTGGCGCAGAGATAGCCGACTTCTCCCGTCAGCAGTTGCGTGCCCTTCGTTCGTTTTGGCGTGAATTGCCCGACTTCCGTCACTTCGAACAACCGGTCGTTCGACATGACCTTGATCTTCATGCCCGGGCGTACGGAGCCATCGATGATGCGGGTCAGCACGATCACGCCTTGATAATTGTCGAACCAGGAGTCGAAAATCAGCGCCTTGAGCGGGCGCGTCGGATCGCCGGACGGAGGCGGAATACGTTTGACGATCGCCTCGAGGACCTCCGGCACGCCCAGTCCCTCCTTCGCGCTCACAAGCATGGCATCCGTGGCATCCAATGTCAGCACGTCGGAAATCTGCTGCTTGGTGCCTTCGACATCGGCGCTGGCCAGATCGATCTTGTTGATGACCGGAATGATGGTGTGGTGGTTGCCCATGGCCAGGTTCACGTTGGCGATGGTCTGGGCCTGAACGCCTTGTGTCGCGTCGACGAGCAGAAGCGACCCCTCGCAGGCCGCAAGACTGCGTGATACTTCGTACGTGAAGTCGACGTGACCCGGCGTATCGATCAAATGGAGTAAATAGGTCTTCCCGTCCTGAGCCTTGTAGCGGATGGCGACGGCGTGAGCTTTGATCGTGATACCACGCTCACGCTCCAAGTCCATCGCATCAAGGATCTGCTCCTTCGCTTCCCGGGCAGTGACTGCGCCAGTTGCGTCGAGGAGCCGGTCGGCGAGGGTCGATTTACCGTGATCGATATGGGCGATGATCGAGAAATTTCGGATGAGACTTTGCAAATCCTGGCTCATGTTCCCCAAAATCGGTTCATTATAGTGACCGCCTCCCACGTTGTCAAAGAAATCGCCCGCCGGTATAATCCGCGCGCGGCGCGGCGTTTCATGCATCCACGCGATCACTGCCGCGTGCTCACCGCGTCCCATCGCACCACCCAATGACACGTCCATCCACACGTCCACCACTCGCTGCCTGGGATCATGCGTACCTGTGGCATCCGTTCACGCAGATGCAGGAATGGGAACAAGAGACGCCTCTGATCATCGAACAAGGCAAAGGATCGTATCTTATCGATACGGAAGGCCGGAAATATCTCGACGGCACCGCTTCCATTTGGGTGAATCTTCACGGACACCGGCATCCCCGCCTGGATCGAGCGCTCAACCTGCAGCTCCGGAAGATCGCACATTCGACGTTTCTCGGCCTGTCCAACCCGCCGGCGATCCGGCTGGCTCGCGAACTTGTTCGGCTTGCGCCGAAAGGGCTGCGGCGGGTGTTCTATTCCGACAACGGCTCGACGGCGGTCGAAGTGGCGCTCAAGATGGCAGTGCAATACTGGCAGCAAATCAAGCCTGCGGCCGGAACGAAACAGTCCTTCGCACATTTGAAAATGGCGTACCACGGCGACACGATCGGCGCAGTCAGTGTCGGCAACATTGAACTGTTCCATGCGCGCTTTAAGCCGCTGCTCTTTCCCACACATCAGGTCGAGCCGCCCTACTGTTATCGCTGTCCGCTGGGTAAGACCTACCCATCGTGCGACATGGCTTGCATCGATCCGCTCGAACGCCTCCTCAAGACCCGGCATCGCGAGCTGGCCGGTGTCATTGTCGAGCCGCTGGTGCAGGCTGCAGCCGGCATGATGGTGGCCCCGCCGGGATATCTCGCACGCGTCCGGGAGCTCTGCACGCGATACCACGTATTGCTGATCGTCGACGAAGTGGCGACCGGTTTCGGACGGACCGGCAAGATGTTCGCCTGTCAGCATGAGGGGGTGACGCCGGATCTGATGGCGATCAGCAAAGGGTTGACCGGCGGGTATATGCCGCTGGCCGCGACGCTGACGACGGAAGCGATCTATCGCGCCTTCCTGGGACGGTATGACGAGTGGAAGACCTTCTTCCATGGGCACAGTTATACGGGCAATCCGCTGGGCTGCGCCGTGGCCCTGGCCAATCTCGAGATATTCCGCCGCGAACAGACTCTCGCCCAGGTGCGGAAGAAATCGCGCCTGCTGACTCGTCTCTTACAACCATTGGCCGAGTTGCCGCATGTGGGCGACATTCGTCAATGCGGTTTTATGATCGGCATCGAGTTAGTGCAGGATCGTCACACCAAAACGCCCTATCCACTCGACCGTCGCATCGGACATCGCGTGGCACAGGCCTGCCGGCTTCGTGGACTGCTCCTGCGGCCGCTCGGCAATGTGATCGCGTTGGTGCCTCCCCTCTCCATCTCGCCTCGCGAGCTCACCACGATGATCGCAATTTTGCACAGTGCGATTCGTGAGACGACCGAAGCACACAGCCCCTCGCGCTAAAATCGTCCGTCTTTCCTGCTGATTTCTCCTCACACGCGACAGCCGTTCGGTGTTCAGGCCGGAACAGTCTCTCGACAGGTTGTGTGCACTGCCGTTGCGGCCGGGCATGCGGAAATCGAGTGCTACACTTGATTGCATGTTGTGTTATGCGATGGCCTCGACGAGCACGGTGTCATGACGACGGGCCGGATCATCCGGGTCTTCTGCCTGCTCCTTCTCCTACCCTCATCGGTCCGGGCTGAAGACCAGCAACAGTCGGAACTCCTGCTCCAGCGTATTTCGTTCAGCGACACGGCCCGGGTAGCCGGTACCGCCGCGATTCCCTTTTCGATTGCCTCTCCCGTCCTCCACACATCTTTTCAAGCGACGTCGTTTGCGCCGCCCCCGACATCCACCAGATTGAAAGATCTGGTGCCTGATTCCGAGCGTCCGCAAACCAAAGGAGTCGGCGCCAATTCCACCTGGCTTAAGGGGCAGCTCACGGCAGAAGGTGAAGTGGCGAACAACGCGACCAATGATGCCGGCCTCACCTCGCGCATCGATCAACGCGATGATGGCGCCAAACGCATGGTGCGCATGGCCCTCACCGGCACCAACGGTCCGGTACGATACGGCATCACTTATCGGTCGGCCGGCAAAGCCTTCTTTAACTCGCCGGATCAGACGATTAGGGAAATGTGGGCCGAATGGGGGTTGGGCATTGCAAAGCTGCGCAGTTCATCCGGCCAGACCTGGAACAACGTGGATCTGGAGCCAAACCGGCCGCGCCTTCAACAGGACGTCAGCCGGATCGGCATTGCGTTGGCGAAGGCGGCCTGGCCGGAGCTGAGCCTGACCTATGCGCGAAGCGCCCTGGCGAGTAGCTACATTCCTGCGGGAATGACCGCTCAGCGCAGCCAGAGTAACAGCATGGAAGCGGCCCTGGCCTATACGGGCCTCACCTGGAACGCCAGACTCTCCTCGAGCTACATCCTGACGAATGATGACATGCGTGGGGGCGCCCAATCCACGACCTTTGCCCAGACCCTGGTCGCGGCCTATCGTCCCCTCAACACCCTGACGCTCGCGCCGACATTGAGTTACCGTTCCGAAACACAGAGCTGGTCGGGCGCGAAGATTCAGACGCCGATGGCCTCCGTGTCGCTGCTGTATAAACAAAGCCAGCGATTACTGGTGAGCGCCATGGGCGGCTACACCAGCACGAAGTCGAGCGACGGTTTGATTGCAACGGAGAGCATCGTGGGCCGGGGCATGTTTGCGTTTCACCTCAACCCGATTTACGGGCATCCCACCACCCTGTCCCTGGAAGCGTCGTATACCAATATGTCGAATCGGACGGTGGTAGGCGTCGATACTGAGGATCTGTCAGGGTTGGTGCGGATTCTGGTCGCCGCGTTGTAGCCGCTGTCGATGTTCGCGGTGAGCCGTCTAGGCCCCGCCGGCTGAAGTATCGCTGGCAGCCAGGTGGTTCATGGACGAGGGGCTGAGGACGATGCGTTCTCCAGTCCTGACACCTTCTCGAATCGTCACCTGATTGTGCGTCACACTATCGATAGTCACGGCGCGTTCCTCGTACCGGCCAGGCGCGAGTTCCACCACGATCCATTGTCTGCCGGATCGTTCCAATACCGCTTGCTTGGGTATCACAATCTTCGGGCGCATGGTGTGGCCGGCGATCGTCAGCCGGGCAAACATTTCCGGCTTCAAGCGGCGGTCCTGATTGGAAACCGTGGCTCGAATTTTGATCGTTCTGGTGGCGGGATCCACCACGTCGCCGATGACGGCAATCTTCGCCGGAAATTCGACGGCCGGATAAGCTTCCACTGTCATCGCTGCGAGCGCGCCCACCAGAATTCCGGAGAGGTCGTGCTCGTACACATCCGCCACCACCTGCAACCGATCCAGATTGGCCACGGTAAACAGCGGCTGATCGGAGGCGGTTCCGACGATTTGTCCCGGCGTCACATTGCGTTCCACGACGGTCCCCGTCAACGGGCTCCGGAGTTCGAAGCGCGACGTAATCTGTTGTTGCGCGAGGGGTTTGCTGAGTTCGGCGGCCGGGACGCGGAGGGAAAGCAGTCGCTCTTTCGCCTGTTTGAATTCGGCCCGTTCGCGATTCAGATCGTTTTCCGCATGTTCCAGATCCTTCAACG
>WBZQ01001170.1_pt1 | contig 18755 bp, 17 predicted proteins | sample 5204251 | NCBI WGS metagenome assembly WBZQ01 (sample SAMN12412402, study PRJNA552823) | activated sludge metagenome | isolation source: activated sludge from nitrification reactor of wastewater treatment plant... | place: USA: Virginia | collected 2017-09 | reverse complement strand
AAATATAAAAATTAATGTCATAATATATCAAAAAGTATAAAAAGCAGTCAATGTAACCATAAACATTAAAAAAAAATACTAATATTAGCCCCGATACACCCTGTGTTTGTTCATAATATATAATTACTATAATTAACTCTTAATTCTTTATTTGTAAAACTGATTAAACCTTTTTTAGTAAAAAATTTTCTTTTTCGCACACTTCCTTTTCTTCCTAACTTACCTTTGAAAAAAAAACTAAATCCTTTTACGCAACGTTTTTTTCGACAAATTAAATACCAAATTTTTAAAAAATGTCGTAATTTAAAAAAAATACTGCGGTGGCGTTTAATAGGCGTTTTTATAAAAAGATGCTCTAAAACTAAAATGAGTAACCTCGGATTTTTTAGCAAGCTAAGCTGAACAATTAAACGAAAATAAAGAGGTTTTTTAATTTTTAAAAATCTTTGTTGACGTGATCGATAAACTCGATTTATTATTACTAAATATTTTGTAAGCATAGTAGATGGCTCAATGTTAAAAAAAAATCAGTCGGTACTAAACCCTGTATAACCAAAAAGTAAGTCTCCCATATAATGATTTAATAACGAATAATTTAGTTCTGGTTTGTAATTATGATTAACAGGTCTACACATATAAAAAAAACGAAGTAAGTTACTATTTGATTCCTTAAAGATGTCACCATGTGATGTTATGTTTAATTTAACAACACGTCTTTCTCCTGTTATTTGAAATTTAGAGAAAAATGAAGGTATTAAGTTGTAAAAACTATGAAAAAACGTAACTAAACTAAAACATGTGTTAAAAATGTTTATTTTAGTACCATTAGTTAAAAAAGTATATTCACTATGAGAAACTAATATGTGTTTCTGTCGGTTTTTTTGACACTCTGTCATGCGTATTAACTCTCGTTTACTAAAGGAAGTAAAATACTGAAGTTCTAAAAAACAACTGTTTAAATTTTTGTAATTATTACTCGATTTAAACGAACATAATGTTATACTAGACTTTTTTTTTGAAACTTTTATTTTATTTTTTCGACAAATTTTAAAAAAGAAACTAAAATTCTTACAAACATACAACTCACGAAATGAGGTGTGTTTTACTTTTTGTTTACCAGGTATTGACGCATAATACAAAAAATTAATTAACCTTAAAATTAAAAGTCTCATTACAAGTTGTGACAATACTGCCAGTAAAAGGATTTGAACCTCTGACCCCCAGATTTTCAGTCTGGTGCTCTCCCACTGAGCTATACTAGCCTAAATAAAGTAATCAACTAATAGCAGTTAACATGCTAATTAAAGAGATTAAATAACTAAAAACAAAATATTTTCAGTTTTGAGAAATATAGTGGTCTACTCTTTTTCGAGGTAATGACCCACGCACTAAAACGGCAATAAAAACAATAATCACTGTTTTAAATAAAAATAGCAACTATTAATTACACAGCTAAGTATACGAAACCACAAATTAATAAAGACATAAAAACAAAAGTTTCGATTAAAGCGAAACCCATTAAAGTAGAGTTAAATAAATTTTCAGCTTCTTCAGGATTTCTTGCAGCTCCTGTTAAATAACCAGCAAATAAAACTCCAGTACCAATAGCAGCTCCTCCTAAAGTAACCATGACCCCAGTAATAACAAGCATTTTAGCAATTAAAATTAAAAGCATGGTTACACAATTCTCAGCAAGTATATTTTATATATACGAAGTTTAAATTTCGTTATAATGTGAGAATCTTCAGGAGCTACTAAAAAATTTTCCAACCCAGGCTTTAATGAAAAACGTCTTGGTGAGCCTTTAACATATAAAGTACGCATAAAAACAGATAATCATCGTCAAACAAACAACAACCGTTTACTAGGTGTGATGTAAAAGGTTCGCGATTTAAATGTATATTTTTTTTTTTTTTTAGTTATAGTCGTAGCCAAATTAAATAGCGAATTCACTTGTGAAGCTCGTCATACAAGAGCGTAATCTAAATCATAGAATAGTTTATCTTTTTCATATAAAACAAAAAAATTTTTATTATCAAAATTATTTAACTCCCATAATTTTAATGAAGATGGAGTACGGCTACAAAAATTTGCCCTTAACATATTTATATAACATCGTCTTAAATTTTTGTAACTACGATAATAATTTGAGTTAATCACAAATCTATTTGAAATTGATTGTGTTAAAGTTTTGCCATATTTTAAGAAGGTTAAATCATGGCGATAGCAAATTTTTGCACTAGTATTTTGCCTTAAACTCAATAAAGGTTCAATGGAGTAATTAAACTTGTTTTGAAAAAAAACTCGGAACAATTAGATTAAATTTATTAAACTAACGCAAACACAACAATAGTTGCTCAAGTATTAACTGAACTTAAAGCTAAAAAATTAAAAACTGAATCAACTAAGTAACCGCGCAGTAATAATAAGATATTTACAACCAACAAATAAACTAAATAAGTTTGGTTAAAATTTAGCAAAACATCATGATAATTAATCATAATAAAAGCTAATATAAAAAAATTTATAAATAGCGTAAATAAAGAGAACAATAATAAAGAAACAACAGAGAGTAATCTGTAAAGTTCTAGTTTAAAAAAATGGAAACCAGGAACTCCAACTTTTAAAAAAATTGAAGCCAAAAGTAATTGTCATGCAGCATTATTACTCTCTAATAAAAAAGCTTTAGATTCTAAAAAATCTAAAGTACCAATAGATATGGTAAGTGCATAAATAAACATTACGGAAAAAATTAAAATTAAATATGAAGATCAGATATAATTACTTAATAAATTTCTATAGCGAACTAATGTACCACGCACAGTAGATATGTTTGATAAAAAGAAAAAATAATAAATGATGCTAATAACCTCTATTAAAAAAATAAAGTATAAAAAATTAGTAACATACCGAAAATGCATTAAGCCAACAAATAAAAACATACTTCAATTTCAAAAAAGCTCTATATCTTTGTTACCTACAACGTAAAGATATGAAAAGAAAAGAATCGAAAGAGCAATTAAAATGTAAATAAGGGCAAAATAAAATAAAGTGATTTCGATATCAGTATGTACAGAAGCTGTCGTTTTATATGTTAATAAAAATAATAATTGAGTCAAATAGGTTCATAAATAAGCAGCTTTTATGTTCGTTAAAAGAAGAGCATACATATTCTTTATAAAAAGAAGCTTTCCCGAACGTGTAAAATGTGTACTTAAAAATTTTAAAGTGTAACTAATTGTAATAAAAAAAATAAAGTAAAAATACATACAATCTTGTAAGGATAAAATACCAACCATCATTATATTTGTCACTCAAGTGCCTTATAAACTAAATCATAAATTAAAGTTGCCAACAATCAAATCAGAAAAAAAGCTGCACAAATAATAACTTCTGTGGAAATTACAGAGGAGTTTAGAGAGAGAGGAACTAAAATTAAAAATTCTCCATCATAAATTAGTAAAATAAGTATTGCTAAAAAAAAATTTAACTCATACGCAGGTGTTTTGCTTGTCATATTTTTAAAACCACACTCATAAAAATTAAGTTTGTAATTAAAAAATTTATTTGAATAAGTAAACTTTGCGACAAATGTTAATATCCAAAAAAGAAAGGTAAAAAAAAAAGCATTTATTAATAATTGAAATAAAAAAATACCAACCATTAGGATTTTCTAACTGTACTTTATAATAGCGTTAATCTTATAGGTAATTTTATAAGTTAAAATTTCAGGTTTACGTAACAAGCAAACGCGTTTTAATAAAAAGGAACTTATAGGTTTAATTTGATTTGATAAAACTCATCGACAACTAGAATTAAACTTTAAATCTAAAGATTTTCGATAGTACCCTTTAAAAAAAAAAATATGTTGTTTACCAGTTTTAAAATGTTTAGGCGCTCTGACAAACATAACAGGTTTGTTATTATGTTTCTTTAATGACTCTAAACCATCGTAGTATTTTAAATGTGAAATTTCTTTTCGCGAAGAGCGAAGATGATAATATAAATGCTTTACTAAGGTAATATTATTACTAAGCATAATTGAAAACAACGTCTACTTAGGGGCTCATACAAAAAATCGTAATGGTAGTCGATATCGAGTATATTCATGAACCCTTCGTAAATAAAGGGGTGAATAATGACGGAACTCAACAAAACTCACATAAGATTGTAAACGAATAGCAACTCGGACTAAACTCCCCGTACCTGCTCCCATACGAGAATTAACAGACTTACAACTAAGAATACAGTTAGGTCTTAAAAATAATCAAAATTTACTTGGTCTAAACTTCATACGTTTTTTTACAAATCGACGTTTAATAACTTTTTTTAAAGTACGTATATATACGAGCTCAAACCGTTGAGGCCGCAAGCTAAAAAAACCTAGTCGTCCCAACTTAAGTTTAAGTTTACGAAAAACAGTCCTTAAAACCCTTTTTTTAAAAATGTGTTTTCTTTGTGTTAAATAGTTTAAGTTCAACGTCTACACTAGACTTAATTTTGTATTTATCTAATATAAATCTTACTCATACTTACTAACATAATATATCAATAGTAAATTAAAAAATAACTTACATAAATAGTGTAAAGCGTTAATATTGATTTACTTGCTATGTAAAGTTTAATTTTAATAACTAAAAACGATAATTTATAAAAAAGAGGTTTAAAAATTGAAAAAAAACTTATCACTGCGAAGCTGGAGTATTTACTACCATTAGCTATGAAAAAAAAATTCAAATTACCTAAAATATAGTTATTGTTACGATATTTCAATCATGTAACAAACAAAATTAAAATAAACATGTGAAAAAAAATCAGAAATAGTCTATAATTTAAGGATAAAATATTACTGAAAAATAATAAACAACATATATACACAATTAAAACTTTCTCAAAATGATTAACCCCCACTATAACACTAAAAAACATTAAGAAGTTACAAAAAAAAATTTGAAAGCTAGCAACGATATTCACTAAAAGCTTTACATTAAAAAAATTATGGCGTGTAAAGGTAAAACCTCACCTTAAGAAAAAAAGAACCAAGATAAAACATATAAGGATAGTAGTACTACGTACAATATTCTCTCACTGAATATACACATGTAGTAAGTACAGTAAAATTAGAACATATAATAGGAGAACAATTTCAATCTGATCGTTTACTCAAAAAAAACCTCAAATGGAATTACCAAGCCCCCATAAACCTCCGAGTAAAAGCGCAACACTTGCTAGAAAAAATATATTAAAAATATTAAAAATATACACGTTACGCATCTGTGTTAAAGTTAATATACCAAATACAAAACTAAAATAAAATAAAAATGGGTGTATATTATTATAACCAACTAATAACTGGGCAGGTATGGTGAATATAGTTAAACAGTCCGTAAAAAAATAGAATTTAAAAAAAAAAAATGTAAACAAATAATAGTATAAATTAGTATTTTTTAAAAACAACACAAAGCTATATAACAAAAATATATTTGAATAAGTTTTTATTAAATATGCGACTATTTTATAATCATACTGCAAACTCGACGTAAAGATAAACTCAAGAAAAAATGAGTAAAAGGAATAAGATAAAAAAAAACCCAACTATTAAATTTAAATCAATTGACGTAAAACTCTCCGCTTTATTCTTCGTTTCTTTAAAAATTTAGGCATGTAGGATTGCCTGTGTAAAAAATAATAAATTGAAGGGTTAAGCATCTCTAAAAACTTTTTAAAGAAAAGGTATTGTCTATAATTAAAATTGTTTATTACAAACATGTAAATGTATCTAAAATAAAATCCATACAACTTTTTCATATGTAATGTCAAGGACATTATATTTTTATGGTTTCGTTTAAAAAACTTTGCCTTTCGACCCATTTTAGATAGGAAAGTTCCACAACTAAAATTAAAATATTTATTTAGTTTAATATCATAAAAATTAAAGTGTTGTTGACGTTTCGGTAACGTCAAAAAAAAAGTTATATTATAATAATAAATTTGATTTTTATATGAATTATTTTGAATAAACCTATAGTACTTATAGATAGAATATAACTTTTTGCGTTGTCGTTTTATGCAGCGTTTTTTAAAAAAAAATCGGAACAATTAAATTAAACAGCCATTAATATAAAATTTAAGGCTAACTCCAAACCACCAACTGCCAATAAAAAAAAAGCCAAACCAACTAAATAAACAATATTAAAATAACTAGCTAACAAAAGGCCAGTTAAAAAAACAATAATAACTATAATTTCACCAATTAATAGCAATGAAATTAAATAAATATTAAGATAAAAAATAGAAATTAAACATATTAAACCAAGAAATACGAATAAATTAAGTCACTGTAACAACTAAACATTAAAAAGATCTTGAGAAATAAGATTGTAATTTACAGTTTTATAATCATCATGACGTATAGAATAATTACCATAATCAGTTAAAAGTCTTCTCCCGTCACGTAATCCAATTAAATAAAGATGGTGAAATTCTGATAATTCCCGCTCCACTCATGTAAGACCTTGAAAAACTTCGCTTAAAGAAAAAGTAGAATTAAAAGATGATACCTCCTGATGAACATATAAATTTACATGAAAAAAAAGGCAACTAAGAGGTGCAAAAAGGAAAGCTTTAGTATTACTTGAACGTTTAACATAAGCGATATCATGTGGGAAAAAAATATGCATCAGCTCAAAGCGTAAAAAAGTAACAAATCAATAAAAATAATTATCTTTTATTAAAACTTCATGTGTTATGGTGTTAAGATTTGAGTTAGTACTAAGTGTAAGTGGAGTTAAAAACCTTAATAACATCAAAGTATCTCATGGTAAAATATCAACATAACAAAAACCCATTTCCAATAATTCTTTATCCGTATGTTTTTTAAATAACGATCGGAGGTGTTTTGGGACTCTAACCTTTCGTTTAAAAAATCGTGTATCTTTATTAAATGTAGTAAAAAAGGATTTACTAAAAAAAATACCAACCATAAAAAATAATAAAGATAAAAAAAAGAAATAAAATTATAACCATAAAAAAGATAAATGAGAAGTTTATTTTCTTTAACGAATATAAATATTCACTTAAACGTCTGAAAAAAATAGACAAAATACCAACCATTATGCAGTTACACAACATACAAGTATAATTTTAACAAAAAAATAATACTATTATCCCCCAAGTACCTTCAAAGTAAATTTAACGAAATAAAATTACCTCAAAAAAGAGAAACAATAAGTACAATAAAACTCATGTATACTATTAAAAACTTGTAAAATTTATAACTCAACTCTTTTTGTTTTGCTCAAAAATAAACTAAAATAAAACAGAATAATATAACTATTAAAATAATATGATATTCAATTAAAAGTTTTTGATAAGTACTAGAAAAAATATTTATTATAGGTATTGAAAAAAACAACGTCTACAAAAAGAACTATAAAATAAATTTATAGTGTTTAATTAAAAATAAATTAAAAATAAATTTAATATAGTTAAAGTAGTAACTAAATATGTAGCTACAACAAAGTCACGTCTTAAAAAATCACGGGCAAAAAAATTCATTGGAGAACCATATAAAATAGTAAATCATATCCTCGCAAAACCAAGCACCCCGAAAAAACTAATAACAAAAAAAAATAAGAAGCCTAAAAGTCCAAAATTAAAGACTAAACTATTTAACAACTCTCATTCAATAATAAATTTTATAAAAATAGGAAAACCCCTGTACACCAATAGAGATATTCAAACAAACAATGCAATAAATGGAACAATAACAGACATACCACTTAAATTTAATAGATTTCGGGAAGTTGTTTGTTTTTGAACCTGATCAATTAAAAAAAATAAATATGTTGATAAAACACCATGTACTAACAAAAAACAATTTAATATAGATACATAGTTACTATTAAAAAAGAAAAAAAATATAAGAATTAAATTCATCTCCTGAATTGTGGCAAATGCAATTAAACGTTTTATATCTGTACTTGTTCACATTCTGGCTGATGAATCTAAACTACCTCAAATACAAATACTCAAAGCAATACAGACATACGTAGCATTATCAAAAAATAGTAAAAAATATGTTAGACAATAAAACGCCGTTTTAACTAAAAAGCCACTTAAAAAAATCGAAAAACCTGTAGGGGCTTCAACATGCACTTTTGTTAATCAATAATAAAAAGGTCATGTTGGTATTTTTACACTAAAACCTAAAAAAAAACAAAAGAAAAACAAAAAAAACTCAAATTTACCAAAAAAAGTTAACATCACTAAATCAAAAGTTGTCGTACTTGCCAATTTATACAAATAACACAACCCCATTAAAACACATAAAGATCCCGCAAAGGTTCATCTTAATAAGAAACCAACAGTCGCGTCTACCTTTTTAGAATAACCTAAGTAATAAACATAATAAAGAGATGGTAAAAATAAAAACTCAAAATATAAAAACATAGTAAACAAATCATTTGTCGAAGTCATCAATATTGTACATATGATAAAAATAATAAAGTAAAATACATTAAATAATGAATGCATTAAATAACGTTCACTTAAATAAATTCAACTCACAACCGTAGTAATTAAACTAAGAAATATTAGCGTATCACTAAAACTGCTGTACGCATTTAATGGCGCAGTTGAGAGAGAATCAAAAAAATAAGTATTTACTCAATAATTAATAGAACTATAAAGTTTAAAAAAATAGCAAACGGTAATAAACCCTACTATCACAATAAAAATAGAGGTGAAAATTTGCTTATTTAAATAAAACTTCATTGTTTTACTAAAAAGATTTAGAAGACTAGTTATACATAAAATGGTGAAATATAACAGCACGGTATAGTGATCCAAAAACGAAAAAACAGTATAATTTATCAAACACATACGTTACATAACCCCTAAAACAATAAAAGAAAAAAAAATAACTAATAAAATAATAGGTAAAATGTTAAAAACTAAACTTCTTGAAAAAAGGTTAAAGAAGTTTTTTACATATTTTAAAATTATTGTAGGTTTAAAAAAAATATTCTCAACAAAGTATTTTTCAGAAAACTCTATGTTAAAGAGTTTAAAAAGGTAAAAACCTATCCTTAAAAAAACTCTCTTTAAAAAAAAATCAAATAGTAATCCTGATTTAAAGAATCTATAAAATTGAAAAAAATTACATTTATTAAACTTAACCGTTAAATTATAATGCAAGTGACCTAAAAAAAAAACAAGTCACAAAGCTTGCGTAAACGCAAAAAAGAAGAAAAAAGAAAGAGCCATGATAAATTGTCAACCCATATATAAAATAAAAAACCCCATAAATTATTAAAATATTAATATATAAACCGAAATAAAAAATAACTCTAGCTAATTGTCTATTTCGAGAATATCGACTTTTGTTAAATGATTTTGTTTTTCGAAGCAATGATATCATCACATGCTCATAGCTGGAATCGAACCAACACCCCGTAGGATATGATTTTAAGTCATACGCGTCTACCAGTTCCGCCATACGAGCTCTGCGGCGTCTGGGAATTGAACCCAGCAAATCATGGGTGATGAGCCCTGAATGGACCTCCTCGCCGCACATGTACAATACTTAGGGCTATAACCGTTATTGCCTATTATTTCAAATAGTTATGTATTACTTTTACAAACCAGCTAATTTTTCAGTCATCCTTACTAAAGTCTCTGTTGATTTTTATAATTATGCTTACTAAAATAGTTTTCTTCAGCATATATTTTGTGTATTAAAAAGTCAAAGGATTAATAGAACACCTTCTGTCTTAATTGTTAATCACACTCTGGATTTTAGGCATCCTTCTAATGCATTGTAGGAGCTAATCATTAATTATGAAGTGGGTTGGATTCGAACCAACGACGGTCACCCAACAGATTTACAGTCTGCCGCTTTAACCACTCAGCCACCACTCCGCATCTTTCGTAACTTAGCTCATTTAGGCTAGATACGTACGTAACTCCATTAATCACTTAATGTTCATTACTACAGTCTTAGGTTATGTTCTATAACCCGCCTATTTAAAAAAAAGATTACAAAGTTCCCATATTAACGTATGGTTACATTATCAAGCGTAGCTTTTGAACTTACCTAGTTAATTAGATAATTCATCACAATTGGCTTGTTGTCCCCGGTCCTCTCGTACTGGAGTAAACCTAATCTTTTTTTTAAAGTGTACAGTAGATAGGGACCAAACTGTCTCACGACGTTTTAAACCCAGCTCACGTACCATTTTATTCGGCGAACAGCCGAACCCTTGGCAGCGTATGCTCCACCAGGATATGATGAGCCGACATCGAGGTGCCAAACAATCTCTTCGATAGGGACTCTAAGAAATTATCAGCCTGTTATCCCTAGCGTACCTTTTATCCGTTGAGCGATTTTTTCTGCTATAAAAAAAATCGGGTCACTATAACAGACATTTGTCCTTAGTTTACTTGTAGGTAAACTAATCCAGCTTAAGTATATTATTCAGCCTTCGCTGCTACATGCATAACTTAAACCGCTTATACACCTCCGTTACTTTTTAGGAGGTTGCCGCCCCAGCCAAACTGTCTTTCAAGGATATTAAAATGTTATTTAACTTTAACAAGTAGATAGTTGAAATAAAGTAGTCTTTCACTTAAATTATATTACTACATTCCTCTATTAAAACAACTAAAAACTTACCCTTGATAACAGTAAAGGTGCATAGGGTCTCTCCGTCTAGCTGTACATTAACGCATCTTCACGTCTAATTCAAGTTCATAGAGATAATATTAGAGACAGCGGGGCAGTCGTTACACCATTCGTGCAGGACGGAACTTACCCGTCAAGGGATTTTGCTACCTTAGGACCGTCAGGGTTACGGCCGCCGTTTACTGGGACTTATAAAAGCAGATAACTACTTTTTTTTCATCTTGCAGCACTGGGCAGGTGTCAGACTTTATACCTCATATTTCTATTTTGCAAAGTCTTATGTTTTTAATAAACAGTCGCTACCCCCTCTTTGATCATACTCACCGAGTTCTCTTTCTCCCGAAGTTACAGAGACATTTTGCCGAGTTCCTTTAATATTATTCACTCTTTTGCCTTAATTTCCTCAATAAGTCCACCTGTGTTGGTATTTGTACGGTTAAAAATAGGTTTTTTTCTAAACATAAGTTACTTGTTTAGTGATATTTATCACCAAATAGTTAACTTAGCTGTTTCCTATAACACATCACCTTTAATGATAATTAAAGGTTTAGTAATCGATTTTCATACAGTCAGATTATCATAACTGTATAACCACGTGGACATTCGGCATACCTGTTTCTCAAAGGTAGTCTATTACTCATGTTGGCATAATTAAAACTTATCTTTCCAGTAGATTTAACAATCTACCTTCTCCAAGATAAAGAACACTCCACTACCTATGCTTTAAGCATAATACCGCTTCAGTTTAAGTTTTTTTGACAATAATTTATAGGCTCAGACGTTTAAGTTTTTAAAAACTTGAATTAATGTTTGAACTTTTACGCTTTCTTTAAAGGATGGCTGTTTCCAAACCTACCTCTCCATTAAAACATTGCTAAACCTTTTACAATAAACTTAATTAGTCACTTTAGCGTGTACTCTGGGCTGTTTCCCTCTCGACGATTAACCTTAGCGCTAACCGTCTGCTTAATTTGTTTAAAGTAACTACTTCAGACATTAACAAAGCGAGCGACCACTCCGTTAGAGAATTACCTAATTACTTTTAAAAAATCACTCTACTTAAATAGATTTCGTGGAGAACCAGCTATCACTAAGCTTGATAAGCCTTTCACCCCTAACAACAAGTCATCCCAAAATTTTGCAACATTTACGGGTTCAGTCGATACACTTGCTCATTGTTAGCTCGCTTAGCTTCGGGTTAAAATTAATAAACTAAATTAATCTCTCTACGCTTTCGCTTGCTTATTAATTTTACTCGCCAACCCATTATACAAAAGGTACAATAACACATAACGCATTATTTGATTTACAGCATTAAAATTCAGTCTTCTTGGTATTCTAACCATTTAACCTTTCCCTCGCGGTACTCTTCGCTATCAAATCCAGTCACAATAAGCTGGGAGTTAACACCCCTTCAACCATTAGGTTTACTTACAGTATAAACACCAGTTAACAAAAAAATAAGTATGTATTTATATATATCTTTAATATCACAAGAAACAAAGTCGAGAGATAAAAGTACAGTAGTAATAATACAAAGAGTCAATAAATTGTTTTTGACTTTTAAACGTCAAAGTATCTTGTAAGAAACCTCACAAATATAATGATCATGTATCTCGTGATTTTTTAAAAATAACACGTATATTTGTTCGTGGTTTTTTGTACAAGTAAAAAAACAAATAAACGGATAGGTGAATAAATCTGGCAAAAAATCAGCGTAAAGATGGTGTTTTTATGGTTAAAGCTTTTAAATTAAAGCTACGCGTTATCTTGTTTAAAAAAATAAAATTTATTAAATTACCTTTAATCTGCCAACTTATAGTTTTAACTAAACTCTAATAAATGTATCGAAACGCAACTCTAAACTTACGTATCTTTAACATCTTAGAAGTAGGCCCATATAATTCCTTCCCTATAGTATTCATACGTTTTTTTAAAAGAACTAAACTATTAAGACCAAACTGGTAATATAACCCAAAAGTTTTAAAGTAAAATCGTTGAGATCGAATAGTAATTGCCCTTACTCGTCGTTTTCTTCTCTTGGATAATTTAGTTTTTGTTAAACGCAGCACAACACGTAAAAACTTCCCAATATCTGCATGTTTACGTGTACTACATCGTCTCGTTTGGATTACCTTAACTAGTAAAATACCACTTGAATCACTAGGCACTGAAAAACTTCCTTTTTGAAACACATATATGTATTTATTATATTGGTTTAATAACATCTGATAGTTTTAAATCCATCTCATCTAAATAATAACTAGGCTCCCTAATAATCACCTTTAAAGGACTAGGTGTTTTAAACATACGTAAAGATGGGGTGCTCATTGCTTGATGCGCTAAACATTGTTTACGCAATATAAAACTCCTTTTAGACCGTTCTTGAGCTTGTTGGTAAGAGCGTGCTTTAAAAAAAAATAAAATAAAAAAAATGGTAAAAAAACTCAAAATAAGAGTTAATGCATAAACGAAAGTAGGTCACGTCATAAAAAATACAAAGAAAAATAAAAAAAGATCCGTAGGTAAAATATTTGTTAAGCCTAGATATAAATTGCAATAAGTATAACTAAACGAAGATTTCCCAAAATCTGCATACAAAAAATAACTTAAAATGCAGAAAAAAACTAGTGTTCGTAAATTAATATAATTAATGCGAACGTCCTTACGTTGGTAGTAAAGTGTAAACGAAATTAATAATAAAAGAGAAATAATAAGAAATTCAGTAGCGAGTAAGAATAAAATAAAAACATCTAAAGAAAAATAAAAACCTCAAACAGCAGCTAAAAAGTTAAATAAAAAAAAAATAGGTAGTTTTTTCCTAAATGTTGAATTTTTTGAAAAAAGTCAAATCGTACCTACAAAACAAAAAACTAAAAATAAGTCAAAGGTAGAAATATACATAACTTTAATTAAAAAACTTAAACTAAAGCTCAACAAAGCATCTTTAATCGCGTAGAAATCAATAATACTAAAAGTCACCGTGTAGCACCCTAGCCGGGACTCGAACCCGGGTTAACAGGTTGAAAGCCTGTTGTCCTACCCTTGAACGACTAGGGTTAACTCAAAACAATTAAAACACACCAGTCCATCTTAGATATAGACATACGGTAGTTTAAGACAGCTAAATTTAAGTGTACACAATTACTTAGTTAATAGGCACTCAGAGTTTATAAATACAACACCTCTTATATTGCAAAAATTCTTTTTAATGTACACAAAATCCCTGTTTTTTAGGATATTGGGTAAGGGGGTAGAGTTTTACAATACCTAAGTTTGCACACCTCTTATATTGCAAAAATTCTGTTTGATGTACACAAAGTCCCTGTTTTCTAGGATATTGGGTAAAGGGGTAGAGTTTTACAATACCCAAGTTTGCACATCTTTATCTTGCAAAAATTCTGTTTGATGCCCAAGAATAACCTGTATATAGCACAATTTTTAGGGTTAAGTATAGAGGTGCGTAAACAATTAGCTTCTTCGAGAATAAACTTAAGCGCTAGAATACACTATTATATATATATAAATTAATATAGTATATATATAAATTAATATAGTATATATATAAATTAATATATATATATAAATTAATATATATATAAATTAATATATTATATATATAGATTAATATATTATATATATAAGTTAATATTATATATTAATATTATATATAACGAGTCAAGTTTAGAGATAGCTGGTTGGTGTGTATGATTAATAAACTATAAACTCAGAACTTTGTGTACATTAAAAAGAATTTTTGCAATATAAAGATGTACGAACTAGAGTATTGTAAAACTCTACCCCTTTACCCAATATCCTAGAAAACAGGGATTTTGTGTACATCAAACAGAATTTTTGCAATATAAGAGGTGTACAAACTTGGGTATTGAGTATTTTACCCCTTTACCCAATATCCTAGAAAACAGGGACTTTGTGTACATCAAACAGAATTTTTGCAATATAAGGGGTGTACAAACTTGGGTATTGAATATTTTACCCCTTTACCCAATATCCTAGAAAACAGGGACTTTGTGTACATCAAACAGAATTTTTGCAATATAAGAGGTGTATACAAATTTGGGGTTAGATGGGGTTAGTCATTTTGTTTAGTTGGTTTCCAACAGAATTGCACCTTTGTGCCGTTTACTCCCCTTTTATAAGGGTGTGACAATGTAAGGATTGGCGTCCATAGGTATCTGGTCGTTTTTTTAGCAAAATATTTTGTAAAACTTCAAATCGCTTTCCACGAATTACCTGCAGTTTTAGGGTTTTGTATTTTATTAACTATTTACAATCAATTAGTTAGTGGTGTTATGTTAGCTTTATCTTTAGTACCAGAATCAACTTACGTACCATTGGTTCGTGAAGAAGAGGATGTTGAGACTATTTATACTGACGATTTCTTTTTTTTACATGAACGAGGTGTAGATTTATTAGTTATTTTTTTATTTTTACATCTTTTTAGAAAATTATATATTAATGCCGTAACAGTTTCACATGAAGTTGCTTGAAAGAGTGGTGTTTTGCTATTTTTACTTACACAGTTAGTTATTTTTACTGGATTAACTTTGTGTTGTACGCATTTAAGTGATGTGACTTTGACTATTGCTATTAATGCATTTAATAGCTTTTGTTTGTTTATAGGGCAATTATCTTGAATGGTTGCTCCTAATGAGGACTTGAATGTGGATACCCTTATTAGATTAGGTTATTTACATTATATTTTAGCGTTTGTTTTGGCATACTTTGGTGTATACCACGGAATTGATATGCACTATAACTGAAAAACTGAAGAATCTTTTGATGGGATTTATAATGAACTAGATTGATTTGATGAAGCAGTTATTAATGAGGTTTGTCAAATGTTGAATATGTTGGCGATTGCTGGGATTATGTGTTTGATGTTATACCATGAGCCGAATGCTTTAAATTATGAGTTATTTATGTGAGGTGATATTGGAATGTCCGTTGATGTACGGTACTTTGGTGTTGCTCCACACTGATATTTCAGACCATACATGGGGTGACTAGTGGCTTGCCCTTTTCACTATTTAGGTTTGATTGGCTTAATTCTTTTTTTTGTTGGTTTTTACTTTCAACCTACTGTTACTAGATTGGGAGATTATAAAGACTATTCAGGTGCTCGTTTAATGCTCCTTTCATTTATGATTTGAACACGTGATTTGACTAAAAGAGTATTAAATATTTTACCTTTTAGCGCTGAGCAAAATTTGTTTTATCAAATTACATTCATTATTTTTTTATCTTGTGTTTGATATGCTTTCTCTTATTTACCTTACGGACGTTTTTTTAACAGATTAGGTGGAAATACAGCATCTATGCTTGTATATACTTATTTGTTTTTTTATTTGTGTTGTCCAAATTTACGTAAACCAAAAATATATAGTTTTACTCAATTATCAATTTTTTAATTTAAAGTATGTCTGTTACACTTGGCTTAATTACAAACAATGATTTATTAAATTTTCTCAACTCAACTTCTTTGTCAATATGAGACTTTAACTATTTTTTCTATAAAGGCTACTGAAATACATTGAGTACTTATCTGTACGTACCAACAACTTCCTTAATAACAAATAAGGAGCTTTTTTCACCTAGTATTTGAAATTGATTTTTAGGGTTGATTTTTAATAACTTGATTTTGTTTACAGCTTTTGCACTCCTCAGTTTTTATTATTGTATCTACGGTGTTCAAATGTTATCTTTCACCACAAACTCCACCGATTTATTTTCCGACTTTTATAGCTACCTAGCTGATGCTGATGATGAAATTGGGTCTTTAGATGATATTCTCTTTTACAGTATTGTATTTGCAGGTGTTATTGTTTGATTCTTTTTGTTCACAATTTTTACAATGTACTTCTCATCTAGCTTAACTTGAATTTTAACTTTATTAAATCTTATTTTTATTATCTCAATTTTAACTCCGATTTTTACAATGTTTGGTTTTGGTTTAGCATTTCCAGTTTATGTACGTGGTGTTGGAAGGAGTACATCTTTTATGGTTGAAACGTTTCTAGATTGCGTCGCAATTGGTGTTATGTTAGCTAGATTCTTAATTCAAAATATAAGACTTGTTCTTATTTTTGTTGCATTTTTTGAATTGTTTGAACTTATTTACACAAATTGTGATATTAGTTCAATTTCATTAGTTAATCGATTTTTTTCTATTGACTCCGACTATAGTCGTTTATATATTTCTAATTATTGATATGATTGGGTTAGTGATTTTTTAACAACTCAATTAGTAATTTTTTACTATTGAGCACATTTAACTTATACATTTATCGGCCAGCTTATGAACTATTTACTTTTATCTTTTTATATGTTTTATTTTTTATATACGAATTTTGTTTTAGATGCTCATGAAAAGTATTTCTTATTTAAACGAGGTTAATTAAGTGTTAATTTTAAATATTAAGACAATTAAATTTGCCGTCAGTAAAAGAAAAGTTGTTAATAAAAGATTAAATCCACTAATAATAAAGAAATTAAAAAAACAACCTAAAAATATTTTATCTGTACGAAAAATTGATCCCGAATTATTACAATTACTTTGTGTAGAACCTGGTTGATGGGCGTTTTGACGCCGAAGACGTTAATAAGGTTTATTATTTTAATGTTTATGGTTAACACGTGAAATTTTTTATTAGGAACATACTTTTTATCAATTTTAACTTTCCCTTTATTTAGAACAAAGATCTCCTCAACAGTTTATGCTTTTTCTAACGGATTTTTTTTGTTTCTTATTTCAAGTTGGCTCGTTAGTAACTTAGCTAATATTCTTTATCGAGGGGATATTTTTAGTTTTTACTTAGAGACAAAAGGCTTAACTTTACAAACTATTGATTTCAGTTTGGTGAGTTTACTCACCCCTCTTAGTTTTTTTTTTATCTTGTTAGTTGCAACTATTGGGTTAGCAACTAATATTTATACACTTAACTATTTTAAAAATGAAGCTGATGAATTATCTTTCTTGTGAATCTTGAATGGTTTTATTGCTAGCATGATGTTTTTAGTAATATCTGGTAACTTTTACTCCATCTTCCTAGGTTGAGAACTTATAGGGTTAACGTCATTTTTTCTTATCAATTTTTGACATGTTCGTCGTGGGACTTTAAAGTCTAGTTTGAAGGCTTTTACATTTAACCTAGTAAGTGATATTTTTTTACTTGCTAGTTTTATTTTTTTTTATTTAGTCACAAATAGTACTAACATTAATATTTTATTTTGTAAAAGTTATATATATAATTTTTACAATGACCCGTACTTGGTTTATGGTGTTTATATGCTTATTATTAGTGCTGGGATCAAATCCGTACAAATTTGTGGTCATTTGTGATTACCTGACTCAATGGAAGCTCCAGTTCCAGCTTCATCTTTAATTCACTCTGCTACGCTCGTGTCCGCAGGTGTTTATTTACTTTGCAAATTTTCTTTTTTTATACAGGGTTGTGGATTAGTTTCTTTGTTGTCATTTATTGGTTGTGTTACAGCGGCCTATGGAGGTGTAGTCGCTGCTTCCCAAACAGATTTGAAAAAATTATTAGCTTATTCTACTATGAGTCATTGCGGTTTTTTATGAGTTTTAGCTAGTTGTGGGGATTTGTACCCTGTAATTGTTTATTTGTATTTACATGGGTTTTTAAAAGCGGTTACCTTTTTCTGTAGTGGTTCTTTTATACGCTCTCAAGGAACACAAGATTCGCGTTTAATGGGTATTGGGAGTATTACACAAAGATTGGACAGTATGTTTTTTATATTTAGTAGTGCTAATCTTGCAGGTCTTCCAATGACATTGGGTTATTTTTACAAATTTTTTTTTTTTACCTTTTTTGTTCTCTCTACCCATAGTTTGTTAAATACTGGTTTACTACTCATTGGAATGTTAAGTAGTCTTTTTTATTTTTATAGATTGGTTTATTTTGTAATTTTTGATTATTACAAAAATACTAAAAATTTCTCTCAAACAACCTTATTGCTAAATAAAATTTCGTTTAAAGATATTTATGGTCAAGCGGCCAATAATCATTTTTTTGCAGTATATTTT
>WBZQ01001169.1_pt1 | contig 18768 bp, 2 predicted proteins | sample 5204251 | NCBI WGS metagenome assembly WBZQ01 (sample SAMN12412402, study PRJNA552823) | activated sludge metagenome | isolation source: activated sludge from nitrification reactor of wastewater treatment plant... | place: USA: Virginia | collected 2017-09 | reverse complement strand
CGATGGCGGCGATATCCTCGCCGCGCAGGATGTCGGATTCGCGGCCGAGGAGTGCGAGCAAAGCGTCGAGCTGCCGGGCCTCTTCGGCCAGCAGTGCCCGGCCTTCCTCCTCCGGCAACCGCGCCCGCGGCATCTGGATCGACAACGGTAAAGACTATACGCTCACCGGCAACAACATGGTGGGCAGCGGCAACGGCAACCCCGCCCTCGAACTGTCGAACATCACCCCCGGCACGCTGACCGGCGGCATCCTGGCCAGCGGCAACACGTTCGGTGCGCCCAACTTCCACCGCGGCATCGTCATCAGCAACATGCGCGACCTGGTCATCGGCGATGCCTCGATTGTCGGCGCCAACTTCAGGATCGAAGACGGCAGCGGCCTCAACCAGTGCGTCGGCACTGACTATAACAGCCAGGGCGCGCTCTACCTGGGCAACGTGAACAACGTGAGCATCGACAACGTGGACTGTTCCAAGGCCACTCCCGGCGCGAGCAACTCCTACGCGATCTTGGTGGCCAACAACACCGCCAACCAGGGCATCAGCATCAAAAACTGCCAGGCCGACAACCGCTACCGGGGTATCTTCTGCCAGGGCGGCAAGGACTACACCGTCCAGAACAACACCATCACCAACAGCGGATGGGACGGTACGGCCTGCGCCCTCGACTTCCGCGACATCACCGCCGGAACCCTCACCGGCGGCGTGCTGGTGAGCGGCAACACCTTCGGCAACGTACCCATCACCGCCAACGTCTGCCGCGCCGCCCTGCGTTTCGACAACATGCGCGACCTCTACATCGGCGACGCCGCCACCGGCGGCAACGTAAAACTGGAAGACGGCAGCGGATTGACGGCAGTCGGTTTCGACCTAACCAGCCAGTACGTGGTGCTCACCTTCAACAACGTAAGCAACTCGACGGTCGACAACCTGGACCTTTCCTACTCCGGCACCAACCAGAACGGCAACGCCATCCGGATCGGTAACCAGGCCGGCCTGGGTAACTTCACCATCAAGGATTGCACCATCAACAAACGCCGCCTGGGCATCTACATCAGCGGCGGCCGCGATTACACGCTCACCGGCAACAACCTGACCGGCACGGGCATCAACCAGAACTTCGGCGATATCAACAACGGCGGACCGGCCATTTTTCTCAATGGCATCGTGAAAGGCACGCTCGACGGCGGCATCGCCATGAGTGGCAATACCTTCGGCGGCACCAATGCCAACTGCGCGCTGATCCTGCAGGACATGCGCGGCTTCAGCATCGGCGACCAGGTCAGCGACGACATCGTGCTGGAAGACGGCGCCAGCGGCCTGGGCGCCGTAGGCAACAATACAACCAACCCCGAATACGTCATGTACCTGCGCCAGGTGTCGGACGTTACCGTCAACAGCGTGGACCTGACCCGCACCGGCGGCACCCAACTCGGCAACGGCATCCGGGTGGAAAACGGCAACGGCAACAAGACCGTAACCCTGAGCAACAACAGCGTGGGCAACCGCCGCACCGGCATTTACATATCCGGCGGCAGCGACTATACCGTTACCGGCAATACCCTGACCGGTTCGGGTTTCAATGATGGCGAGCCGGCGCTGTACCTCAGTTCCATCACCCCCGGTTCCCTGGCCGGCGGCCTGTCGATGAGCGGCAACACCTTCGGCGGTACCAATGCCAATACCGCCGTGCGTTTTGAAAGTTTGAAAGACCTCGTGATCGGCGACGCCTCCGTTTCCGGCCGCAACGTCACCTTCGAGGACGGCACCTCGGGTCTGGCCAGCGTGGGCAACAACGCCAACAGCAACGAATCGGTGCTGTTTTTCAGCAACGTGTCCAATTCCTCCCTCAACAACGTCGACCTGACCCGCGCGGGCGGCACCCAGTTGGGCCGGGGTCTGTACGTGGCCAACAGCACCAGCGCTTATCCGTTCAGCATCACCAACTGCGCCGTGGGCAACCGCCGCACCGGAATCTACATCAGCAGCGGCCGCGACTATACGGTACAGAACAACAACCTCAGCGGATCGGGGAACAACTCCAGCGAGCCGGCGTTGTTCCTGGGTTTCCTCACCGTAACCGGCAACCTGGCCATCAGCAACAACACCTTCGGCGGCTCCAATTTCAACACCGGCATCCGGGTGGAAAGCACCAGCGACCTGCTGATGTCCGACGGCAGCGTGAGCGGCACCCACATCGCCGTAAGCACCGCCAACGGCCTGGGCAACGCCACCGGCTACGCCCTGTACCTGGCCAACGTCAACCGGATGCGGATCCAGAACATGGACCTGTCGTTCACCACCACCACCAAAACCGGGGTGGGCATCCAGGTCACCACCAACGGCGGCAGCACCGCGCAGGTGGACATGAAATCGCTGACGGTGAAAAACCGCGTCGACGGCATCGTCGTTGCCAGTGGCTCGGGCCACAGCGTGCAGTGCAGCGACTTGTCGAACAATACCGACGGCCTGGAAATTACCGGCGTCAGCGCTTTCGTCTGCCAGCAAAATACCTTCGTCGGCAACTCGGGATACGCCATCAACTCCACCTCGGCGATTACCGCCGAAAACAACTACTTCGGCGGCGCCGCCCCGCCGGTCGGCACGCCCAACGGCGTCACCGCTTCCGTCGACGCCACGCCGCACCTGAGCGCGGCTCCGGCCAACTGCCCGGGCACCCTGTCGCCCTTCATTGAAATAAAAGGCGACAACAACGTGATCCTGAACGGCTCGCTCACGCCCTCGACCGTCAATTACACCGACCTCGGCACCTCCAAACCGTCCGCCGGCCTGACCCGCACCTATATTGTCCGGAACCTTGGCGGAGCCAGCCTCGACATCACCTCCATCGGATTCAGCGGGGGCGACTCCGGCGATTTCGCCGCCGGCCCGCTCACCCCGGCCTCGCCCGTACCGGCGGGTGGTTCGGCTACGTTCACCATTACCTTCACTCCCGGTGCGACCGGCCTGCGTACCACCACCCTCACTATCGCCACCAACGATCCCCTCAACAACCCCTTCACCGCCGCCCTGCAGGGTACCGGTAAAAACGTCCTGGTAGTGAATTCCACCAACGACGTGAACGACGGAGTCTGCGACGGCACCCACTGCTCGCTGCGGGAGGCCATCATCGCGGCCAACGCCAACGCCGACGCCGACGTGATCACCTTCAACATCGGCGGCGGCGGCGCCCAGACCATTACCCATACCCTGGTCTACCCGACCATCACGGCGCCGCTGACCATCGACGGCACCTCCCAGCCGGGGTATGCCGGCGCCCCGCTCATTACCGTCAACTCTTCCAGCAGCCTGACCACCTTCCAGGCCAGCAACCTTACCGGTTTTACCGTGAAATCCATGAACCTCTCGCGCCCCGATGTCAATTTCGACGGTTCGGCGGTCACGACGACCAACTGCAACGAGGTGTACCTGCTGAACAACATCATGCGCAACCGCGTCGCCGGCATCTCCATCCAAGGCGGCCGCGACGTGACCATCCAGGGCAACGATCTGAAAAACACGGGCTACACGGAAAGCCAGGCGGCCGTTTATCTCAACGGCCTGACCGGATCGCTGATCCCGGGCGGCATCAGCATGAGCGGCAACGTGTGGGGCGACCTGCCCGGCGGCAGCAATTACGCCGCCGGCACGGTGTTGCGCATCGACAACATGAACGGCCTGATAATCGGCGACGCTTCCGTATCCGGCCGCCACATCACCATCGAGGACGGCGCCAGCGGGCTCAATTCCGTACAGGGATCGGCCACCTTCACCGCTTCCGTTTCGCTGGTCTACCTGCAAAACGTCGGCAACCTCACCATCGACAACGTGGACTTTGCGTACACTGCCGGGCTGGACGGCCTGGGCGTGTACGTGAACAACAGCAGCGGCGGAAACACCACCGTAACCATCAAAAACTGCAACCTGTCCAAACGGCTCCGCGGTATTTTCTGCCAGGGAGGAAAAGACTATACCATCCAGAACAACGACCTGACCGGCACCGGTACTTCGGACGGCTTTCCGGCCCTGTATTTCAGCAGTGTAACGGCCGGCAGCATCCCCGGTGGGGTAGCGGCATCGGGCAATACTTTCGGCGGCGCCAGTACGTCTACCGCGTTGCGGGTGGACAACATGAGCGGCCTCGTCATCGGCGATGCCTCGGTGTCCGGGGCGCATATCGTCTTCGACGACGCTACCAGCGGCCTGCCCAACGTGGAAGGCGTCCAGCCGGGGTGTTGCCACCGGTCGGTCCTGATATTTAACAATGTTTCCAACCTGACGGTCGACAACGTAAATCTCTCGCGGGCCGCCGGCTATTCGGGTTACGGCATCGAGGTGAACAACTCCGCCAATAACGGCACGGTGACGGTCAAAAACTGCGCGCTTCAGAACCGGGTGCGCGGCGTTTACTGTGCCGGCGGCAAGGACTACACCATTACCGGCAACGACTTCCGGAACACCGGCAATGATAATTCTACCCCGGCGGTTCATTTGAGCGGCATTCGCCCCGGCCTGCTCGCCGCCGGCGTAGCCATGAGCGGCAATACCTTCGGCTTCGTGGCCCAAACCGCCAAAACGGCGCTCCGGATCGACAACATGGACGGAATCCTCATTGGCGACGCCGGCGTAAGCGGCGCCCACATCGTCCTGGAAGACGGCAGCGGCGTCACTGCCCTGAACAACGACGGCGACAATGCGACGATCTATCTGTTGGGGGTTTCCAATATTACGGTGGACAATGTGGACATGACCCGCGGCTATTCCGGACGCACCGGCGTGGGTATCTGGGTCGAGAACAGCGGTAATTTTGCCTTCCGGAACATCATCGTCCGGAACTGCAAAGCGCAGCAGCGCGACATGGGTATTTACGTCAACGGCGGCAAGGACGTCACCGTCACCAACAACGACCTGCGCTATTCCGGTTATTACCAGGAACGTCCGGCGCTCTACCTGGCCAACATTCAGCAGGGTACGTTGCCCGGCGGGGTTTCCGCCAGCGCCAACAAGTTCGGCGGCAGCGCCAACAGCGCTACCTCCAATTCCGGCATCCAGTTGAACAATCTGCGCGACCTGGTCATGGCCGACGCGGCAAGTCCGGGCGTCAACTTCGTGCTGGAAGACAACTGCGGCCTGAACGACGTGTACGGCGATGAACATACCGCCCGCGGCGTCATGTACCTCAACAACGTCCGCAACGTGCAGATGAACAGCATCGACCTGTCCAAAATAACCACCGGACAGGGCACCTCCTTCGCCCTCAAGGTCAATAACGGGATCAACGTCAGCGTGCTGAACGGCAAGGGAAGCAACCGGTACCACGGTTATTACTTCGAGGGCGGCCGCGACATTACCGTTACCGGCAACGACCTGACCGGCAGCGGCCTGACGCGTGACTATCCGGCCCTCAAATTCAGCAACATCACGCCCGGCAGTATCAATACCGCCAACGGCGTGGCCGCCTCGGGCAATACCTTCGGCGGCGCCAACGTACGGACCGGCCTGATGCTGAACAACCTGAAAAACGTGCTCATCGGCGACGCCTCGGTGTCGGGAGCGCACATCGTACTGGAAGACAACAGCGGCCTGAACAATATTACCCAAAGCGACGGCAATAGCGACCATGCGGCTATTTACCTGATTGGCGTAAGCGACATCACGGTAGACAACGTGGATGCTTCCCGGGCCAGCGGGCAGGATATGGGCGGCATCTACATTTCCAACAACGTGGCCAACCGGAATATCACCATCAAAAACTGCAACTTCAACCGCCACCGCCGCGCCATTTTTTGCCTCAACGGCAAGGACTACACCATTCAGAACAACAGCATGCTCAACTGCGGGGCCGGCAACGACCAGGCGGCCCTGTACCTGTACAACATTCAGTCGGGCGCGCTCACCGGCGGCGTTTCCATCAGCGCCAACACCTTCGGCGGTGCCTCCTCGTTCGCCGGGGTCCGCTTCGAGTTTATGCGCGACCTGACCATCGGCGATGCCGGTACCGGGGGCAACGTAAAATTCGAAGACAACAGCGGCCTGAACAACATGGGCGGGAACGGCAACAACAGTGGTTTTAGCGTCCTGTCGATGAACAATGTCAGCAACGTCGTGGTCGACAACGTCGACCTGTCGCGCCCCAACCCGGCCACCCCGACCCAAGATTTCACCGCCATTCGCATCGATAACGGCGCTTCGCAGGGGCCCATCACTATCAAAAACTGCGACCTGCGCCGCCACCGCGTCGGCCTGTACGCCGTCGGCGGTAAAGACTACACCGTGACCGGCAACGACCTGCGCGGCAGCGGAGCATCTTCCGACGAGCCGGCCCTGTATTTCAACGGGATTACCCAGCAGGACGGAACGGTACCCATGGGTATTCTGGCCCACTCCAACCTCTACGGAACCGCCAACAGCGTGGTGTCGGCCTGCGGCCTGCGCCTCGACAACATGTGCGGCATCCGGATCAGCGACGGCAGCGTTCCCAATACCAACATCAAACTGGAAAGCGTCAGCGGCATAAAAGAGGTAACGGGTGCGGCCGGCAATACCCCTGCGGTGATCGTACTGACCAACGGATCGGGCATGTACGTGGAAAAAGTCGACCTCGAATTCGCCGGCACCCAGACCGGTGCCGCCATCCGCTTCCAGAACAGCAACGCCAGCCAGTACGGCAACTTTGTCCGGGACAACCTGCTGAAAAACCGCCGCACGGGCGTGTACGCTACGCAGGGATCCGACTACACCATCACCGGCAACGACTTCCGGATGACGGGCGCAGCCGACGACGAGCCGGCGGTGCGGGTCGAACGGGCTGCGGCCGCTACGCTCAGCGGCGGCCTGGCCATGAGCGGCAATATCTTCGGAGGAACGGGCGCGGCCTACGGCATGAAGTTCATCGACATGGCGAGCCTGAAAATCTCCGACGGCACGCTTGCGGGCACCAACATCAACCTCGGCACCCCGGCCAGCAACGGCCTCTATAACCTGACCACCGGCTACGTACTGCACCTGCAGGGCATCAGCAACTCCACTGTGAGCGCGCTCGACCTCTCCCGCGCCGGCCTCACCCGCCAGGGTACGGCCCTGCGCATGAACGGCAGTTTCAGCAATATTGTCGAAAAGGTGCTGGCCGGCAACCGCGACAAGGGCATCGAGGTGCTGAACGGCAGTTACAACCAGTCGTTTACCTGCAACAGCCTGTTCGACAACAATTTCGGGATCGACATTGCCAACTCCCTGACCAGCCCCAATACGTTTGAAAACAACTACCTGGACTGCAACGGCACCGGTTTCCGCCTGGCTACCGGCACCGTCAATGCCGCCAACAACTTCTGGGGCACGGCCAACGGCTCCGCCAGCAGCGGCGGCTCGGGCGATGCCTACTCCGGCAGCGTAACGGCCACGCCGTTCCTGAGCGCGGCTCCGGTCTGCGCCCCGGCTCCGCCCGACCTCGAAACCAAAGGCAACGGGATCGTCATCACCGACGGCGACGTGACGCCCGACTTCGGCGACCATACCCGGTACTGCGCCGTGGTCAACCAGGTGCAGACCCGTACCTACACCCTGAAAAATACCGGCAACGGCATCCTCAACCTGACCGGTGCCACGCCGGTGACCATGACACCGGCCTCCGGCACGCCGTTCAGCATCACCGCCCAACCCACCGACGTGGAACTGCTGCCCGGCGAAACCACCACCTTTACCGTGCAGTTCGCCCCCACGGCGTTCGGCACCTCCAACGTTACCCTCAACGTCGCCAGCCGCGACTGCCGGGAAAACCCGTACAACTTCGACCTCCGTGGCCAGGGCTGTCCCGACATCCAGGCTGTGCTGAGCGGCAGCACGACGGTCTGCGCCGGTACCGCGGCCAGTCTTACGGTGAATATTTCCGCCGGCACGGCGCCGTTCACGGTCACGCTGTCCGACGGCAGCGTGTTCACGGTGAACAACACCGGCAACAACACCCTCTCCGTCACGCCGCTGCTCACCACCGCCTACACCATCACCAGCGTGATGGATGCCAACGGCTGCTGCTCCGCCAACAGCGGCTCGGCCACCGTCACGGTCAACCCGAAACCCTCGCCGGACATCACCGTAACGGAGACCTCGGGCAACGCTTCCGGCGACGGCGTACTGTGCCAGGGCGCAAACGCCACGCTCGACGCCGGCGCTTTTGTTGCTTATCTGTGGAGCACCGGGGCGGTTACCCAAACCATTTCCGTAAACGCTACCGGTACGTACAGCGTACAGGTTACCGATGGTAACGGTTGTACGAACACCGACAACCAGGCGATCACGGTGCACAACAACCCCGCTCCGGCCATCGCCGAAACCGACAACTCGGGTACGCCCGACGACGACGCCATCTGCGCCGGCGGCACGGCTGCCCTCGACGCCGGAACGTTCTCCGCGTATCAGTGGACCGGGGGCGCCACCACCCAAACCCTCAACGTGACCGCGGCCGGCACCTACACCGTGCAGGTCACTGACGCGAACGGCTGCACCGGCACCGACAGCCGCACCATCGATGAATATGCCCTGCCCGTGGCTACCCTGAGCGGCAGCACGATCGTGTGTCCGGGTATAACCACCGCACTGATCGACCTGAACATCAGTGCCGGTACGGCGCCGTTCACGGTGGTGCTGTCCGATGCCAGTGTACACAACGTGGCGGCGGCCGGCCCGAGCCAACTGAGCGTAACCGTAGCCGGTCCGGCCACCAACAGTTTCAGCATCACTTCGATCACCGGCGCGGGCGGCTGTGCGGGCGGCGGCAGCGGCAGCGCCACGGTCGACTTCGGTTCATCGGGCGAGATAGAGATCAGCGGGAATGCGATGCCCATTGCGGACGGCGACAACTCGCCGGCTACGGCCGACCACAGCGATTTCGGCAGCGTTACGGCCGGCAGTACCTTCACCCGTACTTTCACCATAACCAATAGCCACCCCACGCTGGCGCTTAGTATTTCCGGCGTCAGCGTCACCGGTGCGGCCGACTTTAGCCTGCTCACCCCGCCTGCGGGCAGCGTGGCGGCCAACGGCGGCACGACGACCTTTACCGTTCAGTTCGCCCCCAATGCCGTCGGCCCGGTTTCGGCCACGGTTACGGTCAACAGCAGCGACTGCGACGAACAGCCCTACGATTTCGCGATAGCGGGCCTGGGTGCCTGCCTGGCGCCGTCCTTCACGGCCTGTCCGGCCGGTCCGTTGACCGCGGTCGCGGAAGCGGGCTCCTGCGCGGCGCCGATGACATACGCGGTGACGGCAGCCGGCGTTCCGGCCCCGACGCTCAGTTACACCCTGGCCGGCGCGACGATGAACTCCGGCAGCGGCACGGGCAGCGGCTCTTCGTTCAACCGCGGCGCCACCACGGTGACCGTTACGGCCAATAACGGCTGCGGCAGCCCGGCGACCTGCGTGTTCACGGTAAACATTGCCGATACTGAAAACCCGGTCATTACCTGCCCGCCCACGGCCAACATCAGCACCGACCTGAACGCCTGCACCAGCACGGCTTCCATCGGTACGGCCTCGGCCACCGACAATTGCACCATTTCCCTGAACAATGCCCTGCATTTTGACGGGTTCAACGACTTTGCCGCAGCCAGCGTACCGGGCAGTTTCCTCGGCACGAATCCCCTGACCATCGAGTTCTGGGCGAAAAACAGTTCGGTTTTCGCCTTCCCGATGGATCTGGGCTTTACCTGGCAGGTACAGTTCGGCAACGGCCAGTTCCTGTTGAGCGGCTTCGGTCTCGGGGCCTTTAACACCGGTGCGCCGGTAAGCCAGAGCGGGACGGTTTGGGAACATTTTGCCCTGACCTACGACGGCGCGGGCACCTGGCGGGCCTACAAGAACGGACAACCGACGCCGACACCCTCCTGCGTGAGCACCAGTTGTTTCGGCAGCAGCCCCGGCCAGATCAACAACCCCCAGTTGCGGATGGGCGTAGGGAACAACAACTATTTTTACCAGGGCGCCCTGGATGAGGTGCGCATCTGGAGCGTCCAGCGCAGCCAGGCGCAGATCGCGGCCAACATGTACAACGAGTTGAGCGGTTCGGAAAACAACCTGAAAGCCTACTACAATTTTAATCAGGGCACACCGGGCGGGAACAACGGGGCCATCACGGAGGCGACGGCTTTGGCCGGCAACAACGCGCCGCTCAGCAATTTTACCCTGAACAACGCCACGTCCAACTTCGTGGCCGGCCAGTCCATCGTCGCGCTGATCAGCAGCAACGCCCCGGCCTCCTTCCCCAAGGGCAACAGCACCGTGACCTGGACGGCCACCGACGGCAGCGGCAACACCCATACCTGCCAGCAGACGGTATCGGTGACCGATAACCAGGCCCCGACCGTCACCTGCCCGGCCAACAAAACCCTGACGCCGGCCATGTCGATTCCCTGCCAGGCGGCGGTAACCGGCATCAACGGCACCTACAACGACAACTGCACCGGCTCGACTTTGGCCTACACCTTGTCCGGCGCGACGGCCGGCAGCGGCGGCGGCCAGGCCAGCGGCCAGATTTTCCAGCAGGGGCTGACCACGGTAGTCTACACGGTAACCGACGCGGCGAATCTGACTTCATCCTGTCAGTTCACCGTCACCCTGACCCCGTGCAGCCTCGATTTCAGCGGCAAGATCGAAATGTGGGACGACCAGTCGACGGGCATCAACAACGCGACCGTCAATGCCACCGGCGCCAGCGCGGGCAACGGACTGAGCAACGTGAACGGCAATTTCGTGGTTACGGTGCCTTATGCCACCGGCAACTTTACCCTCACGCCGGTCAAGAACACCAACAAACTCAACGGTATCACCGCGGCGGACGCTTCGGCCATCCAGCAGCACATTACCGGCGCGGTGCCGATCACCAATCCGTACCGCCTGGTGGCGGCCGACGTGAACAAGTCCAACTCGATCACCACCTCGGATGCGACCACCATCAGCCAGGCCCTGCTGGGCAATGCTTCGGCGCTGACCCAATTCAAAACCTCCTGGCGTTTTGTGCCGCAGACCCACACCATGGCCATACCGCCCTGGGGCTTCCCCGAATCGATCACCATGACCGGCATATCCTCGAACCAGTCGGGCAAAGACTTTTTCGGCCTGAAGACGGGCGACCTGGTGACGCCGTTCACCAACCCGGCCAACCTGGGCCTGGGCCAGCCGCTGGTGCTGCGGGTGCAGGACCGGATGCTGGAGGCGGGAAGCGACATCGGGGTGGAAGTAAGCGCCGACCAGATCGGCGACCTGGCGGCCTGGCAGTTCGCCCTGCGTTTCGATCCGGCGCAACTGGAATTGACCGGGGTGTCGCCCCACAACACCATACCCCTGAAAGAGGAACATTTCGGCGCGTTCGAGGCCGGCGAACTGCGTTCGGTATGGGCGCAGGCGGCAGGTCTGGAGATCGGGGAAGCCGCGCCGTTGTTCGGCCTGACTTTCCGGGTGCTGCAGGGCGGGATGAAGTTGAGCGAAGCGCTGGCGCTGGACGAAACCACCCTGGCCGGACACGCGTACAACACTGCTTTGGCCGAGTCGGGCGTGCAACTGCTGTTCACCGAAACGACCGGTACCGGCGGAGGGGCGAACGGTCTGCGGCTGGACTTGCAGGCGGCGCCCAATCCGTTTAACGAACGCACCACCCTGCGCTTCACCCTGCCGCGCGCCGGCGAGGCCGAACTGCGGGTGTACGATACCGCGGGCCGCCTGGTGTTGTCCGAACAGCGGAACTACGCGGCGGGCCGCCACACGGTCGTGCTCGATCTGGGGGAGGCGGCTCCCGGGGTGTTGTTCGCCGAACTGCTGACGGCCGAGGGCCGGGCGGTGAAACGCCTGGTTTGCGCGCGGTGATTTTTTCTACTTCGGCCCCGCCAGTTTCTTAATAAACGCTTCCAGATCCTCCTCCGGGCCGATCTCCAGGCGTTTGCGCAGGCGCTGCCGCCCTTTTTTTACGCCGTTGACGGTAATGCCGAGGGTGTCGGCCACTTCCTGGCTGTTGAGGCCGAGTTTGAGGAGGAGCAGCAGGCGCTCTTCGGCCCCGCTCAATTCGGGGTAAGCGGCCCGGAGGCGCAGCAGGAAACCCGGGTTGCCGGCTTCGAAGCGGCGTTTGAAGACCTCCCAGTCTTCGTCGGTGAGGATCCGGCTGTTGAACAGGCTTTCCGTAGTGACGGCGGCGAGGCGGTCTCCGGTAGCCTGCTGCTCCAGGGCCAGTTCGAGGGCGGCCAGGCGGGCGTTTTTGCTTTGCAGCAGGCGGGTGTATTCGAGCAGGTCTTCCCGGTTCTGGTCGAGCGTCCGGCGGGTACGGACCAGTTTCTGCCGGACGCCGTAGAGGATATAGGCCAGCAGCAGCAAGGCCGCCGTATAGCCGCTGAAAAGCATCCGGCTTTGCCATGCTTCTACTTCCTGTTCGGCTTGCAGCAACTGGATTTGCTGGTCCTTTTCCCGGGTCTGGAAGGCAACCTCCAGTTCGCGGATGGTCCGGTCCTTATCGGCGGAAAAAATGGAATCGCGGATGCTTTTGGCTTCCTGGAACAGGTGCAGCGCCGTGACGGGATCGCCTGTGGCTTCGGCCACCTGCGACAGGCGTTCCAGCGCCCGGGCGTGGATGTGGGCCTGGCCGAGGCTGTCGGCTTCCCGCAGGGCGGTCTGGAGGTAGCGTCGGGCTTGCGTCCAGTCGCCGAGGTTGCGGTGACAGTCGCCGAGGTTGAGCAACATGCCGGGGTGTTGGTTGAGTACGCCGGAGGCCTCCATCAGTTGCAGTGCGGTGTCGAGCAGGGGCAGGGCCTGGCTCCAGAGACCCTGGCCGCTGTACACGAAAGCCATCTGGTTATAGGCCGCGCAGCGGTGGATCAGGGACTCGTCCTGTTTGAGGATATCGAAGCCTTTACGGGAGGCTTCCAGGCATTTTTCCGACTCCTGGGCTTTGCTGTAAAAACCGGCCAGGGTAGTGTAGGCGCGGCCGATGCGGGTGGAGTCTCCGCTGCGGATATAGGCCTCGACCACCGGGTTGGTCAGTTCGATGGCCTTTTGGATTTCGCCGAGGCGGTCGTGGACGCAGGCCAGGTCCAGTTGGGAGTCGTAATATGGGAAAGAATCGGCCTGCGCGGCTGCCGAATCCATCGAGCGCTGGTAAAAGCCGATCGCTGCCGGGTATTCGCCGAGTTCGAAGACGGAGTCGCCCAGGGCGTTGAGCCGGACCCCGATCCGCTCTTCCTCCGGTGCTTCGCCGGAAGCCGGAGCCGTATTGGCCGAAGAGGGAGCGGGGTCGTGGTTGCCGCAGGAATAAAGGAGCGCGCCCAGGGAAAGCAGGAGCAGCGGGAACGCCGGACGGGTGGGCAAGGGCCTTTGCATAGCAGAAAAAGGTAAAGCGTGGAAGGCTTGATGGCGTGTTTCGCAGCAAATGTCCGGTTTTATTCCAAATCATGTATTTGTCTTACTATCTGTACCCTTCCCATCCGGTTGTTTTGAAAAAACGTACTGGACATTTGCCGGGTTTTCTCCGAGACGACCAGTAAAATTTTATAATATTGATTATCCGTTTCATGAAAAATTTTATCCGCCACAGCATTCTGACGTCCTTAATCCTCGTTCTTTTTTCCACGGCCATTTTCGCGCAAGCCAACAAGGACTGGCTGGTAAAAATGCAGGATCCGAACGTCAACTTTTGGGAAGTACAAAAAGAATTCAACGATTACTGGAAAAACCGGACCGATACCAAAGGCAACGGTTACAAGGTATTCAAGCGCTGGGAGTACATCAACGAACTGCGCGCCGCTCCCGATGGTAAACTGCCTTCCCCAGGCAAGGTATTGAAAGAGTACGATCAATACATGGCGGAACAACCTCCGCTCAAGTCGGCCTCCGGTACCTGGAGCCTGATCGGGCCGACGGCCTACCCGGCCAACCTCACCAGCCAGCCGACCGGAAAAGGCCGGGTCAACGCCATCGCTTTCCACCCGACCGACGTCAATACCATTTTTCTCGGCTCCCCCTCGGGCGGCATCTGGAAAACCACCAACGGCGGTACGAACTGGATCAACCTCTCGTCGAATATACCTTATCTGGGTGTTTCGGCCATTCTGATCCATCCCACCAACCCGGACATCATTTACATCGGCACCGGCGACCGGGATTCGGAGGATGCGCCGGGGATAGGCGTGTACAAATCCACCGACGGCGGCGCCACCTGGGTAGCCATGAACAGCGGGATGGGCAATACCACCGTCAGCGCTATGGTGATGCACCCTACGGACCAGAATGTCATCCTTGCAGCAACATATACCGGTGTTTTCAAAACTACTAACGGCGGGGTAACCTGGACACAGGTGCTGAGCGGCGATTGCCGGGATATTAAATTCAAACCCGGCGATCCCAGCATTGTATACACCACCAAGATGGTCACGCCCTCCGAATTTTACCGTTCGACCGACACCGGTAATACCTGGACCAAGATCACCATACCTACTTCGGGCGTCGGGAGCCGGATGGTTATCGGCGTTTCGCCGGCTAACCCGGCCTGTGTCTACCTGGTGCAGATAAAATCCTCGAACAATACCTTCAAGGCATTGCTTCGCTCCACCGACAGCGGTCAGAACTTTTCGTCGCAATCCACTTCCCCCAACATCTTCGACTATGACTGTGACGGTGGCGGAACGGCCAGCCAGGCGACCTACGACCTGTGTATTGAAGTAGACCAGACCAATGCGGATATTATTTACGTCGGCTCCATCAATACCTGGAAAAGCACCAACGCCGGCGTGAACTGGTCGCCGGCCACCCACTGGGTAGGCTCCGGTTTCGCCCCCGGCAACCCGGCTGCCAACTGCGCCGCATCGGTACACGCCGACCACCACGTTCTGGCCTGGTCGCCGCTGGCCAGTCCGGCCCGGCTCTACCTCGGCCACGACGGCGGCATCAACTATACGACGGACGGTGGCGCCACCTGGACGCAGATCAGCAACGACCTGTCCACCGGGCAGGTGTATAAAGTAGGTCAAAGCGCGCTTTCTGCTAACCTTATTCTGGCCGGCTTTCAGGACAACGGGATTTCAGCCACCAACAACGCTTCGAGTTTTAGCACCATCGGCGGCGGCGACGGATTCGAGTGTGCTGTAGATTATACCAACAGCAGTTATTGTTATCTGGAAAGCCAGAACGGTAACATGCGCCGCTCGACCAGCGGGGTCTTCGGTCCCTACTCCAACACCTTCAACGGCAAAGCCACCGACGCTTCCGCCTTTTCCACGCCGTACATGTTGCACCGGACCAATCCGAACACCATGTACATGGGCCGTACCAACATGTGGCGCAGTACGAACATTAAAGCCTCTCCGGTCACGACCGTAGTATGGGACTCTCTGAGCACTTTTCCTCCCGGGAACACGATCCGCGTCGTTGAACAGTCGCCCGCGAACCTGGACATTATGTACATCTCGCGGGGGGCCGGAAGCAATACGGTGATGTACCGGTCCGACAACGTCAACGCCGCCGCCAACAGCGTGACCTGGACTACCATCACCAGACCCAATACATCCTTTACGACCAGCGATATCAGGGCCCATCCGACGGACCAGAATATCGTGTACGCTACCGCGGGCACACAGGTCTATAAGTCCAGCGATAAAGGCGCCACCTGGACAGACATCACGGACAACCTGCCGGCTCTGTTCATCAACTGCATTGCCATCGATGTAACCGCGAACGAAGGGCTTTATATCGGCAACCAGACCGGCGTATGGTACAAAGACGCCACTCTTGCCGACTGGATGTTGTTCAGTGCCGGATTGCCCCCGGTCGATGTGCGGGAACTGGAATTCTATCACGACGCCAATCCCAACAACAGCCGGATCACGGCGGCCACCTATGGTCGCGGGGTGTGGCAGAGCGACCTGGCGGTGGTGAACACGGTGGACCCGACCAACCTGGCCGCTGCCGCGGTGAGTTCCAGCCGGATCGACCTGTCCTGGACGCTCAACGCGGCCAACAACAACGTGCTGATCGCCACCTCGCCGACCACCATTTTCGGGGTGCCGGCCGACGGTACGGCCTACTCCGCCGGTAATGCGCTGCCGGGCGGCGGTACGGTGGTCTACGTGGGCAACCTGACCAATTTCAGCCATACCGGCCTGACGGCGGGCACCACCTACTGCTACAAGATCTGGTCGGTCAACGGCAGCAATCAGTATTCGGCCGGCCTGACGCCGGTGTGTGCGGACACCTATTCGCACGACTGGACCGGCAACGTGAATACGGACTGGTTCAATACCGGAAACTGGGGTTCCGGAACGGTTCCCACGGTCCTCAACAGCGCCTACATCCCGGCCGGCCGGCCCAATTACCCGCTGATCAACGCCAACGGGGCGATTTGCAATAACCTGACCATCGAATCCGGCGCTTCCGTTGCTATGGATGCCACAAACGGCTATACCCTGCAGGTGGCCGGGGACTGGATCAATAACGGTACCTTCACCCGCGGCGTGGGTACGGTCGAATTCAACGGCTCCAACGCCCTGCAAACCATCAAAGGAACTTCCACCACGGATTTTTATATCCTGAAGGTCACCAAGGGCAGCAAGGCCAATATTCTGGACGTAGTGTCTCCGATTACCCTCAATGCCCTCGTGGATGCGCCGCTATCCCTCGGCTCGGGCACCTTCCGGCTGTCGAATGCCGCGACCAATATCACCGTGATCCGGGCAAACGGTACGGCCCCAGTCAATGCCATCGGCAGCAACAAACGGTTCTGGGCGGCAGCCGGAACCATGAACGTGTTGTCGGAATGGCGCCTGAATGTGGGCGAACTGCGCGTCACCGGCGGAACCGTAAATATTGGTACCACGGGCGCCCATTATGTAGACTATTTGAACAACAGTCCCATCGTTGTACAAAGCGGCGCCCTGACCATTGCCGGGCCGCTGTGGGGGAATGCATCTACTTCTACCGGATCGATAGAGATCAGCGGAGGTACCATGACCGTGGGTAATGCGGGTAATTTCTATGCGGCCGAGATGATGGAGGTAACCCCGAACTGCGCCTTTACGATGAGTGGCGGCACTCTGATAATTCCCCGTTCGACTTCATATGCGGAGAATTATCTCAACCTGTCCACCAATGCTACCGTGACCGGCGGTACCCTGCAATTCGGAAGCGCTGTTACGCCTACCAGTCAAATCTTTAAAATCAACGCTACCGTGCCGGCGTACAACCTGACGATAAACGCCACCAATTCTCCCCAGGTGCAACTGGTAACCAACAGCCTGACGGTAAAAAATGACCTCACCATCTCGGGCGGCTCCTTCAACAACGTCAACAACCTGAACCTGACTGTCGGCGGACACTGGACCAACAACGGCACCTTTACAGCCGGAACCGGCACGGTCACCTTCAACGGTACGGCCAACCAGAACCTCGCCGGCAGCAGCGCCACCACCTTCAACCACCTGACCCTCAACAACAGCACGGGCCTTACCCTCAGCGGCAGCGTCAATACCACCGTCAACGGTACCCTGACCCTGACCAGTGGCGTCATCTCCACCGGCAACAATACGGTGGTGATCCCGGCATCGGGCACGGTCAGCCGCACTTCGGGACATATTTTCGGCAAACTGCAGAAAAACGTGGCTACCGGCACAGGCATCAGCCGGACCTTCGAAATCGGCGACGCGGCAGCCGCCAACTATACCCCGGTCACGACGACTTTCGCCTCGGTGACCGCTGCCGGTAACCTGACCGCCCGGTCCGTCGCCGGCGACCACCCGCAGATCGGCTCGGCCACTCTGATCGCTGCCAAGAGCGTCAACCGCTACTGGACGCTCACCAACAGCGGTACGACCTTTACGACCTGCGACGCCGACTTCAACTTCCTGTCCTCCGACCTCGATCCCTCGGTCAACACCAATAATCTGACCGGTGGACAATACGTGTCGCCTACCTGGACCTACCCGACGGTAGGCACCCGGACTTCGACCAGCACGGCCCTGACCGGACTGACCGCTTTCGGCGATTTCCAACTGGCCGAACAAGACTGCATCAGTCCCGATGTGCCAGTCCTCGCCGCCGGTCAGAGTACGATCTGCAGCGGCCAGTCGACCACCGTCAGCATTTCGTCCGGAAACCTGAACGGAGCCACAACCTGGCAATGGTACACCGGCTCCTGCGGCGGCACGCCGGTCGGCACCGGCACCAGTCTGACCGTTTCGCCGGCTACGACGACCACCTACTACGCCCGGGGCGAAGGCGGATGCGTATCTCCGCCCGGAAGTTGCGGCAGCGTTACCATCACGGTCAACGCGCCCGCACCGACTATCAGCGGCCCGTCCTCGGTGTGCTACAACGGCAGCGTGACCCTGGACGCCGGCGCTGGCTACAATACCTACGCCTGGAGCAACAGCGGCGGCAGCGCCCAGACGGCCACGTTCTCCAACATCACGGCCAACACGACCTACAGCGTGACGGTGACCGACGGCAATGGTTGCCAGGGCACGGCTTCGAAACTGGTGACGGTGAATACGGTATTAACGCCTTCGATCAGCGGTCTTTCCAGCGTGTGCTACAACGGCAGCGTGACGCTGGATGCCGGCGCGGGCTACAATGCCTACGCCTGGAGCAACAGCGGCGGCAGCGCCCAGACGGCCACGTTCTCCAACATCACGGTGAACACGACCTACAGCGTGACGGTGACCGACGGCAACGGCTGCCAGGGCACGGCTTCGAAACTGGTGACGGTGAATGCTTTGCCGACGCCTTCGATCAGCGGTCTGTCCAGCGT
>WBZQ01001168.1_pt1 | contig 18770 bp, 18 predicted proteins | sample 5204251 | NCBI WGS metagenome assembly WBZQ01 (sample SAMN12412402, study PRJNA552823) | activated sludge metagenome | isolation source: activated sludge from nitrification reactor of wastewater treatment plant... | place: USA: Virginia | collected 2017-09 | reverse complement strand
GCATTGAGTGCCTCGGGGCGGTTCAGGGTGATGGTGGCGGTGTGGCCGTCGACCTGATAGCCGATGGTGTCGTGGTCGGTGGTGGAGCGGGCCGGTGGTGCCGACATGGGCAGTCCCTTCGGTGGTGGTGGTGGGTGGGCCTCAGCGGCCGGTGAAATCGGGATCGCGGCGTTCCCGGAAGGCCGCCAGGCCTTCCTTGAAATCCGTGGTGCGGCAGGACAGTTCCAGGTTGGACAGCTCACGGTCCAGACTCTGGGACAGGCCGGCCTGCTGGCCGAACGCCAGCGCCTGCTTGGTCAGGCCGAGCGCGACGGTCGGCATGGCGGCCAGCCGGGCCAGCAGCTCCTCGGCGCGGGCGTCGAGTTCCTCCTCCGGCGCGTGGTCGTGGATCAGGCCCCAGTCGACCGCCCGGATGCCGTCGACCTTCTCGCCCAGCAGCAGCATCCGCCGGGCCCGGGCGATGCCGGCCAGCCGGGGCAGCAGCCAGGTGGCCCCGGAATCCGGGCTGAATCCCCGGTCCAGGAACGGTTCCCAGATGGTCGCGGTGTCGGCGGCAATGGTGAAGTCGGCGGCCAAGGCCAGGTTGGCGCCGAGCCCGACGGCCCAGCCCCGCACGCTGGCCACCACCGGCAGCTGGATGCCGGTGATCAGCTCGATGAGCCGGTGGGCGGTGTGCGGGATGCGGCGCACCAGATCGCCGGTGCGCGGCCGGTTCCCGGCGGCGTTGGTGGCGACCCAGTCCGCGCCGGTGCAGAAGTGCTCGCCGGTGCCGGTGATGCCGATGGCGCGCAGCGAGTCGTCGTAGGCGGCGACCGACAGCGTCGCCACCAGGGTATCGATCATCGAATGGGACAGCGCGTTGCGGCGCTGCGGCCGGTTCAGGGTGATGCGCAGGATCGCGCCGTCGCGCTCGACGTGTATCGCGCCGTCGTCGCCGGAGTCCGCTGTCAAGGTTGCCGCCCGCCTTCCAGAACCATTACCGAGACCCATACAGTATGAGCTACGATTGCCGACTGAACACACCTTAGCAAGGAAGGGCCACCGCATGCCCGCCAGTGACACCACCGATCCGCGCGTGCTTTTCGATGTCGACTATGAGCAGCGCATCGCCACCATCACGCTCAACAGTCCCGAGCGGCGCAACTCCTACGACGCCGCCATGCGTGACGCGCTGGAGCGCTGTCTGGACGCGGTGGCCGAAGACGACGATCTGACGGTGGTGCTGCTGCGCGGCGCCGACGGCGTGTTCTCCACCGGCGCCGATATGAACAACGCCTACGGCTGGTACGGGGACAAGGCCGAGAAGCCGGCGGACGCCGCGGCCGTCCGCAAGTCCCGGCCGAGTCAGCGCCGGCGACTCACCGTGGACCGCAAGACCTTTGGCTTCTACCACAACCTGATGGGGTTCCCGAAGGTCACCGTGGGGGAGATCAGCGGCTACGCGCTGGGCGGCGGCTTCGAGATGGCGCTGATGATGGACATCGCGGTGGTCGGCCGGGATACCCGGCTCGGCATGCCGGCCACCCGATTCCTGGGCCCGGCGCTGGGCAGCCTGCACATGTTCTTCCACCGGCTCGGGCCGGTGCTGGCCCGGCGCATGCTGCTCACCGGCGACATCATGACGGCCGGTGAAATCGAGCATCTGGGTATTTTCACCGAAACCTGCGCTCCGGAGGCGGTTTCCGCACGCGCCCGCTACTGGGCCGAGAAGACCGCCAAGATGCCCGCCGACGGCGTGGTGATCGCCAAGGAGGCATTCCGGCTGGTCGAACAGAGTCAGGCGTATCAGACCGAAGAGGTCTGCAGCTACCTGTTCCACGCCTACGGCACCAACCTGCAGTTCGCCCCCGGCGAGTTCAACTTCGTCAAGACCCGCGCCGAGCACGGCACCCGCGAGGCGTTCCGGTTGCGCGACGAGCACTTCCACGTGCCCGAGCCCGAGGTTTAGTCTCCGGTTTGTCGCGGGTGATGCCGGCTTCTCTCCGGCTCCGCCGGCACTCGCTGCGCTCGCGCCAACTCCGCCTTCGCTCGCTGAATCACCCGATCAGCGCCTCGGCGTGGTCGAGGATGCACTCCAGCCCGTACTCGAAGTTCGCGTCGTCGGCGGCGCCGATGCGCCGGCCGGCCTCGCCGAACCGGGCGAGCACCGGTGCCCGGGACGGTTCGATGGTCCAGGCCTCCTCGAAATCACCGGGCCCGCCATCGATCTCGCGGTTCTTCTCGTAGAGCCGGTGCAACACCACCGACCCGCGGACGTGCAGAGACACCGCGGAGTAGGTGTCGAACGCCTGCTCAGGGGTCAGGCCGGCCTCGACCAGGCCCTCGATGGCACGCTCCACCTCCTGCATGCCGAGTGCGGCCGCGCGCGGCGACAGCGCCGAGCGGATCAGGATGAGATCGGTCAGGATCGGGCTGGCCAGAAACGCCTGGCGGATCGCGCGCGCGTGATTGCGCAGCGTCTCGCGCCAGTCACTGGCCTCCACGTACGGGCTCTCCACGGCGAACAGCGCCAGCGCGCGGTCGGTCATCGCGTTGAGCAGATCGTCCTTCTTGCGGAAGTACCAGTAGATGCTGGTCACCCCGACGCCCAGGTGTTTGCCGAGCAGCGGCATGCTGAGGTTGTCGGTGCCGATCTCCTCGGCCAGCCGGAACGCGCCCTCGATGATGTCGTCGGGGTTGATGGACCCGCGTTCGCGCCGTTGCCGCTTGACGGTCGCCTGCTTTGCCACGCGGGCACCTCCCAGTCCGAAAGTGGTCTACGGTAAAGCGTATCGTAACGACGACGGCGGTACTGGTGTCTGCCGATCGGATCCAGGAGGCCGCGATGGCGCGTGCGGCAGACGCCCGGGACTGGGCCCGGACGGGGCTGCGGGGTATCGGCAATTCCCTCTACACGCCGTTTGCCGGCCTCGACGGTGAGGATATCGCCTGGGACGCCTACCGCGAAGTCGTCCGCTACTGCGTCGCCGATCTGCGGCATCCGATGCTGTGGTGCACCAGCGGGGTGGCCGAGTTCTGGTCGCTGAGCATCGCCGAGCGCAAACGCCTGCTGGAGGTGGCCGTCGAGGTGGGCCGGGCCGCCGATTCCGACCTCGTGGTCCAGGCCTGCACGGCGGCGACCTCGGTCCAGGACTGTCTGGAGCTGACCCGGCACGCCCAGGAGGTGGGCGCCGACATCGTCTACATCCAGACCCCGATGATGGAGACCCACGGCGGCGAGGGCACGCTGCGGTTCTTCCGCTACATCGCCGACCGCACCGACATCGCGCTGGGCATGTTCAATTCACCCTCCTCGGGCTATGTCCTGAGCGCTGCCGAGAGCGCCCGGATCTACGACGAGATCCCGGCGGTGTGCGCCACCAAGGAGGGGGCGTTCCGGCCGCGCAACTCGCGTGCGCTGCACGAACTGGCGCCCGATCTGGTGATCTGGGAGTGCGACCTGCTGGTCTACCGGGCCGGCTGGCTGCGCGAGGGCATCGTCGGGCCGGCTCAGCTGGGCACCGTCGGCTATTTGCACGAGACCCCGCAGCGGCCGATCTTGTCGCAGTACTGGGAGCTGGTGTACGCCGACCGTCTCGGGGAGGCCGTCGAGCACGCCCGGGTGACCGGCATGGACCGTTTCGAGATGGAGATCGGGTCCTGGTTCACCTGCTACCCCGGCCGGCCCGACTACTTCACCCACTGGGGCGGGGCGTTCAAGCACGCCGCCGCGGTGCTGGGGCTGCCGGTCGGTGACCATCCGGATTCCCGGCCGCCGCAGGCGCCGCTGCCCGCTGCGGCGAAGGCGCAGATCGAGCGGGCCTACCGGAACCTGGGATTGGTCTGAAACACGGTCCTGAACTGGTTGTTCGCCACCGGCCCCGAGCCGCCGCCGGACGGTTGCGGAATGCTGTACCGATAGGTATACAGTATGTATTACACGCGCCGTGTGTGCGACCGTCGATCAGCGCAGGAGACCGACCAGATGGGCATCGCCGACGAACAGGCCGCCGGCACCGAAGCGGTGCTCTACGAGGTGCGCGAGTCCGGCGTGGCGGTGCTGACGTTCAACCGTCCCGAACGGATGAACGCCTGGGGCAACGCCCTGTCCACCGGCTTCTACCGCCGCATCGAGGACGCCGAGGCGGACCCCGCGGTGCGCGTCATCGTCGTCACCGGGAAGGGACGGGCGTTCTGCGCGGGCGCCGACATGGGCAACCTGGACTCCATCTCGGCGACCACCGTTGAATCCGCCGGCAAGACCGACGTCAGTGCCCTCGTCGCCGCCAAGCACCCGTACTTCCTGACCCAGCTGCGCAAGCCGGTCGTCGTCGCCATCAACGGGTCGATCGCCGGGATGGGGCTGTCCCAGGCCCTGTTCGCCGACATCCGGTTCGCCGCCGCCGGCGCCAAATTCACCACCTCGTTCGCCCGCCGCGGGCTGATCGCCGAGTACGGCATCTCCTGGATCCTGCCGCGGCTGATCGGTTGGGCGGCGGCCACCGAACTGCTGTTGAGCGGGCGGACGTTCTACGCCGAGGAAGCCGCCGAACTCGGCCTGGTCACCAAGGTGCTGCCCGCCGCCGAATTGATGGACCACGTACTGCAATACGCCGACGACATGGCGCGCAACTGCTCGCCCACCTCGCTGGCGGTGATGAAGCAGCAGCTCTACGCCGACGCCGCGGTCGGCATGGTGGAAACCAGCAACAGGGCAGAGAAGCTCATGCACGATTCGATGCAGCGCACCGACTTCATCGAGGGCATCACCGCGTTCTTCCAGAAGCGGCCGCCGAACTTCCCGCCGCTGATCGCGGCCCAGGACTGAACAGCACCGAAAGGACGCAGAAATGACCACCTTGGAATCGCGGCCGGCCCCGGCGAAACTGGACTACCTGGCCATCGACGTCGACAACCACTACTACGAACCCATCGACGCGTTCACCCGGCACCTGCCCAAAGAGTTCCGCAGCCGCGGCGTGCAGATGGTGGCCGACGGCAAGCGCACCCTGGCGGTGTTCGGCGGCGTGGTCAACCACTTCATCCCGAACCCGGTTTTCGACCCGATCATCGAGCCCGGCTGCCTGGACCTGCTGTTCCGCGGCGAGATCCCCGAGGGGGTGGACCCGGCCTCGCTGATGAAGGTGGACCGGCTCGCCGATCACCCCGAGTACCAGAACCGCGACGCCCGGGTGAAGGTGCTCGACAAGCAGAATCTGCAGACCGTGTTCATGCTGCCGACCTTCGCGTGCGGGGTGGAGGAGGGCCTCAAGCGCGACATCGAGGCCACCATGGTCTCGCTGCACGCCTTCAACCTGTGGCTCGACGAGGACTGGGGCTTCGACCGCCCCGACCATCGCGTCGTCAGCGCTCCCATCATCTCGCTCGCCGATCCCGAAAAGGCCGTCGAGGAAGTCGATTTCGTGTTGAGCCGGGGCGCCAAGCTGGTCTGTGTGCGTCCCGCCCCGGTGCCCGGGCTGGTCCGGCCCCGCTCGCTCGGCGACCCGATCCACGACCCGGTGTGGGCGCGGCTCGCCGAAGCCGGCGTCCCGGTGGTCTTCCACCTGTCGGACTCCGGGTACATGGCCATCCCGGCGCTGTGGGGCGGCAGCGGCGTGTTCAAGGGCTTCGGCAAGCGCGACCCACTGGACATGGTGATCATGGACGATCGCGCCATCCACGACACCATCGCCTCGATGATCGTGCACCAGGTCTTCACCCGCCACCCCAAGCTCAAGGTGGTCAGCATCGAGAACGGCTCCTACTTTGTCTACCGGCTGATCAAGCGGCTGAAGAAGTCGGCCAACAACGCGCCGTACCACTACAAGGAAGACCCGGTTGAGCAGTTGCGCAACAACGTGTGGATCGCGCCGTACTACGAGGACGACGTGAAGCTGCTCGCCGCGACCATCGGCGTGGACAAGATCCTGTTCGGCTCGGACTGGCCGCACGGCGAAGGACTGGCCGACCCGACGTCCTTCACCGCCGATATCCCGCAGTTCCCGGAGTTCAGCCACGAGGACACCCGGATGGTGATGCGCGACAACGCGTTGACCCTGCTGGGCCCGAACTTCGTGCTCTCCGACTGAGGGGCGACATGCCGGAATGGACGGTCGGGGCGGTACTCGACGAGATTGCGTCGGTGGCGCCGGATCGGGTGATGACGGTCTCCGGCGACCGTCGCAGCACCTACGGCGAAACCGCAGAGCGCACCCGTAGGCTGGCGAACTTCCTGGCAGAGAAGGGATTCGGCGCGCACACTGAGCGGGCCGACCTGGCGAACTGGGAGTGCGGGCAGGACCGGATCGCGCTGATCATGTATAACGATCAGTACCTGGACATTGTCATCGGCGCGACGAAGGCCCGAGTGGTGCCGGTCAACGTCAATCACCACTACACCCCGGGTGAGGTCGCCGAGCTGCTGGCCTACCTGAAACCGCGCGGGGTGATCTACCACCGCGGACTGGGCGCCAAGTTTGCCGACGTGCTGTCCGGCGTCGGTGAACTGCTGATCAGCGTCGAGGATGGCAGTGGCGCACCGCAACTTCCGGGTGCCGTCGCACTGCAGGACGCGCTGGCCGCCGGCGAGCGCGACGCCGGGATCGAGCCGTCGCCCGACGACCTGATCATGGTGTGCACCGGTGGGACGACGGGCCGGCCCAAGGCGGTGATGTGGCGGCAGGGCGACGCCTACGTCAACTCGATGAACGGCGCCGACCATGACAGTCCCGCCGAGATCCACCAGAAGATGGCCTATGCGGGGCCGCCCTGGTTCGCGGTATCCCCGCTGCTGCACGCGGCCGGACTGTGGACCGCATTCGCCGGGGTGCTCAACGGGCTGACCGTGGTACTGCACGACACCGCAAAGCATTTCGATGCTCGCGACGTGCTGGACACCGCGGCGCGCGAGGGTGTCGGACTGATGACGATGGTCGGCGACGCCTACGTCGGCCCCATCGCCGAGGAACTGGTGCGCGGTGACTACGACCTGTCGGCGCTCTATGCGATCGGCACCGGCGGCGCCGGCACCAGTATCCGTAACCAGGAGGCGTTGCTGGCGCAACTGCCCGCCATCACGTTGATCAATGGGTACGGATCGTCGGAGACCGGCAACGTCGGGTTCGGCCGCAGCCAGGTGGGCGCGCGCACCGACACCTTCACCTTCCGCGACGGCGGCCGGGTGCTGTCCGAGGACTACTCGCGCTTCCTGGAACCCGGCGACCCGGAGATCGGCTGGGTCGCGCGCACCGGCCGAATCCCGTTGGGCTACTTCGACGATGCCGGCGCCACCGAGAAAACCTTCCCGAGCGTCGACGGCATCCGGCTGGTGATCGCCGGGGACCGCGCCGCACTGGAGGCCGACGGCACCCTGCGGCTCTACGGCCGCGATTCGCTGGTGGTCAACACCGGCGGCGAGAAGGTGTTCGTCGAAGAGGTCGAGGAGGTGCTGCGCGCGCGCCCCGGCATCGCCGACGCACTGGTGGTCGGCCGCGACAGTGACCGCTGGGGCCAGGAGGTGGTGGCGCTGATCGCCCTGGAACCGGGAACCGAACTCGACACCGAGGGCCTGCGCGAACACTGCGCACAGACGCTGGCCCGGTTCAAGGCCCCCAAGGAATTCATCGTCGTCGACGTGATCCGGCGACTGGGCAATGGTAAGGCCGACTACCGGTGGGGAAAACAACAAGTGATGCAAGGGAATACATGTCAGCACCACGACGCGTGATCGACTGCCTGGTCAATGTGCACTTCGGCGAGACCGCCGTACAGCCGCAGTTCATGACCAAGGTCCGCGATGACTACTTCAAGGGCCCGGCGTCGATGTTCGACCCGGTCGACCTGAACGAACTGCTCGACGAGATGGACGCCAACGGCGTCGAGAAGGCCGTGCTGATGGACAGCCTGGCCAAGCCGTCGGTGACCGCCCGCTCCTTCGTCGAGCAGCGACCGGACCGGTTCTCACTGGCCATGGGCGGGGTCAACCTGCTGCGCCCGGTCGCCCAGTTGCGCGAACTCACCGCCCTGGCCGCCGACCTGCCCATCACCTACGCGGTGGTGGGACCCAGCTTCTGGGGTGACGGCCAGTATCCGCCCAGCGACGCCGTGTACTACCCGCTGTACGCCAAGTGCGCCGAGATCGGGCTGCCGCTGTGCGTCAACACCGGGCTGCCCGGACCGCCGATCCCGGGTGAGGTGCAGAACCCCATCCACCTCGACCGGGTGTGCGTGCGGTTCCCGGAGCTGAAACTGTGCATGATCCACGGCGCGGATCCCTGGTGGGACATCGCGATCCGGATGCTGATCAAGTACCGCAACCTGCGTCTGATGACCTCGGCGTGGTCGCCGAAACGACTGCCTGCCGAGCTGATGCACTACATGCGCACCCGGGGCACCGAGAAGATCATCTTCGCCTCCGACTGGCCGGTGCTGCGGCAGAACCGCGTCGTCCCCGAGGCCAATGCGCTCGACCTCCCGCCGGAGGCCCTGGACAACTACCTCTACAACAATGCCCAGCAGTTCTTCTTCGAAACCCAGGAGCAGTGACCGGATGGATCGCTTCGAATTGCGCAGGCTCGACTACAGCCTGACCGAGGACCACAAGGACCTCATCGCCGCCTACCGGCAGTTCTTCGACACCCACTGCTCGATCGAGACAGTCTGGGCTGCAGAGGAATCCGGATTCGACAAGAGCCTGTGGGAGCGACTGTGCGCGATGGGCGCCAGCTCGATGGCACTGCCGGAGTCCGCCGGTGGTGACGGCGCCACCCTGGTCGACCTGACCCTGGTCGCCGAGGAGATTGGCCGCGCCGTGGCCCCGGTGCCCTGGATCGAGCACGTCTGCGCGGCCCGGCTGGCCGCCCGACTCGGCGTCGCCGACCCCGAAATCGTCTCCGGAGCAAGGATTCTGGGACTCGACGTGCGCGCCGAGCGGCCCGGGGGAGCGCGGTTGATCGGTTCGGGCGCGGTGGCCGAGGAGATCATCGTCACCGACGGCGACGAGGTGGTGCTGCTGGGCTACGACACCCGGGCACCCCGGGTGGACAACCTCGGCCGGCTGCCGATGGCCTGGATCGACCCGGCAACCGCCGATCACCGCAGCGTGCTCGCCACGGGCGACGAGGCGCTGGCCGAATACGCCCGGGCGCTGGACGAATGGCGGATTCTGACCGCCGCCGCGCTGGCCGGCCTGGTGGAGCAGACCATGACGGTCGCCGCCGAATTCGCCAAGACCCGCTACACCCTCGGGGTGCCGATCGGGACCCTGCAGGCCATCTCGCACCCGCTGGCGAATATGGCGATCGTCGTGCAGGGCGGGCGCAACCTGTCCCGGCGGGCAGCCTGGTTCCTCGACAACGAGCCCGACGAGCGACCCGAACTGCCCGGCTGTGCCTTCGTCTTCATGGCCGCCGAGGCCGCCCAGGCCGCCACCATGGCCGTGCACATCCAGGGCGGGCTCGGGGTGTCCACCGAGGCCGCGGCGACCGCCTACCTGGTGCGGGCGCGCGGCTGGCCGCTGGTCGCCGGGGATCCTGGCCAGACCGCCCAGGCCGTCGGCCGGATCATCGCGCAACGGGAATCGGCCGGCGACCCGGCCCCGGCAGCCTAGGAGCAAGAGCATGGACTTCAGCAGCGTCGTACTGGACGCCGACGACACCGAATTCCTGGTCAACAGCCGGGAATTCCTCTCCGAGCACGTCACCGAGGAGGTGCGCCGCCGGGACCGTGAGACCGGCGACAACTTCGATGAGGACGTGCACCTGGCCCTGGGCAAGGCCGGCTACCTGGAACAGGAGTACCGCACCAAAGCCGGTGCCGGTTTCTCCCGGATTCGCCGCCGCATCTGGGAACTGGAGAAGCGCCGGGTGCACACCCCGTGGGTGACCTGGGGGACCACTCAGCTGGTGGCCCACGCGGTGGAGATGTTCGGCACGCCCGAACTGGTCGCCGAGGTGCTGCCGAAGGTGTTCTCCGGAGAGGTCCGGATGTGCCTGGGCTACACCGAACCCGAGGGCGGCTCGGACATCGCCACCTGCAAGACGCGGGCGGTGCGCGACGGCGACGCGTGGGTGATCAACGGGTCGAAGATGTTCACCACCGGCGCGCACAACTGCCAGTACGTCTTTTTGATCACCAACACCGATCCGGATGCGCCCAAGCACAAGAGCCTGTCGATGTTCCTGGTGCCGCTCGACCTGCCCGGCATCGAGATCCAGGGCCTGCGCACCATCGACGGTGACCGCACCAACATCGTCTACTACAGCGACGTGCGGGTGGACCCGAAGTACCTGCTCGGTGAGGCAGGAGGTGGCTGGACCGTGCTGCGCGGACCACTGGACGCCGAACACGGGGCGGTGGCCTCCGACGCCGACGGCTTGGCGGACCCGGCGATCATGGCGCACCAGGCCGGCTTCATGTCCGCCGCGTTGGACGCGGTCGCCGCGGTCGCCGACGTCGACGACGACTCCGTGGCCTACCGGTTGGGCCGCAGCGCGGCGAAGCTGGAGGCCGCGCTGTCCACCCCGAGCATCTTCGGCCGGGTCGCCCAGGCACAGGCCATGCGCGATATCGGGCCCGACCTGATGGACATCTCCGGTGCCGCGTCGGTGCTGCCGATCGAGACCCCGGGAGCCGCCGACGGAGGCACCTCGGAGTACCTGTACCGGTTCGCCCCGCTGGCCGGCATCTACGGCGGTTCCCTGGAGGTTTTCCGCAACATGATCGCCCAGCACGTGCTGGGCCTGGGGAAGCCGAGCTACGGATCGTTTCGACCGAAGTAAGGTTAGGCTATGCAATAATCTCGGCCAGGGCGGCACCCGTATGGATGGCGCTCCCTCCGGAGATTCACGCGACGCTCCTGTCGACCGGCCCGGGCCCCGGATCGCTGCTTGCCGCGGCGACCGCCTGGTCGAGCCTGAGTGCCGCGTACGCCAGCACGGCCGCCGACCTCGTCGCGGTGCTCGACGCGGTGGCCGCCGTATCCTGGGACGGTCCCAGCGCGGCGGACTAGACCGCGGCGCACCTGCCGTATCTGGCCTGGCTACAGCAGGCCGGGGCAAACGCCGCGGCGTCGGCGGCGGCGCACGAGACGGTGGCCGGCGACTACCCGGCGGCGCTGGCGGTCATGCCGACCGTGGCCGAGATCGCGGCCAACCACGTCATTCACGGGGTTTTGCTGGCCACCAATTTCCTGGGCATCAAGACCGTTCCGATCGCGGTCAACGAGGCCGACTACGTGCGGATGTGGGTCCAGGCCGCCACCACCATGTCCGTCTACGACACGGTGACCACCTCCGCCGTCGCAGCCAACCCGCAGACCACCGCGGCTCCGGCCATCCTGGCCGCCGACGGAGTGTCCAATCCGCTGCACTGGTGGTCGGACCTGGTTGCCCCGCTGGTCAACGGGAACGATCTCATCGCCCCGCTGTTGTCGGGCGCGGAGCACTTCTCCAGCATGTGGACCATGCTCAAGCGGATGGTCCTCGACCCCATCAACACCTTCGGCGGGGCGATCCAGGCGATTCGGGACGGTGGTATCGGCGCGCTGTTCAGCCCCGAGTGGATCCCGATGTTCTTCGTCTTCGCCTACACCGCGACCTTCGCCCTGATGGGCACCCCGCTGTACGCCCTGGCCGCGACGCCCGGTCTTGCCGCCATCCCGATCGCCCTGGGCCTGGCGTCAATTGCGCCGGTGGTGGATACCCCGCCGGTGGACGGGCTGCCCGAGGAGGTCGCCGTCGGGCAGGGCCAGCACTGGCCGCTGGCCGGGCTGACGGCGAGTCCCGCGCCCGTCGCGGGCCGGCCGTCGGCCCCGCAGGCCCCGGCCGCTCCGTCGGCGCCGGCACCCGCCCCGACGGTGCCGGCACCGCCGGCGCCGGAGCCCACACTCGCCGGCACGGGCGTGACGACGCAATCGGCCGGGCGGTTCGGTGCAATCGGAACCACAAGTGCACCAGCCGGATTCACCACCCTCGGTGTTGAGGAGCACGCGGCCCCGGCCGCACCCATGCTACCCACCGACTGGTCGCAGCGGTAGCTCAGGCGGGTCCGTCGCGGCCCTCGTCGCGCTGGGTGTCGATGACGGTCTGGATCAGATCGGCGATATGTTGCTGCCCGGCGGCGGTCATGTCGAACTTTGACCGCATCTCGGCGAAGCCGTTGTCGACCAGTGCAAACTTTTCGTCGATCAGCCTGAAACTTTCGTTGATGAGGCTGAAGTTTTCGTCGACGCGAGTGAAGTTTTCGTCGACGCGAGTGAAGTTTTCGTCGATCCGCTTGAAGTTCTCGTCAACCCGCTTGAAACCGTCGACCATGTCCTGGCGCAGAGCGTTGAAGCTTCGGGTGGTGGCCCGGCGGAAGTCGCGGAGTTCACCGCGGATCTCCTCGACGTCGCGGTCGGCGGCCCCGGCGAGTACTCGGGCTGCGGCAGCGTCCGCCTTGGTGGCACGGACCTGCACGGTGAGATTGCGGACCTGGGTCTCCAGGGAGGTGACCCGGGCCTCGAGGTTTTCCGGATACATGTGGGCAGAATACGCCCGCGCGGCCGTCGGTGACTTCGTCGGCCGAGTTCTATCCACAGGCGCCGGCCCCTCCGCGCGCTGCTCAGGCGATGGCGCCGCACTCCTTGAGCTCGGCGATCCGGTCCCAGTCCATGCCGATGTCCATCAGCACCAGCTCGGTGTGCTCGGAGGCCTGCGGCGCGCGGGTGGTCTCCAGCGGTTCGTGGTTGAACTGCACCGGGCCGCGGACCACCTTGAACGGCTTGCCGCCGTCGGCGGCCTCCACCTCGACCACCATGTCGTTGGCCAGCGCCTGCTCGTCGGTGCCCAGATCGACCAGGCTCTGGAACGGCGCCCACTGGCCTTTCATGGTCTTCAGGTGCTGACGCCAGTATTCGAACGGCTTGGCACGGATCGCCTCGGCGACGATCTGCACCCCTTCCTCGGCGTTCTGGATCAGCGGCATCACGTCGTTGAACCGCGGGTCGTCGGCCAGCTCGGGCAGGCCCAGATGCTCCCAGGTGTCGGCGATATAGCCGGTCGGGCTCACGATGCACAGGTTGATCACGCCGTCGTCGGAGGTCATGTAGTTGAACATGAACGGGTTCACCGAGGCGGTGGCATCCGGCATGAGCGAGCGCATGGTCTCCCCGGACTCCATACCGTGGGTGACACTTGCGCCGGCGGCCCACCACGCGGTGGAAAGCAGTGACACGTCGATCTCGACGGTTTCCCCGGTGCGGTCCCGGTGGAACAGCGCCGCGGCGATACCGCCGGCGATGTTCATCCCGCCGATCGAGTCGCCGAAAGCCGGAATACCCTGGGACAGTGCGCCCTTGATGGCTTCGGGAGTGAATGCGTGCCCGATTCCGCTGCGGGTCCAGAACGCGGTGCCGTCGAAACCGCCGGTGTCGCGCTCAGGTCCCTTGTCCCCGTAAGCGCTACCGCGGGCATAGATGATGTTCGGGTTCACCGCGCGGATGTGCTCGACGTCGAACTTGTTGCGCTGCCGCTGCGAGGGCAGGTAGTTGGTCAGGAACACATCGGCGGTCTTGGCAATCTCGTAGATGACTTCCTGGCCCTCGGGGGTGGAGACGTCGATGCCGATGCTGCGCTTGCCGCGGTTGGGGTGCTCCATCAGCGGGTGCCGGTCGGCTTGCATCTCGAAACCGCCCATGTAGAGGAACCCGCGCTGGGTGTCACCGCGTACCGGGTGCTCGACCTTGATCACATCGGCACCCCAGTCGGCCAGGATCGCCCCGGCGGCCGGTACGAAGGTGAACTGCGCGACCTCCAGCACCCGAACACCCTGCATCGGCTTGTACACGCCCAACCCGCCTTCCGTCGTGATCTCCCGGCTCAGGCCGGATGACCGATCGTCTTGATCTCCAGGTATTCCCGGAAACCCTCGTCGCCATTGCGCCGACCCAACCCGCTCTGCCGGGTACCGCCGAATGGGCTGGTGAGCCCGAAGTGGCTGCGGCTGTTCACGGTGACGTTACCGGTGCGCAGCCGCCGGGCGAGGGCAAATGCCCGATCGTTGTCCGCGCTGGACACCTCGCCGGACAACCCGTAGATGGAGTTGTTGGCGATCGCGACGGCCTCGTCGTCGCTGTCGTAGGGGATCACCGTGAGCACCGGCCCGAAGATCTCCTCCTGGGCGACCTGGCTGTTCGGGTCCACATCGGCCAGCAGCGTGGGCTGGGTGTAGTAGCCCACCGGCAGGTCCTCCGGGATCCCGCCGCCGGTGACCAGCCGGGCGCCGTCGTCGATGCCGCCGCGGATGAGCCCGAGGACCTTCTGTCGTTGCGCTTCGCTGATCTGCGGGCCCTGCAGGATCGCCGGGTTCCACGGATCGCCGACCGGAGTGGCCTCCATGGCCGCCTTGAGAATCTCGATGCCCTCGTCATAGCGACTGCGCGGCAGCAGGATCCGGCTGGCCAAAATGCACGCTTGCCCGGACATCACGCAGGCGACCATGGCGGCCATCGGCAGCACCCGCTCGAGCTTGGCGTCGTCGAGGACAACGTGGGCGGACTTGCCGCCGAGTTCCATGATGGTTTTCTTGACTGTCGGGGCGGCCGCGGCCAGGATGGCGCGGCCGGTCGCCGTCGACCCGGTGAAGGTGATCATGTCCACCCGCGGGTCGGCGCTCAGTGCCGCGCCGACCTCGTTGGCGTTGGAGGTCACCACGTTGAACACCCCGGCCGGGATGTCGGTCTCCTCGGCCGCGATGCGGCCCAGTTCCGATCCGGACCACGGGGTCAGCTGGGCCGGCTTGAGTACGACGGTGTTGCCCGCCATCAACGGTGGGATCGTCTCGGCGATGTTGAGGTAGAACGGCACGTTCCACGGGGTGATCGCGCCGACCACACCGACCGGGTCGAACGCCAGGGTGCGCCGCGCGGTACCCATCACCGCCTGGTGCACGCCGGTGTCCACCAGGTAGTCGAAGTCGCGACCGTAGTCGGCCCAGTGTTTGACCTCGGCGATCGGGTCCTCGATCTGGCTGCCGGTGATGCTGATCGGGCAGCCGACCTCGGTGACCACGATACGGCGCAGCCGCTCGGAGTTGCGTTCCAACGCCTCGTGCAGCTGCATCAGGCAGTGGTGCCGGAACGCGATGTCGCGAGACCAGTCGGTCTCGTCGAAGGCGCGCCGGGCGGCGGCGATCGCGCGGTCCATATCGGCCACAGTGCCGTCGGCGGCGGTGCCGACGACCTGTTCGTTGCCCGGGTGGACCACGTCGAACTGCGCGCCACCGGTGGCGCCGGTCAGTTCCCCGTCGACGAACATCCGCGGGTCGCCCGCGAGAATCCCGGTGTCACTGGTGGTTTGGGTCATCGGCGGTCAGCTTCCGGTCGCGGTCAACTGGGGCGGGCGCGCCGCGTCGGGGTCGGGGTTGGTGATCGGTAGGCCCATGAACCGCCGGGCGTTGTCGCCCATGAAGTCGTAGGTGCGCCGGCGGTCCATCCCCTCGGCGTAGCGCCAGAAGCCCTTGGGCTCGGCCAGGCCCTCCGGGTGCGGATAGTCCGAGCCGAACAGCACCTTGTCCCAGCCGACGGTGTTGACGACGTCGGAGACGCAGCCCTCCCAGAACGGGCTGACCCAGATGTTGCGGCGGAACACCTCGTGCGGATGCTCGGGGAAGTTCTGCGGCATCTTCTTGTAGAGATCCTCGAAGTCGTTGAACAGCGGGATGATCCAGCCGCTGCCGTTCTCCACACTGGCGATGCGCAGCTTCGGGAAACGGGTCAGGGTGCCGTGGCAGATCAGCGCGGTGATCATGTCGGCGATCTCCCGGTGGCCCAGCACCATCCACCGGAATGCGCTCTGGGTCATGAAGTTCTGGGTGTAGGGCGGCTCCCACTTCCCGACGTAGTCGTCCAGCGGCGGGAAGCTCGCGTGCAGCACGATCGGCAGTCCGGCGGCCTCCACGTCACGCCAGAACGGGTCGAACTCGGGCAGGGCGGGGGAGCGCCAGCCGTGCAGCCCGTTGACCGGGCCGGGCTTGATCAACGCGGCCCTGGCGCCGTTTTCCAGCACCCAGGCCAACTCCCGCTGCGCCGCGTCGACCTCGGAGAGGTTGATGATCGGGGTGGTGAACACCCGCCCGGCGTAGTTGAAGCCCCAGTGCTCCAGGATCCAGGCGTTGAGCGCATGGATGATGGCCAGCGTCAGCTGTGGGTCGTCGGCGCTGGAGTGTTCGACCAGGCTGCCCAGCGTGGGGTAGTTCAGCGCCTCACGCACACCCTGGCGGTCCAGTTCGACGATGCGGTCGGCGGGGTTGCGGGTGGCCGGAGGCGCGTCGATCGCCTTGCCCTGCATCTCGCGCAGGGTCAGGCCCTCCACGTTCTCCCCGGCGAAGAACTTCTCGTGCGCGCCGGGCGCGGCGACCCGCTCGAAGGTCGGGTTGGGGATGAAGTCGGTGACCCGATTGTTGATCACCACCCGGGTCTGCCGGCCGATCTGCGCGTACTGCACGGCCCGCGCGTACTGCTCCGGCAGGTACTTCGTCAGTGCGTCGGACGTCTCGTACATGTGCTGGTCGGCGTCGAAGATCGGCGCATCCCGGAACTGCTCAACTGGCTGTGTCATAGCTGCCTCCCTGTGGCCCACCCGAACCGCACTGAAAACACTACCGTAAGGTATACGGGTATGGCCACACCGCCGCTATCGGGCACGACGATGTTCATCTCCGGCGCCAGTCGCGGGATCGGCCTGGCGATCGCCAAGCGGGTGGCCGCCGACGGCGCGAACGTCGCGCTGATGGCCAAGACCGCTGAACCGCACCCCAAACTGCCGGGCACGATCTACACCGCCGCCGCGGAAATCGAGGAGGCCGGCGGGCACGCGCTGCCGATCGTCGGGGACATCCGCGACAGCGATGCGGTCGAGGCCGCGGTCGCGCGCGCGGCCGAGCAGTTCGGCGGCATCGACTTCTGCGTGAACAACGCCTCGGCGCTGAACACCGATCCGGTGCTCGGCGTGCCGATGAAGAAGTTCGACCTGATGAACGGCATCCAGGTCCGTGGCACCTATGCGGTGTCCCGGGCCTGCATCCCGTACATGCGGGGGCGGTCCAACCCGCACATCCTGACCATGTCACCGCCGATCCGGACCGAACCGAAATGGCTGACCCCGACCGCCTACACCATGGCCAAGTTCGGTATGAGCCTATGCGCGCTCGGTCTGGCCGAGGAACTGCGGGAGTGGGGCATCGCGTCGAACACGCTGTGGCCGCGTACCTCGGTGGCCACCGCGGCCATCGCGAACCTGCGCGGGGAAGGCCCGATGCGCCAGTCGCGCAAGCCCGAGGTCTGCTCGGATGCGGCGTATACGATTTTCACCAGGGCCGCCACCGAGTGCACCGGCAACAGCTTCCTGTGCGAGGACGTGCTGTTGGAGGCCGGCGTCACCGACCTGTCGGTCTACGACTACTGCCCGGGAACCGAACTGCGGGTGGACATGTGGGTCGATTCGGCCAACCCGCCGGGCTACCGGCAGTCCTGAGACGGTCCGCTCAGAATCCGTGGAAGCTGACCTGCTGGTCCAGCGGGATGCGGGGCCGCTCGAAGTTGTTGATCGGCTGGGACTCGTCCCGGTACCCGATCGCCATGCCGCAGAAGAAGATCTGCGTGGCGTCGTCGACGCCGATGTGTTCCTTGATCAGCCGGGCGTGACTGGACAACGATTCCTGCGGGCAACTGTCCAGGCCCTCCTCCCGGAGCAGCAGCATGACGGTCTGCAGCCACATCCCGACGTCGGACCACTGCGGACGGTCCATGATCCGCGGCAGATGGCACAGCAGCAGGACCGGAGCCCCGAACCCGACCAGGTTCTGTCGGCGAAACGCCGTCCGCGCGGCCTCGTCATCGCGGTCGATACCCAGCGCGGCGTACTGCGCAGCACCCAGGGCCACCGTGCGGGCGGTGTACTGCGCCCCGACGCCGGGCGGCACGATCGGATACTCCGCCGGTTCCTGCGGGGTGGCGACAGCCAGCTTCTCCTGCAAAGCGCGCAACGGCTCACCGGTGAGAACGGTCGCCTGCCAGGGCTGCAGATTCGATCCCGACGGGCAGTAGCGGGCCTTGTCCAGCACGCGGGTGAGAACTTCGAGCTCGACGGTCTTGGGCACGAACGCGCGAATCGCACGACGGCCGGCGACCGCGTCGGTGACCGACATGGCCGTCATCGGACTCCTCGGTGTGTGGGCGGCGGGAACCGTCAGACTACGCCGCCTTCCTGACCGGGCTCAGCGCGTCAGGACGGCCGCACCCGCGGTACCCGGCGCCCCGTACAGCTGGGTGAAACCGACCCGCGGATTGCCCGGCACCTGACGGTCACCGGCCTGGCCGCGCAACTGCCGCACGATCTCGTGGATCTGCCGCAGGCCCGACGCACCGATCGGCTCGCCGTTGGCGATCAGCCCGCCGTCGGTGTTGATCGGCATGGAGCCGCCGATCTCGGTCACGCCGTCGGCCACCAGCTTCTCCTGGTCGCCGTCGGCGCAGAATCCGCACTCGGCCATGTGGATGATCTCCGCGCCGGCATCGGTGTCCTGCAACTGGATCACGTCGACGTCCTCGGGGCCGATGCCCGCCCGCTCGAACGCCGCGCGGGCGGCAAACACCGTCGGCGCCGGGACCTCCTCGACCGGACCGAAGGTGGTATTCACTTCGTAGGCCCCGTAGGTGCGGGTACGGATCTCCACCGCGGGCCCGGAGGCGCCCACTCTGGTCACCGTGCGCACCGTGAGCGATGGGGAGCTGGTGGCGCTGCTTGCGGCGCAGG
>WBZQ01001166.1_pt1 | contig 18775 bp, 15 predicted proteins | sample 5204251 | NCBI WGS metagenome assembly WBZQ01 (sample SAMN12412402, study PRJNA552823) | activated sludge metagenome | isolation source: activated sludge from nitrification reactor of wastewater treatment plant... | place: USA: Virginia | collected 2017-09 | reverse complement strand
AAACCGAAGGCCAGCTGAACTTCCCGTCCGGTGTCGCGGTCGATAAAGAAGGCGCGGTCTATGTCGTGGATAGCGGCAATCATCGCGTCATCAAGTATGTGCCGACCGATGAAGAATTAAACCGCGGAAAAGAAGAGCGTGAGCGGGCTCAGGTGGTGAGCGAATACCCTGCTCCGGGCAACCTGGCGATCAAGCCTGGTGATACGGAAACGTTCCTGAGTTGGATGGATGTGCCGAAAGCCGCCTCCTACAACCTCTACTTCCATACCTCTCCCAACCTGACGGTGGAAGGCGGCACGAAGATCGAAGGCGTGACCAGTCCCTACAATCATACCGGCCTGACCAACGACCAGGCCTATTTCTATGCGCTGACGGCGGTCTATGAGGACGGCACGGAGAGTCAGTTATCGGAGGAGGTCTCCGCGACACCGGTGCTGATCGATATTACAGCTCCGCAAACGCCCTATGCCGTCATCAACCACGGCGCCTTCATGACGAATTCCCCCGAAATTGTCGTGACGATTTCCGCGACCGACCTCGATACGGGGGTTGCCGCGTACTATATTTCCGAAAATCCGATGACACCGATGGCGGGAACGCCTGGATGGGTCGAAGTTCCGCCGACCATCAAGTTCGGTGCGACGATTCCGTTCATTCTTTCCCCCGGCGATGGGCAGAAAACGGTCATCGTCTGGTTTAAAGACCTCGGGAACAATATTTCGACGCCGGCGAGTGCGACCATTCTCGTCAATACGTCCGGCTATCTCTGTGTCTCCAAGTGGGGCAAGCCGGGCCGCGGCGCGTCCTTGTTGCACGGCGGCGAGTTTATGGCGCCGATGTATGGCCTGGCTATCGATCAGCAAGGATCTATATTTGTCGTCGACAATGGCAACAACCGCATCCAGAAGTTCGACCGCAACGGGAATTTCATCATTCTTTGGGGAAACTTCGGCGCGGCCAACGCGAACTTCCATAATCCCACCGGTATTGCCTGCGATGCCAAGGGCGATGTCTACGTGGTCGACACGAACAATCATCGCGTGCAGAAATTCGACGGCAAACTGGGCGGCTACCTCATGAAGTTCGGTTCGCGGGGGAACGGCGAAGGACAGTTCAACGCGCCCTGGGGCATCGCGATCGATCGGGTGCGCGGGTATATCTATGTCGTCGACAGCGCGAACTTCAGAGTGCAGAAATTCGACATGACCGGCGAATTCATTATGTCGTGGGGAAGCTTCGGCAACGGCGACGGACAATTCTATTTCCCGCGCGGCATTGCCGTAGACCAGGCAGACGGCACCGTCTATGTCGTCGACATGGGCAACCACCGCGTCCAGAAGTTCGACACCAGCACGAACGTCTTGCCGCAGTTGCTGACGAAATGGGGCGGGAGTTCGGAGGCCGGTCACGCCAGCAGTCCGCTGGCCCAAGAAGCCGGGCAGCTGCGTTCGCCATGGGGTATCGCCGTCGATGGCCAAGGTGACGTGTATGTCACGGACACTGGGAACCATCGTCTCGAAAAGTTTGATCGCGAGGGGAACTTCATTTCGCAGTGGGGTGGATTCGGCGGTGCTGACGGACAGTTCAACTTCCCCTACGGGATTGTGGTGGATTCACGGGGCAGCGTTTTTGCTGTCGATAGCGGCAACACCAGGGTGCAGCAGTTTATGCCGGCGGAAGAAGGCAGCGAGCGGTTGCAGGAAGAAGCGGATGCCGCAGCCGAGCTTGGACAGATCGATAAAACCACGAGAGTCTAAGGCAGCGGGCAGGAAGCCCGGGAGAGGGTGGCAGCGGATGTTAGAGAAGGAGATTCGGCTCGGGTTGACCTATGACGATGTCGTCCTGGTTCCGGCTAAATCACAAGTTCTTCCGACCGAAGTCGATACCCGCACTCGCCTTTCTCGGAACATACATCTGAATATTCCCATCGTCAGCGCCGCCATGGACACCGTGACTGAAGCGCGGTTAGCCATTGCGATGGCCCAGGAGGGCGGCATCGGCATTGTGCATCGCGTACTCTCGCCCGCCGACCAAGCCGCTGAAATCGACCGGGTCAAAAAATCAGAAAGCGGGATGATTCTTGATCCCATCACCATTTCGCCTGATCAAACCATCCGTGACGCGCACGACCTCATGGCTCGATACCGGATCTCCGGGATCCCTGTCACCAAAGGCGGTAAATTGGTCGGCATCCTGACCAATCGTGATCTGCGGTTTGAGACGAGGATGGATCTGAAGGTCTCGCAGGTCATGAAGCGCGACAAGCTCATCACGGCGCCGGAAGGGACCAGCCTGGAGAAAGCCCGCGAGATCCTGCACGAGCACCGAATTGAAAAATTGCCGGTGGTGAACAAACAATTCGAACTCAAGGGCCTGATCACCATCAAGGACATCGAAAAGCGGATCAAGTACCCCAACGCCTGCAAGGATGCCCATGGCCGCTTGCGAGTCGGTGCGGCGCTGGGCGTCGGTCCTGACACAAGGGACCGGGTCGACCTGCTGGTGAAGGCCGGCGTAGACGTGGTCGTCGTCGATACGGCCCACGGGCATTCGCAGGCCGTGCTTGATACGGTCAAAATGGTCAGAAAAGCCTATCCGAAACTGGATATTATTGCGGGCAATATTGCGACCGCACAGGCTGCCAAGGATTTGGTGAAGGCAGGGGTGGACGCCGTCAAAGTCGGCGTCGGGCCCGGTTCGATTTGTACGACGCGCATGGTATCAGGCGCCGGGATGCCGCAATTGACGGCCATCGCTGATTGCGCCAGGGTCTTGGCCGGAACTGGCATTCCGGTGATCGCCGACGGGGGTATTAAGTATTCCGGCGATATCACAAAAGCCTTAGCGGCGGGTGCCTCGGTCGTCATGCTCGGAAGTTTGTTGGCCGGCACAGAAGAGGCTCCAGGCGAAACGGTTCTGTTCCAAGCGCGTACCTACAAGGTCTACCGTGGAATGGGCTCCATCGGAGCCATGGAGCGTGGCGGCGGCGATCGGTACGGACAGGGCGGACGCCCGACGCCGAAACTGGTTCCCGAAGGAATCGAAGGCCGCGTCCCGTACAAAGGCCTCCTCGCGCCGCACATCTACCAGATGGTTGGTGGTGTGAAATCCGGCATGGGATATTGCGGTTGTAAGACCATTCCCGATTTACAGCAGAAGGCGACCTTCATCCGCCAGACATTGGCCGGGCTCCGCGAAGGCCATGTGCATGACGTGATTATCACCAAAGAAGCGCCTAATTATCGCACCGATTGGGAGTAACAGGCCTCGACGGGAGAGACGCATTGCCTGTCCCCATGTTCTTCATTCCCCGCACTGAACCTCTAACGTGGTATATCTCGCACACTCATGGAACTTTGGCACGATAGAATTCTCGTCCTCGATTTTGGCTCCCAGTACACACAACTGATTGCACGACGTATCCGCGAAGCGCAGGTCTACTCGCAGATCCTGCCATGCACGGTGCCGCTCGCCACAGTCTTGGCCTATCGGCCGAAAGGCATTGTCCTCTCCGGCGGCCCCTCGAGTGTGTACGACAAGAAAGCTCCCAAAATCTCCAAGCAGCTCTTCGATCAAGGCATCCCGATCCTCGGGATCTGCTATGGGATGCAGTTGGTGACGCATCTGCAGGGTGGGGAAGTTGAAAAAGCCCCGCACCGCGAATTTGGCCGGGCCGAGCTGCAAGTGGACGATCGCTCGGATCTCTTCAAGGGCATCGGACGCGGTGGATCCACTGTGGTGTGGATGTCGCACGGGGACCGCATCGAGCGGATGCCGCCAGGATTTCGGTCCATTGCCCATACGGACAATTCTCCCATTGCGGCAATGAAGCGGCATGATGCTAAACAGCGGATTTACTGTCTGCAGTTCCACCCCGAGGTCGCTCATACCCCGGAAGGCGCCACGATCCTGAAAAACTTCGTCTACGATATTTGCGGCTGCAAGCCGACGTGGACCATGCGGTCTTATGTCGACACGGCCGTCGAGCAGATCCGGCAGCAGGTCGGGACGGAGCGGGTGATCTGTGCGTTGAGCGGCGGGGTAGACTCATCGGTTGCGGCGGCTCTAACGCATCGGGCGGTGGGCGATCAACTGACCTGTATTTTCGTCGATAACGGGGTATTGCGTGCCGGCGAGCGCGAGCAGGTCGAGAAGACCTTCGCGTCGCAACTCCATCTGAACATGCGGATCCTCGATCGCACGAGCCAGTTCCTGACCGGCCTGAAGAACGTGACCGATCCGGAACGAAAGCGGAAAATCATCGGCCGCCTCTTCATCAAGAATTTCGAAGCCGAATCCAAAACGCTCAAAGGCATCAAATATCTCGTGCAGGGTACGCTCTATCCCGATGTCATCGAGAGCGTCAGCTTCAAAGGTCCTTCCGCGACGATCAAGACCCACCATAACGTCGGCGGGTTGCCGACCAGAATGAAACTGAAGCTGGTCGAGCCGCTGCGCGAATTGTTCAAGGACGAAGTGCGAGTGCTGGGGCAGGAACTGGGCTTGCCGGATGAGATTATTTGGCGGCAGCCGTTTCCCGGTCCCGGGCTGGCGATCCGCGTGCTCGGTTCAGTATCCAAAGACCGATTGGCCATTTTGCGCGGGGCGGAAACGATCGTCGATCAGGAAATTCGCGCCGCCGGACTCTATCGGGAAATCTGGCAGGCCTTCGCGGTGTTGTTGCCGATTCGAACCGTCGGCGTGATGGGCGATCAGCGGACGTATGAGCATGTGATCGCCATTCGCGCCGTCACGAGCCTCGATGGCATGACTGCCGACTGGGCCAAAATTCCGAACGACGTCCTGGGAAGAATGTCGAGCCGGATTATCAATGAAGTGAAGGGCGTGAACCGCGTCGTCTACGACATTAGTTCCAAGCCTCCAAGCACCATCGAGTGGGAATAAGTGATCCCTGAAGCGCCGTTCGTGAGGCGCGCTGTGCGAACGATCCTGCATGTGATCATCGGAACCAAGAGATACGACACACGCTTCACGAAAGGGTAGGATGGAAGTTCGTCTTCAAAAAATCATTGCCGGTACCGGCATCGCTTCCCGGCGAAAAGCTGAGGAATTGATTACGTCGGGCCGCGTGACCATCAACGGCCACGTGGTGAAAGAGCTTGGCACAAAGGTCGACCCGGACCGTGACCATGTGAAGGTGGATGGTAAACATCTGCGAGCCGCGCAGCCCTACGTCTATTTAATTCTCAATAAGCCCAAGAACGTCATGTCCACGCTCGATGATCCGGAAGGTCGGCCGACCGTGAAGGATTTCTTGCGCGGCGTAACCGTGCGCGTGTTCCCCGTCGGCCGCTTGGATTTCGACAGCGAAGGACTCATGCTGCTGACGAATCATGGGGATCTGGCCCAGGCGCTGCTCCATCCACGCTACCATGTGCCGAAGACCTATCTCATCAAGGTCAAGGGAGTGCTCGACGATACGAAAATCGAGGCGCTCGAACGGGGCGTCAAGCTCGAAGATGGCTTCACCGCCCCGGCGAAGGTCAATAAGGTCAGCAGGGCTGAGAGCAACTCCTGGCTTGAAGTCACCATCCATGAGGGCCGCAAACACCAGGTCAAGCGGATGATCGAGGCCGTCGGCCATTCGGTCATCAAGTTAACCCGCGTCCGTATGGGACCTTTGCTGCTTGGCGATTTGGGCGCAGGAGAATATCGGTTTTTAACCGACCGGGAGGCGAATCGGTTGCGGGAACTGGTCGAGGATCGGGTGGCGAGGGCTGAACGCCCCGGATTGGATGCCTCAGGCAAGCCGGTGCGTTGGATGCCGCCGACTGAGCCGGCCCCCCCAAAACCGCCCAAGCCTGAACGTTCCGGGCGCGGTCCAAAATCTCAACGCGCGGAATCCGGTCCTCGGTCACAGCGGAGCTTAGCGGGCGCCAAGCCTGGTCGTCCCGGTCGTGGTGCTCTGAAACGGCCCCTCAGTCCCGGTGCGAAATTCCGCCGCCCCACAAAGACAACAGCCTTTGGCCGGCCTCAGCCAGGCCTGACGCCACAGGGCGACGAGCGGAACCCTACGGCGCGGCCTACCGGTTCGGTGCAGAAGTCTCAGCGGGCTCAACCGGGAGCAGGCTTTCAGCGGGGCAGATCCGACGGAAGACCGCCAAGTCCCGGGCGAAGCACGGCGGGCAGTCGTTCGGGCTCGGGCCAGAAATTTCAACAGAATCGGCGGAGCGGGCCCTCGAGCTCGCGGCCGGGACAGCGGGGCACTGTAAGGCAGTCGCGGAATTCAACGCGGAGAAGAGCATGAAGATCAGGACCCATCGGTGCGGGGAGTTGACCAAGGCGCAGGTCGGTCAACAGGTGGTGTTGAACGGCTGGGTGCAACGTCGTCGCGATCACGGCATGGTGCTGTTTATCGACTTGCGGGATCGCACCGGACTCACGCAGGTTGTGTTCAACGCCGAGCGGAACGCCGCCGTCCATCATGCGGCGCATACGCTCCGCAGTGAATGCGTGGTGTCGGTGACCGGCCAGGTCATGGCTCGTCCCGAGGAGTCTCGGAATCCGCATTTGCCGACGGGCGACATTGAGATCTTCGTCGATGCCGTCGAGATCCTCAACGAGGCCAAAACGCCGCCCTTCATGATTGAAGACGATATCGAGATCACCGAGTCGCTTCGGTTGAAGTATCGCTATCTCGATCTCAGGCGTCCACGGATGCAACGGTTGCTGGGATTGCGACACGGGATCATGCAGGCCGTGCGCGCCTTTTTAAATGCCGAACAGTTTCTCGAAGTGGAAACGCCGGTGCTGACGAAGAGCACCCCGGAAGGCGCGCGGGACTATCTGGTGCCCAGCCGCGTCAATCCGGGCATGTTCTATGCGCTTCCGCAGTCGCCGCAGTTGTTCAAGCAGGTCTTAATGGTCAGCGGTGTCGACCGCTATTACCAGATTGCCCGCTGCTTCCGTGACGAAGATCTGCGCAACGATCGCCAGCCGGAATTTACTCAGATCGATCTCGAGATGTCGTTCGCGGATCGCGAGCAGGTCATGTCCCTCATGGAGCGGATGATCGTTTCCGTGTTTAAGGATGCCGGCGGCGTGCAGTTGCCCGTGCCGTTTCCGAGAATGACCTATGCCGAGGCTATGGGACGTTACGGCTCCGACAAGCCGGATCTGCGCTTCGATATGCCGTTGTACGATGTCACCGCATTTGCGGCGAAGAGCGACTTCAAAGTGTTTAAAGACGCGGCGACCAAGGGCGGGCTCGTCAAGGCCTTGATCGTATCCGGCGGGGCGACCATCGCGCGGAGCCGTATCGATGCGCTTGGTGAAACGGCGAAAGGTTTCGGGGCCAAGGGATTAGCCTGGCTGAAGATCACGGCGGAAGGGCAGCTGGAGTCCGTGATCGCCAAGTTCCTCGATGCCCAAGCCTTTGCGGCGGCGCTGCCGGAAGCAAAGCCCGGTGACCTCGTCCTGTTCGGAGCGGATAAGCCGGCCATCGTGCATGACGTGCTGGGGCGAATCCGGCTACTGCTGGGTGAGGAATTGAATGTGATCGACAAAACCGCTTGGAAGCCGCTCTGGGTGACGGAATTTCCGTTGCTGGACTATTCGCCGGAAGAGAAACGCTATATCTTCATGCACAATCCTTTTGCGGCCCCGATGGACGAAGACCTGCTGTTTCTGGATACGGAGCCGTTGAAGGCCAGGGCCAAGGCCTACGATATGGTGCTCAATGGCAGTGAAATCGGGGGCGGCAGCATACGCAATCACCGCAGCGATATTCAGTTCCGGATTCTTGACCTGCTGGGCATCGGTAAGGATCAGGCGCAGGCGAAGTTCGGTTTCTTGCTGGAAGCCCTGGAGTATGGCGCGCCACCGCACGGTGGGATCGCCTTCGGTCTGGATCGGTTGATCATGCTCCTGGGCGGGGCCGATTCTATTCGTGATGTCATTGCGTTCCCCAAGACTCAACGCGCGCAGTGCCCGCTCACCGAGGCGCCATCAGCCGTCAGTGCCGATCAGTTGAAGGAGTTGCGCATCAAGCTGGATCTCGTCGAGTAGCAGGATGTTGAAAAAGGCTGCCAGCTTTGTTCTCGCATCGCTCAGAGGCTCAACGTACGACTCACGGTACGCCTCGCCTCTTCGCTCGCTGCGGTCGCGCTGGACAGCCCTTTTGAACATCCTGCATAGTGATACGTTGATAGGTTTCCAGCGTACCTACACAGTGATCCGCTGAACCAGTAGGGAGACTGCAACCCCATGGCCGGCAATACGTTGGGCCGAGTCTTCACCGTTACCTCATTCGGCGAAAGCCATGGACCCGCCATCGGCTGCGTCGTCGATGGCTGTCCGCCCGGACTGGCACTTACCGCCGAAGATATTCAGCAGGATCTGGACCGGCGCAAACCCGGCACATCCCGCCATGTCACGCAGCGGCAGGAATCCGATCGCGTTGAAATCCTCTCGGGCGTGTTCGAGGGGACCACCACGGGAACGCCGATTGCCCTGCTGATCAGGAACGAAGACCAACGCAGCCGGGATTACGGCAACCTCATCGATACCTTCCGTCCGGGCCACGCCGACTACACCTATTGGCAGAAATATGGCATCCGCGATCATCGGGGTGGCGGGCGTTCCTCCGCCCGTGAAACCGCTGTGCGGGTGGCGGCCGCCGCGATAGCCAGAAAGTGGCTGCACGAAAAGCACGGCGTGGTCATCCGGGGTTATCTCAGTCAACTGGGTCCAATCGAGGCCCCGTTTCAAAGCTGGAATGAGGTGAGCAAGAATCCGTTCTTTTCCGCGAATGCCGAGGTAGTGGGGAAGCTCGAATCATTTATGGATGAGCTGCGGAAGGCCGGCGATTCCGTCGGCGCAAAAATTACGACTGTGGCCGAGCATGTACCGGTCGGCTGGGGCGCTCCCGTCTATGCCAAGCTGGATGCGGATCTGGCCGGCGCCATGATGAGCATCAACGCGGTGAAAGCCGTGGAAATCGGTGCGGGCTTTGCCTCCGTCGCCCAGCGAGGATCCGAGCATGGCGACGAACTCACGCCGGAGGGGTTTGTCACCAATCACGCCGGCGGAATTCTCGGTGGGATTTCAACAGGGCAGGAGGTGGTAGTGACCATCGCCATCAAGCCCACCTCGAGTATACGTATGCCGCGTCGGTCGATCGATAAGGCGGGCCATCCCCAGTCCGTCGAAACCAATGGTCGTCACGATCCCTGTGTCGGTATCCGCGCGACTCCCATCGCCGAAGCCATGATGGCCCTCGTGCTCATGGACCATGCCCTCCTGCATCGCGCCCAAAACGCCGATGTGAAAACTGAGACTCCGAAGATCGCCGGCTCGATCAAGAAGGTCGGTTCTTCAGCCGGCAAAAAAGCATCGCCGAGGATCGATCCTGAGTCCCACGAAAAATAGTTTCCGACTACCCATCAAAGATTCGTAGATGCTTCGGTCAATTTTGCTGGGCTAGCCGAGATTGGCGGAGGCAAATCATTGACGATTATGATCCATGCTATTCCAGGGATGGGCGGTGACCACCGTATGTATCCGCCACCATGGGCCAGTCTACTAAATTTCTCCGCGCATGATTGGGTGCACTACGCGAATGAGCAGACTTTGGCCGACGTGGCTCTATCTATGTGTGAAGCGCGAGGGATTCGGGACGGCGATGCCATCGTAGGATCCTCTCTGGGAGGAATGGTTGCTTGCGAGATGACAAAAATTAGAAAGATTTCCGCTCTATATCTAATTGGCAGCGCAGTAAGAAAAGAGGAAGTGAGCACACTGTTGGCCATGCTTCATCCACTCGCTCGTATCGCCCCGATTGAGTGGATCCGTATTTCAGTAGGCAAGCTTCCTATGGAATTGGCTCAGATGTTTGCAGGGGTTGAGCCCTGCTTTATTCGAACGATGTGCGCTGCCATTTTTCGGTGGGATGGGCTTGGCTCCACAGACACGAGAATCTTTCGAATCCACGGCAAACGAGATCTTGTCATTCCTCCTCCAGAACAACCTGATCTTTTGATTGATGGCGGACATTTGCTTTCTATGACACACCCGAAGGAATGCGTAGCATTCATTCAGGCTACCAAAATCTAAGCTGACGGAATGCTCATTGTGTGTAGCGAAACGGCTGGTAGTTTCAAATAAAGATAAACGCCTGCTCACGCTATGTGATAACTTGGCAAGTCCGCCAGCAGATTTTCTTCAAAACCTAGACTCAGTTGTGTACAGCCGGAAAATTGCACACGAAGAATATTCACATGATCGAAATCTATACAGATGGCGCCTGCAGCGGAAATCCCGGCCCTGGAGGCTGGGGGGTGTTGCTGCGCATCGACGGAGAGGAGACGGAACTCTGTGGCGGCGAGCCGGCAACGACCAACAACCGGATGGAGTTGCTCGCGGTCATCGAGGCGCTGCAATGGTTTACACACCCGGTGAAGGCCCGCGTCTACACGGATTCTCAGTACGTGCAAAAGGGCATCAGCGAATGGATCCATAGCTGGAAACGGCGGGGCTGGAAAACGGCCGGTAAGGAGCCGGTCAAGAATGAAGACTTGTGGCGTCGCCTGGACGCACTGGCTTCCGGCCACACCATTGAATGGCATTGGGTCAGAGGACACAATGGCCATGTGGACAACGAACGAGTGGACGCGCTGGCTCGCGCCGGACTCGAGCAGTCGCGTCGCGCAGGGAAGCCGGTGACGCGTCCGGTTGCGACGCCTGTCTCTCCTCCAGCCAAGGCGCCACCAGTCACGGTGACTTCCCGCCCCGTTCTCGATATTCAGCACGCGACCGTTTATCGAGGGGAGACTCGCGTCTTCTCGGGTTTTTCCTTCGCTCTTCATGAAGGGGAGCATGCGGCGATCGTCGGCCCCAATGGAGCCGGCAAGTCGACGCTTCTGAAGTTGTTGTCGGGTGAAGTTCATCCCCTGGCACTGGATGACACCAAGGTCAATCTATTCGGCCAGGAGCGCTGGAGCGTATGGGACGTTCGGAAGCAGCTGGGGATCGTGTCGCACGATCTGCAGCGGGACTATTTGATTTGCGCCGAAGGCTTGAATGTCATTCTGTCCGGTTTTTATGCCAGCAACGACACGTATGACCATCAGACGTTCAGCCAGGAGCAGGTGACTCGTGCCCAGGAAGTTATGCGGGAATTGCGGATTGACCGGTTAGCCAGCCGCACCTTCGGTCATCTGTCGACCGGGGAACAACGGCGTTTTCTCCTCGGGCGTGCGCTGGTGCATGATCCGTCTGTGCTGGTGCTGGATGAGCCGACGAGCGGGCTCGACCTGAAGGCCTGCTTCCAATACCTCGATCTCCTGCGCGCACAAATCCGCAAAGGGAAGACGATTCTGCTGGTGACCCATCATCTCCACGAAATTCCGCCCGAGATCGAACGGGTCATTTTGCTCAAGGATGGCGAAATAGTCGCTGATGGTGCGAAAGTGAATCTGCTCACGGATCTGAATCTCAGACGCCTCTTCGACCAGCCCGTCACGTTAGTGCGAGCCAATGGCTGGTATCAAGCCGTGCCCGGGTAGCGGCATAGTGAAGTTCACAGCGGCCTTCGGGCTTCCCGTGGTATGACGCCACATCATCCCTGCGATGTTCACGCGCTCGATTGCTAGACCGCGCCTCATGAGCCGGTTCGCTGGGCAAGGCATGTTAGACGACTTCTTTGGCTAGGTGGTTACCCACCTCCTAACGTCACCGTAAACGTCAGATTGGTATCGATGCGGCGGACTTTCACGCTCACCTGTTGGCCGGGCTTGGTTCGTTCGATCAAGTAGTTCTTCAGGTGCGCGGCGTCCTGAATGTCGGTGTCGTCCACGGCGATAATGACGTCGTGCTTCTGAATGCCGGCGGACTTGGCCGGTTCCATGACGTCTTTCACCGCCATGCGCCACCGGGTGCCGTCCTTCACGGCCACCATATGGATGCCCATTTTGGAGAACGTCAGCGGCTTGCCGTCCAAGGCGGCCGTGACGATCCGTTCAGCCAAGAGTGCCGGGATGGCAAACGCCATGCGACTGCAATGCGCCGTGGAATCGTCGCGTTCCGTTTGAATGATGGCGTGCATGATACCGACGACTTCGCCCTTGTCGTTGAAGAGGCCCCCGCCGGAGTTGCCGCTGCAGGCCGCGACATCGGCTTGAATCAGGCGGGTATCAACCGTCTGGAGAAACGTGTTCGTATTGCCAAGATGGCCGAACGACATGGTCGGGCCCCACCCCATCGGATATCCGACGGTGAAGACGTCCTGGCCGGGTTGCACGTCACCGGGAGCAAACGACACGCTGGCCAGGAGCTTGGCGCGATGCGCTTCCGCTACGCGATACACGACGACGTCCATGAACGCGCTGTCGCCCACAAGGTCCGCGGGGATCTCGTGGAGATCGGTCGTCAAGACATGGATCTGCTTCTGAATGACGGTGCCGGTGGTGACATCCTGTTTTTCAGCCGCATGGCGGGCGGTGACGATGTAGCCGTCGCGCAGGTGAAAGCCGGTGCCGCGCACTAAAATCTTTCCCGGTTTGTCCGGCGTACGCTGATCTTGCGTATCTTCCAGCACGCCGATGGTCGCCAGTTTGGCGCGATCCAGGGCCGCCGCGTCAAAGGCCGAGGCTGCTGTGGGAAAGAGGCCGGCGACGAATGACGCCGCGGCGACCGTCAATACCGCACAACGCGTGAGCTGCTGTGAGTAACGAAACGGGGAGCGTGACATACAAGCCATTCCTTTCGTGGAGATGCCGTCAGGTCTGTGCAGTATAAACTAGGGCCGGTGCCGGAAGAAATGTGGTTGTGCGCCTCGCCATAGTATCAGACGTCGGGCTGGGCTATACTGGCCTGATGATGCGGAACCTTCAGGCTGTGATCATCGGAATGGCGGTCTTCGCCGCCGGCTGCGCGCCGCCGGTCGTTCCGGAATCGCTGGCACCGCAGATTGATCAAGCCCTCACGTTTAATCAGATGGTCGAGTCACCCGACACCTATCGCGGGAAAGTGGTTGTCCTTGGTGGAGAGATTCTGAAGGCGAAGGCGTTGAAGGGGGGAACGCAGCTGGAAATATTGCAGCTGCCGTTGGATAGCGACCAGGAACCGGTGACCGACCGGATGGAATCCAAAGGTCGGTTCCTTGCCCTGCAGAAAGAGTTTCTCGATCCGGCCACCATCGCCGAAGGCACCAGGGTGACGGTGATCGGGGAGGTCACGGGGAGCACGGTCGACAAGATGGATGAAGCCGACTATCGTTTTCCCACGCTGGACGTCAAGCATCTCCACCGGTGGGATGCGAAACGCGCGGAGCAGCGCTCGGCACCGGGTCCTTGGTGGAACGTATTTGGTGGTGTCGGATTCGGCGGTGGCGCCACCCGCAGTGGCGGCGGTATCAGTATCGGATTTTAGCCCTTCGCGATTCTTTCTTTTGACCCCTCCGACATACGGTTGCAGCTGAGGGGATTTCCCGACGGCATGCGATGGTATCGGCGGCGCTTAGCCGGACTGCCACGCGCGGTGCCATTCGCTACGATCGTCCACCGGCAAAGGTATCGCACACATGAGGATCGCCTGACTGGAGGCCGCGACGCAGCCAGGCGACCCGCTGCTCAGACGACCCGTGGGTCCAACTCTCCGGTTGGACATAACCCTCCCCCATTTGCTGAAGGCGATCATCGCCGATGGCTGCAGCGGCGTGCAGTCCATCCTCAAAATCTCCGGGCTCGATGAGCTGCCGGTTGCGTTCGGCATGGTATCCCCAGACGCCCGCAAAACAATCGGCCTGTAATTCCATGCGGACGGAAAGCGCGTTCCGCTCGGCGGGAGAACTGCGTTGTTGGAGTCGGGTAATCTTGTCGGCGATGCCCAGCAGATTCTGGACGTGGTGCCCGACTTCGTGCGCGATCACATAGGCTTGGGCAAAGTCGCCCGGTGCACCAAGCCGCCGGGCGAGTTCCTGAAAAAAGGAGAGGTCCAGATACACCTTGTGATCGCCGGGGCAGTAGAAGGGGCCCACGGCGGATGACGCAGTGCCGCAGGCGGACCGCACCCCGCCCGTGAAGAGCACCAACTGCGGGTCTTCATAGGCCCTGCCCATTTGCGGGAGAAGCGCGCGCCAGGTGTCCTCCGTATCGGCCAATACGACGGCGGCAAACTTTCCTAGACTGTCGCTTGGCGCACCGGTTGGTCCTGATCGCTCCGGTTCAGCCGAACCGGTGATCTCCCGCACGCCGGTCAGGAGATTGAGGACGGTGAGCGGATTGGTTCCCGTCAGAAAGCTGACAGCGAGGACGAGCACAAGCCCGCCCAACCCGATGCCCGCCCCGGAACGGGCTGCGCCCATGCCACGGCGGTCTTCGATGTTCTGACTCTCGCGCTGGCCTTGCCATCGCATGGTCGGGCTCCTTGGTTGTGACAGAGTGACGGTCGTCTATGGCTGGAAGAGTTAGCTGATGGAAACACATTTCGCACGGCTGAGCAAGGCTCAGGCCCGATCACGAGATGGATGCCGCAGAGAGCAATGTCTCAGATTGACGCATCAGCATGAACATTTCGGAACAGTCATGGTGTTCGAGATCTTCTCTCTGGACAGGCCTGTGAGCGCTTCGCTATTCTGGAAGCATGGTATCCCGTCGCTCCATCCATCATGACCAACATGTGAAGCTAGCTAAGCTCGGTGCGTTGGCGCTGCTCGCATTGTTGAATCTTCACGCATGCCGGCCGGCGCCGGTGGCGACGTTGCCGCCGACATTGAAGCCTAGCTTGGCTTGGCCGGAATGTCCGAAGATCGGCGGCATGTATGAATTACAAGGAGAGGCACTGCCGGGGTCGATGAGTTTTTATCGGAATCGCGATAGCAAGCTTACGCTGAATGCGATGTTGGGAGTGGCGGCGCCCGCGGACCTGGCGCAAGAGTCTGTTCGCGTTGAGTTGGTGCATGACGACACGCTGGAACTGGTGAATCGTTATGACGGAGCCATTACCGCGCATCAGTTGGATTTGCAGCCGGAGGATCGAGTGGTCTGCGAGCACAATCGAATCCGGATTCATCGGACCCGTGCGGAGGGCGGCGTGGCCGAAGAACCGCTTCGGAATATTTCCGAATATGCCCAGGAATTGACCGTGGAAGGAGACGGGAGCTTGTTGGTTAAAACCCGTATCCTCAACCACAGCAAGTCCGCGTTTTGGAGCACGCCGGTTCCTCCAGAGGAATATGCGGCGCGCTTCAGGCGTCTCGACTGATCGCGAAATTCTGTGCGGTCCCTCCGTATCGTGTACCTCGCCACATGGGTATGTCATCCTGCGTCATCTGTTCTCCGCCATGCGTAGCAATCGTGATTGACCAACTGCGGAGCCGTACATGCTGGTAACGGCTCGGCGGCCTCCACGCACCCTGGCCTTTTACAAACCCTACGACGTGTTGCCATGTTTTACGGATCCTGATGGGCGACAGACGCTCAGCCGGTACATCGATGTTCCAGATGTCTATCCAGCCGGTCGATTGGATCGCGACAGCGAAGGGCTGCTGCTGCTGACCTCGGATGGGACGCTCGCGCATCACATCACCGATCCGCGACACCTTCTCTCAAAAGTGTACCTTGTGCAGGTTGAACGTGTGCCTGACGCGGCGGCGCTGAACCGGCTTGAGGCTGGCGTGCTGCTCGGCGGGAAGCGCACGCGGCCGGCAGGGGCCCGCCTTCTCGAAGAACCCCCACAGTTGGCTGACCGGCCGGTTCCCATCCGATTTCGAAAACATGTTCCCACGGCGTGGTTGGAACTTACCTTGCGCGAGGGAATGAACCGGCAAGTGCGGCGGATGACTGCGGCGGTCGGCCATCCGACCTTGCGACTGGTGCGGATCGCCATTGGTCCGATCACCTTGGGCGATCTTTCGCCGGGGCAGTGGCGGGAACTGACCAGGCAGGAAGTAGCCGATATGGTTCGTTCGGCTTAAAATGCGCATGCGTCAGGGATGGAGGGCCTGAGGAAATCCCCTCGCCGGCTTGTTCGGGTTGGCTTGGTGCTGGAGGGAGTCGTGACAGGGACGTGACCTTCTCAGCAGGACATTGCCGCCGAGGCGTTCTCAGGTTCCATTATTTATGAATCGTCGTGCCTGGATGGTGGAGGTCTCTTCGACTCCGTCCTTCTTTTCAGAATAGGCTGGCAAGGTTGAGGAAAGATACGCATCGTGCATTCTCTGTTAGAGGCATCTTGAACTGGATATGGAGCGTTGAGCTGAGGTATATCAGGCGAGGCGAACCGGCGGTCGAGCCATTGAGTGGTTTTTTTGACGAGGGAGATTGATTATGTGGGGACGCGCGATTGTGATGAGCAGATGGTCCGTGCTACTGCTGGGCATCGGCTTCTCACCTGTGATGCCGGTTCTCGGCGCCAATACGGATGCTGTCCCGGTCATCGACATGCGACACATCAAAAAGTTTGTCGCTGTTGAGGTGCAGACCCAAGGAACGGCCGAGAAACTCGGCATCAGTGCGGCTGAATTGACCGATGTGACGCGCGTGACGTTGTTGAACAAGGTGCCCGGCATTGTTCTCGAAGCGTCGAGCGGTCCGTCTCTCGATGCTCCCGAACGTCTCAACCAGCTCGGGTTTTTTACCTGCGAAGTCTGGACGGTCGGGGAGCAATATATCGCTGCCTACCATGTGGACTGCAATGCAGGGTCCTACACGCCGCAAAAGACGCCGGGGAGCCTGTGGAACCAGGCGATTCTCGGCTATGGACCGAAGGACGAAGTGTCGGATGCCGTGCGAAAGGGCGTGCGAGCGATGGTGGAATTGTTTGCGTCTACCTTTGCCGGTGTGCGCGCCGATGCCAGTGGTCGGTAAATATCGTCTGCGGTGCTGTTCATTTTCTTGCCTGCAATCCATTGCCACAGTGAATGCGAAGCACATTGTTGCCTCGAATTGGGATGAGATATTCTTCGTAGGTCTGCTACCTTCTTCTGCCCATCGATGCTCCCTTCTTCAGAGCTGACGGAACTCCTAGGATCTGTTGCTGCTTTGATCTATCCGGCGCTGTAGCTCGCCTGGCGGCACTGGCGAAGCGTAGTTCCTGCAACCTGGCCGACTTACAAGTGAAGCTGAATGGCGGCGTGTCTTCAGTCCATTTCAGGGAGCACGAGGAGCCGATGCAGTGCGGAGATTGCCGGGAACTATCGCGATGCGTATACGCAGTACTGACTAGGGTGTATCACACGATTGATCATCCGGCTCCCTGTCGCGTGAATTCAGCCTCTGTCATTCAGTTTCAGATGTTTGGGGCAGTCGTCTCTGGCAGGCCATTTGTTTTAGGCTCGCGCTTGGTCGGGCTCGCGCGAGAAAGTGATGGCTGGTAGGTGCGGATACGTATCAATGAACGGTCTGATGCTCTGAGGAGCGTGTGCTACACGCTTTCGACATCCGCGATAATCGTGTGCAATCCGCTTGCTCCGGCTGGTTGGGGGCGGATCAATTCCGCAATCTGCGGCTGTCCTTTGCTATCCACGGCTCGAACAGCGACCTGGTACTTGCCGCGTTTTGGCGGGCGCCAGGTGTAATTCCAGATGACCCATGAGTAGGGAGACATCGGTGTCTCAATCTCGCAGGAATCCCAGGTCCGCGCTGCATCAAGGCTGATTTCTACTCTGCTGATTGAGTTCGGTCCGCCGAAGGCAATGCCGCGAAATCGTTGCTCAGGACCGCGCAATGTCTGGTAGTGGCCCGGCGAGTCAATGCGTGAAAATGTCTTGATGGTGGCGTCATCAGTCCACCCTTTTCGCTGCCAATAACCTCGATAATCCCCAGCGTACGCCTCGATTTCCACAATCCATTTCACATTCTTGATGCCGTAGAGCCCTGGTACCAATAGGCGCAGCGGAAAGCCGTGCTCCTTCGGTAACTTCTCGCCGTTCATGAGAAACGCGAGCATCACATCATCCTGCATGGCACGGGCCAGCGGAATGCTGTCGTCGTAGGCGTCCGCCCCGCGGAAGACAATATCGCGCGTGGTGTCTTCATCGATTTCAGCTTCCTGTAGGAGCTTTTTCAGCGAAATGCCCCGCCAGCGCGCATTGCCGAGGCTATCCCCGCCGGGCAAGGTGTCGATGCACATCAGGGTTGAGATCTGTTCGAAGTTATTGCGGTTCAATAGCTCGCGCCAGCCCAGGGACAGCGGTTTCTTCACTTCGCCCTTCACCGACAACCGCCATTCGTCTTGTCGGAGGTCACGAGACACGTTAAATGGCGAGTCGGAATAGTTCACCACGTAGAATTTTTTGTTTTCCGTGAAGTAATTCGTGTCGCGTGGGGGCATGGCGAACATGCGCCCGAAAAAAGATCCGACTCCGTCGCAGCCACCCGTGAGGCCGGCGGTAGCCGCGATTCCAGTGAGCTTTAGGAGGCTTCGTCGTTTCAAGCTGAGCCAATTTTCCATAAGAAATACTCTGCGATATTAAAAAGATCTTTTCAAGGCTTGACTCCCGAATTCCAGATTGGTATAAGGATGCACGTTTGATCCAGCCAGGTGGCCGATGCGGTTGTAAGCCCCGCGACGGATTCTCAGCAAGCCCAGATCAAAAAAAATAATTTCTGACCCTCTTGACAAGGTCATGCCAGCGTAGTACAGTGCGCGGCTCGCGTGGGGAATGAAAAGTCGTTCCGGTGCGTGAAGTGGTTCTTTGACAACTGAATAGAGCGAGAAATGAGTAAGGTAAGGTGTATTGAAGAGGTGGCCCTCGGGTCCAATTCAAGTAGAACCTTTATGAGAGTTTGATCCTGGCTCAGAACGAACGCTGGCG
>WBZQ01001164.1_pt1 | contig 18785 bp, 15 predicted proteins | sample 5204251 | NCBI WGS metagenome assembly WBZQ01 (sample SAMN12412402, study PRJNA552823) | activated sludge metagenome | isolation source: activated sludge from nitrification reactor of wastewater treatment plant... | place: USA: Virginia | collected 2017-09 | reverse complement strand
ACTGAAGAAGGTCGTCGCTTCGGGCAGCGATCTGGGCAAGATCCGCGATCTGGCGATGCGCGAGGGCATGAAGCCCTTGCGCATCGCGGGCGCCAAGAAAGTGGCCGCCGGTGAACTCAAGCTTGAACGGGTGGAGCGCCGCTATGTCTCCGTGCTCACGCGTCTGCCCAACGGCACGTACAAATATCAGTCGCGCCCCAAAGAAACCGTGGTGCGCGAAAGCGCGCTGGCCCTTGCCGCCAACGGCTACACGCTGACGCTCGACAGCAGCGAGCCCGGCAGCTATTTCTACCGCGTGCGCGATGCCGCCGGTCTGGAACTGAACCGCATTGAGTACACAGTGGCAGGCGCAGGCAACGTGACGCGTTCACTGGACCGCAATGCCGAGTTGCAACTGACGCTCAACAAAAAGAGCTATGCGCCTGGCGAAGACATTGAAGTGTCGATCCGCGCGCCCTACACCGGCGCGGGCCTTATCACCATTGAGCGCGACAAGGTGTATGCGTATCAGTGGTTCAAGACCGATACGCAAGCCTCCGTGCAAAAAATTCGCGTGCCCGCCGAGTTGGAAGGCGGCGCGTATGTGAACGTGCAATTTGTGCGCGACGTGGCTTCGGATGAAATTTTCATGAGCCCACTGGCTTACGGCGTGGTGCCCTTTGCGGTGGATTTAGACCGGCGCACCAATGCACTCAAGCTCAGCGCACCGACCAAGGTCAAACCGGGTGACACGCTCAAGATTGACTTGACCGCCGCACGTTCAGCAAGCCCCACGCGCGCCGTGGTGTTTGCTGTGGACGAGGGCATCTTGCAAGTGGCGCGTTACAACGCACCCAATCCGCTGGGGCATTTTTTCCAGAAGCGCGCGCTTGATGTACGCACGGCGCAAATTCTTGACCAGATCCTGCCCGAGTTTCGCAAGCTCATGGACGCCGCCGCCCCGGGTGGCGACGGGCAAAGCGAACTGGGTCGCAACCTCAACCCCTTCAAGCGCAAACGCGATAAGCCCGCCGTGTACTGGTCGGGCATCGTGGATGTGAAGGGACAAACACAAGTGACCTACACCGTGCCCGACACCTTCAACGGCACGCTGCGCCTCATGGCCGTGGCGGTCAATGAAGACACGGTGGGCGTGACGCAAGCCAAGACCACCGTGCAAGGTGACTTTGTGCTGCTGCCCAATGCGCCGCTGGCCGTGGCGCCGGGCGACACGTTTGATGTAAGCGTAGGCATTGCCAACAACGTGGCTGGGTCAGGTGCTGATGCGCCGGTGGCCGCCACACTCAAAGTGTCACCACACCTTGAGGTGGTGGGCGAGGCTACGCAAAAACTCACCATCGGCGCGCTGCGCGAAGGCGTGGCGGTGTTCAAGCTCAAAGCCAAAGACGGTGCGCAATCAGTGCTGGGCTCAGCCACCCTCACCTTTGGTGCGAGCTTTGCCGGCGGCAAAGTCAGCGGCAGCGCCAAGCTGGCCACTGATCTTTCCGTGCGCCCCGCCAGCCCCTACAGCACCACGCTCACCGTGGGTCACTTCAAGAAATCGGTTGAGGTGCCGGTCAAGCGGCAACTGGACGCGGCCTACCGCAGCACCGAAGCCGCCGTCTCACCCCTGCCCTTGGTGCTGGCCAGCGGGCTTACGGGTTACCTCGCCCACTTCCCGCACGCGTGCACTGAACAATGGGTGAGCCGTGCCCTGCCCAGCATCGTGCTCAGTAAACGCCCTGAATTTGGCAGCAGCAAACATCAGCCCATGGGCGTGCAAACGCTTGAGCAGGCCATTGCCGCATTGCGCACACGGCAAAACGCCGAGGGTGGCTTCGGCGCCTGGGACGCCAGTGTGGAAGCGGATGAATACGCCTCCGTTTACGCCCTGCACATGCTGCTTGAAGCACAAGAGCGCGGCCTGTCTGTGCCCAGCGACATGCTGCAACGGGGCAACATGTACTTGACTCAACTGGCCGGCAGCCCAGCCCGCAGCTTGCATGACGTGCGCGCCCGCGTGTACGCGGCGTACCTACTGGCGCGTCAGGGCGTTGTGGTCAGCGGGTTTCTGGCCACGCAGCGCGAGACGCTGGACAAGAAGTTTCCTAAGGACTGGCAAAAAGATTCCATCGCCGCCTTCCTTGCCGCCAGCTACAAGTTGATGAAAGACGAGCGCCAAGCCAACACCCTGCTCGATGGCCCGCTGGACGAACTTCTGAAAGCCGAAGAAAAATTCGCCTTCGAGCACTACTACGACCCGCTCATCCGCAACGCGCAAGTGCTTTACCTGGCCGCGCGTCACTTCCCCGAGCGCGCGCGCAAGCTGCCCCCCACCACGCTTGAACTGCTGGTGCGCAGCCTGCAGGCGGGCCGCTACAACACGCATTCAGCGGCTTATATGGTGCTGGCTCTCGATTCCTACGCGGCGCAAGTTGAAGGGCAAGTCAGCGGCAAACTCGCCATCACACAAATTGCTGCCGATGGCAAAGAAGCCGCCCTCACCCTGCCGCAAAACTTGGTGCCGCGCGTGCCCTTTGCTGAGGGCACCGCCAAGCTGCGCATAGACAACGAGGCCGACTTGACCACGTACTTTGCGGTCACCGAATCGGGCTTCGACAAAGTGCCGCCCACCACGGAACTGAAGTCGGGGCTTGAAGTCATCCGCGAATACCTGGACGCCACCGGCAAGCCGGTGACCCAAGTCAAAGTGGGTGATGAAGTCACCGTGCGCTTGTCGTTCCGCGCCATCGACCGCAACTTCATTTCCAACGTGGCCCTCATTGACTTGCTGCCGGGTGGCTTTGAGCCGGTGTTGCCCATCACCGCCGATGGGGCTGCACAAAAGGGCCGCTGGAACGTGCACTACGCCGACGTGCGTGAAGAGCGCGTGGTGCTCTACGGCCACGTCACCCGCGACACCGCCGAGTACCGCTATCGCATCCGCGCCACCAACGCCGGCACGTTTGTCGTGCCCCCGGCCTATGGCGAATCGCTCTATGAGCGCGATCTACAAGCGCGTACACCGGCGGGGCGGATTACGGTGGAGCGGGCGGGGAAATAACCCTCTTAATTTGGTAGCCACATGCAAGTAGCACCGTTATCGCTGGAAGACGCGCGTCCTCACCGTTTTGTCACTGTCTCGCCTATCACTGGTGGCAGGGGTACGTCCACGGCCATACCCACCATGCGCAAACAACTGGCTGCTCTCCAGTTGGTAACGCCATCGACAAATGTTGTTGCCGCACAAGACTTAATAAAGGCCGCTTTTGCAAGCGGGACAAGCCCCAAGAGTCGCTCCAAAGCAGTGCCGACCTCATCGAGCGCAAGGCGCGCCGCTTCGACGTAAGGAATACCTACGCCCTGGACATCAGGGCTCGTCAGCAAAGCAAGCCCCGCACTAAACGCGCGCTGCGGTTGCTCGGGCATACGCAATGCTGCCAACAGGGACAACACCTGACCGATTTCCCTGCTCAACGCAGCCAAGTTTTTGTACCTGACCGGCACCGCATACCCTGCGTGTGGCCCAATGCGACGCTTGAGCACAGTAAAAAGCATGAACTCCACTAGCGTCACTTTGCCGTCGGCCGCAATGAGCGCGTGTGCGTGCCGCAACACACGCTGCCGCGCAACCGCACCCAAAAGCACCAAGCTTGCTGCCGCGTCTTCCAGAAGCTGCAAATGTGTACCGGGCGGCAAACGCTGTATGTCGGCATGCAACACATCGAGCTGCTGCGCGGCCCCCGGGCCGTAGTGCGTGGTGATGAATTGGCGCTGTTGTGCGCGCAACGTGCTGTCTTTATCAATGAGCAGCGCAAAAATGACCCATGGCGCGCGTGCGCTGTCCCTAGCAGCAGCATGCACCAGGCGAAACCACAGGGTGGCTTCCAGCGCACGATTAAGCTCCAGCGCACGATTAAGCGCCACCTCTCCGACAGAGCCAATTTTTTCCGACAGCGCCTCAACCGTTGGCGCGGCGTACAGCAGTGCATCAGATGCACTCACGATGTTGCCCTCTGTAGGGCTATCCCGTAGCGACTCATGGTCACTGTCGCTTTGGCCCAGCTTTTCAAAGACCAGCGTGGTCACCAACTCGGGGGCGGGCAACCAAGGCATAGGGCGGCCATACAAGCGCCGAATGCGCTCACTCAATGGCGGGTGCGTGGCGCGCCAACCGCGTTCAAGCGCGCGCAGCGCCGGAACCATGAACAGATGCGACAACGCCTCTGCCTGAGGATGCAGTATTTCGCTACCCGCATACGGTTCACCCAACAATGGGGTGGCGTGTTGCCCAACCTTGCGTAGCGCACCGCCTATGCCATCGACATTGCGCGTGAACTGCACGCTGCTGGCATCGGCCAAAAACTCACGTTGGCGAGACACGCCGGCTTTTATCAGGCGCGTCATACACACCCCCAAATACCCCAGCGCCCAAAACGAAAATCCCATCGCAATGACGACCCCTGCAAATGTGCTGCTGGTACGACGCGGCGCCATCTCCATAAAGAACTTCCCCGAAAGCGACAGCACCAGTAGCCCGTGCACCATGCCCAGCAACCGCATGTTCAGCGCCATGTCGCCGTTAAGGATGTGCGCAAATTCGTGCCCCACTACCCCTTGCAGCTCATCACGCGTAAGCCGTGTAAGTGCGCCATACGTCATCACTATCACTGCTTGATTGGGCGTGTGTCCCGCCACAAAAGCATTAATAGACAGCTCCTGGTCGAGCACGTACACACGCGGCACCGCCACACCGGAGGCCAGCGCCATTTCCTCGACAACGTTCATCAGACGTCGCTCTAACAGGTTGCCCGTCGAGGGATCAACCGCCCGAGCATCCACCATGCGGGCCACGGCGGCACCACCCTCGCGTAAGGCCCAAATCCGTAGCGCGGTGCCACCCCCGATGAGTACCAACACAACTGTGGTCACCCAAAACGCCACCCCAACGAATGGAATATTCGACACCGCGATGGTGCGAAATGTGGCCACGACAACAATCACCGCCGCTGCGCCGTTGACCAGAAGCACCACAAGCAAAAGATGCAAAACAAAGAGCGCCACCAGCCGCACACTTGCGCGCCGGGCCCGCTCCTGATTCTCAAAATAATCCATGTGAAATCACCACCATTTGACAGCTTCTAATACTGAAAAATACGTATCGCAACGTCACCCTGCGCACTGAGTCAGTTGATCCGCTTTTTGCCAGACGCCTGCAAATGTTGGACTGCCTGCCGGAAAAGAGGATGTGCAAGATCGTCCTGGGTTAACACGCTGGCCTTGCCCGCACGCTCTACGCGCAAAAAGTGCGCCTCCTCGGGCTCGGTGGCATCGCTTCGGGCAACGTGGGTGACCCCGGCCTCAGAGAAGTGCACGAGGTCGTATTCGTAGCGCCACTCGTAGAGGCCTGCGGCATCGGGTTCGCTGGAGTCGACGTGATGAGTGACTACGATTTCCATGGTGCAACTTAATAACTCGAAATGAGTTGATCCGCTCGAGCGTAGCGTGGGCAGGCCCCGGCCTAAGCGAAATGAGGTGGGGCGACAACTTAAGGACATCACCAACGTGTTGACAGAACAGCATTGGGTCTAACCTCATGAATCGAGGAACATCCATTCGTTTCATCACCTCGCTGCACCACTGGCGCAAAGCCGCCATCGTTGCTGCGCTTTTCATTGCAGCCCTCATCGCCCTGCGCCTTGCGCCTCAACCGGCATTACGCAACCTGGCGCCCTCTTCCACGGCGCTTTACGCCGCCGATGCCACGCTGCTGCGCCTGACCTTGGCGTCCGATCAGCAGTACCGCTTGTGGGTGCCACTCGCCGACATTGCCCCAGCGTTGGTGGACGCCGTCGTGCTCTACGAAGACCGCGCCTACGCATGGCACCCGGGCGTCAATCCGTTGGCCTTGATACGCAGTGCTTGGGCCACAGCCACGGGCGCGCGTCGGCAAGGCGGGTCCACCTTGACCATGCAGTTGGCGCGGCGCGTGTACCGGATCGACAGTCGCAGCGTGCAGGGCAAGCTGCAACAGATTGCTGCGGCACTGTGGCTGGAAGCCCGTTACAGCAAGCACGACCTGCTTGAGGCGTATCTGAACCTGGCGCCCTATGGCGGCAACATCGAGGGCGTGGGTGCAGCCAGCCTCGTTTACTTTGGCAAACGTGCGGCTGATCTCACCACGGCCGAAGCGCTCACCTTGGCCGTGATTCCGCAAAACCCCCGTGCGCGTGGCCCGCGTCAAACCGAGAACAGTGCGCTCCTTGAAGCGCGCACACGATTGTTGAACCGCTGGTTGGCGGCGCACCCGCTGGAGCGTGATCGCAGCCTCGCTGCACCACCGCTCAAAACATTGGCGCAGTTGCCCTTGCGCGCGCCGCATCTGACCGATCAGCTCTTGGCCGAACCTGTTCGCCCCCGCGAGATCTGGACCCATCTGAACCCGCGCATGCAGGCCACGCTGGAGCGCACCGTGGCTCAGTACGTCGAGCGGCACAGCGCCATGGGCCTGCGCAACGCCAGTGCGCTGCTGTTGGATGCGCAGTCCATGCAAGTGAAAGCGCTGGTGGGTTCGGCCAATTTTTTTGATGCTGACATTGCCGGCCAGGTCAATGGCGTGCTGGCCAAGCGCTCGCCTGGCTCCACACTCAAGCCGTTCATTTATGCGTTGGCGTTAGACCAGGGCGTGTTGCATCCGATGACGGTGCTCAAAGATGCGCCCACCGCTTTTGGTCCCTTCAGCCCCGAGAACTTTGATGGCCGCTTTGTGGGCCCCATCACCGCGCAGGAGGCCTTGGTGCGCAGTCGCAACGTGCCTGCGGTAGCGGTGTCCGCACAGTTATCGCAGCCCAGCCTTTACGACTGGCTGCGCAGCGCGGGCGTGCAGAACATGGCCTCTGAACGTCACTACGGCCTAGCGCTTGCGTTGGGTGGCGGCGAACTGACCATGGAGGAAATGGCGCGCCTCTATGCCGTGCTGGCCAACGGCGGCGTACTGCGGCCCATGAGTTACACGCAGCAAGAACCCTCGGGGCCAGCCACGCGTGTGTTGTCGGAAGAAGCGGCGTTCATCACGCTCGACATGCTGCACACCAATCCGCGCCCCGACACGGGTGCGGCCGCACGCCCCAAGGTGGCCTGGAAAACCGGAACCTCGTGGGGCTTTCGCGATGCCTGGACGGCCGGCGTGTTTGATCGCTACGTGTTGGTGGTGTGGGTGGGCAACTTTGATGGCAGCTCCAACCCGGCCTTTGTAGGTGTGCAGGCCGCGGCACCGCTTTTCTTTTTGATGGTGGATGCGCTGCGCGCTCAGAGCTTGGTGCCCCCCATCGAAGAACCGATGCCGCCGGCGGGCCTCACGCGCGTGGAGGTGTGCCGCGACAGTGGCGATCTACCCAACCGCGATTGCCCCGCGCGCACGTCCACTTGGTTTATTCCCGGCAAGTCGCCGATACGCCTTTCCACATTGCATCGACGTGTGCTGATGGACACGCGCACCGACACCGCTGTGTGTTTGGAGTCGCCCACCACACGCTGGGAAGTGCGTGAGTTTTGGACGCCTGATCTGCTGAAACTTTTTCGCGATGCCGGCCTGCCGCGCCGAGCACCACCGCGCTTGCCTGACTGCGCGTCAACTGTTGACGACGACAGCGCCGCTCCAAAAATTCTCAGCCCGAATAAGGGCGTCACGTACACGCTGCGTTTGTCACACCCTGTGCCCCTGGCACTGAACGCCAACTCCGCGCCCGGCAAGCAGTACTGGTTTGCAGATCAGGCCTTCATTGGCGAAACGACGGCAGGCCAAGCGCTGGCTTGGCTGCCGCCGCGTGCGGACCGCTATGCGTTGCGCGTGCTCGATGAAACCGGCCGCGCCGATCGACGCGAACTACAGGTTGAGGTGGTGCCTTAGGCCAGGCGTGCTTTACGTGGCACGCGCAATCGCCGCCAGATACTGGCCCACCGTGGAAAACATTCCGAATTCCAGCGCATCGGCAATCAGCGCGTGGCCGATGGAGACCTCGGCTACGCCGGGCACTTCACGCAGGAACGTGGGCAGGTTGGCCAGGTTCAGGTCGTGTCCGGCATTCACGCCGAGTCCCTCACGCTGCGCGGCCAAGGCGGTGTTTCGGTAACGCGCCACAACTTCATCTTGCTGGGGCGTGCCCAACGCACGTGCGTAGTGCTCGGTGTACAGCTCCACGCGATCAGCGCCCAAGTCGGCCAGCGGCGCCATGGCCTCGGGCACAGGGTCCATGAACACACTCACACGCGCACCACTTTGTTTGGCGCGCTCGATGTAGTGGCGCAATTGCGGCGCCATGGTCACCACGTCCCAGCCGTGATCTGAGGTGGCGGCCTCAGGCGCATCGGGCACCAAGGTGCACTGCGCAGGACGCACGCGGGCCACAAAGTCCAACAAGCCGTGCTCGGGGTTGCCCTCGATGTTGAACTCAGCCGCAGGCCAGGCGTGTAGCAGTTGCGCCAGTTCGTCCACGTCGCTGGGGCGAATGTGGCGCGCATCGGGGCGCGGGTGCACGGTGATGCCATGCGCTCCGGCCTCCAGCGCAATTTTTGCCAGATGCACCACGCTGGGCACGCCCACGCTGCGCGTGTTGCGCATGAGGGCAATTTTGTTGACGTTGACCGAGAGCAGCGTGGTATTGGGGGGGATGCGGGCGGGGTTCACAGTGGGTTCTTCACATTCGTCTCAGGTCTTGAAAAATTCGGCGCGTGTTCAAGGGGCGACCATCGAGGTGAAAAGCAATGAGCGCGCGCAGCAGCCGTCGACATTCTGTGGCCAGCGCTGCATCGGGCCAATGGCGCGCAACCAAGGATTGCAAAGTGGCGCCGCTGACGGCCCAAACGCTATCGGGGGCTTCTTGCACCGGCACGGGGTACGCACCCGCTTGCGGGTCGATGCGATAGGTCCGGTGCGCTTCAATGGCCTCACCCGCTTGGGTTTGCTCGAGCTGCGGCAACCAACCAATGTCGCGCAGTAGGTCTAACTCAAAGGTGCGCAAGGTGGCCTCAAGCAATTGACCCGCAGCCAAGCCATGCAGCGCCTGTGCATAGCTGCCAAACAAACCCTCATGCGGATCGCCACGCGCCAGCAAGCGCACCAGCAGTTCATTCAAATAAAACGCAGCCAACAGCTCATCACCGCGCAGCGGCGCAAGGCCACCCAACCACTCGACGCCAATCAGCGTCTTGATGTCGCCGCGCCCGCTCCACGACAGCGCCACCGGCGCAAAGGGCGAGAGCAGGCCGCGAAACTGCGAGGTGGGCCGCTTGGCCCCGCGCGCCACCAGCGCCATGCGACCGTAATCGCGCGTGAGCACCTCCACAACCAGGCTGGTTTCACGCCACGGCGTGGCATGGAGCACAAAGCCGGGTTGCTGGTCGATGCGCGTGTCGCCTGCGCTGCGGCGTATGCGTGATGACTTCACCGTAGAAACTAGAACAGACTCGCTTACCCCTGACCCACTCCGCCGGACGAGGCGGCTTGAGGTGCTCTGGCACCAATCCAACGTAGGGCTTCTTTTCTATCGTCAGCGACGGGCCACGCAGCGATGGGCTCGTGCAATGTTGCCGCATCAACAATGCGATCTCGCAACATCACTTCGACAAAAGTCCAGTCTTTGTCACGTCCTGCCGCCAGTTTTGAGGCCGCAAGATCATGCGACTCAAGGCACCACCCCATGCGCATTCTTGGTGAGTCAGCATAGAAAAATCTACTCATATCCCAACGATTTCAAGTCTGCCGCGCGCTCGCTCCAGCCGCGGCGCACGCGCACGTGGGTTTCCAGGTAGACCGTTTTTCCGAGCATCTGCTCCATGTCAGCGCGTGCCAGGCGGCCGATCTCACGCAACTTGCCGCCCCCGGCACCGATGACGATGGCGCGATGCGGTTCGCGCTCCACCAGAAGCGAGGCGGCGATGTTCACATGTTTGTCCGTCTCTTCCCAACGTTCCAATGTGACGGCGATGCCGTAGGGCAGCTCGTCACCGAGCAGACGAAAGGCTTTTTCGCGAACGAGTTCGGCAGCCAGAAAACGTGCGCTGCGGTCGGTGTAAGACTCGGTATCAAAAAGCGGCTCGCCTTCGGGCAGGAGTTTTTCTACTTCATTCAGTAGCGCATCGAGCTGGCGCGTTTTTTCTGCGCTCACCGGCACAAAAGCAGCAAAGGGGTAGCGCTTGGCTGAGTCGGCCAGCAGCGGCAACAACGCATCGCGGTCTTTGACAAGGTCGGTTTTATTGATAGCCAGCACCACACGCGAATGACCTTCAGCCTTGGGTAAGGCCGCGAGCACGGCCTCGTCCTCGCGGCGCCAGCCACCGGCTTCAATCACCATGACGATGGCATCAACCTCAGATAAGGCCGTGCGAATCGATTCATTCATGCGCCGGTTCAATTCAGAACGATGGCGCGATTGCAAGCCCGGCGTGTCAACAAAAATAATTTGTGTTTGCGCGGGCGCGGCACCACGCGTGAGTACGCCGCGCACTGCCTGCCGTGTGGTTTGTGGTTTGCGCGAAGTGATGGAAACTTTCTCGCCCACTAAAGCATTGAGCAAGGTGGACTTGCCCACGTTGGGCCGCCCCACAATGGCAACAAAGCCGGTGTGTGCGCCCTGGGATGAACGACCCGGCACTGGCGTGGGCTCAGTCATGCGCGGCGTTTAGCAGTCAACTCACTGCGCCCGTGCCATCGCCGGTAGAGGAGGCAGACTCGGATTTTTCCGGTGTCTTTTCTACTTCGCTTTTGACCTCACCTTTGACGATTTCAGGCGTCTCGGTCTTGCGGCGTGAACGCCGCTGCGCTTGCAATGCGGTCTGCGCCGCATCAAAGGCAAGCTTGGCAGCAGACTGCTCGGCTGCACGCCGACTGCGGCCACTACCACGCACGCTGATTTCCAATTTTGGAATCGCGCATTCGACTTCAAATTCTTGGTTATGCGCCGCACCGCGTGTTTCGACTACGGTGTACACCGGCAACGGCAAACGCTTGCCTTGCAGGTATTCCTGCAACAAGGTCTTGCTGTCTTTGCCCAGGGTCTTGGGGTCCATGACCTTGATGACCGGATCAAACAAACGCGCAATCACATCACGCGCCGCATCAAAGCCGCCATCAACGAACACCGCGCCAAAGGTGGCTTCCATGGTGTCGGCCAGGATCGAGGGGCGCCGAAAACCGCCGCTCTTGCGCTCGCCCTCGCCCAACCGCATGAAGTCGGACAGCGCAATGCGCTCAGCAATTTCAGCCAGGGAGGATTGTTTGACCAAATTGGCACGCAGGCGCGACAGGTCGCCTTCATCAAGCCGCGCGTACTTCTGGAACAGCACCTGTGCAATGGTGCAGTTGAGCACCGCATCGCCAAGAAACTCCAGCCGCTCGTTGTGAACCGCACCGTGGCTGCGATGGGTCACCGCCTGTTGCAATAGCTCAGCCGAAGCGAAGGTGTACCCCAGACGCTGCTCAAGCGCCTTCAGATCCATGGCGGGCACCATAAAGTCATCAGATTTGCTTGCCCGGCCGACTGCTGGTGGTGCCAGAGAAATCAATCACCAGGCGCACGTTGTCCATGATCGGAATGTTGTAGGAGTAGGAATAGGAAATGACAATGCGGTCGTTGTCTTTGGTGACATCCAGATCACGGCTGGTAATGGAAGTGATGTAGTCCACCGCGACGTACCGATCAAATGCAGCACGAATCTCACCCACCGTTGTGCCTTCATTTTTGATTTTCTGTACCGCACGCTCAATGGATAGATACTCGGTGACTGCTGGAACAATCTTGAAACCAATGAGCATGAGAAACACAATGATCAAGCCATAGAAAATCAATGCGATAAGCGAAAAACCGCTTTCCCGTCGGTTGAGTCTGGTCATAGTTGGAACTCCAAGGTGGTTTGCCACTTACTCAAATGCGCCAACGCGGCCGATATTGCCAAAATTCATCCAGATCAAAAAGGCTCGACCTTTAATATTTTCAACCGGCACGAAACCCCAGAAACGGCTGTCTTGGCTGTTGTCACGGTTATCACCCAGCACAAAATACTTTCCTTCTGGAACAGTGCACTTTAGCGACTGATGGTCGTGGGCATAGCTACAGGCCTGTGGATCAGTATGGGCAAAGTCGCGTTCTAACAACATCGTCATGCGATTTGAGACGGCCACGCGATGCTCTACGTCCCCAAGCTTTTCCATCGATTGGGGCAGAAACATGCCCCGTTTTTCATAGAAGTAACGATCAATCGGTTTTTTCTCAGCTTCAACACCATTGATGAGCAGTCGTTTTTCAGCCGTGTACTCAATACGGTCACCCGGTAATCCCACCACACGCTTGATGTAATCCTGCGACGGATTAGGCGGGTAACGAAAGACAATGACATCCCCGCGCTGCGGAGTACCGGTATCCAAGATTTTTGTATACACAACCGGTAAACGTAGGCCGTAAGCGTACTTTTTCACCAAAATCAGATCACCGTCTTCCAAGGTGGGCACCATGGAATCAGAGGGAATTCTGAAAGGCTCAAAGACAAAAGAACGCAGGACAAAAACAAATACCACCACTGGGAAAAAACCCGCCGTGTACTCCAACCACCAAGGCCGCACCAGCAAGCCACGCTCAGCGGTTGCGCGATCCACGCCACGATCTAATGCCTGATTAAAAGCGGCAACACGTTTGCGGCTGAAGTAGATTCGCTCCGCCACCCAATACACAAACGACACCACTGTGCACAAAAACAACAACAGCTCAAAGTTGGTGGCTACCTGACCCATAGCCATAGCTACGACATACAGCCCGAGGGCCATGAGCACCACTGCAGTTATAACAACCATCGCATCTCTCAATTACTTGTCATCGACCTGCAAGATGGCAAGAAATGCCTCTTGCGGAATTTCTACTGAACCGACCTGCTTCATGCGTTTTTTGCCGGCTTTTTGTTTTTCCAGAAGTTTTTTCTTGCGCGTGATATCTCCGCCATAACACTTGGCCAGCACGTTCTTTCGTAGTGCTTTGACGTTTTCGCGCGCAATGATGTTGGCACCAATGGCGGCCTGAATGGCTACGTCGTACATCTGACGCGGAATAATTTCGCGCATCTTGGCGGCCACTTCACGTCCGCGATACGGCGCGTTGGCCCGGTGCACGATGACACTTAGCGCATCGACCCGATCACCGTTGATGAGCATGTCTACCTTGACCACATCGGCAGCGCGATATTCCTTGAACTCATAGTCCATGGAGGCATAGCCGCGTGAGACTGATTTGAGCTTGTCAAAAAAATCCAACACGATCTCGGCCAGCGGCATTTCGTAGGTCAGATGCACGTGGCGACTGTGATAAGTCAAATCGACCTGCACACCACGTTTGCCCATGCACAAGGTCATCACCGTACCCACGTACTCCTGTGGGACAAAGATGGTGACGGTCACAATGGGTTCTCGGATTTCTTCAATCTTGGCTGGATCAGGCAGCTTGGAGGGGTTTTCGACCTGGATCACGCTGCCATCGCGCAGCAGCACCTCATAGACCACCGAGGGTGCGGTGGTGATGAGGTCCATGTCGTATTCACGCTCCAAACGCTCTTGCACGATGTCCATGTGCAACAAGCCCAGAAAGCCGCAGCGGAAGCCAAAACCTAGAGCCTGTGAAACCTCAGGCTCAAAATGCAATGCAGCGTCGTTCAGTTGAAGCTTGGTCAGCGCATCGCGCAAAGCTTCATACTGATTGGCCTCAACCGGGAAAAGCCCAGCAAACACCTGTGGCTTAACTTCTTTGAATCCCGGCAACGGTGCGCTTGCAGGCCTTCCCGCCAGGGTCACCGTGTCACCTACGTGTGCATCGCGCAGTTCTTTGATGCCTGAGATGACAAAGCCCACTTCACCGGCGGACAGCAGCTCACGCCCACGCGATTTGGGTGTGAACACACCCACCTGCTCGCACAAATGCATGGCACCCGTGGCCATCAGCAAAATTTTGTCTTTAGGCCGCAGCGTGCCATTGACCACGCGCACCAACATCACAACGCCCACGTAGTTGTCGAACCATGAGTCGATGATCAAGGCCTGCAGCGGGGCATCTGGATTACCCTGAGGTGGCGGTACCCGCTCTACAACGCGCTCAAGAACTTCATCGATGCCCATGCCAGTTTTGGCGCTAATGAGCACGGCCTCTTTGGCATCCAGACCAATGACATCTTCAATTTCGGCGCGCGCTTCTTCAGGATTGGCCGAAGGTAAATCCATTTTGTTGAGCACCGGCAACACTTCCACACCCAACTCGATGGCGGTGTAGCAGTTGGCCACCGTCTGCGCCTGCACACCTTGTGTGGCGTCGACCACTAGCAACGCACCTTCGCAGGCCGACAGCGAGCGACTCACCTCATAGCTGAAATCGACGTGTCCTGGCGTGTCGATGAGATTTAGGTTGTAGGTCTGGCCGTCTTTGGCCTTGTACTGCAATGCCGCGGTTTGGGCTTTGATGGTGATGCCACGCTCTCGTTCCAAATCCATGGAATCGAGCACCTGCGCTTCCATTTCGCGGTCAGACAGGCCGCCGCAACGCTGAATCAAGCGATCAGCAAGCGTGGACTTCCCATGGTCAATGTGGGCAATGATTGAAAAGTTACGGATGTGCTGCATGGACGATGGAGCAAAGTACGGCCGCATCACTTTGTAGGCCGCGTAAAGAAACGGGGGTGGGACGCCCCACCCCCGCTGAATCAATCAAACGCGGCGCAGTTTACCTGCCTCTACCTCCTCTACCGCTTCCTCTACCGAGCGCCATTGCCACGCACGATCAAAAAGCTGCGCTGATCGCCACGCTGGACCAGTAAAGCCACGGACTTTTTAGGGTCGAGCTTGGCCACCAACTCGTTGAACTGTTTCACATTCACCACATCGATGTTGTTGATGCCGACAATCACATCACCCGGCCGCACTCCAGCACGGGCAGCCGCACCGTCCACAGCGTCGACCTGAACAGCGCCCTTAACGCGCAGCTCTTTGATGCGCTCGGCAGGCACCTCGGACACCGACAGACCCAACGCGTTGGCCACGCCCGGCTTAACCGGACTGTCCGCGCGCTGCGCAGATTTTTCAGGTTCTTTGAGCTCACCCACCGTGACAGACAGTTCGCGACTCTGACCCTTGCGCCAAACCGTCAGATTGGTTTTAGTGCCGGGTTTCAGACCAAACACCGTGCGTGGCAGATCGCGCGAACGCTCAATCACTTTGTTGTCAAACCGCACAATCACGTCGCCCGCTTCCACGCCAGCACGTTCGGCCGGCGTGTCCTTTTCAACCGCCACCACCAGCGCGCCCTGTGGCTTGCCCAACCCGATGGCTTCGGCCACCTCCTTAGTCACCTCATCGATCTGCACACCAATGCGACCGCGCACCACACGGCCACTGGAGCGCAGTTGGTCAGCCACCCGCATGGCCTCATCAATGGGAATAGCCAGCGAAATGCCGTTGTAGCCCCCCGAGGTCGTGAAAATCTGCGAGTTGATGCCAATCACCTCACCACGCATGTTGATGAGCGGACCGCCCGAATTACCAGGATTGACGGCCACATCCGTCTGAATGAATGGCAGCAGCTCGTTGGTCTCGCGGTTCTTGGCACTAACGATGCCTGCCGTCACAGTGCTGTCAAGTCCAAACGGCGAACCAATGGCGATGACCCATTCGCCCACCCGCGTACGCGTAGGGTCACCAATCTTGAGAGGCACCAACCCAGCAGCCTCTACTTTGAGCACTGCCACATCGGTGCGCCGATCCGCACCGATGAGCTTGGCTTTGAGCTCTCGTCGATCAGGGAACGTGACAATAATTTCATCGGCACCAAACACCACATGTGCATTGGTCAGAACCAAACCATCCGCACTGATGACAAAACCCGAACCCAACCCGCGTGGCACGCTGCGCTCGTCGCGAGGTCTGGGCGCCTGGGGCCCCGGGCGGGGTTGGGGCTGAGGTTGCTGACCTGGATTGGGGAAAAAGCGTTTAAAAAATTCGTAGAACGGATCGCCTTCCTCTCCCAGCTCATCATCGGGCAGACCCAATCTTTGCGCGGCATTTGTGCGCGCGGTCGTGCGTATGTTCACCACTGAGGGACCTGCCTGCTCAACCAGGACAGCAAAATCCGGCAACGCAGCCGTTTGCGCAACCACGGGCCCCATGGTGACCAGACCCGCCCACAAAGGAACACACCACGTCAATGCACGTAAAAAAAGTTTCATAGCTCAATCCAAAGTCAACGTAAAAAACAATTCACCCCTTCGCCCCATGCTCGGCGCCCTCTTGCTCTTAAAGAGAAGAGAACTTAATGCTGTGGGCGGTATTGCACCGAATTGACCACCTGTCGCACCGTACTGACCGGCACCTCACCGACCACTGTCACTGCAGCACGCCCAACTTGCCGAGATAAAGCGTGAGTGACCCCATGCGCTTGCAGATGTTCGCCCGCGGCAGGCAACGAAGCAGAAGGTGCATCGGGTTCAATGAACACCGACAGCGTGGCCAAACCATCGGAATACACCGACTGCATGGCATGCGCTGGCGGCTCGCCGCCTGGTTTCATTTTGCGCAACACCTCACGCACGTGACGAAAGCCTTCGGGCACCCAAAAAAACCAACCCTTCGCACGCACATCAACAGGTTGGTGTTCAGTGCGCTCCACACGCCAATCCTGCGTAGGCCAAGACGGCTCTACCGAAACAGGATCTAGCGTGGGGACCACTTGAATGTCGGTAAACGCCATGCGCTCAAGAACCTCATTGCGCTCATTGAGCACCTGGGCCGACAACAACAGACCCGTACTTTCCACCACACACAGACGATGGCTGTAGCGCAACGCATCGCGCGCAGTCAAAACAAGAACCTGGCAATCCTGCCCCGCTACACGCTCCGCCCGGTCGCGCGTGAATTGATAAGTCTTTAGAAGTTCCGCTGGCGCCGCATCTGTTAGCGCAGGGAAGCGATCTTGTACCGGTCGCCACTCCACCACCACCGTGCGTGCTTGCGGCCAAAGGCAACGCACCTCGTTATTGGTACGAATGAATTCGTGCGGCACCCCATCTAGTGCCTGCACACGTTCGCGCACCACACCACCGTCATACCAATGGGTAATGCGCGAGACATGCACTTCACTGCCCTGTTGCATCACCACCGTGCCCGTGAAATTTGTCTTTTCACTGGCGGTCTGGATTTTTTGCAACCACTCAACCGCACCGCGTTGCGGTGCCACCGTGTGTACGGCACCCTGCGCTTGCACACCGCGCCCCACAGACAATGCTGCAAGGGCCACTGCGCCAATCCCCACCCACGCACGCACCATAGATCGCCCCCGCTGATTCATGGTTCACGACGCGGTTCAGCCGCAGCCGAAGTACGCAGGTACGGCGCACTCGGGGGCAACACACCCGCTGTAGGCACAAATTCGCGATGTGCTTGCAAATAGCGGTGCATCTGCAAATTGTCTGGCGATGCCGATGCCGATGCGGATGACGATGCCACGCCCGCACTCAGACCCACACCACCGCCATGACCACTGCCCCCTTTTTGGCCCTCGCGAAGTTGCGGTAACACCACCACGGCAAGCACCGCCACCGCAGCCACCACCGCCATACCGGGCAGGACAACGCGCTGCACAACACGCTCGCGACCCCAACGCGGAGCCACAATGCGCGGCTCTTCTGCCAACCGGGCCTGCACACGCTCGCAAAACCGGGTGTCGTGAAGACACGCCACCTCACTGGAACGCAAAGCGTCGCCCACAATGTGCATGTCCATCCACAGACGCTGTGATGAACCGTCGCGCATGAGCTGCTGCAGCACTTGATCGCACCGATCACCATCGAGCTCACCGTCCATCAGACAGGACAGCCACAGCGCATCGGACGGGGGCTCTGAATTCTCAGCAACAGGGGGCATTAACGGTGAACTGTTCATAGCGACCAACGTTTGTCTTTGGATACGTCAAGCAAGGGACGCAATTGGGCAGCAATCGCTTCGCGCGCACGAAACAAACGCGAGCGCACGGTGCCCACCGGGCAACGCATCATCTCGGCAATTTCTTCGTAACTCAGACCTTCGATCTCGCGCAGCACGATGGCGGTACTGAGCTCCTTGGGCAAATGCGCAATAGCATGATCGATAGCCTCGCTCACCTGACGACTGGCCAATGAAGACTCGGGCGTCGTGGTGTCCTGCAAACCGACTTGTGTATCGGCCACGTCCTCGCCTACATCGCCCTCGGGAGCCTCGCTCGCCAAAGACACCGGCCGATGACGTTGAGTCATGAGCCAATTCTTTGCAGTGTTCAGTGCTATGCGGTAGAGCCATGTGTAAAACGCGCTATCGCCCCTGAAGTTAGGCAATGCACGATAGGCCTTGATAAAGGCTTCCTGCGCTGCGTCCTCTACTTCTGCCGGATCACGTATGAGACGCGACAACAAGCGAAAAATTCGGCGCTGATACTTGGTCACCAACAAACCAAACGCCTGCTTATCGCCCCGCTGGACACGTTCCACCAGCACCCGATCAACGTCGCCTTCGCTCATGGCCTGGGCTCCACCCCCCACGCCAGCACCAACGACACGACTGTGACCGTCCAGGCTCTAACAAGTTCACGCATCCGATAATTTTTCATGAAGCGTTCTGGTCAACAGCATCCAAACCTACCCTCACCTCGCGCCCAGACCACCGCGCAGCCACCACAAGTTGGCGAAACCCATCGCGATCCATCATGTCGCACCAAACGACGTACACGCGCGCGGGTGTTTCCAAGACCACCAGC
>WBZQ01001162.1_pt1 | contig 18792 bp, 21 predicted proteins | sample 5204251 | NCBI WGS metagenome assembly WBZQ01 (sample SAMN12412402, study PRJNA552823) | activated sludge metagenome | isolation source: activated sludge from nitrification reactor of wastewater treatment plant... | place: USA: Virginia | collected 2017-09 | reverse complement strand
GGGCGTCTACTTCCAGTTTCCGATCGCCAAATACGGTCTGGCGCTGGATAACTGGAGCATCCGGCGGCTCGTCTCACTGGTCGGGCACGGTCGGGCCCGGGGCATGCTGATCGCCGCCGAACGCCTGGACCTGGACACCGCGCTGCTGACCGGCATGGTCAACCGCACCGGCACCCTGGCCGACGCGCAGGCCTGGGCCGCCGAGATCGCCGCCCACGCCCCGCTGTCCATGGCGCACTCCAAGCGCGTCCTCAACGACGACGGCGCCTTCGACACCGTCCGCGGCGAGCACACCCGGATGTTCAACAAGGCCTGGTCCAGCCCGGACGTGCTGGAGGCCCAGATCGCCCGGTTCGAGAAGCGCCCGCCGAAGTTCCACGGCGCCTGACATGTTGGGCCAGGCGATCCGGGTCGTCGGCGGCACCGCGGCCGTCGTGACCGGCGGTTGGGCATTGCGGGCTCTGCACGGCGTCCCCAATGCCCTGGGAGCGCCCCCGGCCGAGATCGACGCCGTCGCCCGCGGTTCGGTGAACTACCGCGACGCCGTCTTCCACAACCGGGAGCCATCCACACCGCTGAGCATCAGCCGCGCCGAGGCGTGGAAGCTGGTCCACGACATGTTCGGTGGCGACGGCGCGCACCCGGAGATCCCCATCGTGGTGCCCGACCCGGGGCAACCGGCCGCTGACCTGGCGCTGACCTGGTACGGCCACTCCTCGGTGCTGATCGAGGTCGACGGCTACCGGATCCTGGCGGACCCGGTGTGGAGCGAGCGGTGCTCGCCGTCGCAGTCGGTCGGCCCGCGCCGGCTGCACCCGGTGCCCGCCTCGCTGGACTCGCTGCCGGCCGTCGACGCGGTGATCATCAGCCACGACCACTACGACCACCTCGACGTCGAGACCATCCGGGCCCTGGCCCGCAGCCAGAACGCGCAGTTCTTCGTGCCGCTGGGCATCGGCGCGCATCTGCGCGGCTGGGGCATTCCCGGCGACCGGATCGTCGAGCTGGACTGGGACCAGGGATCGCGGTTGGCCGAGCTCAACATCGTGTGCACCCCGGCGCGGCACTTCTCCGGGCGGTTCCTCACCCGCAACACCACCCTGTGGTCGTCGTGGGCGGTGATCGGCCCGCGCCACCGGGTGTTCTTCGGTGGAGACACCGGCTACACCGACGGATTCGCCGCCATCGGCGCCGAGTACGGGCCGTTCGATCTGACCCTGATGCCCGTCGGGGCGTATCACCCGAACTGGCCGGACATCCACATGAACCCGGAGGAGACGGTGCGCGCACACCGCGACCTCAGCGACGACGGGCTGCTGACCCCGATCCACTGGGCGACGTTCCGGCTGGCGCCGCACCCCTGGGCGGAACCGATCGAACGGATGCTCAGCGCCGCCGACGCCCGGGTGACGACGGCCGTGCCGCGGCCGGGCCAGCGGGTGTCGGCCGTCGACCCGATCGTCGCACCCCGCACCGACACCTGGTGGCGTTCGTGACCGCGACGGGCCTGAGTGCCGCCGAGGTCGCCGAGCGGGTCGCCGACGGGCGCACCAACAACGTGCCCACCCGCGCCGCCCGCGGCGTCGCCGAGATCGTGAAGGCCAACGTCTTCACCCGGATCAACGCCATCCTCGCGGTGCTGCTGGCGATCGTGCTGTACACGGGCTCGCTGATCAACGGGCTGTTCGGGCTGCTGATCGTCGTCAACAGCGGCATCGGCATCGTCCAGGAGCTGCGCGCCAAGCGCACCCTGGACCGACTGGCCATCGTCGGGCAGGCGCGCCCCACGGTGCGCCGCGCCGAGGGCACCGCGGCGCTGGCCCCCGACCAGGTGGTGCTCGACGACATCATCGAGATCGGGCCCGGCGACCAGATCGTCGTCGACGGCGAGATCATCGAGGCCACCAACCTGGAGATCGACGAGTCGCTGCTGACCGGTGAGGCCGATCCGATCGACAAGACCATCGGTGCCGCAGTGCTTTCCGGCAGTTTCGCGGTCGCCGGGACCGGCGCCTACCGGGCCACCAAGGTCGGCGGCGACGCCTACGCGGCCAAGTTGGCCGACGAGGCCAGCAAGTTCACCCTGGTGAAATCCGAACTGCGCAACGGCATCAACCAGATCCTGCGGCTGGTCACCTACTTGCTGTGGCCGGTCGGTATCCTGACCATCTACACCCAGCTGTTCGTCAACAACCCGACGTTCGGCCCGTCGCTGCGGCACGCGCTGTATGAACTGATCACCTTCGCCCCACAGTGGCCGGACGCGCTGAACACGTTGCGGCAGTTGCTGACCGGCGAGGAATTCCGGGAATCGCTGCTGCGGATGGTCGGCGCGCTGGTGCCGATGGTGCCCGAGGGCCTGGTGCTGATGACCTCGATCGCGTTCGCGGTCGGCGTCATCCGGCTGGGCCGCCGACAGTGCCTGGTCAACGAACTGCCCGCCATCGAGGGGCTGGCCCGCGTCGACGTGGTGTGTGCCGACAAGACCGGGACGCTGACCGAGAACGCCATGCGGCTGCACGAGACCGTCGTGCTCGACGACGGGCACAGCCACCCGGAAGCGGTGCTGTCGGCGATGGCCGCGGCCGACGCCTACCCCAACGCCAGCATGCAGGCCATCGCCGAGGCCGTGCCGGCGGCGCCGGGCTGGACCGAAACCGCCTCGGCCCCTTTCAAATCCGCCACCAAGTGGAGCGGCACGTCGTTCGGCTCGGACGGCAACTGGGTGATCGGCGCCCCCGACGTGCTGGCCGACCCCGGCTCCCCGGTGGCCGCCCGGGCCGAGGAGGTCGGGGCCCAGGGCTACCGGGTGCTGCTGCTGGGCGAGTCCGACCGCAGCGTCGACGCGCCCGACGCGCCCGGCGTCGTCACCCCCGTCGCGCTGGTGGTGCTGGACCAGAAGGTGCGCCCCGACGCCCGGGAGACCCTGGAGTACTTCGCCGAGCAGGACGTCACCGTCAAGGTCATCTCCGGCGACAACGCGGTGTCCGTCGGTGCGGTCGCGGGATCCCTGGGCCTGCACGGCGAAACCCTCGACGCCCGCAAACTCCCCGAGGATTCCGCCGCGCTGGCCGAGGTGCTGGAGGAGTACACCACCTTCGGCCGGGTCCGCCCCGACCAGAAGCGCGCCATGGTCGGTGCGCTGCAATCCCGCGGGCACACCGTCGCGATGACCGGCGACGGGGTGAACGACGTGCTGGCCCTCAAGGACGCCGACATCGGCGTCGCCATGGGCTCGGGCAGCCCGGCCGCCCGGTCCGTCGCGCAGATCGTGTTGCTGGACAACAGGTTCGCCACCCTCCCGTATGTGGTGGGGGAGGGCCGACGGGTGATCGGCAACATCGAGCGGGTGTCCACCCTGTTCCTGACCAAGACCGTGTACTCGGTGCTGCTGGCGTTGCTGGTCGGGCTGGTGGGCGTGGTGGCCAAGCTGTCCTCGACGGCACCCCTGCTGTTCCCGTTCCAGCCGATCCACATCACCATCGCGAACTGGTTCACCATCGGCGTCCCGGCGTTCATCCTGTCGCTGGCGCCCAATAACGAACGGGCCCATACCGGTTTCGTCCGTCGGGTGCTGGTGGCGGCGTTGCCGTCGGGACTGGTGGTGGGCCTGGCGACGTTCGGCAGCTACCTGGTGGCCTACCCCGGTGCGCACGCCGAGGACGTCGCGCAGGAGCAGGCCTCGACGGCGGCGCTGATCACCCTGCTGATCTGCGCGTGGTGGGTGCTGGCCACGGTCGCCCGGCCCTATCAGTGGTGGCGGGTCGCGTTGGTCGCGGCCTGCGGCTTGGCCTACGCGGTGATTTTTTCGCTGCCGTGGGCCCGGGAGTTGTTCCTGCTCGACCCGTCGAATCTGTGGCTGACGCTGGCCGGGGTCGGGATCGGGCTGTGCGGCGCGGCGGCGCTGGAGGCGCTGTGGTGGTGGCAGGGCCGGATGTTCGGGGAGACCCGCCGGTTGTGGCGTCAGGATCGGGGCCGCACAATGTCAGGGCACAGCGCGCCGGAGCACGGCGCGTAGTCGAACGAGAGGTGGATCATGTCGTTTCTGGATAAGGCCAAGGATCTGATCGGGCAGAACGTCGACAAGGTCGAGGCCGCGATCGACAAGGCCGGCGACGTCATCGACGAGAAGACCGAGGGCAAGTTCTCCGGCGTCGTCGACAAGGCGCAGGAGGCCGCCAAGAACTTCGCGCACAACGCCGGCGATTCGGACGCCCCCTCGGCCTGAGATAATCGCGGGCATGGCAAAGCTTTCCGTCTCCATCGATGTGCCGCTGACCCCCGAGCAGGCCTGGACCAGCGCCTCGGATCTGTCCCGCTACTCCGAGTGGCTGACGATTCACCGGGTGTGGCGTTCCGCGCTGCCCGAGACCCTGGAGAAGGGTGTGCAGCTCTCCTCGATCGTCGAGGTCAAGGGCATGCCCAACCGGGTGAACTGGACCATCGTGAGCTACAAGCCGCCGATGTCGATGACCCTCAACGGTGACGGCAAGGGCGGGGTGAAGATCAAGCTGATCGGCAAGGTCACCCCCACCGACGACGGCGGCTCCAACGTCAAGTTCGACGTGCACCTGGGCGGCGCGGCGCTGTTCGGGCCGATCGGCATGGTGGTCGCCGGCGCGCTCAAGGGCGATATCCGTGCCTCGCTGGAGCAGTTCAAGGCGGTTTTCGCCGGCTAGCCGGCGGTACGGAGGCTGTGCGCAGCGGGCCCAGCTGCATCAAGCAGTGCATCGCTGCTCAGGGCAGCGGGGCGGTCCACTCCAGCCGGGTGCCACCGCCCGGCCCGGGCCGCACCTCCAGGGTGCCGCCGCACTCCCGGGCCCGGCTGGCCAGGTTCGCCAGCCCGCTGGCGCTGATCGCCTCGGGCATTCCGACCCCGTCGTCGACCACGGTGATGGTGAGGTCGTCGTCGACGGTGACGTTGACGCTGACCGTATCGGCGTCGGCGTGGCGCACCACGTTGGACACCGCCTCGCGCACGACGGCCTCGGCGTGGTCGGCGAGCGCCGCGTCGACCACCGACAGCGGGCCGGACACGTGCAGCGAACTGCGCAGCGGTGCGTGCGCGGTCATCTGCGCGACGGTCTGTTCCAGGCGCTGACGCAGCCGGGTGACGCTGCCGCCGTGCAGATCGAAGATGGCGGTGCGGATCTCCTGCACCACCTCCTGCAGGTCGTCCAGGGCGCTGGAGACGCGGCGGCCGACCTCGTCGCTGCGGACCGACGGCAACGCCCCCTGCAGCGACAGCCCGACGGCGAACAGCCGCTGGATGACGTGGTCGTGCAGATCCCGGGCGATGCGGTCGCGGTCGGACAGGATGTCGAACTCCCGCATCCGCTGCGACAGCCGGGCGTTGTCGATGGCGATGCCGGCGGCGGCGGCCAGTGCCAGGATCACCAGCTCGTCGTCGGCGCTGAACAGTTGCCCGTCGGCCTTCTCGGTGAGGTAGAGGTTGCCGTAGACCCGGTCGCGGATGCGGATGGGGACGCCGAGGAAGGTGCGCATCGGCGGGTGGTTCGGCGGGAAGCCGACCGAGGCCGGATGCTGGGACACATCGGGGATCCGGACCGGTTCGGGTTCGGCCAGCAGTACCCCGAGCACGCCCCGGCCCTGGGGCAGCGGCCCGATGAGGGCGGCCGCCTGCTCGTCGATGCCCTGGTGGATGAACCGTTCCAGCGCCGTCTCGCTGCGGTCCAACACGCCGAGGGCGCCGTAGCGGGCGTCGACCAGGCGCATTGCGGTGTCGACGATGGTGGTCAGCGTCTGTTCCAGATCCAGGCCGGTGGTGACGGCCAGCATGGCGTCGATCAGGCCGTCGCGGATCTCGTGCACGCCGTGTTCGGCCCCGGCGGGTTCAGCCATTGCGGCGCGGTAGCAGCTCGGCCGCCAGCAGCGCGGCCTGGGTGCGTCGCTGCAGCCCGAGTTTGGCCAGCAGCCGGGACACGTAGTTCTTGACGGTCTTCTCGGCGAGGAACATCCGTTCGCCGATCTCGCGGTTGGTCAGCCCCTCGCCGAGCAGTTCCAGCAGGGTGCGCTCGGTGCTGGTCAGCGAGCGCAGCCGCTCGTCGCCGGCCTCGGCCTCGTCGTCGCGGCGCAGTTTGGACATCAGGGCGGCCGCGGCCCGGTTGTCCAGCAGGGACTTGCCGCTGCCGACGGCCTTGATCGCCTCGGCCAGTTCCATCCCGCGGATGTCCTTGACGACGTACCCGCTGGCGCCGGCCAGGATGGCCTGCAGCATGGATTCCTCGTCGGTGTAGGACGTCAGGATCAGGCAGCGCAGGTCGTCGTGCTCGGCGAGCAGTTCGCGACACAGGTCGATGCCGTTGCCGTCGGGCAGTCGGACGTCGAGCACGGCGACGTCGGGGCGGGCGGCCGGAATCCGGGACTTGGCTTCGGCGACGGAACCGGCCTCGCCGACGACGGTGAGGTCGGGGTCGCCGTCGAGCAGGTCGACCAGCCCGCGACGGACCACCTCGTGGTCATCGACCAGGAAAACGGTGATCACGTCCATCAGATTAGCCAACCGCCCCCCAACTGAGGACCTTGGTCGGGTCGGTGGGGACGTTTGCCGCTATCGGAAGCCGGCGGTAGCCGCACATTCTGAGACCGGCAGGTGGTCCGGCCTGCCGGGCACGGCTACCACGGGGGAAGTCGGGCGCGGGTCATGGACCGCCTGCCACTATCTCGTCGAAGGTGGGGATTGGCCAACCGCCCGGTCTGATGGGGCGGCTTCGGCTTTCCCTCTGCTCCGCCGACACTCGCTTCGCTCGCATCACCTCCGCAGAGCCTCGCCGAACCGCCCGCCTGGCCTATCATCAGCGCATGCGGATGGTGATCAGCTTCCTGGTTTTCGTGGCCTCGGCGGCCCTCGGGCTCTTCCTGGCCTCGCAGTTCATCGACGATGTGCACCTGTCGCTGCACCCGGTCGGCTTCGTCATCGCGGTGCTGGCGTACGCGGTCGCCCAGGCCGTGCTTTCCCCGTTCTTCGCCAAGATGGCCAACCGGTACGCGCCGGCGTTCCTCGGCGGCGTCGGCTTGATCTCGACGCTGGTCGCGCTGTTCATCGCGACGTTGGTACCCAGTGGCGGACTGGAGATCCACGGGGTGGGGGCCTGGTCGGTGGCGACGGTGGTGGTCTGGCTGGTGACCGCACTGGCCACCGTTCTGCTGCCGCTGCTGTTCGTGAAGAAGAAGGCGGCCAACCGGTAGTGGGCTTGTGATTCGGCCTCAGCCCGGGTGGCTGGTCGCCGCGTGCGCGGCCGGGCTGTCGGTGAGCTGCTGGCTGCCGTGGCTGGTCACCGGCGCCGACGGCGGCGGGCACGGGAACGCGATCGGCGGCACCGTCGGCGCACTGCACCTGCCGCCCGGATTCGGCACCGGCCAGCTGATCGTGCTGGGCGCGTCGGTGCTGCTGGTGGCGGCGGCGATGACGGCTCGCGGCCTGCTGGCGCCGTATTCGGCCATCGCCGGCCTAGTCCTCGGGCTGGGGCTGGCCGGGCTGATCGTCTGGTTCTACCGTCAGCACGTCGTCGCGCCGGTGCACCTCGGATACGGCTTCTACCTGGGTGCGGGTTTCACCGTGGCGGCGGTCGCGCTGGCGATCTGGTCGATCGTCGATGCGCTGGCCGCCCGGCGCGGCCCGGCACCGCCGCCCGTGCCGCCGCCGGCCGGCCCGACCACCCGGCTGCCCCGGCACTGACCGCCTACCGCAGCCGGTTGATCTCGTTCTTCAGTTCCTCCGAGCGGGTGCCGAAGACCGCCTGAACGCTGTCACCGACGTCGAGCACCCCGGCCGCGCCCAGCGCGGTCAGCCGCGCCTTGTCGACCTTCCCGCCGTCGGCCACCCGGACCCGCAGGCGGGTGATGCAGGCGTCGACGTCGATCAGGTTGTCCCGGCCGCCGAACGCGGCGATGAACTCCTCGGCATCCCCGTCCGAGCCCGCCGCCGACTCTCCGTCCGCCGTCGCGGCGTCCGGCTCCGGGTCTCGACCCGGGGTCCGCATGTTCCACCGAGTGATGGCGAACCGGAACAGCACGTAGTAGACGACGGCGTAGACCAGGCCCATCACGATCAGCAGCCACACGTTGTGCGCGGCGGGCGCGGTGCCCCACAGCAGCAGGTCGATCAGGCCGGCCGAGAACGAAAAGCCCAGGTGGATGTCCAGCAGATAGGCGATCGCCAGCGACAGGCCGGTCAGCACCGCGTGCACCAGATACAGCGGGAAGGCCACGAACATGAAGGCGAACTCCAGCGGCTCGGTGATGCCGGTGACGAACGCGGTCAGCGCCGCGGCGGACAGGATGCCGAAGGCCACCCGGCGCTGACGGGCATTGGCCACGTGGATCATCGCCAGCGCCGCCGCGGGCAGGGCGAACATCAGGACCGGGTAGAAGCCGGCGGTCAGTGTCCCGGCGGTGGGGTCACCGGCGGCGAATCGCGGAATCTCGCCGGTCACCGTGCCCTGCGGCCCCTGGTATTCGCCGTAGATGGTGAAGACATAGGAGTTGACGATGTGGTGCAGGCCGAGCGGGATCAGCAGCCGGTTGACGAACCCGTAGACGAACGCACCCAGCGCGCCGGCCCCGGCGATGAAGTGCGCGACCCCGGTCAGACCCGCGTCGAACAACGGGTAGAGGTAGCTCATGGCGAACGCCAGCACCAGCGCGGCCACGCTGACGACGATCGGCACGAACCGCCGTCCGCTGAAAAAGCCGAGGTAGGACGGCAGTTCGATGGTGTGATAGCGGTCGAACAGCCAGGCCGTCAGCAACCCGACGACGATCCCGGTCAGCACGTGGTAGTCGATCTGCGCCTGGTGGCCATCGTGGTCGAGCACCCCGGCCAGCACCACCGGGGACATGGAGCTGAACACCGACTGGGTGACCAGGTAGCCGACGACGGCCGCCAGCGCGGTCGACCCGTCGGCCTTGCGGGCGAACCCGATCGCCACACCGACGGCGAACAGCAACGGCAGCTGCGTGAACAGCGCCCCGCCGGCGGCGCTCATGGCGGAGAAGAACGGGCCGATCACCGGGGTATGGATGCGGCCCAGCAGATCCGGCTGCCCGAGCCGGGCCAGCAGGCCGGCCGCCGGCAGCACGGCGATCGGCAGCATCAGTGCCTTGCCCAGGCGGACGAGACCCGCGAAGCCGGGGAGGGTCGGGCCGCCGCGGGTGGACGCGGCCGGGGTCACCGAATCGGTCATGGCGCAAACTCTAGGGCGAGAGCGTCGTCGTCGAATGGAGAGCGCCGTGGCCGCCACCGAAGTCCTGTCCCCGCTGTCGGGCCGCGTCGTCGCGCTCGCCGACGTCCCGGACCCGGTTTTCGCGGGCGGGATGGTCGGTGTCGGGGTGGCCGTCGACCCGCTGCGCGCCGCGACCACCGCGGTGGCCCCGGTCTCCGGCAAACTTCTCAAGCTGATGCCGCACGCCTTCATCGTGCTGACCGCCGACGGCGTGGGAGTGCTGGTGCACCTGGGTCTGGACACCGTGGCGCTGGGCGGGCAGGGGTTCGAGGCGCTGGCCGCCGAGGGCGACGAGGTGTCCGCGGGCGCCGGAATCATCGGTTTCGACGTCGTCGCCGTCGAGGCCGCCGGCGCCAGCCCGATCACCCCGGTGGTGCTGCTCGACGAGCGCGACGCCACCCGGCTCAGTATCCGCGACGTCACCGAAATCACCCTCGGCGCAACACTGTTCACCGTCGATGGCTGACTCGGTACTGCTGACGGCCGGCACCGTCGCCACCGGCTCGGAGCTGCTGCGCCCGGGCTGGATCGAGGTGCGCGGGTCGGAGATCCTCGGTGTGGGAGCCGGCGCCCCGCCATCGCACGGACGGGTCCGGGAGCTGGGGAACGTCGTCGTGACACCCGGGTTCGTCGACACGCACGTGCACGGCGGGGGCGGCGGCAGCTTCACCTCGGCCGCCGAGGCCGGAGCGATCGCCGATTTCCACGCCCGCCACGGCACCACCACCCTGGTGGCGTCGCTGGTCAGCGCGCAGCCCGACGAACTGCTGCGCCAGACGGCGGCGCTGGCCGAGCTGGTGGCCGACGGGGTGATCGCGGGCATCCACCTGGAAGGCCCGTGGCTGTCCACACACCGCTGCGGCGCCCACGATCCCGCGGCCTTGCGCGACGCCGAACCCGGCGAGCTGGACCGGCTGCTGGCCGCCGGGGCCGGCGCCGTCCGGATGGTGACGCTGGCCCCCGAGCGGCCCGGGGCGCTGTCGGCGGTCGCGCGCATCGTCGCCGCGGGCGCGGTAGCGGCCGTCGGGCACACCGAGGGGACCTACCAGCAGACCCGGGCGGCAATCGACGTCGGGGCCACCGTCGGCACTCACCTGTTCAACGCCATGGCACCGGTGCACCACCGCGAACCCGGGCCGGTGATCGCGCTGCTGGAGGACCCGCGGGTCACCGTGGAGCTGATCGCCGACCGGGTGCACCTGCACCCCTCGCTGTACCGGCAGGTGGCGGCTGGGGTCGGGATCAACCGGGTATCGCTGGTCACCGACGCCATGGCGGCCGCCGGCATGCCCGACGGCGACTACCGGCTGGGATCGCTTCCGGTGCGGGTGGACGCCGGGGTGGCGCGGCTGGCCGGCACCGAGACCATCGCCGGCAGCACCGCCACCATGGACCGGGTGTTCGCCAACGCGGTCGCCGACGGCGGGCCCGACGGCGACGCCGCACTGCTGGCAGCCGTGCGTGCCGCCTGTGTCAATCCGGCTCGCGCGTTGGGGCTTTCGCCCCGCGGGCTGGTTGCCGGCACCAGCGCCGATCTGGTGGTGCTCGATACGGATCTGGTGGTCAGTGCGGTGATGCGGGACGGGCGCTGGTTGCCCGTCGACTGACCCGCGGCCTCGGCGGGCTCCTACTGTCAGGAGTGTGCCGACCCGGGCCCGGACGCGTAGTCGGGGTACGGGTTGCCGGGCGAAGGCATGTTCTGTTTGTAGCCCTTGCGGACGCTGCGCGGGGCGAGCTGATTTCCCGCCTTCGGCGGCGTGAACGTCGAGGCCGGCAAGCCCGCCGCGGGGGTCGGTTGGGTGACGGTGTGGTCGAAGCCGCCGGAGTTATCGGCGTTCGCCGGGACGATGCCGGTCAACGCGAGGCTCAGGACGGTTGCGGCAGTGGCGATGGCGGCGGTGGCGGGAACGATTCTTCTCAACATTCCGGACTCTTTTCGATTTGTGTTCCTGGCCGACTCCGAACCCGCGAGGGGATCGGAATGCAGTCCAATCGCAGTGCACCGGCGGCGAGCGAGTCTAAATCCGCGGGACGCCGGTCGCTACGTTAATGAGAACAGCCGAGTAGCGCTATTCATTTCCTACTATGACAACGCTATGACAATAAACTATGACGACGCTATGACAAAACTGTTTCGGTGATTGCGATCGCTGTCGGCGTCGCGCAGGGGACGGTCAGCGTGCTGCCAGCAATCTGGCTGCGGTTGACCAAGCCGGGCGCCGGGCTTCTAATGGACCGGCTCCTTTACCCCGCCGACTTCGGGAGAACCCAGTGCTCGATCTCATCGATATCGGCGCGCGCATCGGCGCCGGGCTGGGCCTCGGTGCCGCCATCGGCCTGGAACGCCAATGGCGTTCCCGCAACGCGGGCCTGCGCACCGCCGCTCTGGTCAGCCTGGGGGCGGCCCTGTTCGTGATCATGGGCGGGTTCTCCTTCGCCGGCGTGCACGACGCCGACCCGACCCGAGTGGCCGCTCAGGTCGCCTCGGGCATCGGCTTCCTGGGCGCCGGGGTGATCATGAAGGAGGGCGCGAACATCTCCGGGCTCAACACCGCCGCCACGCTGTGGGCCGCCGCGGCGGTCGGTTCCCTGGCCGGGGCCGGCATGTTCGCCCCCGCGGCGATCGGCACCGCCGCGGTGATGCTGGCCAACATCGTGTTGCGCCCGGTCGGGCGCGCACTGGACCGCACCCACGGGTCGGGCACCGAGACCGAAGGCGCCCAGTACCGGTTCGAGGTGGTCTGCGGCACCCAGGCCGAAACCCGGATCCGCAGCCTGGTCTTCGACGCGATCTCCCGGCCCAACTTCACCGTGCAGTCCATCGCCGCCGTGGATCTGCCCGGTGAGCAGGGCGTGCGCATCGCCGCCACGGTGATCGCCGACGAGCGCGACGACCACTGGGTCGAGGCCGCGCTGGCCGACGTGATCAAGGCGCCCGAGGTCACCGCGGTGCGCTGGAGTGCCGATGACATGGACCTGCGGGACTGATCCGGTCGGGGACCCGGGCCGTCGCTGCCGGGGTGCCGAGCGGACACGGCAGCGACGAATCGGGGCCGTTGGCGTGCCGAGTGCACAAATCTGTGAGAGAAAGTTCCGGTGACTAACGCGGAAACGGGCACCGACGCCGGATACGAGCGCGGCTTGTCGGCCCGCACGGTCCAGATGATCGCGATCGGCGGAGCGATCGGCACCGGGTTGTTCTGGGGCGCCGGCGGCGCGATCGAAAAGGCCGGACCGGCGCTGATCCTGGCCTATCTGGTGGCCGGCCTGGCGATCTTCGTCATCATGCGCGCCCTGGGTGAGTTGCTGGTGTACCGGCCGGTCTCGGGCAGCCTCTCGGAGTACTCCGAGGAGTTCCTCGGCGTGTTCGCGGGCTTCGCCACCGGCTGGACGTACTGGGCGGTGTGGGTCACCACCTGCATGGCCGAGATCACCGTCGCCGGGCACTACGTGCAGTTCTGGGACTGGGGGCACAACATCCCGATCTGGGTGACCGCCCTGGTGGTGCTGGTCGTGCTCTTCGTCGCCAACCTCATCTCGGTCAAGGTGTTCGGCGAGGCGGAGTTCTGGTTCTCCATGATCAAGGTGACCGCGATCATCGCGATGATCCTGATCGGCATCGGCGTGCTGCTGCCGATCGCCGGGTTCGGCCCGGCCGCGGGACCCAGCCTGACCAACCTGTGGAACGACGGCGGGTTCTTCGCCACCGGATTCGACCGGGCGCTGCTCAGCCTGCAGATCGTGGTCTTCGCCTATGTGGGCGTGGAACTGGTGGGCGTCACCGCCGGTGAGGCGCAGAACCCGAAGGTGACGCTGCGCAAGGCCATCAACACCCTGCCGTTCCGCATCGGGATGTTCTATGTCGGCGCGCTGTTGATGATCCTGTCGGTGCAGAGTTGGCGCAACTACCACGCGGGTCAGAGCCCGTTCGTCGCGGTGTTCGAGTACATCAACATGCCCGCGGCCGCCGGCATCGTGAACTTCATCCTGCTGACCGCCGCGCTGTCGTCGTGCAACTCGGGCATCTACTCGACGGGTCGGATGGTGCGCAGCCTGTCCCAGCGCGGTGATGCGCCCAAGGCGATGCAGTCGCTGAGCTCCCGGCACGTTCCGCGGTCGGCGATCGCGGTGTCGGCGGCCGTGATGGCCATCGGCGTCTACGTCAACTACGTGTCCCCGGACGAGGCGTTCATCTACATCACCTCGGTCGCCACCATCGGCATCATCTTCGTGTGGGGCGCAGTTCTGGTGTCGCACATGGTGTACCGACGGCGGGTGGCCGCCGGGGCGCTGCCGGCCTCGGACTACCGGCTGCCCGGTGCGCCGTACACGACGGTCACCGCGCTGGGGTTCCTGGCGCTGGTCGTGGTGCTGCTGTTCTTCACCGACGACGGCCGCAGCGCCGTCGTCGTCGGTATCGCCTGGTTCGCGCTGATCACCATCGCCTATTTCATCCGCCGGGCGTTGCGGCCCGGCGGACCGTCGGTCAGGACGACGGCAGCCGTCTGATCTCGGCGCCGCCGGACGCCCAGGCGGCCAGCACCGGGTCGATGACGCCGTCGTAGGCCAGCACCGCGGCGGTGCGCCCGTGGGCCAGGTCGGCGGCGATCGCGTCGAGTTCGGCGCGGTCGAACAACCCGGATGCGGCGCCGTCGAGGCCGGCCAGCACCGGGTCGACCCGGTCGGCGGCCACCGTGCTGGCCACCCCGTAGATGCTGTGCAGGAATTCCAGGTCCCGGACCTGCAGCTGCCCGCCGGCGGCCTGCTCGACGAGCAGGGCGAACCCGCGGCGAACCGGGGCGGGGTCACTGAACTCGATCACGATGCGTTCCACGGATCGTTTGTACCAGGCGGGCTCAGGAGCGCACCTTGCCCATCGTGGAGTTGACATCCGGGTACGGTCCGGTCGGGGTCTCCAGGTTCGAGTGGTACTCGGAGCGGTTGCTGCGCGGGCTGAACTGCCACCCCCGCTCCGGCTCGGAGTAACTCTGCTGCGGCTCCTGGGCGGTGCGGGCGTTCTGGCTGTCGCCGTTGGTGTCGTTGTCGGCGTAGGCCGTCCCGGCGCCGGCCAGCAGGCCGAAGGTGATTGCGGCGGAGGTGATTCCGGCGGAGGCGAAGGTGAGTTTCATGGTGCTCCTCGACTGATTCGGACTCGGGAAACCTGGCTCCTCCAGCATTTGCCCGGCCGCTGTCGATGTCGTCGGTGTTGCCAGCACACCGTGATTGCGGCTGGCCGCCATACCGAACGGATGCTGACCGCGACGCGCCGCTCCGGGCGCCCGGGAACCCTTGGTGGAGCCCTCGAAGATCAGGAGAACCTCGTGCGATCGTCAGCCGGAACCACCGTCGCGGCCGGGGCCACCGGTACCTGGCTGGGGGCGGTGGTCGCCCTGCCCCTGCTGGCGGTGGCCTGGGAATCGATGCAGTCGGGTCCGGGTGGCTTCTGGTCGGCGGTGACCACCGGCGACGCCGTCGCGACGCTGCGCACCACGGTGCTGCTGTCGCTGCTGGTCACCGTCATCAACATGGGATTCGGGCTGCTGGTCGCCTGGGTGCTGGTGCGCGACGACTTTCCCGGCAAGCGGGCCATCGACATGCTGATCGACCTGCCCTTCGCGCTGCCGACGATCGTGGCCAGCATGGTGCTGGTGGCCCTCTACGGCCGCCACGGCCCGCTGGACCTGCAGTACAGTGCCGCCGGGGTGACGATCGCCCTGCTGTTCGTCACCCTGCCGTTCGTGGTCCGCGCGGTGCAGCCCGTGCTGCTGGAGTCCGACGCCGATGCCGAGCGGGCCGCCGCATCGCTGGGGGCCGGTGGCACAACCATTTTCGGCACCCTCATCCTGCCGGCACTGGTGCCGTCACTGCTCACCGGCGCGGGGCTGGCGTTCTGCCGGGCGGTCAGCGAGTACGGATCGGTGCTGCTGATCGGCGGGATGATCCCGGGCCGCACCGAGGTCTCCTCCGGCCAGATCGCGGACCTGATCAACCGCGGGGACCGGGCCGGCGCCGCGGCCGTCGCCGTCGTGCTGTTGGTGGTGTCGTTCGCGCTGCTGACCGCATTGAAAGCGGTGGCCGCCCGCAGCCGGGGGCGGGCCCGGTGAGCACCCGCTGGCGCCGGCCGGCCCGCGGTATCGCGGTGGCCTACGTGCTCGTGCTCATCGGGCTGCCGGTTGCGCTGATCGTGGCCCGGGCGCTGGCCCCGGGCGTGGCAACCCTGTGGGCCTCGATCACCACCCCGGCGGCGTTGTCGGCGCTGCGGCTGTCCCTGCTGCTGGTGGCGGTCGTCGTTCCGGTCAATGTGGTCTTCGGTGTGGCGACGGCAATGCTGCTGGCCCGCAGTCGATTCCGCGGCAAGCGCCTGCTGGAATCCCTGGTTGACCTGCCGTTCGCGGTGTCCCCGGTGATCGTCGGGCTGGCCGTGGTGCTGCTCTGGGGCACCGGCGGAGTGTTGGCCCGGCTCGCGAAGGAACTGGGGGTCAACGTCCTCGGATTCCCGGGGATGGTGGCGGCGTCGATCTTCGTCACCGCACCCTTCGTCGTCCGCGAGGTGGAACCGGTGCTGCGCGAGATCGGGCCGGAGCCCGAACAGGCGTCGGCGATGCTCGGCGCCCGGCCCTGGCAGACGTTCCGGATGGTGACCCTGCCCGGCATCCGCTGGGGCCTGACCTACGGGGTGGTGCTGACCATCGCCCGCACCCTCGGCGAGTACGGCGCCGTCATGCAGGTCTCCGCGAACAACCCGGGTGTGTCTCCGACCCTGACGCTGCTGGTGTCCGCGCGCGATCAGCGCGGCGACGAATACGGCAGCTACGCCATCTCCACGCTGATGATGGCCATCGCCGTGCTGGTGCTGCTGGTCCAGGCGGGGATCACCTCCCACGGCAGGGGGGCCGCCGTCAAACGCGACACCGCAGTCGAATCAATCGGTGAGAAAGGGAGTTTCGATGACACGGGCGATCACCCTGCGCGGCATCTGCAAACGCTATGACGACCACGTCGCGCTCGACCACGTCGACTTCGACGTCTGCGCCGGCTCACTGACCGCGCTGCTGGGCCCCAGCGGGTCGGGCAAGTCCACCCTGCTGCGCACCATCGCCGGCCTGGAGACCCCCGACCGCGGACAGGTCGTCATCGGCGGCCGCGACGTCACCGGACTGCCTCCGCAGGACCGGGGCATCGGCTTCGTGTTCCAGCACTACGCGGCCTTCAAACACATGACGGTCCGGCAGAACGTGGGGTACGGCCTGCGGGTCCGCAAGGTCGCCAGGCGGGAGATCGCGGCGAAGGTTGACGCGCTGCTGGACACCGTCGGTCTGACCGCGATGGGCGACCGGAACCCGCAGCAGCTCTCCGGCGGGCAGCGCCAGCGGATGGTGCTGGCCCGCGCGCTGGCCGTCGACCCCGAGGTGCTGCTGCTCGACGAACCGTTCGGCGCCCTGGACAACGGGATGCGCCAGGACCTGCGCAGCTGGCTGCGCCGTCTGCACGACACCGCGCGGGTGACGACGGTACTGGTCACCCACGACGAGGCCGAGGCGTTCGACGTCGCCGATGAGATCGCGGTGGTCAACTCCGGGCGCATCGAACAGACCGGCAGTCCCGAGGAGGTCTACGACCGGCCGGTCAACGGTTTCGTGATGTCGTTCCTGGGCCCGGTCGCCTCGCTGGACGGGGTTCTGGTGCGCCCGCACGACATTCGGGTCGGCCGCTACCCGGCGATGGTGATGGCCGCTGACGAGACCGCGGACTGCTCGGGCGTGGTCAAGGCGGTGGTCGACCGGGTGGTGTACCTGGGCTTCGAGGTTCGTGTCGAGATGACGAACGCGGCCGATGGAGCGCCGTTCTCCGCCCAGATCACCCGCGGCGACGCCGAGTCCCTGCTGCTGCGCGGCGGGGATGTGGTCTACGTGCGGGCGACGCGCAGCCCGGAGCGACCCGGCTGGGGGTCCGGCGGTGGTGTGCAGAGTTCGGCCAGAGTTAACCATGAGATGTAGTGCAATTTCGCCCACCGGCGGCCAGAATCGGGGCACCGACCCGAGGAGGAGCCTGGTGCGCTGCGTGATCGTCGACGACAGCCGGGCCTTCAGCGAGTCCGCCCGCCGGCTGCTGGAGTTCGGTGGCGCCGACGTCGTCGGTATGGCGTCCAACAGCGCCGACGCGCGGGCCTCGGTAGATGAGCTGCACCCCGACGTCACCCTGGTGGACGTGCACCTGGGCGCCGAGAGTGGTTTCGACCTGGCGCGTGAACTGGCCTCCGGCACCGCGGTGATCCTCACCTCGACGGCCCCGGAGACCGACCTCGCCGAACGGATCGCCGCCAGCCCGGCCCGGGGTTTCGTGCCCAAGGCGGCGTTGTCGGTCGGTGCGATCCAGGAGCTGCTCAGGGCCTGACCGCATCCGACAGGAACGCGATCGCCGCGAGCACCCGGCGATGGTCGTCCTCGCCGTCGGGCAGGTCCAACTTCGTCATCACCCGTCGTACGTGCTTTTCCACCGTGCTCTCGGTGATCCACAGCGCGCGGCCGATGCCGGCGTTGGAGCGGCCCTCGGCGATCAGCGCCAGCACCTCCCGCTCCCGCTGGGTCAACTCGGCCAGCGGGTCGACCCGGCGGCGGGTGTTGACCAGCTCGGCCACCACAGCAGGGTCCAGCACCGTCGACCCGCGGGCCAGTCGCGCCAGCGCCTCGCAGAAGTCCTCGACCGCGGCGACCCGGCTCTTGAGCAGGTACCCGAGGCCTCCGGCGCCGGACACCAGCTGCAGGGCGAACTCGGTGTCCAGGTGCGCCGAGAGCACCAGCACCGCCGTGGACGGCCACCGCTGGCGGATCGTCAACGCGGCCTGCAGACCCTCGGTGGTGTGGGTGGGTGGCATCCGGATGTCGACGACGGCGACCTGTGGCCCGGTGTCGGCGACGATGCGCAGTAACTCCTGGGGATCGGCGGCCTGACCGACGACGTCGTAGCCGGACCGCTCGAGCACGCTGACCACTCCGGCGCGGTACAGCGCGTCGTCGTCGGCGACGGCCGCCGTCGGCTTCTCGGCACTCATAGGTCTTCCACGGTAGCCACTCGCGGACCGTCACAGCATCGCTCCAAAGACCTCACAGTGGATCTCAAGGTTGTTGTCCGACAAGGATTGACGATTCTCTCAGGTCCGTGTGGCTACTCTCGATGCAGCGGAATTGCCGCAATTGCGGTGGAGGTGAAGGTGACTGTCGAGGATGCGGTGAAAATCCACCCGACGCAGAAATCCGGCCGGCGGCGCGAGATGAATGAAACCGGTTGGATAACGGATGAATTCACCCGTGTCCGGTGGCTGACGCACGGGACACCGTCGGCCACATGGGGATTGGTGGTGCTGGCGGTATTCCTGGTCGCCGAGACCGCGGCCATGGCGGTGCTCACCCAGCTGGATCCGGCCGAGCGCCTCGGCGCGGTCTACGTGCCGGGGGTGCTGGTCGTGGCCACCTTCTGGTCGCTGCCGATGGCGCTGGGGGCCGCGGTGCTGTCCGCGGTGGCCTTCGACTGGGTGCGGGGATTCGAC
>WBZQ01000838.1_pt1 | contig 18797 bp, 14 predicted proteins | sample 5204251 | NCBI WGS metagenome assembly WBZQ01 (sample SAMN12412402, study PRJNA552823) | activated sludge metagenome | isolation source: activated sludge from nitrification reactor of wastewater treatment plant... | place: USA: Virginia | collected 2017-09 | reverse complement strand
CGGGTTTTCCTTTTTGTATTCCGCCTGGCCGACCGTGGCCAGCACGGCGTTGGCCGCCTCAAACTGCCCGGGGTCGCGCAGCAGGGCGTACACCTGGTTGTTGCTGCTGGTGCTGCCCCAGTCGTCGGAGTAGAAATAGAGTTCGCCGTTCTTCTTCAGCGTTTCGTAGGAGAGAAAGAGGTTCAGGGGAAAATCCACGTTGTCGGCCGCGTCTTCCACCACGCCGCGTACGGTGGCCAGAATGGCGTTGTCGATGAGCAAAGTCTGCCCCGGGGCGGACTGCCAGGAGTCGAAGCATTTTTCGGCCGTTTTCCGGGTCAGCACTACAGAGTTGGGCTCCTTCAGCGCCGAGCCGGCATCGCCGGCCAGCCAGGTCCAGTCGAATATGCTGAAAAATGCCGGCTCGACGAACATCCCGATCTCGTGGTCACCGTCGGTATTGAACTTGCGGACGGCCGGGCCACCCGCCGGATCGGGTACGGCATAGGTAGGCCAGGTCTCGCGGATGCGGGCGAACTGTTCGAACTGCGTCACCGCGCCCTGCATGGCGTCCATGGCCGGAATGGGGATGCCGGTCGTGAACCCTTCGCCTTCCGCCGGGCTTTTGGTGGTGGTAACGATGCGCGCGATGCGGTCGTAATTCCGGTAGCCGGTGTTGAAACTCAACTCGTAGTACACCAGCCGGAAGATCAGCAGGCAGGCGGCAATGCCCACCGCCAGGCCCAGTATGTTGATGGCTGAATACAGCCGGTTGTTCAGCAGGTTTCGGAAAGCCAGTTTGAGATGCGTGGTGAACATGTATATCCTGGATTGGAAATTGGAAATTGGAAATTGGAAATTGGAAACTGGAAATTGGAAACTGGAAATTGGAAATTAGAAATTGGAAATTGGGAGAAGGTTGCCGGGCAGGGGTGTTTGGGGAGAAAAGGCCAATCGTGTGCCGTTCTTGTAAATTTTTGAAAATCAAATTTTTATAAAAAATTTTCAAAAAGAAAAAACGCCCGGAAGCGAACGCTGGTGTCCGGTTTCGAACACTAAGCGCAAATATCGGCAGCCGTGGTATTTTTACGGGACAAACCCCGTAACGCCGACTGCCAGTCGGCCGGCAAAAGAAACAACACGAAGTAATTCCTTTAACATACCCGTTTATGAAAAACACCCTTTGCCTACTCTTCCTCTGCCTGTCCTTCATCGCCAAGGCCCAAACCGCCCTCACCCTCCAGGAACGCCTCGGCTACGCCAAAGACGCCAAACTGCTCATCGTCCACGCCGACGACCTGGCCGTGGCCCATGCCGAGAACCAGGCCAGTTTCCAGGCGCTCCGGGAAGGCCAGGTCACCTCGGCCAGCATTATGGTGCCCTGCCCTTGGCTGGCCGAAGTGGCCGCTTACGCCAAGGCGCATCCGAACCACGACCTGGGCCTGCACCTGACCCTGACCAGCGAGTGGAAACACTATAAATGGGGTCCGGTATCGGACTGCGGCGACCTGGCCGGACTGGTCGATTCGAACGGCTACTTCTACGACAACTGCGCCGCCTTTGCCGCGGGCACTGCCCCGGAGGCCGTGGAACGCGAACTGCGCGCCCAGATCGAAAAAGCCAAAGCCATGGGCATCGAACCGACCCACCTGGACAGCCACATGGGCTGCCTCTTTTTTCAAAATCCGGTGCTGTTCGGCATTTACCTGAAACTGGGCCGCGAATACGGCATCCCCACCCTGGTGGGCAAAGACCTGCTGGGCTTTTTGCCGGAACCGTTCAGGCAGGTCATGACCGACCAGGACATCGTGATCGACCGGATCTTCATGGCCAACCCGCCGGATTTCGCCAGGGGTATGGACCAATACTACACGTCGGTACTGCAGTCGCTTCAGCCCGGCGTCAGCGAGATAATCATTCACGTAGCCTACGACAACGCCGAGATGCAGGGAGTATCAGTGGATCACCCCGACTGGGGCGCGGCCTGGCGGCAGGCGGACTACGACTTTTTTACCGGCGAAACCTGCCGGAAACTGCTCAAAGAACAGGGCATCCAGCTCATTACCTGGCGGGAAGTGGGCAAACTGCTGAAATCGAAGTAAGCCATGGTGATGGTACCACGAAGTCCCGGAGGCGCGGCGAATTGATTGGCCATGGCGCTGTACCTCCGCGTCTTTGCGGTTTAATCCTGTTCAATTATCTACTTTTACCGCCGCAAACCGATTTTCAAACCGATCAAACTGTCGCTTTACATGAAAACGACCCTCATCCTGCTTACCCTGCTGGCCATGGCTTTTTTGTGGCTGGCCTGTAAACACCCGAAATACACCCCCGGCTACTTCCCCGACGTACAACTTCGCTGGGGCCACGGCGGCGGCATCACGGGCCGTGAAACCACCTTCACCCTGCTGGATAACGGCCAGATCTTCCGCCTCGAACAGGGTGGAAAACTCACCGAAACCGGCCAGATCAAAAGCAAAAAAGCCAAAGAATTCTATCGCCAGAGCGAAGCGCTGGGACTCTCCCAGGTCGTTTTCCAGTACCCCGGCAACACCTACCAGTTTATGGAAACTGTGAACGGCGACGCAATGCGGCGCATTTCCTGGGGCGCCAAAGATCACCCGGTAGATCCGAAGATCCAGGACCTGTACAACCAGTTGAATGCCCTGACCGGCCAGTGAAACCATGGCAGCAATTTTTTCCCTTTCCAAAACATCACCATTTCAACGTACTACGATGAAATATACAGCACTTCTGCCCGCCCTGGTCGGCGCGGTCATTCTCCTGACGTTCTCCTGCAGCCCCAAATCCATGGAAGGCTCCAAGCAGTCTACCGCCGGTGTGCCGGGCAAACCGCCGGTCACCACCCCGGCCACCCCGTCGCCCGACCGCGTCCTGCTCGATACCTTCGCCGATCTGCAAGTCCTGCAATACGAACTGCCGGGCTGGGACAAACTCTCCCTCCGCCAAAAGACCTTTATCTATTACCTCTCCGAAGCCACGCTGGCCGGGCGCGACATCATCTACGACCAGCACTGCAAACACAACCTGGCCGTGCGTAAAACGCTGGAAGCCGTCCACGAAACGTACAAGGGCGACCGGGCTTCGGCCGACTGGAAATCCTTCGTCACCTACGCCAAGCGCGTGTGGTTCAGCAACGGCATCCACCACCATTACAACGAAACGAAGATCCTGCCCGGCTTTTCCAAAGACTACCTCATTGCACTGGTGCAGAATTCCGACAAAAACAAACTGCCCCTTCAGAACGGCGAATCGGTGAACGACCTGATCGCCCGTCTTTACCCCGTGATGTTCGACCCCAAAGTAATGGGCAAAAGAACCAACAAGGACGCGGGTGTCGATGTGGTAAAAGAATCGGCCGTCAACTTCTACGAAGGCGTGACCGCCGCGCAGGTGGACAACTTTTACAAGCCCAGGATCGAAGCCGCCGGTGATCACGCGCCCCTCTTCGGCCTGAACTCCAAACTGGTGAACCAAAACGGCCAACTCACCGAACGGATCTGGAAAGCCGGCGCAGGCAACATGTACGGCGCCGCCATCGACAAGATCGCGGAGAACCTGGAAAAAGCCATTCCTTTCGCCGAAAACGAGCAGCAGAAAAAGGCCATCCGCCTGCTGGTCGAATACTACCGCTCCGGCGACCTGAAAAAGTTCGACGAATACAACCTCGCCTGGATAAAAGACACCGAAAGCAGCATCGACTTCATCAACGGTTTCATCGAGACCTATCACGACCCGAAAGGCTACAAGGGTGACTGGGAAGCCATGGTGCAGTACAACGACCCCGAAGCGACGCAGAAAATGGCCATCGTCAGTAAAAACGCCCAGTACTTCGAAGACAACAGCACCATCCCCAAAGAGTACAAAAGAAAAGAGGTAAAAGGCGTGTCGTACCGGGTCATCAACGTGGCCATGGAAGGCGGCGACTGCGCGCCCGGCACCCCCATCGGCGTCAACCTGCCCAACTCCAACTGGATCCGCGAACTGGGTTCCAAGTCGGTCAGCCTGAACAACATCGAGAACGCTTACGGCAAAGCGGGCGGCGCCCTGGCCGTGCAGGAATTCGCCAACGACCCCGAAGAAGTGGAAAACGCCCGCAAATACGGCGAAGTCGTCGGCAAAATGCACACCGCCCTGCACGAAGTGATCGGCCATGCCAGCGGCCAGCTCAAGGCCGGCGTGCCGGAACCCAACGTGACGCTCCAGCACTATTCCAGCACGCTCGAAGAGGGCCGCGCCGACCTCGTCGCCCTCTATTTCATGCCCGACCCCAAACTCGTGGAATGGGGCCTGCTGCCCGACGCCAACGCCTACAAGGCCGAATACGACCAGTATATCCGCAACGGCCTGCTCATGCAGCTGCGCCGCCTGTCGCCCGGTCACGACATCGAGGAGGACCACATGCGCAACCGCCAGCTGGTCGCCGCCTGGGCTTTGGATAAAGGCGCGAAGGACAACGTCATCGTGAAGGAAACCCGCAACGGCAAAACCTACTACGACATCCGCGACTACGCCAAACTGCGCGTGCTGTTCGGCGACCTGCTCCGCGAGATCCAGCGCATCAAGTCCGAGGGCGACTTCGTGGCCGCCCGAAATCTGGTGGAAAAATACGGCGTAAAAACCGACGCCGAAACCGGCAAACAGGTGCGGACCCGCTACGCCACCCTGCCCACCAAACCCTATTCCGGCTTCGTGCAGCCCCGGCTGGTCGCCGTGAAAAACGCCAAAGGCGAGATCACCGACGTCCGGGTGGACCGCGAACTCGACTTCGTGCAGCAAATGCTGCGCTACGGGAAGGAATATTCGTTCCTGCCGCTCAACAATTAACCCGGCAGCCCGGCACAAACCATACGGATCAGGGGCTGGCGTCAAAAAGCGCCCCTGATCCGCAGTTGACTCATGAATCCTTCGGATACAAGGAAAATGCCCGACCAACAGCAAGACCTGACGGCCATTGCCCGCCAGACCGTCCGCATCGAAGCCCAGGCCCTGCTGGCCCTGGCCGACAGTCTCGATGATACCACCGATTTCGAAGCCTGCGTACGGGCCATCGCCGCTTCGCCCGGCCGCCTGGTCCTCACCGGCATCGGCAAAAGTGCCATTGTGGCCCAGAAGATCACCGCCACCCTCAACTCCACCGGCACGCCGGCGCTCTTCCTGCACGCCGCCGACGCCATCCACGGCGACCTCGGTATGATCCGGGAGTACGACCTCGTGCTTTGTATCTCGAAAAGCGGCGAGACCGCGGAGATCAAGGTGCTGTTGCCGCTAGTGAAAAACTTCGGCAACCCGGTGATCGCCATGACCGCCAACCGCCAGAGCACGCTGGCCCGGCAGGCTGATTACGTGCTGTGGACACCGGTGGAGCAGGAAGCCGACCCCAACAACCTGGCGCCCACCGCCAGCACCACCGCCCAGATGGCCCTCGGCGACGCTCTGGCCGTGGCCCTGCTGGCCCTGAAAGGCTTTTCGCCCGGCGACTTTGCCAAATTCCATCCCGGCGGCGCGCTCGGCAAACAACTCTACCTGCGGGTACGCGACCTGTACACCCAGCACGAACGCCCGGCAGTCGGGCCCGATGCCGGCCTGCACGAGATCATTCCCGAAATATCCTCCAAGCGCCTTGGCGCTACCGCCGTGCTCGACGGGGCCGGCCGGATGCTGGGCATCATTACCGACGGCGACCTGCGGCGGATGCTCCAGCACGGTACCGATTTTACGGGTATTCGCGCCCGCGACATCCTTTCACCCCATCCCAAGCACATCGGCCCCGACGCGCTGGCCGTGGACGCGCTGGCCCTGCTGCGCCGGCACGCCATTACCCAGCTGGTCGTCCTGGAGGATGGGCATTACCTCGGCATGGTGCACCTGCACGATCTGGTACGGGAGGGTTTGGTTTGAAAGGGTTAGCGGGTTTCGGGTTAACGGGTTGGGAGTTTAAGGTTAACCCATAAAACCATATTTTCGCCTCATGCACAAATTCCTTTACAAACTTCTGGTCCGTTCGGCGCAGCATAAACTCGGCGAAGCTGCCGATGCGATCGTCACCCCCTACCGGGTGGCCAAAGAATTCTGGGTCTTTCGGATCCACCTGTTGTACGGCATTCGCAGCGTCTTTCTGATGGTGCTCGGCGTACTGTCGGCGGGATTGGGGTTGAAGGGCTTTTTGCTGCCCAGTCACTTCATCGACGGCGGGGTGACCGGCATTTCACTGATCGTCAACGCAGTGTCAGATGTGCCACTGTCGGCTTTGCTGTTGCTCATCAATCTGCCCTTCATTTTGCTCGGTTACTCCCAGATCGGCCGCTCATTCGCCCTGAAAAGCGTGGCTGCCATCGCCGGCCTGGCCATTGTGATCGTGGTGGTAGATTACCCGGTAGTTACGTCGGACAAAGTGCTGGTGGCGGCTTTCGGCGGTTTTTTCCTCGGCGCGGGCATTGGTTTGGCCATGCGCGGCGGGGCGGTGATCGACGGCACGGAGATCGTGGCCGTGTATATCGGCCGGAAAACGGGGATGACCATCGGCGACGTGATCCTCATTTTCAACGTCCTGATCTTTTCGACGGCAGCCTCCGTGTTGTCACTCGAAGCCGCCCTGTACTCCATGCTTACCTATGTCGCCGCTTCCAAAACCGTGGATTTTGTAGTGGAAGGCATCGAGGAGTACATCGGCGTGACCATCATTTCCACCCACCAGGAAGAGATCCGGCAAATGGTCATCAGCAAACTGGGCCGCGGCGTGACCGTCTACAGCGGCAAGCGCGGCTACGGCAAACGCGGGGAGAATCCGCTGACCAGCGATATTGTGTTCACCGTCATTACCCGCCTGGAAGTGGGCAAACTGAAAGCCGAGGTGGAAAAAATAGACCCCAGCGCTTTTATCGTGATGACGAATGTGCTGGATGCCAAAGGCGGCATGATCAAAAAACGGCCGTTGAAATAGAATTCCCTTAGCGTACGATGGTAACAGTCCCGGAATAGGAGGCCACCACCTGGTCCAGAAATTCCACCCGGGCTACCCAGGTAAACACCCCGGGCGGCAAGGTTTTGCCCCGGAATGTACCGTCCCAGCCGGACTGATCGTCGTTTGCCGGAAAGTCTTCGCGCCGGAACACCAGCTCTCCCCAGCGGGAAAACACCTGCAGGCTGCCGACCTGCCGCACTTCCGGACCGCTGTACACAGTGAAGCGGTCGTTTTCGCCGTCATCGTTGGGGCTGAAAGTGTTGGGTACGTACACGTGCCGGTTGGCATTGACGCGCACCGTGACGCTGTCCGCATCGGTGCAGCCGCCGGGTGCGGCCACCGTGAGCAGGTAGGTAGTCGTAAAGTAAGGTTCGGCTTCCGGTTCCGGGCAGTCGTAACAGGAAAGACCCGGCGAGTGGCGCCAGATAAACGTATCGAGCGGCACGTTGAACAAGAGTTCAAGCGGTATGCTTTCCCCCAGGTTCACGGTCAGATCGGGCCCCAGTTCGATGTTCGGGATCAGCGGCGCCACGAGCGTTGCGCTTTGGGTCACCGTGCAGCCGTTGGCGTCGCGGGCGGTCAGGACGTAGTTGCCGGGCTGCAACTGACCGAAGTCGGTCTGGGTAGTGAAGCCCTGGCCCGACAGGTCATAAACATAAGGCGTAACGCCCCCCGTAGTGGTCAGTACACGCGCGGTACCGGTGCTGACGCCGTCACACCCCGGGTTTTCAAAATCGACGGTCAATTCCAGTGTGTCCGGCTGAGAGAGTGTTGCATTCGCTACCTGCGAGCAGCCGACGGCATCGGTGGCGGTGGCCCTGTAGGTACCGGCCGCAAGATTTTCCAGGTGCACCGAGGCCGCACCATTGTTCCACATATAAGTATATGGCGGCGTGCCGCCGGAAACGGACAGATCGGCCGTGCCGTCCTTGGCGCCGAAGCAGGTAACGGCAAAGCCCTGGTAGTCCGACGTTTGGATCGACAACACCAGCGGAGGCGGTTCGGCCACATCGGCGAACAGGATCACATCGTTGCCGAAATTGTCGGAAACGGTAATGAAATAAGTGCCGGCCGGCAGGTCGTCGACCGTCTCCAGGGTATTGAGGCTGCTCACCAGGCCCGAGCCGGAAGGCAAACCGTTCCCGACGCGCTCCCACTGATACGTGAACGGTGGCGTGCCGTCCTGCACGGCAAACCGGAGCGAGCCGCCGGCCGTGCCATTGCAGGATACCGGAACCACGGTGAGGTCGCCCCGGATCTCGCAAACGATCACCTGCAGGGTCAGATTGACGGTACTGTCGCAGCCGTTTTCCGAACTCAATACCTGCTGGAACTGGCCGGTTTCAAAATACGCCTGATTCCCGATAAAAATGCTGTCGCCGTCGCAGATGAGCAGGTCCAGGCTGGTGGTTTGGGCCGGCAGGGAGTCCAGCGTCACCCGCACCAGGCTGTCGCAACCCGAGATGCCGGTAAAATGGAATTCGTAGGTGCCCGCCGTACAAAGCAGGGTGTCAGCCACCGGATAGCATTCTCCGGCGCAGATGGAAGCCTCGATCTGCGTGGGCGGGATGCCGGTAACCACCACAGTCTGGCAGGCCGGCTGCGCGGTATCGCAGGTATTGGAGGCCGTCACGCAGAGTTCGTGTACGCCGGGGGTAGCCCAGTTCATCGACAGGGTAGTATCGGGGCCGGATGCGACCGGGATGCCGTCGAGGGTCCAGGAGAACACGGTAGCCCCGAGCGGCGGACTGACGGTATACAAAGAGGGCTTTTCGACACAGGCTTTCGTTTCGCCCGCCAGGGTACCCGAAGTAGAAAGAGCCGAGACGTTGGTGGTGCCGCTGAGTACGGTAATGGTATAGTTGCACACGTCGTCCATGTTGCCGTCCATGACGAAGTAGTAGTACTGCCCGATCACCAGCGGGACGGTATTGGTAAAGTTGGTAGTGGTATTGGGCGGCAGGTCGGTGTCGCAGTTGGACACGATTTGAAAGGTCTGGCAGTCGAGCGAGCGGTAGATGCCCACCTCCAGGCCCTGGTTTTGCTGACAGTTGAACACCTTGACGGCCAGGGTGAGGTTGGTGCTGCCGGCAATAAAGCCGATCCACTGCATGTGGTGGACAACATTGGTGCAAAATCCCGGCGGTGCCTGTCCCGTTGCCGGGTCGTCGTTGATGCCGGTAAATCCGTTGATATCGCAGATGATACAGGCTTCGTCGCAAAAGGACGTCATTTCGGGGTTGGGGCCGCAGGGTACCGGCTGTGCGTGCAGGGCACAGACCAGGAGCAGGGCAGCAAAAGCGGCAAGTACGATTTTTCTCATAGATGGTGCCGGGGCCATTGGGAAGCAGGGTTTGGAAATATCTTGTTGTGCCCCGGAAAAGTACTTTACCCTACACGGTAATTCCGGCCGGAGCGTTGCGTCCGCTCCGCACTTTTAACGCCGGTCAGAGTTGCACCTTCCGGATGGCCGCAATCGCCAGCACGGCAAGCCCCGCCACGGCGGCAAAGCCCACGGGCAGGCCCCAGTGTTCGCCTACGAAACCGATGGCTGGCGGGCCGGCCAGAAAGCCGACAAAACTGAAGGTAGCGTAGGTAGCCAGCCCCGCGCCCGGCGCCAGTCCCGGCACCCGCGCGGCGGCGTTGAACAGAATAGGCGCTCCCAGGGCCACCCCGGCACCCAGCAGCAGAAATCCCAGGATACCGGTGATCGGGTTAAACGCCAAAATGATGACCGTCAACGCAAACACAGTCAGCAAGGCACTGAAAAGCAACAGGTTGCGTTCGCCGAAGCGCGGGATCAAAACGTCGCCCGTGAAACGCATCGCCATCATGGTCAGTGAAAAAAAGGTAAACCCCAGCGCCGCGACCTGCTCGCGGGCCCCCAGTGCATCGCGCAGGTAAACCGCGCTCCAGTCGAAAGCAACGCCTTCTCCCAGACTCACCACCAGGCCGATAAAGATCATCAGCAACAGGTCGCGGTTGGGCAGAATGAACCGCGAGCCGGCTTCTTCCGCGTCGGCCGGCCCGTCGGGCACCCGGGCCAGCGCCGGCCGCAGCCACAACCAGGTCAGCAGTACGATCAGCAGGGCCAGTACTCCCAGATGGGCCCGGGGTTCGACGTGCAGGGCGATCAGCGCCGCCGCTGTGGCCGAGCCGGCCATGCCGCCCAGACTCCACATGCCGTGGCAACTCGACATGATGTAGATGCCTTCCGCTTTTTCGATGTGGGTGGCGCAAGTGTTCATGGCCACGTTCATCAGGGCGACCGAGAAGCCTACCAGCGCCAGTGCCAGCATCAGCATCCAGCGGTCGGGCATCCAGACCGGCAGCGCGAAGGTAACGGCCATGGCCAGCGTGGCGCCCACCGTGGTGCGTGCCAGACCGAAGCGCGCGATGAAACCGGCGGCAAAGGGGTTCATGGCCAGCAGCCCGATGGGCATACCGAACAAGGCCAGGCCCAATTGGGCATTGTTCATCCCCAGTTCCGTCTTGACGTGCGGTATATGCGCCACCCAACTGCCGAACATCATACTGTCGGCGGTAAAGGTGAGGCCGGTGGCCAACGCCAGGGGGTGGTGGAAAAACTGGCTGAGATTGGCGGTAACTTTGGCTACGGAGCGGGCAACAAGGGAGGCGGAGGCATTCATTTGGCCGCGAAATAACGGCTGAACTCTCTTCAGTGCACCTTTTCCCGCTAATTTTCCCGTCCGGAAAAATAAAAACGCCGCCCTCGCCGCCTACCGCCGCAACCCGCTAACCTTTCACCCCATCCCGATCACCTCGGCAAACACCCCGGCTGCCGTTACTTCCGCGCCGGCGCCCGGGCCGCGCACGACCAGCGGCCGCTCGCGGTAGCGCTCGGTGGTGAAGACCACCATGTTGTCGCTGCCGGAAAGGAAATAGAAAGGGTGTTGCCGGTCGTAGGCTTGCAGGGAAATGGAGGCGTGGTGGCCCTCCAGTTTGGCCACAAAACGCAAGGCCGTATCCTTCGTTTCCGCCTGCCGGCGCCGCTGTTCGAAGTCACCGTCGTGTTTTTCCAGTTCTTCAAAAAATTCCTCGACGCTGTGTACGGCCAGACAGGCGCGGGGCAGGATATTTTCCACCTGAATGTCGTTGGCTTCCAGCGGCAGGCCGGCTTCCCGGGCCAGAATGAGCAGTTTGCGCCGCATGTCGGCCCCGGAAAGGTCTTCCCGCGGGTCGGGCTCGGTCAGCCCCAGTTGTTTGGCCTGGCGAACGATGTCGGAGAATCGCGTTCCCGGTTTGAAGTGATTGAAAATGAACGACAACGTGCCGGATAGCACGCCTTCTATCTTCAGGATACGGTCGCCGGAATGGATAAGGTCGTTCAGCGTGGTGATGATGGGCAGCCCGGCGCCCACGTTGGTTTCGTAGCGCCAGAGAACGCCGCGTTTGTCGGCGATCTGTTTCAGGCGGCTGTACTGCCGGTAGGTAGAGGAGGCGGCCACCTTGTTCGGGGTGGACACGGAAATGCTGGCGTCGAGGATCTGTTCGTAGAAACCGGCGATCTCTTCGGAAGCGGTATTGTCGATAAAAACGGCGTTGGGAAGGTTCAGCCCTTTCATGTGTTCCAGGAAACGCGGCATGGAGAAAGATTCGCCGGCTTCCAGGGTTTCTTTCCAGGCTGTCAGGTCGAGGCCGTCTTCGGAAAAGGCCATTTTCCGGCTGTTGGCCAGTCCGGCAATGCGGATCTCCAGGTTTCTTTTTTCCCGCAAAAAGGCCGCCTGAGCCTGTATCTGTTTCAATAAGGTACTGCCGATGAGCCCCACCCCCACCAGGTAGAGGTGCAGGGTCCGGGTATCGGACAGGAAAAAGGCTTCGTGGATGGCGTTGAGCGCCTTGGTTTCGTCGGCCGCGCCGATCACCACCGACACGTTCAGTTCGCTGGAGCCCTGGGCGATGGCCACGATGTTGATACCGTTTTTGCCGAGGGCGGAGAACAGCCGCCCGGCCACTCCGGGACGGTAGCGCATGTTCTCGCCCACGATGGCTACCACGGACAGGTTTTCCTCGATTTTCAGGGGTTCGATCAGTTTTTCCCGGATCTCGTACAGGAATTCCTGTTCGGCAGCCTGCCGGGCCGTTTTTGCCTGGGCGGGCGATACGGCAAAGGTAATGCTCGATTCGCTCGACCCCTGGGTAATGATAACGATGTTCACTCCGGCCCGGGCCAGGGCGCCGAACAGCCGCGCGGCAATGCCGGGGACTCCGAACAGGCCCGATCCCTGCAGGGTAAGCAGGCAGATCTGGTTGATGGAGGAAATGCCGCAGATGGCTGCGCCCTCCGGAGCCCCAGTCCCCCCCGGCGGGGGGGAGTACAACTCAAGCCGGGCTTGGTCAGGTACAGAAGCCGGGAGTACGATGTTCTCCCCCCCACCGGGGGGGCTGGTGTGGGCAGTTCCGATATACGTCCCCGGAAACTGCGGATTAAAAGTGTTCCGGATGAGCAGCGGAATGCCCTTGGCCAGGGCCGGCTGAATGGTGGGCGGATAGATGACCTTGGCGCCGAAGTGACTCATTTCCATGGCTTCGCGGTAGGTCATCGATTGCAGTGTGAAGGCCTTTTTTACCCGGCGTGGGTCGGCGGTAAGTACGCCGTCCACGTCGGTCCAGATCTCGATGACGCTGGCGTGCAGCGCTGCCCCGAGGATGGCGGCGGTGTAGTCCGAGCCACCGCGCCCGAGCGTAGTGGTGATGCCGTCGGCCGTGCTGCCGATAAAACCCGTGACGGCCTGCACCTGCGGATGGGCGGCGAAATAAGCGCGGACGAGGCGGTTGGTCTCTTCAAAATCCACCCGCGCACTGCCGAAATGCGTGTCGGTACGCACCACGTCGCGCGTATCCAGGAACCCGGTCGGAATCCCGGCCTGCTGCATGGCGCGGGCGATGATGAAGGTGGAATTGCGCTCCCCGAAACTCACCACAAAGTCGAGCGAACGTGCCGACACTTCGTGCAGCAGGTAAATACCGTGCAACACGTTGCCCAGCGCCTCGAAGTTGGCGGCAATGTGGCTTTCCACTTCCGGGCGGTTGGCGGGCTCCAGCAGGGCTTCGATGGCGTCGAAATGCCGGTGGCGTACTGCCCCGAACAGGTCGCGGTAACGCTCCTTCCCTTTCGACGCTTCGGTCGCCATTTCGATGAGCGTATCCGTTACCTTGGAAAAGGCCGAAAATACCGCGGCAAAGCGCTCGCCGTTCTGGTAATACTGTTTGAGTATGGCCAGCAGGGCCGCAATGGCCGCCGGACTGCCCACCGAGGTGCCGCCAAATTTCAGAACCTTCATTTTAAAAAATTTTTTCAGGTGTTGGTGTGTCGGGTCCGGGGTTTTGGACGTTGGAATTTTGGATTGTTGGACGTTGGACTGTTGGACTGTTGGATGTTGAACTGTTGGATGTTGAACTGTTGGACTGTTGGACGTTGGATGTTGGCCGGTTGGGACGTTGGAGGCCGGTTTGATTTCCGGAGAAAGGGTTGCTTCCCGATGGATGGCTTCTCAACGTTCCAAACCGGCGATCCGGTTTGCCGTCAAAAATAAATACTTACAGAGTTATGTTTCCGCAACGAATAGCCGTCTTTTTACTGCTGGTCCTGGGTTGGTACCCTTCGTGCAAAAAGCCGGTCAATCCCTGTATACAGGCACTGGAGGAACGGGATCGGGAGATCCTGAAGCAGGCCGATTCCCTGATGCTGGTCAGCCGCACACTAAGGCTGGAGGCCTATCGCGCCACCCTGCTGGACCTGCGCAGCCGGGAAAAACAACTGTTCGAAGAGGTGGAAAACTGCGATTTTGGCAAAGATCTGCCGGCCTACAACTACTGGTACCGGGGCCGGCTGAAATTCCCCGGAAAAGTCGAGCAGGAATTGCAGCGGCTGGAACGCGATTCGTTGAAATAAGTAGGGGGTCGCAGAACGTAAAGCGCCGGCGACCCCCAGAAGGCTTGTTGTTTAAGCGGCTGTGAAGGGAGGATTCGAACCTCCACGGGGCAATTGGATCCGGTCACCCAGATTTTATTTTGTGCTCCCCACCCCCGAGACAGGAGGGCATGGCTGCCAGTTTCATCACCTCACAGTGTAGTGATCGACGGATACTTGTATGTTGACATATCCTGAATAACTTTCAACCTTCAACTTTCAACTTTCAACTTTCAACCTTCAACTTTCAACTTTCAACTTTCAACTTTCAACTTTCAACTTTCCGTCTGACGCGCTTTTGCGTCCTTTTGATGTGACAAAGGTAGGGGCAAGCGCTTTTTTGTTGCAAATCTTTTAACCTAATTTTTAAAAATATACACTATTGAAAACAAAAGTGCCTTATTTTTAAAAATAAGAAAAAATGAGTCTTTTTTTTCGCCCAAAAATTTTCAAGTCCGCAACGATGTAGCGCCGCATTCGTTATAGCGATTTCAATATGTTGTTACCCGACGCCTTTATCGACCGGCTCCGCTCCCGCCTGACGGAACCGCTGCCGGGCCCCGAAGCCCAATTCCGGATGGCTTTTGCCCGGCGTGTGGAAGAACTCCGGCGCAACCCTTTGCCGCCGCCCGACGCCCGGGTGGCTTGTGTCCTCAATTTACTGCACCACAGCAACGGGGAATGGCGCACCCTGCTTATCCAGCGCACCACCAATCCGCGCGACCGGCACAGCGGGCAGGTGAGTTTTCCCGGCGGCAGGCACGAGGAAAGCGACGGCGACCTGGCCAGCGTGGCGCTCCGGGAGGCCCACGAAGAAGTGGGCGTATCGCCGCTGGAGGTGGAAATACTGGGAAGGCTCACTGAATTGTACATCCCGGTCAGCAATTTCGTGGTCTATCCTTTTGTGGGGTTGCTGCTGGGCCCCTCGGAATTCACCCCGCAACCCGGCGAAGTAGAGGCCATTTTGACCCCGCCGCTCAGCGTTTTCTCGCGGCCGGAAAACCGGAAGTTGACCGACCTGACCGTCGGGGAGGGGCTTTTGCTGAAAAGCGTGCCCTATTTCGAAGTGGAAGGCCGGGTGGTATGGGGCGCCACGGCCATGATCCTCAGCGAATTCCTCGAATTGCTACCCGATTCCTGAATACCATCGTTTTTTATTTTTTCCGGAACCGGCATTAATAAAACTATAGCAGGTTTTGTCCAGTGAAAGTCAATCCCGCTCTTTTACACCTACCCTGAAAATGGTTTTTTCCAAAAGCCGTTTTGTGAGCCATGAAAAGTTTTTTTATACCCGCCGCACTTTGTTTAACCCTGCCTCTCCTGAGCCAAACCGAAAAAATTCTGAGCAACCCGGCGGTGAACTGGGCTGCCGAGATCGAACTGACCCTGCCGGCCGACCCGCTGGAGTTCTCCGCCAACGAGGACCGCACCGCTGCATTGGCCGTACTGAAACTTTCCACCGAATACGAGCCCGGTCTCCAGGGGTACCTGCACCATTCGTTGAACGCCAAACTCTGGGACATTGCCGAGAACGGCGACTGGGAAGCCTTCGCCAACGCCGAACTCACCCGCCCGCTGGACAGCGAGGAACTCCTCCAGATCATCAGCGGGCCGGATACGGTGGTCACCTTCGATGAGGACAAATACGAGGAAAAAGTGCAGATCGCCTGGAGTTCCCGCCCCTTCCCGCCGGAGGCCCGGTTCGTGAAGGTGCGGCAATTGCTGATTTACAACGACCAAAAAGCCGCCTTCGAGGTCCATACTCTGGCCATCGCGCCCTTTACCGGGAGCGAAGCGCCACGCTTCTGGCTGAAAGTGCCGGAAACGGAGGCTTTCCGGCCCGATACGCTCTTCGCCCGCCCCGACGTAACCTGGGCGACCCGTTACGTAACCAACGACGCCAGTCCGCGCGTCTACGATTTTCAGGTGCTGAAGGACGAAACGGGGCCGGTCATGGAGCGTTTCTTCGACCGTATCATGGCCGATACGGCCGTGGCGCTGTACGCCACCATTACCGACGATGCGCCGCTCGACGCCGACAAACGCGCCTGCCTGTTTTCCTGCACCGACTCGGTCAGCACCTTCGACCCGGAAACCTACGTGGAGCACGTGGAGGTCTTCCACACCGAGTTGCTGCCCGACCAGATCATCGACCTGCAACTGATCGAGGAATTTTTCTGGCAGGACGAGGACGGCCTGCTGTACACCCGCCTGGTGGCGGTAGCGCCGCGCTACAAATTTTACTACCGGGAGGGCCAGTGGTACCCGCGCACGGGTTTCTACCGGCGCTGCGATGATTAAGGGTTAGCGGGTTAGCGGGTTGGAAATGCCCCTGGCAGCGCGAAACCCGCTAACCCGAAACCCGCTAACCTTATAACTTGAATTTGACCGGCAGCGAGAACGTGACCTTTACCGGCTTGCCGTCCTTAACAGCCGGCTTCCAGTCGGGCATCAGCTTGGCCACGCGGATCGTTTCATCGATAAAATCCTGCCGCCATTCCGGCTTGGCATTATCGGGTTTCTTCACATCGGAAACCTTGCCGTGCTCGTCGATCATAAAGGAAACGACGACCATTCCCTGGGCATTTTCGCGCCGGGCGGCTTCCGGGTAGCGGATGTTCTGGGCCAGAAATTTCATCAGCATTTCCTGTCCGCCCGGGAATTCCGGCATTTGTTCCACCTCGGATAGTTCGACGATATCGCTTTTTTTCTCTTTTTGTGCCTGCAGGGAAGTTTGTTGCATAAAAAGGAAAAGGAGGGTGAAAACGGGCAATACCAGCCCGTACTTCCAGACCCGGAGTGCGGGCGAAGCATTTCGTGTCAACATAATAAGACGTTGTTTGAGTGGTGATTGAAAAAAGTGATTCACAAAGGCAAGCGGCACTCCGGATTGCGCTTGCCGTATCAACAACAGGCCGTATTGTTTGCGGTCGGTAAGGCGCGACGCTTCGGCGTCGGCCAGGTATTCGTGTATCTTGCGGATGGCGCGGCGGTACCAGTGCGCCAGCGGATGGAACCAGAAAATCACGCACAATGCTTCCACCAGGAGCACGTCGGCGCTGTGCCAGTCGCGGGCATGGGCCCGTTCGTGGGCCAGCATGGCTTCGCCGGCGTAGTTCTTTTCGGGCTTCCAGCCCTCCGAATGTTTAAAACTTTCGGAGGGTTCAGCGGGCAAGAATATCCACCGAAAAAAGGAAAATGGCACTTTTGCCTGCGTCGTTTTCACCAGTACGCAGCCATCGGAACAAGACTCTTTTCGCCCCGAGACGATCATGCCGGCGATCCGGGCCAGTCCGTAAGCCAGGCGCAAAAAGGCCAGCCCGGCCCCTGCCCAGTAGACCACCCACAGGTAATCGAGCCAGGGCCAACCTCCCACCGTTGCATCGGCTTGTTGCAGGCCCACGGCGACGGCCGGCAGCAGGAGAGCCGGGGCATCTTTCTCGCCGGATGGCCCGTTCCACCATTGTGCCGGCAGGGCCAGCAGCAGCCCGAAAGTCAGGGCCGACAGCAGGTAGAGCCGGTTGGCCCGAAAAAAGGTCTCCTGTTTCAGCAGCAGGGCGTAGAGCAGGGCAAAAAAGCCCCAGGCCAGGGTCAGTTTGAGCAGAAAGATCGTCATTGGTCGAGCCAGTGGATGATATTGAGCAAAAGTTGGTTGTTCTGGCGGGCTTCGGGCCGGTTGAGACCGACGGGATTGCGGTTGGGTCCGGCCAGTTGGGCGCTGAGCATGGCGGCTTCCCCCATCACCACGATCCGGCCTTTTCCGTAGGCCAGGTAAGCGCCCTGGCAGTAGCCGTCGCCGGGTTGTACCGGCGTGTTTTCCTCAAACTGCCAGGCCGTTTCCGGCATCAGCAGGGTATAGTTTTTCAGGGCCAGTATGGGTTGGGCGCCTTTCGGCATTTTAAAGGCGCTGCCGGTAAAGGTGATCACCGTATCCACGCCTTTTGTGATCTCGTTGTCGGCCAGGCTGCCGTTGCTGCGGAAAAATCGCTCCAGTCCGCGCCGGCGGTTGTCCATGGCAAAGCAGTTGAGGAATTCGAAGCCGAAGGACTGCGCCAGGGCCTGAGCCGCGCCGGCAAAGGGCATGTGGTCGGCGATGAGCAGCAGGCGTCCGCCGTTTTTCACCCAGTCGTTCAGGCCCACGATCTCGGTAGGGCTGAAGGCCGAAGGGGTCGGCAGTTTCCAGTCGGCCAGGTCGGAACTGTCCAGCGGGTTGGAGATCACCAGGATGCGGCACTGCTGCAAGCCGGTTGGGGTCAGGGTTTGGGTATTGGAGGCCAGGCGGTAGCCGTCGCCGGCCAGCACGTTGCCGAAGGGGCCGTAGCGTTCGTCGAGTGTATGAAAATTGTGGTGGGCGGCATCCACCAGCACCGTACTGCCCTGTCCGGCTTTATAGCGCGGGTTCGGGATGGCGAATCGGTAAGCGGTATCGGGCACCTGCTGGGCGGTCAGCGTGTTGCCCAAAAGCAGTCCGAAGACGATCAGAATAGCCGGTTTTATTTTCATAGTACTTTAGTTTTTTCGCCCGGACTACCGGTCAGACGACCTGAAGTCGTCAGACCGGCCGATCAGAATGGCCGGTTTTATTTTCATAGTACTTTAGTTTTTTCGCCCGGACTACCGGTCAGACGACTTGGAGTCGTCAGACCGGCGCTCATTGGTCTGACGACTCCAAGTCGTCTGACCAATATATGGTTTGTATCGAGCCGCTCACTTTTTATCCAGAATACGCAGGAGTTCATCCATTTGCTCGGCACTCAGTTTCTCCTCTTCGGCCAGGTGGGAAACCAGCCGCGACACCGAGCCGTCGAAGTAGTTGCGCAGCACATCGCCCAGAGAGCGGCGGCCGTATTCCTCCCGGGTAATCAGGGGAAAATATTCGTGGGTTTTACCGTAGGCCTT
>WBZQ01001161.1_pt1 | contig 18804 bp, 22 predicted proteins | sample 5204251 | NCBI WGS metagenome assembly WBZQ01 (sample SAMN12412402, study PRJNA552823) | activated sludge metagenome | isolation source: activated sludge from nitrification reactor of wastewater treatment plant... | place: USA: Virginia | collected 2017-09 | reverse complement strand
CCGGGATGTGACAAGTAGACGTTCGGACCATGCAGTTGTTTGGCGCTGGGATGCAGCGGAGGCCTTTGGGGCGTCGCCGGTCAACGACAACCCCACCGGCTTGGGTGCATTTGCTTTCCACCAGCGATTTCCTGGACAGGTTTACGATGTCACTACAGCCAACTTTCAGAACTGGCATAGGGAATACAAGGCGTCGATTGGCAGGTACGTCCAAAGCGACCCGATAGGCTTGGCGGGGGGCGAAAATACTTATTCATATGTTTCCTCCTCTCCTGCCGCGGCAATCGATCCATCTGGCTTGGTAAAGTGGTCTGGCACGTTGTGGGCGTCTGGAATGAGTGCGTCGCTCAGAAACCTACATCGCGATCTACCGCCGTACCCGAAGTTTGAAGCATGGACGGTGCGTGCCTCGTTGGAATCTGAGTGCGTCGATGGCAAGTACGTGAGGGTAACGCTTGCTAGCCGTGGTCCCGTAACGAACTCAAGTTCCTTGAAGCTACTGCCATCACTCTTCTATGGCGGGGGCGTCGATGATCTCGACGACGGGCTGGCGCAGCCAGCCGCCAGTTCTGTTGCGGGGGAGTTTCGGCTGAAGCTAAACGGCGCCCTTATCGGTGGCGCGTCTCGACTCCAGGCCGGATTGGGTCAAAACGGGCTCTTGCGATTTGGGCATGGTGGGGGACTGATCGCCGGATCGCATGATTTGAGTGGCGTTTTCGGAATTGAAAATAGCAGAGAGTATCAATGTGACTGCGAGAAAAAGTAAGCTGACATTGGTGGTCGCATCAGCAATTCCTTTGGCAATCGCATTGCTAGGGATTGAATTTAACTGGTCGATGATAGAAACAATGCTGATTGTTTTGACTTTGAGCTATCCACTATCCTGCTACTTGGTGGTTGTTGGTGGTAGGTACGGAGTTGGCAATCTTTTGCTCCTTCTTTGGTCTGTTCTGTTTCTTCTTTTCGTGCCGTTCTCCAACCTAGCGTTCACACTGATTCACATTGTCTTTGCCAAGACCCCTATTTCAACCCGCGGCGATGCAAAGTGATGTGAGCATGGCTTGGAATGAAGAAGGCAACGGATTGCCTCCATGTTCGTACTCGGGAACAAGTGCGCCGCAAGCACCCCCGGCAGCTGAACATGAGCTTCCCGCAAAACGCCAGCGGCGAATGTGTTCAGAAGGCTTCGCTTGACCATGGCAAGAGTGTCCCGATGGTTGCCAGTGCGAACTAGCGGCTTCACCCTCCTCGAACTCCTGGTCGTGATGGTCATCATCGGCCTGCTGGCCAGCTACGTGGCGCCCCGCTTCTTCGACCACATCGGCAAGGCCGAGACCAAGACCGCCCGCGCGCAGCTCGACGCCTTCAACAAGGCGCTGTCCGCCTACCGGCTCGACACTGGCCACTTCCCCAGCACCGAGCAAGGCCTGCGCGCACTCACCGACCGGCCGAGCGACGAAGCCAAGTGGAGCGGCCCCTATCTCTCCAAGGTCGTGCCCGCCGACCCGTGGGACCACGCCTACGTCTACCGCCGCCCCGGCGAGGCGGGGCGCGACTTCGAACTGATCTCGCTCGGCAAGGACGGCCAGCGCGGCGGCAGCGGCGAGAACGCCGACATCAGCGTCTGGGACTCCGGGCGCTGAGGCCTGCTCGCTGCCATGCGCATCCAGCTGGACGTGGTGCAAGGCCGCGGCGCGCCGCAGGTGCTGCTGTTGGAGGCAGCCAGCCTCGACGCCGCCCGCGAGCAGTGCCGCAGCCAGGGCTACACCGTGCTGGCCGCACGGCCGGCCGGCGCCGGCGGGTTCGCCTGGCGCGGGCTGGGTGCCGCCGCGCCGCGCTTCGACGTGCCGGTGTTCGTCGAACAACTGCGCGACCTGCTCACCGCCGGCCTCAGCGTCGTGGAGGCGCTCACCACGCTGCACGCGGCCGCGCAGGCGCGCCAGCAGCCGGTGGTGGAGGCGCTGCTCAAGCGGCTGCGCGGCGGCGAGCCGCTCTCGGCCGCGCTCGCCGCCGAAGCCGCGTTCCCGGCCCTGCTGGTCTCGCTGGTGCGCGCCTCGGAGTGGACCTCCGACCTGCCTACCGCGCTCAGCCGTTACCTGGACCATGAACTGCGAGTTCGCGAACTGCGTCACCGCATCACCTCCGTGGCGATCTACCCGCTGCTGCTCACCGCCGTGGGCACGCTGGTGCTGCTCTTCCTGCTGCTCTACGTGATGCCGCGCTTCGCCCGCGTGTTCGAGGGCATGCATGGCGATCTGCCCTGGTCGGCCCATGCCATGGTGTGGTGGGCGCAGTGGCTGGGCGGGCGCGGGCCCTGGGTGCTGGCCGGCTGCGTGGCCGCGCTGGTGCTGCTGGCCGGCACGTTCACATCGCCGCAGCTGCGCGCACGCCTGCTGCAGGCCGCGGCCGGCTGGGGCCCGCTGCGCATGAGGCTGCGCACCTACTTCCTGGCGCGCTGGTACCGCGCCACGGGCATGCTCGTCGAAGGGGGCATCCCGCTGCCGCAGGCGCTGGCGCTGGCCAACGGCCTGCTGCCGGCGGGCCTGCAGGCCGGTGGTGCGGCCGTGGAGGCCGGCATCCGCGACGGCCTGTCGCCATCGGACGCCCACAGCCGCGCCGGCATGGCCACGCCGGTGGCGGAGCAGTTGCTGCGCGCCGGCGAGCGCACCGGCGACCTCGGCAGCGTGCTCACGCGCATCGCGCAGTTCCACGAGGCCGAAGTGTCACGCTCGCTCGAGCAGACCATGCGTGCGCTGGAACCCCTCGTGATGGTGCTGATCGGCGTGGGCGTGGGCGCGGTGGTCGTGCTGATGTACATGCCCATCTTCGAGCTGGCCTCGGCGCTGCAATGAGCACGGCGCTCGCCCCCCGCATCGCGCAGCTGCGCCGCCTGGGCCAGGGCGATACCATGGCCGCGCTGCTGGCCGAAGCGCCCGACGTCCAGGTGCTGTGCGATCAGCTGGGCGAACTGCTCGACACCCCGGTGGTGCGCATGCAGTGGCTCACCCAGCGGCTGCCGCGCTTCGACCTGGTGTCGTTCACCGACTGCGCCCGCCGGCGCTGTGGCCTGGTGGCGGATGCCCCGGCCGCCGAAGCCACCGCGGAGCCGGCGGCGCTGCACCTGGTGGTGACCGACCCCTTCGACACCGATACCCTGGCCTGGGCGCGCACGCGCTTCGGCCCGGTGGCGGTGGCGCTCGCCAGCCCCGAGACCTTCGACGCCTGGCTGGCGCACTGCGAGGCCGACCTCTTGGCGATGGGCAGCCTGCCCGGCGGCACCGAGGCCCAGCCCGCGGGCAGCGCGCCCATGCAGGGCGCCGAGGTGCTAGACCTGCGCCAGATCGGCAGCGACGACAGCCCGGCGGTGCGCTTTGTGAACTCCACGCTGTACGACGCGCTCAAGACCGGCGCCTCCGACATCCACCTCGAGAGCGACCCCGCCGGCCTGGCCGTCAAGTTCCGGCTCGACGGGGTGCTCACCGCCATGCGGCGCATCGACAGCGCCGAGCTGGCCGCGCAGGCCATCAGCCGCATCAAGGTGATGGCCCAGCTCGACATCGCCGAACGCCGCGTGCCGCAGGACGGCCGCTTGCAGATCGCCTACGCCGGCCGCGCCATCGACGTGCGCGTGTCCATCATGCCCAGCATCCACGGCGAGGACGCGGTGCTGCGCATCCTCGACCGCCAGCACCTGGCCGAGAGCCTGGCCGGGCTGACGCTGGCCAAGCTCGGTTTCGACGACGCCTCGGCCGAGCAGCTGCGCGCGCTGTGCCGCAAGCCGCACGGCATGCTGCTCGTGACCGGGCCGACAGGTTCGGGCAAGACGACCACGCTCTATGCGGCGATTGCCGAGACGCACCAGTCGCGCGACAAGATCATCACCATCGAAGACCCGGTGGAGTACCAGCTGCCGGGAGTGCTGCAGATTCCGGTGAACGAACGCAAGGGGCTGACCTTTGCGCGGGGGCTGCGCTCCATCCTGCGCCACGACCCGGACAAGATCCTCGTCGGCGAGATCCGCGATGCCGAGACCGCGCAGATCGCTGTGCAGTCGGCGCTGACCGGGCACCTCGTGTTCACCACCGTGCACGCCAACACGGTGTTCGACGTGGTGGGGCGCTTCGAGCAGTTCGGCATCGACGCGTACACCTTTGCGTCGGCGATCAACGGGGTGCTGGCGCAGCGGCTGCTGCGGAGGGTGTGCCCGCATTGCGCACAGCCGATGGAGGCAACGCAGGCGGCCCACACACCGGGGCTGGCCGAGGCGATCGGGCTGCTCGGGCAGGCACCGCGGCTGCTCAGCTCGCGGGGCTGCGAGCAATGCCGAGGCACCGGGTATGCGGGGCGCTTTGCGCTGGGCGAGCTGCTGCTGCTCACCCCGGCGCTGAAGGCGCTGGTGGCGGCTCGCGCACCGCAGGTACAGATCCAGGGAGAAGCGGAACGCCATGGCTGGCGCTCACTGCGCAGCCTGGCGCTGGAGGCGGCGCTGCAGGGGCACACCACGCTGGAGGAGGTGGACCGTGTGGCCGTTTGAGAGGCAACGCGATGTGCTGCGCATCGGCAAGCTGGCGGTCGAGCTCTGGGGGCGTGAGTCGGGCGGGCTCGTCAAGCGGCGGGGTGCGACGATCGACGGGAGTGTCGACCTTCGCGGCGCTGTGCAGTCGGCGCTGCAAGGCGCATCGCCGATGCGCGCGCCAGTGGACGTGGTCGTCGAGTCGGCCTGGATACCTGTCGTGCTGCTGGAGCCGGGGCCGCAGTTGCTGCGTCGAGAACAGGTGGGGGCTCTGCTGCGGCATCGGCTGGCGCGTGTGTGCGACGAACGGACTGAGGCGGTCGCAAACTGGGCCCTGCAGCTCGACCATCGGCCCGGCGATGCCTATGGGCTGGGCTTCGGCCTGTCGCCCAGCGTCAGAGCGGCGATCGAGGCAGGCGTGCAGGCGAGTGGCCGGCCGCTGGCCTCGCTGCAGCCGGCCATGCAGTGGGCTCGTCGCATCACCAAGCCGCGCGATGGCTGGTGGCTCTGGCTGGAGCAGGACCGGGCCGTGCTCGCGTGGCTGGAGCGCGGCCGCGTGACGGCGCTGCACGCCGCGGCCGATCTTCTGCGCGATGAGGCAGCCGTGGCACGCCTCGTTCGCATCGAGGCTGCACGCGCGGGCGTGAGTGTGCCCGAGGCTCCTGTCCTCCTGTCGGGCTGGGAGCAACCCTTCGGTATGGGTGAGGGCGCTTCGCAATGGCTCGGCGTGGGGAGTACGAACCAGGGTCGCACCCGATCGCCCGCACGACCCGCGGGAGCTGCTGCATGAGTGCTGCACGGTTGGATTTCCTCAGCCCAAGACGCATGCCGCGTGCCGGCATCGTGCTGCTGGTGCTGGCTGCCCTCGCGCTGGGCGCGAGCTTCTGGCTCGACCAGCGCTGGTCGGCCGAGCGTGTGGCTGCAGACGAAGCGCGGCGCGCGCAGGAAGAGTCGGCGCGCCAAGCCCTCGAACAGGCCTCGCGCCCGGTACCGCCTACGCCGGACGAACTGCGCCGCCGCACCGCGCAGCCGCTGCTGCGCCAGCCCTGGCTTCAGGTGCTGCGCGTGCTCGAGTCGGCGACCGAACCGCCCGTCTACCTGCTCGGCCTGAACGTGGACCCGGCGACCGGGAACATCCGCATCGAGGGCGAGTCGCCGTCGTTCGCGGAGGCGCTGGCCTATGCGCAGACCCTGCGCAACGACGACGTGATCACGACGGCGCAACTGCGCTCGCACGAACTCGCGACCGATCCCAACACCGGCCGCCAGGCCGTGCGTTTCATGGTGACCAGCCAATGGATCAGCCGCTGAGCGTGTTCACGCCCACGCCGGGTTGGCGGCTGCGCGTGGTCGCGGCTCGCGTACATCAGCATCTGGGCAGCGCGGGCGTGGTCGGCTTGTTGGTGCTGATGCTGGCAGCGGCCAAGGGTTATGCAGCCTGGGCGGACCGGACGGCGCATCAGCGCGCACTGCAAACGACCGTTGCCGAGCCCACGTCCGCGGCGGCGCCGGCGCTGACGGCCGCATCGACGCCGCGCGTGCGCTGGCCCGCTGTGGCCGACGTGCCGACGCTGCTGACGCGCATGGAACGAACCGCTGTCGAGCAAGGCCTCGGCTGGCCGCAGGCGGACTACCGCATCACCGCGGCCGGCGAACTCCCGGCGGCGCTGGAGGTGCGCTGCGCGCTCAAGGGGGCTTATCCGAGCATCCGGCGCTTCGTCACCGCCCTGCTGCTCGACCAGCCCACCCTGACCCTGCGCGAGTTCTCGCTGAGCCGCGCGAACGCTGACGCGAATCAGGTCGACGCCAAGCTGGTGCTGGTGGTCTATCTCGCCGGCGACGCCACTGAGGCGGCGCGATGAAGCAGCGCCGACTCGCCTGGCTGTTGGCCGTCATGCTGGTGCTGATCGCACTGCGCGCGTGGAGTCCGCCGGCGGCGCGGGATGAGGTCGTGCAGGCCGTGGAGCGGCCTACCGCCACCTCGCCTGCTGCGGGGGTTGGCGTGGCAACCCAAGGCGCTCAGCAGAAGGTTGGAGACGATGCCTACAGCCGCGAACCCGACGCCGGCGAGATCCGCAATGCCTTTGCAGCACGCGTGATCGCGCCGCCGCCTCCGCCACCGGCTCCCCCGCCGCCACCCAAGGTGGCCGTGGCGTTACCGCCACCGCCGCCTCCACCACCGGTCGACCCGAGCCCACCGCCGCCTCCGCTGCAGGTGATCGGCGCCTGGAAGGATGCCCGCGGCGCGAGCGTCTTCATCGCCGGGCCTGCGGGCGTGGTGCAGGCTCGCGCCGGCGACACCGTGCTCAACGAATACAGCATCACCCAGATCACCCCGCAGCAGGTGCAGATACGCCACCTGCCCTCCAGCCGCGACGTCGCGCTGGCCGTGCCGCCTGCGGCCGCGACCACGCTTCGATGACACTGCCTCCCATGCCAAGCCACCGCCTGTCTCCGCTGCTGACTCTCCGGCCCGCTGCACAAGCGGCCGTGCTGTGCGTGGCGCTCGCTGGCTGCGCGGGCATGCAGTCCTACCGCGAAGGGCAATCGGCGCTGGCCGACGGGAAGGTCGTGTCCGGCATCGGCAAGCTCAAGGAAGCCGTCGACAAGGACCCGGCCAATGTCGAGTACCGGCGCGCGTACTTTTCGGAGCGCGAGCAAGCCATCAACAACCTGATGCGCCAAGCCGACGTGGCGATCGCCACCGGCAGCTTCGACGCAGCACGCCAGGCCTACCGCCAAGTGCTTCAGCTCGAGGCGGGCAACGACCGCGCCACCGAGGGACTTAACCGGGTCGATGTCGCACAGCGTCACTGGGCGGCGCTCGATGCTGCGGCATCGCTGGGGCGCAACGGTGATGCGGACGGCGCGATCTCCAAGACCCAGCAGGTGCTCTCGGAGAACCCCAACCACGTGCGCGCCGGACAGTTGCTGCGCCAACTGATGCGCCAGCAGGCCGACCGCAGTGGCAAGGAACTCGGGATCTATCCACGGCTGAAGGCCGCCTATCGCACGCCGGTGAGCCTGAGCTTCACCAACGCGCCACTGCTGCAGGTGTTCGACGCGCTCAAGGCAGCCTCGGGCCTGAACTACATGCTCGACAAGGACGTGCGGCAGGACCTGCGCGTGACGCTGTCGGTGAAGGACAAGCCGGTCGAGGACATCCTGCGCTTGCTGCTCGCGACGAACCAGCTCGAGCGCCGCGTGCTCGACGAGGACACGCTGCTCGTCTACCCGAACACGCCGGCCAAGGCGACCGAGTACCGGGAGATGGTGGTGCGCACCTTCTACCTCAGCAATGCCGAGGCGGCCAAGGTGGCCGGCATGGTGCGGACCATTGCCAAGGCGCGCGACGTGGTGGTCGACGAGAAGCTCAACCTGCTGGTGGTGCGCGACAGCGCCGAGGTGGTCCGCCTGGCCGAGAAGCTCATCGCCACCCAGGACGTGGCCGAGCCGGAAGTGATGCTCGAGCTGGAGGTGCTGGAAGTCAGCGTGAACCGGCTGCTGGAGATGGGCATCAGCTGGCCCTCGTCGGTGTCGGCGAGTGTCGCGGGCGCTGCCGGAAAGGCGGGGCAGTTGACGCTCAACGAGTTCCGCAACCGCAACTCGGACCTGGTCACGCTGCAGTTCAGCGATCCGCTCGTCGCGGCTCAGTTGCGCAGCCAGAAGGGCAGCGCCAACCTGCTGGCCAACCCGCGCGTGCGCGTGCGCAACAAGCAGTCGGCGAAGATCCTGATCGGCGAGCGTGTGCCCGTCTTCACGACCACGGCCACGGCCAACGTGGGCACGTCGGAGTCGGTGAGCTACCTGGACGTGGGCCTCAAGCTGGAGATCGAGCCCACGGTGTCGCTGGACGACGAGGTGTCGATGAAGATGGCACTCGAGGTGTCGAACATCCTCGAGACCATCCGGCGCACGAGCGGCACGCAGGCCTATCGGCTGGGAACCAGAAATACCTCGACGACACTGCGCGTGCGCGACGGCGAGACCAATGTGCTGGCCGGACTCATCCAGCGCGACGAGCGCAGGTCCAACACCGGGGTCCCTGGGCTCAATGAGGTGCCGCTCATCAGCAAGCTCTTCGGGGCATCGAGCGACAGCGACGTGCGCACCGAGATCATCCTGCTCGTGACGCCGCACATCGTGCGCAACGTGGAGCTGCCGGGTGTTGGGCTGCAGGAGTTCCTGTCCGGTACCGACGCCTCGGTGGGCGCCTCGCCGATCCAGCTGGGCGCGCCGGTGCCTGGGGCGCGGCCGGCGGGTGCGGTGCCGACAATGCCGCAGCCGGGCCAGACGCCGACCTTCTTCCCGCCGCAGGTGTCGCCGCCGACCATGACGCCTGCGCCGATGCCGTCCAGCCCGCTCCAGCCCTTGCCCACGATACCGGCGCAGCCCTTGCCAACGACGCCCTTGGTGCCGAGCCTGCCGGGTGGCAATCCCGCCAATCCCGCCACCCCGTCAGCGCCGCCGGTCTTCACGCCGCCGCCGCTGGTGCCGACCTCGCCGACGCGATGAAGAGGCTGCCGGCGCAGCGGGCGCGGCGTGGCTTCACGCTGGTGGAGTTGCTCGTGGTCGTGGCGATCATGGCGGTGCTCGCGAGCATCGGGTTTCCGCTGGCCGAACTCTCCAAGCGGCGCGCGCAGGAGGAGGAACTGCGGCGTTCGCTGCGCGAAATCCGCACGGCAATCGACCAGTACAAGCGCATGGTCGACCAGGGGCGCATTGCCAAGGATGCGCTGGGCTCGGGTTACCCGCCCAGCCTCGAGGTGCTCGCCAGTGGGGCGCCGGATGCGCAGTCGTCCAGGCAAGCTCGGATCTACTTTCTGCGGAAGCTGCCGCGCGATCCGTTCGCACCGGAGTCCATCACGGCCGCCGCCGAGACCTGGGCGCTGCGCAGCTACGAGAGCCCGCCGGACGATCCCAGGGCCGGGAGCGATGTGTTCGACGTCCACTCGCGCTCGGAGGGCGTGGGGCTCGACGGCACCCCGTATCGCACCTGGTGACGAGCATGCAACTGCGACGCGGGTTCACGCTCATCGAGATGCTGGTGGTGATGGCCATCCTGGCCACGCTGCTCAGCATTGCCGCGCCGCGCTACTTCGACTCCCTGGATCGGGCCAAGGAAGCTGCGCTCAAGACCGATCTGCACATGCTGCGCGAGTCGATCGACAAGCACAAAGCCGATACGGGAAGGTTGCCCGCAAGCCTCGATGTGTTGGTGCAGGCGAAGTACTTGCGCGCTGTGCCGGAGGATCCATTCACCGAACGGGCGGACACGTGGGTGACGGTGCCTAGCCAGGACGTGAGCTTGCCGGGCGTGGCCGACGTGCGCAGCGGGGCCGTGGGAGCGGCAAGAGATGGCAGCGCGTTCTCGAGTTGGTGAACGGCGCCGCCAGGGCGGCTTCACCTACCTCGGCATCCTGTTGGCGGTGGCACTGATCGGCCTGGGCTTGGCCTCGGCCTCCGAGGTGTGGACAACCGTGGCACATCGCCAGAAGCTCGAGCAGTTGGAGTTCGCGGGGCAGCAGATTGCCCAGGCGATCGGCAGCTACTACGAAAGCACCCCGGGTCTGGTGAAGCGATATCCGGGGACGCTGGAGGAGTTGCTGGACGACCGGAGGTTTGCGACGGTGCGCCGGCACCTGCGCCGGGTCTTCCCGAACCCCTTCGACGAGCGCGGTGGGTGGGAACTTGTCCCGGCGCCTGGCGGGGGAGTTTCTGGAGTCCGTGCCGTGGTCTCGCTACAAGCCGTCGATGCACCGCTCGTACACACCTTCGTGTATGCGAGCTCGCAAGTAGTGCACGAGGTAGTCGGCAGGTGAGGCGTTCACCGGTGTGGCCGCGGCGTTCATAGTCGTACCAATCGCTGTGGCGCATGTTCATCTGTCCGCCACTCAGAGTCGACCGGCGCAAACCGGGGGTCGTAGCACCGGCATTTCCGTTGGCGCCGCCAGAAGAATGATGCGAGGCTTCCCTCGCGCGCAGGCACGTCGCCTTCGCGCAAGCAACCCATCGGAGGCACGATGAACACCACTGACCCCACTTCCCCGTCCACCTGGCTCGCTTCGCGTACGCCAAAGCTGCTCGCCGCAGCCGTCACAGAGCTCTCGCGGCTGGACGCCGACGCCCTGCGCACGTTGCCCCAAGAGGGACAACTCCACGTCGACTTGGCCGCGCTTGCCGCGAACCGCCTCGATCCCGGCGCCGTCCTCATCACCTTCGGCGAAGATGCCGCGGCGAAGGCCGAGGCGGGCCGCTGGTCGTGGGTGATGAGCTTCACCTACATGGTCAGCGACCTCATCGACGGGAACGCGATGACGGATTCCGCGGACGCGATCCCGCACGAGCTGCTCGAGCGCTTCGAGCGCCTGCCTCGCGACGCCCTGTTCGAGCTCGCTGTTCAGCACGTGATCGCCATGGACCCGACCGAAGTCGCCTTGTGGCGCCTGCGCGAAGAGGGCGCGGCGCTCGCTCCGTCCTGAGCCGTCCGACTATTCTGGCTTCGGCGGCAAGGCCCGCACGGTGACCGGGTCGTTGGCAGCGGGCCGGAGCATCCGCTCCAGCTGCTCGATGCGCGGCCGATCGCCGAGCAGCACGGCGCGGAACCACGCCCGCTCCAGCGCGACGCGCCGGCCCGGGTGTGCCTTCAGCGCGCCGCGCCTGGCGTTGCGGCCTCTTCTCGATGACTGTGTCACCCTGATCTCGCGCGCGCTCAGCCGAGGACGAGCGGCACCGACTTGCTGCTGCACACCCGCGTCCCCTTGCCGTCCGTGTAGCAGGCGCTGCCCACGAAGCGATAGCTCCCCGGCGGCACTTCGATCGCCGGGTTCATGCTGTCGCAAACAATGCGGCGCTTGCTTGGATCAACCCAGCCGAGCGTGACGCTGCACAAGCGGGTGAATGGATCACCGCAGGCATAGGCCTGCTGGCCGCAGAACTGCGTGACGAGGCGTCCGACCGACGTGTCCGGGGAGATCAGCGTCTCGCCGTCGGCGAGCAGATGGCCGGACAACACGAACGTCGGCAAGTGCGTGTTCGATTCGAAGTCGACGAAGTAGTCCAGCCGGACCTGGAGCGTCTCGGTGGTGTTCGGTGCGGCCAGCGCGCCGGGTCCAAGGGAGAAGTCACGCAGACGGGCCCAGTTCTCGCCTGCGGTGCCGCCTCCGCCACACCCCGCCAGCAGTGCAGCAGCCAGCAGCAGTGGCGGTTTCCTGATCATGAAGCGACTGTTCACGGCCTCGCCTCCTTCGGCTCGAGCACCTGAATCGCCAGCCGCGCCGCGCTCGAATCGATCTGGCTGTTCGGATCGCGCGCCAGCAGCAGCAGCGGCAGCACGGCCGCGCGCCAGGTGGTTCCCGCCGCCTCGCCGCACTCGAACAGCCCGAAGGCTTCCAGCCGCTGCGCCATGCGATAGCCCTGCACCGAGAACAGCTGATCGTTGCGCTGGTTGATCAGCGCGGTCGACGCCGCCATTTGCCGAGCGACGTCCTGCGCGATCACGCCGCGCATCTCCTCGAAGCCCGCATAGGCCTGCTGCGCGGCGAGTTGGCGGCTCACGCGCTGGTAGGCATCCATCCAGCTTGCCACCGGATCCGCGCGCTGCGCGGCGAGCGGATCGCCTCCAAGCGCCTCCACCACGCGCCACTGCCCGGCTCGATCGGTGCAATGCCGCCGCAGGGCGGCCGAGGGCATCTTCAACTGCCCGAAGTTGCTGTCGTTGTAGTACGCCGTCCAGATCACCAGCGAGAGCCGTTCGTCGAGCACCGGGCGACGGTGATCTTCCGGCTCCACGGTCTTGCGGCCCTGGATACCGTCGATGAAGCGGGCGTAGCCCTTGACGGCATTCTCGATGCCGTCCAGCAGCTGCGTTTGCGCCTCGGTATGGAAGCGGCGCTTCACCAGCGCGAACGGCGTCTCGGCGGTCGGCACGGGCGCCACGGACGGCGCCGCGCAGCCGGCCAAGGCCAGCAGCAAGGCAAGGAGCGAGATGCGTGAGTAGTGGTGGTTCATGGCATGGTCGATCTGGCTGTGGATGATCATCCGTGGTGCGATCAGCGTCAACTCGTGACCATTGGGCATGCCTCGCGCATCGCCTTCCCATGCTGGTCACCCCGTGCTGGTGTCCTTCGGGCGTTCGATCCGCGAAGCTCGGCTGGAGCTCGGCATCTCGCAGGAAGAACTGGCGCACCGCTCGGGTGTCGATCGCTCCTACATGTCGAGCATCGAGCGCGGGGAGCAGAACGTCGGGCTGATGTCGATGAGCCGTGTGGCCGCGGCGCTGGGCGTCACGCTGTCGGAGCTGGTGCTGAACGCGAAGCTGTAGCCCGCGGCACTGCCTGCCGCGCGATGAAGCCGCGCATCAGGTCGTCGACCGCCTCACCCTCGGGCCAGCAGCGCAGCCGCCGACTGGGCGTGAGCTGCAGCATCAGGTGGTCGCCCTCCCAGTCCATCAGCGTGACGAGGCTGTGCCGCCTGCCCTCGGCATGCCACTCGTAGGTGTCGAGGTCGAGCGCGTGGGCGCGCAGCACGAGTGCGCGCGGCTGCTCGAGGCGGCGCAGCCCGATCCAGAACAAGCGCCGCAGTTCGCGGTCGGGTTCCAGCGCCAGCGGAAGCAGCACGCGCAGGCGGCTCCACAGGTCCTCGACCCGCCACCAGACATCGAGCGCGCTGGTGGCGACCAGCAGTTCGTCCCGAAACTCCGGCGTGGGCCGGTGCTCGCACAGCGGCACCAGCTGCGGATGCTGCGGTCCACCGGGTCCGTCGAGCAGCACGTCGACGACACGCCGGGCCAGCACGAAGCCGCGCGTGCTGAACCACTCGGTGCAGCCGCTGCCGTCGTGATCGAGATCGACCCGGTACGGCGCCAGCGTGCGATGCAGCACCCTTTCGACCTGGCGGGCTCGTTGCGCCTGGGCGAACCAAGCCACCTGTGCGCCGTTCAGGTCGAGCTGGACCGGATACTCTGGCAACTGGCGGATGCGCTGCATCGGCTGCACGCTCCAGCCGACCTTGAAGCGCGTGTGGGTCGCGTGGGGCAGCAGGTAGACCGCGCCGGGAGCCCCCGGCGGCACGGCGCAGGCCTCGAGCCGCGCCAGCAGGTCCGGCCGCACGCTCATACCCGCCCCCACAGGTAGAGCAGCCACTGCATCAGCAAGCCACCGATGAGGCGGCTTGCCAGATCGCTCTCATTCGAGGCAACAGCTGCCGTGTCCTGCTGGCGACGCCGGCCGTCACGCTCGAAGAGATCGCCCAGGTGAAAGAGCTCGCCGACCTGGATCGACCTCACCTCCGGCTGGTCCATCAGCCAAGTGGTCATCTGGTGGCGGTGCGCCGTGGTGCAAATGCGCTCGGCGCCGAAGAGCAGGCACAGGCCGAGCCGCTGGCTCATCACGATGCCGAGCCGGCGCGCCTCGGCGTGCATGCGGGCGAAGAAGGCGCGGCGCCTGCGGCGGCACGGGGCGCCGCGCAGGCGGACGATCAGCATCAGGCAGTTGGGGTGGCGGCGCGGCGGGACGAAGGGGTACTCGGGACGCATGGATGGCTCCGTCGGATTCGTTGGGGTGAGCTCCGCCCTGCCCGGCCGGCCACCCTCGCGGGCGCCGGCGGGCATGCATGCTCGGGGGAGAAGGTGGCGGCGTCAGGCGGCCAGGGCCCACTCGCCGGCGTTCAGCGGCGGCGGTTGCTCATGCGGCTTGGGCAGTTGCGGCGGCGCAGAGGGCGCTTCGGTGATGCCCGCAAAGCGAGACGCGAGCAGCCGGTCGATGGCCGAGCCGTCGCGGCGCGTCAGGTTCGGCACGTAGCGGCTGTAGACGCGAAACAGCATCTCGGTGCTGGCGTGGCCGAGCTGCCGCGCGATCCATTCGGGCGCCTCGCCCGAGGCGAGCCACAGGGTCGCGGCGGTGTGGCGCATCTGGTAAGGCCGGCGGCGCTCGAGGCCGAGGTGGCGCAGCAACGGGTACCAGACCCGGTCGCTGAAGTTCTTGTTGTCCAGCGGCTCGCCGGCGCGGTTGCAGAAGACGTAGTCGCTGAGCTTCGCGGTGGCCGCATGCTGCTGGCGCAGCGCCTCGAACACGACCTGGCTCATCTGGATGTCGCGCTGCGAGCTGTCGGTCTTGGTGTACTCGTCTTCGCCGAGCACGAAGGTCTCGCGCACGAGGATCAGACGGCGCTCGAAGTCGACGTACTTCCACTTGAGACCGTGGACCTCGCCGGTGCGCATGCCGGTGAAGAAGCGGGTGATGAAGTAGTTGCGGTAGTCGGCCCGCGCGCGGGAGATGATCGACTGCACCTCGGTCAGCGTGAAGGGCTGCACGTCACTCTTGCGTACCCGCAGCGGCTTGATGTTGGCCGCCGGCGAGGTGAAGCCATACATCTCGGCGGCCTCGGCGAGCATCTGCTTGAGCGGCGCGAGGATGCCGTTGATGCGCTTGGCCGACAGGCCCTTGCCGCTGCGGCCGGGCGCCTCGGCGAGCTTGTTGCGGAAGGCGAGGATGTCGGCCTTGCCGATCTCGCCGACGGGCTTGTCCTGAAAGTGCGGCACGAGGTGACCGTCGATGGTCGAGCGCAGCACGCGCACGTGGGAGCGGCGCCACTCAACGGAATGGTTCGTGAGCCAGTCGTTGGCGAAGGTGCGGAAGGCGGGGGTGGCGGCCGCCAGAGGCGCAACTTCCGGCGCAGCATTGCTGACCGTGGCGGAAGCTGCCGCAGCGGCGACGGGATGCGCCGCGCGCCTGCTGCCCGGGAAGCGCTGCTCGTAGTCGAAGGTACCAGTGGCAATCTCCAGCTCGATGGCTTGCAGCGCCTTCTGCAGGCGCTTGCGGTTGGCAGGCGTGTCCGCCAACGCCGTGTATTCGCGGCAGCGCTCGCCCTCGTAACGGAAGTCCAGGAACAAGGTGCCTCGTCCTGCGAGGACGCGCACGCTACCCATGAAGCACCCCGCCGTTGGCCATGGGGATGGAAGCCGAACCGCCGGCGGACGACGCCTTAACGATGTCTTCGGCGATCCGGTCCCAGACGAAGAGAATCTTCCGACCGCCGAAGGGGCGGATGTAGTGCACGCCTTCGAGCAGCACGCTGTCCTTCAGCCGCTCGCGGATGGTGCGAACGTCGTACTTGATCCGAGCCGAGAGCTCGTCGGTGGTGAGAAGTTCGGATTGCATAGACCTCGTGATGACATGCGTATCGCTAGACATGCATAGTCTATGCAATGCAAGCGTAATGTCAAGTGGTCTAGCAATACGCGATCTGGAAAATTAGAATCATCAGAAGACAACAGCCACGAACCATGAGCCGCACGCAACTCAACGTCCGCGTCAGCGAGGAGTTGGAGAAAGCCATCGACGAGAAGCGCATTGCGCTGCGCGCGAAGCTGGGAACGATCCCGTCAAGGTCCGACGTGCTTCGGTTCGCTTTGGAGGCGTACCTGGGCATCGATCTGTCTGCCGCAGAAGTCGATCGCCGCTCGACAACGGGGCCAGCAGCAAGAAGGCGGGCAAAGTAGCCCGTCGCGCCAGCCTTGGTGACCGCGCGTGGCCGCACCAGCGTGATGTGTGCGGTGACTGCTTTCGCGGTGGCTAGCTAACGGCGCGGTCGAGCGTGCGGCAGCGATCCGTCACAAGCCGTCCAGCACTGCCAACGGGCCTTGCGGCAAGACGCGCGCGCGACGGCTCAATGGCTACGGCCAATGCGACCCGTTCAGGTTCATCGCCGGCGAGGCGCATCCCAATGGTCGGGGAACCTACCGACTGTCAAGCGACATCCAGAACTGCCCCCCTGACGACATTGAGTTCTGACCCCCGGGTTGTTGATCAGTTCGTTGCTGCTTCGGTGTTCGCGCTGGCCTGGTTAACCAGGCCAGCGCGGCGCTTCGTTCTCAGCCGGTAGCTGTCGCCGCGGATCGTGATGACGTGGCTGTGGTGCAGCAGTCGATCGAGGATCGCGGTGGCGACCACCGCGTCGCCGAACACGCCACCCCACTCGGCCACCGAGCGGTTGCTGGTCACGAGCATCGAGCCGCGCTCGTAGCGGCGGCTGACGAGCTGGAAGAACAGATGCGCAGCGTTGGCTTCGAACGGCAGGTAGCCCAGCTCGTCGACGATCAGCAGCTTGGGCTTGGTGAAGTGCAGCAGCTTCTCCTCCAGCCGCCCTTCAGCGTGCGCTCGAGCCAACTGGGTCACCAGGCCGGTGGCCGGCACGAACAAGGTCGAGTAGCCACGCACGATGGCCTCACGCCCCAGCGCCACGGCCAGGTGCGTCTTGCCCACGCCCGGTGGCCCCAACAACAGCACGCTGTCGCCGTTGCCCACCCAGCGCGACGTGGCCAGCTCGCGGATCTGCTTCGGGTCCACCGAGGGCTGCGCGTCGTACTCGAAGCTCTCCAGCGTGCGCACGTACGGGAACTTCGCGATCGACATGCCCATCTGGATGCGCCGCTCATCCTTGCGCGCCACCTCGGCCGTGCACAGCATCGCCAGTGCCTCGCGCAGGTTCAGCTCTGCACGCCCGGCCTGGTCCAGCAGCGTGTCGAGTTGATCGCGGATGGCCGTGAGTTTCAGTCGCGTGAGCATCGGCTCGAGCTCGCCGGCCACTTCCACCGGCTTGGTCTTCTTCGTGGCCGCCATCACCAGCCTCCTCCGAGCACCGCTTCGTACTGTTCGAGCGGCCGCAGCAACTCAGGGGCTATGGCCGGCGGTGGCGCAGGCGTTCGCGGCAGCCAGCTCATACCGGCGAACTGCGCGCCGACGATGCCCGCCAAGTGGCTGCGCTCAATGACGCTGACGCGTCGCAGCGCGCTCTGCGCATGGCTCGCCACTTCCTGGCCGGCGTACAGCACACGCACCTGGCGTTCACTGACGACCACCGTGACGGTCTCACCGATGAGCCGCCACGGCACGCTGTAGCGGTTGGTGTCCAGTTCGATGCAGGCGTCGGTGTGCACGCGGCGCGTGAGCTCGCGCACCTGCAGGAACGGCGCCTTGGCCGGTAGCGGCCTCAGCGCCGAGGCCTCGGCACGTTCGAAGCGCTGCAGCGGTGGCTCGCCGGTGGTGCCGTGCACGCGGATGTCGGCCACTTCGCGCATCCAGTGCGCCAGGTGCGCTTGCAGGGCCTCGATGCTCTGGAAGCGGTGACCGGCGATGGCGTTGCGCTTGACGTAGCCGACGCCGCGCTCGTCCTTGCCCTTGGTGCGTGCCCGGTATGGCGCGCAGGCGCGCGGTGTGACGCCCCAGTAGCGGCAGAACGCGTGGAAGCGATCGTTGAACTTGACCTCGCGCGTCTGCACGTTGTGCTCGTCGACCAGGGCCTTGGCGTTGTCCAGCAGCAGTTCGTGCGGCACGCCGCCGAAGTGGCGGAACGCGCCTTCCAGGCCTTGCAGCCAGGCCGACTGGCGCTCGTGCAGGAACACCCCGACGTAGCAGCGGCGGCTGTAGCCCAGCGTCGCGACGAACAGGTGCACGCGCAACGTCTCATCGCCTACCGACACGGCCGTGCTGCCGAAGTCGATCTGCAGTTGCTGGCCCGGGGCGGTCTCGTAGCGCACAGTGGCCACCGCTTCGGCGCGCAACTCGCGGCGCAGCGGCTCGACGGCGCGTTGCACGGTGCGCAGGCTGCGCTCGATGCCGAGCTCGCGCGCCAAGTCCTGGCGCACGACGTCGGCGTTGCCGCGATGGCGGCGCAGCCGTTCGGCCAACCAATCTCTGTGCGGCTCCAGCGCGCCGGCGCGTGAACCCACGTCCATTGGACGCCATCCGCCACGGCGCAGGTACTCGCGCACCGTGTTGCGGCTGCAACCCAACTCCCGGCTGATACGCTTGGCGCCCCAGCCCAGCGCACTGAGCGCCAGCATCCTCTGCACCTCCTGCGGCGCCAGCATCTTCTCGCCCCCTTGGCCCACTTCGACCAACGGAGCTTGCTCGACTACTTCTTCCATCCAGACCTCCTTCGTTGAAGGGGGTCAGTTCTCAATGGCGCCAGGGGGTCAGTTTTTCATGTCGCCCGACACCGACCATCAGGTCTCCGACCCGATGGTCACGTCCGGGCCGCGAACCCAATGGTCATTTCGAACTTGACGCCGAAACCCCAAGGCCACGCATGGGCCAAACTTGGGCCACCGATGGGCCACATGGCCCAGAAACGACAAAGCCCGCTCGAGGCGGGCTTCGCTAAGTGCTTGAAGGCACTGGGTATTCGGTGGTTGCGAGGGCAGGATTTGAACCTGCGACCTTTGGGTTATGAGCCCAACGAGCTACCAGACTGCTCCACCTCGCGACTGAGCCTTGAAGTGTAGCACAACG
>WBZQ01001160.1_pt1 | contig 18808 bp, 15 predicted proteins | sample 5204251 | NCBI WGS metagenome assembly WBZQ01 (sample SAMN12412402, study PRJNA552823) | activated sludge metagenome | isolation source: activated sludge from nitrification reactor of wastewater treatment plant... | place: USA: Virginia | collected 2017-09 | reverse complement strand
CAAACTCGCGAAGCACGGGCCCGGGCCCTGGCTCGGACAGGAGGTCGAACGCGGAGCGGAGCACGCGCGTCTGGAGCTCGATGTCGTGCGGGCGGCCCAGCGGGTACCCAAGCGGAAACGGCACAAAGAGCGCCCTCGGCGTCCCCACCTTCTCGGTCAGCTCGCGCAGCATCGTGATCGAGGTGGTTGGAATTCCGATCCGCTCGATCTCCCCGGCGACCAGACCGACGGTCTGGTGGCACATGGGTCAAAGCGGGACGAGGAGCGCGGCCTCGATCTTATCTTCGGCCAGGAGCCGTGCGGCCTCGGGCGCGGTTTGGGCGATCAGGCGCCCGGGCGCGGTGATCGAGCCCATGAAAGAGAGGTGGCGCTCTCCGAGCGAGCCGATCTCCTTTCGAGAGCGCATTTCGCGAAGGCGGTCCAGGGGGAAGCCCAGGTTGCGGTCGTCGTGGAAGCCCGTTTGGTCAAACGCGGTGGACTTGTGTGCAATGCCGAGGGTTTGCACGTCCGTGTCGACCGGGATCACCCGGTACGAGGCGTCACCTCCCTTCAGCGTCTCGTCGAAGGGGGGCTGGCTTGGGAGGTGGACCGCGCCCGTCGAAACCAGGGCGACCCGCGCCTCGGAAAGCGGTTTGGCAAGGCCCGCAAAGGGCACGGGATCGAGCCTGCGATACCGATAGGTCGACAGGAAGAGGCGGTTCTTGAGCGAGAGGTCCGAGAGCGAGGCCATCGCGCGAGTATCGCACTCCGCCCCTGGTCTCCGGCGCCTATACTTCACGCCCTCATGTCGCTCCTGCCCGGTACCCGGCTCGGACCCTACGAGGTCCTCGCGCGGCTTGGGCAGGGAGGAATGGGAGACGTCTTCAAGGCGGAGGACAAGCGCCTGGAGCGCTTCGTGGCGTTGAAGGTCCTCCATGCCGGGGCGCGGCCGGACCTCGATCACGATTCGCTCCTGCGGGAGGCGCGCGCCGCGTCGGCCCTCAACCACCCAAGCATCGCCACCGTGTACGAGATCGGCGAGGACGTCGTGGACGGTACGCCCCGAGCCTACATCGCGATGGAGTATGTGCCGGGACCGACCCTCAACGAGTACGCGGCCGCGCAAACGCTGTCGATCTCCCGGATTGTGGATCTCGTGTCACGCCTTGCCGAGGCGCTCTCGGCCGCGCACAACCGCGGGGTGATTCACCGGGACGTCAAACCGTCCAATGTGATCGTCACCGATGGCGGCGGCGTGAAGATCCTCGATTTCGGAGTTGCCAAGTACTGCCGGAAGCCGGACGAGAGCGACGACACGGTCACGCTGCCGGAGCGTCGCGAGCACCTCGATTTGCAAAAGACGCGTCTAAAGACGAACGCGCCCGCGCTCCTTCGGCGGGACTCAGAAAAAGGCCCTCCTTCGGCGGCGCGCGCAAGCTCGAGCGGCCTCGCCGGCACCGTTTGGTACATGTCCCCGGAGCAGGCCGCGGGAGGGCCGCTCGACCACCGCAGCGACATCTTCTCGTTGGGGGTCGTCTTCTACGAGCTTCTCGCCGGGCGTCGCCCGTTCGTTGGGGCGTTGGGCGATTCGGCCATTGAGGCCTTGCCGCACCTCCACACAAGTGACCCGCCACCCGTCGAGAGCTACAACGGCGACGTGGGTCCGGCTCTTTCCCGGGTGGTCGCCCGCATGCTCCAGCGCGACCGCGATCTCCGTTACCCAAGCATGGCAGAGGTCACGCGCGACCTCTCCAGGCTCCAGGCCACTGTCGCCGAGATCGCGGCCCGCCCCGAGATCCTCGCACGGCCGTCGGTCGCGGTGATGAGCTTTGCCAACATCACCAAGAGCCCGGAAGACGACTGGCTTGGAACCGGCATCACCGAGACCGTGGCGTCCGACCTCAAGGCCCGCACCGGCCTGGGCGTGATCTCCCGGGAGCGGGTTCACGAGGCGCTCCGGCGATTCGGGGCGGACGCCCACGCCGAGCTCGACGAGCGCTCGGCGGCGCAGGCGGGGCGACTCGTCGGCGCGCGTTGGTACATCGCGGGCGGTTACCAACGTCTCGGCGGCCGGCTGCGCATCACCGCGCGGTTCGCGTCCGTGGAGAGCGGGGAGATTCTCAACACGGTCAAGCTCGACGGCCGCGCGGAGGACCTCTTCGCGCTGCAGGACCGGGTCGCGCTCGAGCTCGTGCAAGGCCTGGACTTGGGAACAGATGCCCCCGAAGACCCGACGGTTTCCAGGCCGGATCAGACGGAACCCGCCGCGCCCGTTGCGACTTCCGAGGAGCCCTCATCGTCTCCCGCCTCCGACGGCGAGACCACAAGCCTTCCCGCCTACGAGGCGTACAACCGAGGGCTTGTCAACCTACGGGAGATGGGGCGCGAGTCGCGTGAAAGGGCGCTCTTTCTGTTCGAAAAGGCCGTGGCGCTCGATCCCAACTATGTGGCCGCGCTGGTGGCCTTGGGCGACGCGTACGAAACCAAGGGTGAGTACCTCGTGATGCCTGAGTTCGGGGAACGCGCGGTCGAGACGTTCCACAGGGCCCTCGCGCTCAGCCCGCGTCTGCCGGAGGCCCTCGCGGGACTGGGCTCGGCATTGACCTCCCTTGGGCGAAACGAAGAGGCCCACGAGGTCTTTCGCCAAGCGTTGGAGATCGCCCCGGAGGATCCGGGCCTTCGGACCAACCTCGGACGCCTGCTGTTCATCGGCGAGGCGCGCTTCGAGGAGGCCGCGGACGAGTTTCGCAAGGCCCTGGCGCGGAACCCCCAGGGCGGCTGGGTCGCTCTCCAGCTCGCGCACGCGAGCACCCTGATCGGGGAGCTCGACGCCGCCGAGGAGGCCGCCCGGCGCACCATCGAGCTTCAGGAGCAGTTCTTTTCGGGCAAGGAGGGCTTCCTGATCCTGGGTGCGCACACGCGGCTTGGGCACATTCGGGCCCTGCAAAAACGGCTGGCCGGGGACGACGGCGCGATCGCCGAGTTTCGCCGCGAGATCGATTTCCTCGGCCGTGTCGACCACCAAATCAAGGATCGCGCGCTGGTGGAAGTTCACCAGCGGCTGGGCGCCGCGCTCCTCGAGCTTCACGACCCCAGCGCCAAACGCCATCTCGATCTCGCGATTCGCGGCTTCGAGGATCGGGTGAGGAGGGGCGCGGACGAGCCCTTCACAAGGTACTACGCCGCGAGGGCTTGGGCACTCTTGGGCGACGTCGAAAGGGCTCTCGACTCGCTGGAGGTCGCGGCACGGGTTCGCCGCGCCTTCACGATCAAGCGAGCCGAAAACGACCCCGATTTCCGGTCCCTTCGCGCCGACGAGCGCTTCCAGAAGTTGCTTAGGGGAACGGCGTGATAAGCGAGGCTCCGAAGCCCCCCTAGAGAGAAAGTCGGGGGAACCCGCCAGGCTTCGGGTTCCCCCGAACCCCCTCCGCAGCCGGGTCATCTCGTTGACGCCCTTTCATCCATCGCGGGACGGCCGCAGGCCGTTCGGGGACTCTTTTGTAAAAGCGGGGGTTGGGGGAGTTAGAGTTTGCTCAAGATACGCCCCTGTTTGCAACGCGTTCCATCAGATCTCTCTGCCCGCGCCCTCTGATACCATCCGGTCCGTGGCGCCTCCCGGCGCCAACAAGTACCTTCAGGCGGTGCCCAATATGTCGCTCTCACATTCACGACCTCGCGTTCTTGCGACGCTTTTCGCTCTGGCAACCGTCTCCACCTCTGTGCTTGCCTCCGATGACACGCCCTATCGCGAAGAGATCCAGAAGTGGCGGGCCGCGCGGGAGGAGCGTCTCAAGGCGGATGGCGGCTGGCTCAGCGTCGCGGGGCTGTACTGGTTGCGCGAAGGCGAGAACCGCTTGGGAAGCGATTCAAAGCTCGAGATCGCGCTTCCGAAGGGCGCGGCTCCCGCCGACGCGGGTGTGGTCCGGTTTCAGCAGGGCAAGATCACTCTGCGCCTGGCCGCCGGCGTGGTCGCCGAGCTCAATGGAAAGCCTGCCGCGACCGGCGCCGACCTCCCCCTACGCCCCGACACCTCCGGAGAAGCCGACGTGCTGAAGATCGGGCGTCTAACGATGCATGTCATCCAGCGGGCGGACCGCTTCGGGATCCGAATGAAGGACCCGGAGGCCCAAACGCGGCGTGAGTTCAAGGGGTTGACCTGGTTTCCCGTGGACTCGAAACACCGCGTCGTTGGGCGCTTTGTGCCTTACAAGCCCGCCCGGACGATCCCGATTCCGAACGTGCTTGGGCAAGTCGAGGAGTCCACGGCTCCGGGCTATGTGGTGTTCACCCTGGGCGGTCGCGAGCTTCGGCTGGATCCCATCCTCGAAGACCCAAAGGCCACGGAGCTCTTTTTCATCTTCCGGGATCAGACCTCAGGCAACGACACGTACGGCGCGGGCCGCTTCCTCTATGCCACGATGCCCAAGGACGGCGAGGAGGGGCCGGTGACGCTCGATTTCAACAAGGCCTACAGCCCGCCGTGCGCGTTCACCGCCTACGCGACCTGTCCCTTGCCGCCGCCCCAAAATCGGCTGACCTTGCGCATTGAGGCCGGCGAGAAGTTCGCCGGTCATGCGCACTAACCAAATTCGACGGAGGTTCCGAATGCACAAGGTCCCAAAACACGGGCCAGCCCGAAGCGCCGCTCTCCTCCTCGGGCTGTCGCTTCTCGCCTGCGGGGGCCGGGAGGATGGCGGCGCTCCGAACGCTGCCGGGCCTCCGCGTCCCGCCCACACCTTGGCCGACTCGGCCTTCCGCGTGGAGTGGAGCCCTCCCGCGATGCCAGCCAAGCTCGTCGCCGGCCAGGCCTTCGCCCTGGAGGTCAAGTTCAAGAACGCAAGCGATCAGATCTGGCCGGATAAGCGGACCGCCGAGCCCGGCGCGAGCGGTGCCTATGCCGTGCGCCTGAGCTACCGCATTTGGCCGGAGGGCGAGGAGCCCCAGCCGGCGGGCTACGTGACCCGTGCCGATCTTCCCGCGCCCCTGGCGCCGGGAGCCTGGCACACGGTCCCGCTTGAAATCGTCGCTCCGGCAAAGCCCGGCCGCTACAACCTGCAATTCGACCTCGTGGAAGAGCTGGTCGTGTGGTTCGCGGACCGTGGCGCCGCGCCCTTGATCGTCAAGATCGACGTTCAATAAGCGGCAAGGCCGCCCCAAAAGAAGCGGCCCCGCTTCAGCGGGGCCGCGCGTGCCTGGGACCCGACGGACCGTCAGCGCGTGACGGTGTTGTTGTTCACGATGAAACGGCGCGTCCCCGCGGACCGGATGACGCCCCGCCCGTCGATGACCTCAATCAGAAGGTCGTGTTCGCTGTTTGAGAGCTTGGTGGTGTCGAGGTAGAACTGGAAGCGCGCGCGCGCCGCCTGGAAGTAGTTCGGATAGATCGCCGCGATGTCGTTGCTCGGAAGGCCGTACTCCGCGTAGTCGACGCCGCGGACCGCGTCGATCTGCGGAATCCCGTCGATCAGGATCCGTACACGCTGAACCGTATCGAGGTCGAGCGCCCAGCCCTTCACGAGGAAGACGCCGTTGACGTACTTGTAATGCGTCGGATCCTCGACATCGCCGATCGGCGGCGGATCCAGATTCGCGGTCGCGCATTCGAAGTAGATCGGCACGGTCTTCAGCTCGGTGCGCTGGTCTTCCTTGTCGACCAGGATGACCTGAAGGATGTGGGCGCCCTCCCGGAAGCCCCGCACGGTCACGAGGTAGCCAACGTCGATCGCGAAGCGGTAGCCGCAATACGGAGCCTGTTGGAAGCCGGGATAGAGGACCTCGATATCCCGCCTGTAGAAGCCATAGCAGTCGATGAGGATGTTGTTGAGATTGAACTCGCGATGACAGCTGACCCGGCTGTCCTTGATCTCGACGCCGTCGATCTCGACGATCACGTGCGAGACGCCGCCCCGCTCGACCGCCTGCGAGGTGTCGAGCGCCCAACCTTGCACATACATCACGTAGCGCGGATCGATGATGTCCCCGCCCGACGGGCCGCCCACGAACTCGAAGCAGTTGCCGAACCAGCTGGCGTTCAGGAGCGGAAACTCCACCTCGCCGAAGGGCGGCAGGTTGGAGGCGTTGTTGTACATCGCGACGCGCACGTCGCCCAGGAGGCCGACCTGTCCCTGATCGTCTACGGCCTTCACCGTGACCTGATGGACGCCGTTCGAATAGCGCGTGGAGTCGAGATGCATGATGTAGCCCGAGAACAGGGCCTCCGGAATGCCGGGGTAGAAGCCCGCGACGTCCGCGCGATAAATGCCCACAACCGCCTGGCGCTCCTGGAGCCCGTCGACGTAGATCTCGACATGGTCCACCTTCCGGTCGTCGAGCGCCCACCCCGTCACCGCGATCACGCCGTTCGAGGCGGCATAGCTGTCGGGCCTCGGAAAATCGAGCGCTCCGAACGGCGGCTGGTTCCGGTTGTTGTCGATGCGGACACGCCGGGGCGCGAGGAAGTAGCAGCAACCGGTGACGTCCGTGACCCGCACAAAGAGCGTGTGGACCCCGTTCGAGTAGTTCGCGGCGCGGAACGAAATCTGAAAGCCCGGGTTCGCGCCCGGCGTTCCGTAGAAGCTTGGGAACAGCTGAAGGAGGTCCGGCCGCGGCAGGTTGATGTTCGCGCCGCCCTGCGGGGTGATCCGGTTGACCTCATCGGTTCCGTCGATGTAGAGATCGATGTTGGAGACCAGGTTGCCGTCGAGCGCGAAGCCCTTGACCGGCACGAAGCCCGACACGAGCGCGTTCTCGACCGGCGACTCGATGGCTCCCAGCGTCTCAGCCGGACACACCGTCGAGGAGGGACATTGCGCGGCGGCCTCAGGAGCCAGGGCGCTCAGGGCAGTCGCGAGAACCGGGAGGATGAGAGCGCGGAGAGATGCGAGCGTCATCAGTATTCCTCCGAAGGTCCGTCGTTCCGGATCGGGTTTCGAACCGAACGTTCCCGGGATCGGCTCTTCATTTGTCGCGGACCACTTGGGGGAAGTCTATTTTCCGGGGTCCGGGGTGTCAAATTCCCGCGTTACCACAGCTCAGGGGCCGGTCAGTTCCCCCAGGTGCGCGAGCGCCGCCTCGCCAAGCGCGTCGGGATCGTATCCCCCCTCCAGGATCGAGACGATCCGCGAGGCCGCGAACGTGGCCGCGACCTGGCGCAACGACGCGGTCATCCGCGCGAAGCCTGCGGGGCTGACCCGCATACCTCCGAGCGGATCGCGAAGGTCGGCGTCGAAGCCCGCGCTCACCAGCACAAACTCGGGTCGAAAGCGCTCCGCGAGCGCTTCCAGGGCCGAGCCGAACCCTCCGGCATAGGCCTCGTCGTCGCTTCCCGCGGGACGCGGCACGTTCACCGTGGTTCCGCGTCCGGCGCCCTCGCCGACCTCGTCTTCCGCGCCGGTCCCCGGGTAGAACGGATAGCGGTGGACCGACAGATAGGCGACTTCGGGATCGCGAAAGAAGAGGGCCTGGGTTCCGTTGCCATGGTGGACGTCGAAGTCCGCGATCAGGACCCGGGAGAGCCGGTGCGTGGCCAGGAGGTCCCGGGCCAGGACCGCGATCGTGTTGAAAAAGCAGAAGCCCATGGCCTGGGCGGCGAGCGCGTGGTGTCCTGGAGGCCGAACGGCCACGAACACCGCGGGCTCCCTTCCGGCCATCACGTCGTCAACGGCCGCGAGCGCGAGGCCCGTCGTGCGAAACGCGGCTTCAAACGTGGCTCTTGAGATCGGGTTGTCGGGGCAATCGAACAGGCTGAACGCCCGTTTCGAAGCGGCCGGCGGGGCCGACGCGACGGCCTTTCGGAACCTCTCGACGTAGCTTTGGGGATGAACCCTTTCGACCGCCGCGAGCGTGCGCGGTGGATCCGGCGGGGCCTCGACGCGGCAGCCCTCGGAACGAAGCCGCTCGACACAGCGCAGGACGCGCGTCGGGGTTTCGGGGTGATGGGGTCCCGCGTCGTGAGTAAGGACGAGGGGATCGTGGTAGACGGCCGCGGCCTTTTCCATGCGCGAAGTTTGGCTCAGTGCGAGGAGGTCAGCTGATACGAGGCCGGCTGATACGATGCCCGCTCGATGCCGAAAAGGAAAAGCGCCATCCTCAAGGTCGCGATTTCCCTAGGCCTGACCGCGCTCCTCCTTTACCTGTTCCTCCACAACATGGATTTCCAAAAGGCCGCGGAGGCCGTTCGCGGCACGCGGCTCGGATGGCTCGCGACCGCGTTTCTGATCTCGCTCGCGGTGATCCCGTTCCGCTCCTGGCGGTGGACGCTCCTCCTGCGCGGGGTGGGAACGGTCTCCCAGCGCGACGCGCTGTCCGCAACCTGCATCGGCTTCGCGGCCACGACGCTTCTGCCGGCGCGCGCGGGCGAGATCGTCAGGCCCCTCGCGCTCTCGCGGAGCGCAAAGCTCCCCGCGATGCCGCTGATCTCCTCGGTCGCGCTCGAACGCCTGCTCGACCTGGGTTGCGCGGTGACGCTCTTCGTCGTCTATGCCATCGGCTGGGCCCCGGCTCACCTCGCGGGGGATGCCGGAGTGAACTTCTTAAGGCTCCGAAAGACCGCGTTCCTGTTTGGAGCGGGGACATTCGTCGTGCTTCTCGCGATCGCGTTCTTCGCGACCCGGCCGGCGCTCTTTGCGCGCGTCTTCCGACCCCTCGTCGCGCGCGTGCCGGAGAAACTCGCCGAGCGGATCGCCGGAATCCTGACGTCCTTCTCAAGCGGCCTGTCCTCGCTGAAGTCCGCGGCGGACATCGCCCGCATCGGGACGATCTCGCTTGGGCTTTGGCTCGTGATCGTCTTTCAGCTCTACGCGACCCTCCGCGCGTTCCATTTGGACTTTCCGTATCCGGTCTCGTTCTTCGTGCTCGCGTGGGCGATCCTCGGCCTCGCGATTCCGACCCCGGGCGGCGTGGGCGGCTATCACACCGCGGTCGCCTACTCGCTCACCGGCTTCTACGCCGTGGCGACCGATACCGCGAAGGCCTTCGCCTTGGTTTCGCACGCGCTCTCGTTCATTCCGGTCACGCTGGTCGGACTCGCGTTCCTGGCGACCAGCGGGCTCAGCCTCGGAAGGCTCTCCGAGGAGGTCCCGGAGGAGCCGCTTCTCGTCGCCGCGAAGGCCCCCGGAGGGTCCCCCGGCACGCCGTGAGATGCCCGTTCTGCGGCGGCGTGGAGGACCGCGTGGTGGACTCGAGAGAGAGCCGCGAGGGGGCGGTCATCAGGCGCCGCCGCGAGTGCACCGGCTGTGGCCGCAGGTTCACGTCGTACGAGAAGGTCGAGGAGATGCCGCTGATGGTCGTCAAGAGGGACGGCCGCCGCGAGGACTTCGACCGGGGAAAGCTGCTGCGGGGTCTTCGGCGCGCGTGCGAGAAGCGGCCGGTTCCGATGCAGAAGCTGGAGGCTCTGTGCGACGAGATCGAAGGCGCTCTCTCGGCTCGCGACCCGCGCGAGCTCACGACCGCGGAGATCGGCGTCCACGTCATGGAGGGGCTCAAGAGCCTCGACCAGGTCGCCTACGTGCGCTTCGCGTCGGTGTATCGGCGGTTCGAGGACTTAGGAGACTTCGTCGCGGAGCTCAAGGGCCTTCTGGTTCGAAGCTGAGCGGCTCGCGGGCGGTCACGCTCGCGCTATCGTGCCCGCCACCGTGACCCAGAAGCGCCCAGCTCCCTCGTTCGCCTTCGTGGTTCGCTCGGATCCCCGCCTGGAGAATCGGGCTCAGGCCTCCTCGCCGACTCCACCCGTCGACGTCGTGGAAGACGCCGCGGGCTGGCGATTGATCTTCGAGATCCCCGGTGCGGACTCCCGTCGCCTCGCGATCGAGATCCGCGGCCGTCTCGTCCAGGTCCGTGGCGAGAAGCGCCCGACCGAGCTCGGCTCGGGGCGCTTCGTGAGGCTGGAAAGAGACGCGGGGACCTTCGAGCGATCTATCGAGCTCGAAGGCGATCCGGATCCCGACGGAGCGCTGGCCGAGCTCTCGGAAGGCCTCCTGACCCTGACGCTTCCGCGAAGAAGCCGGACGATCCGCCGCACGATCCCGATTCAAAAAGGCTCGGTGAAGCCGAACGACGGGGGGCGCTCCTGATCCCGGGCCGGGATCTCACGAGGTCATGACCACTCCCGAGCAAGCGCCCCAGAACGCGTCCGCCGAGGCGATCCCGATCCCCGATCTCCTGCCGGTCCTTCCCCTCAAGGACGTCGTCCTGTTCCCCTACGTGATCGTTCCGCTCTCGGTCTCGCGCGACAAGTCCATCTCGGCGATCGACACCGCGCTCGCGGAGCAGCGCATCCTCCTTCTCGTCACGCAGAAGGACTCCACGGTCGACGAGCCTGGCCCCTCCGACCTCCATTCGATCGGCACCGCGGCCTCGATCATGAGGATGCTGAAGCTCCCCGACGGCCGCATCCGCCTCCTGGTGCAGGGCCTTGCCCGGGTCCACATCGATGCGTTCGTGCAGGAGGCCCCCTCGCTGCGCGCCAAGGTGAGCCGGGTCCTCGAGCCGCCCCACGCGGGAGCGGATGCCGAGGAGATCGAGGCGATGCTGCGGACCACGCGCGAGAGCCTGGAGAAGACCGTCGCCCTGGGCAAGACCGTCTCGCCCGAGGTCATGCTGATCGCCGCGGGGCTCGACGACCCCGCGCGCCTCGCGGACCTCGCCGCCGCGAACCTCGATCTCAAACCCGACGAAGCGCAGAGGATTCTCGAGACCGTTCCTCCGGTCCCCCGTCTCGCGGCCGTGCTCGAGATCCTGAGGCGCGAGATTCGCGTGCTCACGGTCCAGCAGGAGATCAGCGGCGCCGCGCGCGGCGAGATCGACAAGAGCCAGCGCGAGTACTTCCTGAGGCAACAGCTGAAGGCGATCCAGCAGGAGCTCGGCGGAACCGAGGAGCTCTCCGAAGAGCTCGACGCGTATCGAAAAAAGATCGCCGAGAAGCATGTTCCGCAGGAGGCCGTCGACGAGATCGAAAAGCAGCTGAAGAGGCTGGAGCGCGGGAGCCCGGACTCCGCCGAGCACGGCATGCTTCGAAGCTATCTCGACTGGATGACCGGGCTGCCGTGGGGCGTCCTCTCAACGGACAACCTCGACCTCGCAAGGGCACGGAAGATCCTTGACGAGGACCACTTCGACCTGGAGAAGGTCAAGCAGCGGATCCTGGAATTCCTCGCGGTCAAGAAGCTCGCGCCAGAGTCGAAGGGTCCGATCCTGTGCTTCGTCGGGCCGCCGGGCGTCGGCAAGACCTCGCTCGGCCGCTCGATCGCGCGGGCCCTGGACCGCAAGTTCCTGCGTCTCTCTCTGGGCGGCGTGAGAGACGAGGCCGAGATCCGCGGACACCGCCGAACCTACATCGGGGCGATGCCGGGCCGCATCGTCCAGGGCCTCCACCAGGCCGGAACCTCGAATCCCGTGTTCATCCTGGACGAGGTCGACAAGATCGGCGCGGACTTCCGTGGCGACCCCTCCTCGGCTCTTCTGGAGGTGCTCGATCCCGAGCAGAACAGGACGTTTCGCGACCACTACCTCGGAGTGGCTTACGACCTTTCGCGGGTCCTCTTCATCACGACCGCGAACGTCCTCGACACGATCCAGCCCGCGTTCCTCGACCGCATGGAGGTCATCCGGCTCTCCGGCTACTCGCTCGAGGAGAAGCTCTCGATCGCACGGCGCCATCTGATTCCCAAGCAGCGCAAGGAGAACGGCCTCGAGGCCGAGGCGGTTCGTTTTAACGACGCGGCGATCCGGGCGATCATTGAGGGCTACACACGCGAGGCCGGTCTTCGCAACTTCGAGCGCGAGCTTGGAAGCTGCTGTCGAAAGGTCGCGGTGCGCTTCGCCTCGGGAGACACGAGCCCGGTCACGGTCACGCCGCCGGTCGTCAGGGCCTACCTGGGCGTTCCGAAGTTCCAGCGCGACGAGGCCCTCGCGGAAGACCAAGCGGGGGCGGCGACGGGGCTCGCCTGGACTGCCGCGGGCGGCGACGTCTTGATCGTCGAGGCCCGCGCGGTCCGGGGCAAGGGCCGGCTCCAGCTGACGGGCCAGCTGGGCGACGTGATGAAGGAATCCGCCCACGCGGCCCTCACCTTCGCGAGATCGGAGGCCGCGCGATTCGGCCTGTCGGAGGACTTCTTCGAGACCCACGACGTCCACGTGCATGTCCCGGAGGGCTCGATTCCCAAGGACGGCCCGTCGGCCGGCATCACGCTCGCGACCGCGATGCTGTCCGCGTTTTCCGGCCGCCGCGTCCGCCGGGACGTGGCGATGACCGGTGAGATCACGCTGCGCGGAGAGGTCCTGCCGATCGGTGGGGTCAAGGAGAAGGTCCTCGCGGCACGGCGCGCAGGCATCAAGACCGTGGTCCTGCCAAAGCAGAACGAGCGGGATCTCGAAGAAGTGCCCGAAGAGCTCCGGCGGGACATCGAGTTCGTGTTCGCGGGCCGCGTGGAGGATGTGCTTGGCGTGGCTCTCCGCGCGTCCGAAGCCAGGCCCGAGCGCAAGCCCAAGGCGGCGCCGCGAACCAAGGCCGCGAGGCGGCGCCCCTCGAGGCGACGTGCCGCGGCCTAGCGTGAAGACGTTTAGGTCGCCCCGGTCGGAGGACGAGCTCGTCGAGACGCTTCGAAAGCTGCTTCTGACCAAGCGAAAAGACGTCTTTCTAGGGATCGGCGACGACGCGGCAATCGTGCGGATCTCGCCGCCTGGGCAACTCGTTCTGACGTCCGACGTCCTCGTCGAGGGCGAGGACTTCACCGCGGACTCCGATCCCTTCTTTCTTGGGCGCAAGACGCTCAACGTGAGTCTCTCCGACCTCGCGGCCATGGGAGCCCGCCCCCTCCACGCGCTCCTGACGCTGGGCCTTCGGCGCGAATTCGACGAGGCCTGGGTCACGCGCTTCGCGGAAGGGGTCGCGAGCGCCGCGGCCCGGCACGAGGTGGCGATCGTGGGTGGGGACCTCTCGGCCACAGCAACCCCGTTCGCGTCGGTCACGGCCTGGGGAGAGGCCGCGAAGCGCGGGTCCCTCAAACGCTCGGGGGCCTCGCCAGGCGACCTGTTGTATGTGTCGGGGCCCCTCGGCTCGGCGGCGGCTGGACTCAAGCTCCTAGAGCAAGGCTATCGCCTCACACCCGAGGACCGGGTCGTCGCACCGACCAGGCGCACGCACAGCGAGCCGATCCTCACGGCGATCGGGTCTCTGATCCGGCGGCAGATCGACCCTCGCCCCCATGTCGAGGTGGGGCGACTCCTCGCGGAACGGGGTCTGGCCTCGGCGGCGCTGGATCTCTCCGACGGCCTTGCCAAGGATCTCCATCGGCTCTGCCGCGCCTCCAAGGTCGGCGCCGTGATCTGGCGGGACAGCCTTCCGATCGAGGAGGCGTTCTTTTCGATCCGCGGCACCAAGGGCCTGCCGCATTTCGATCCCCTGGACTTGGCGCTTTACGGCGGCGAGGACTTCGCGCTGCTCTTCGTGAGTCCTCCGCGAAAAGCCGGAGAGCTCGCCCCGCTCGTCGAACGCTTCGGCCTTTACGAGATCGGGATCCTGGACGACTCGACCCAGGTTCGGTTGCGGGGGCCGGACGGTGACGTTCCGCTCCCGGATCGAGGCTTCGATCACTTCGCAACGGCCACTTCCCGGGCGCGGCGGTGAGAACGCCTCGGGGCCGCCCACGCGGCCCCGAGGCGAATCGCTACGGCAGCGATTGGAGGAGGAGATTCGGCGAGCCGCTCTTGATGTTGTATGGGCTGCCGGGAATGGTGTCGAGGGCGCCCGTGCGTCCGAGCGCGACGATCGCCGCCTTCACCTGGCCCGGCGTCGCCGTCGGGTTCTGCTGAAGGTACTGGGCAATGACGCCTGCCACGTGCGGGGCGGCCATTGAGGTGCCGCTCAGCTGGCAGAAGCCGCCGCTCTGCCCGTTCGATTTCGCCGCGCCGACGACGTTGGCGCCCGGCGCCCAGACGTCGACGCAGCGCCCGTAGTTCGAGCCGCAGTCTCCCTGCTCGACGCAGAGCCGCTGATAGAAGGCGTCCGCCGGGGTCCGGATCCACCGGCCGTTGTGGAGGCCGTACTCGCGGACCTCGTTGATCGCGCCGGCGATGATCACGTCGTTGATGCCAAGCGGCTCGTCGTTTCCCAGCGAGTAGACGCACGCGTCGTTGTTCTGGTTTCCGGCGGCCTAGGACGAACGAGATGCCGCGAGCGATCACGCCGCGGACGGCTGTGCGTAGCGCGGCGCTCGCGGTGTACTCGTTCTCGTTCCCGCCCGACCAGCTCGCGACCGCCGGCCCCAGCGCCGGGTTGTAGGTCTGGGCGATCCAGTTCAGTCCGGCGATGACCGTCGAGAGGCTGCCGTTCGTTCCATTGCAGAAGTCGAAGACCTTCACGGGGTGGAGGATCACGCTCTTGGCGACGCCGTAGGTGGCGCCGCCGAGGACCGAGGAGACGAACGTGCCGTGGCTGTTGCAGATGCAGTCTTCCAAGTCATTCGGGCGATCGGCGATCGCCGTGTTGATCCCGCTGCCGATCCGACCGACGAACTCGCGATGCGCCGTCGCGATCCCGGTGTCGATGACGTAGGCGTGCACGCCGAGCCCGGTCTTCGTGAAGCGGTAGGCGCCGTCCCTTGGAAGATTTGGCTGGTCGATCCGGTCGAGACCCCAGTTGTCGATGCACGTCGCGAGACTCAACGGGTCCGGGTCGCTGCACGAGATGGTCTGCGGAGAGGAAGGAGCCGGCCGTAGGTTCTGGTCGAGGCTCTCGGCACAGGCGGTCCGCAGTCAATGGTCGGAGCCGAGAGCGGGAAGTCGCGTTCCACGTGCGCGACGAGCGGGCTCGCCGCGAGGCGCCGCGCGGCGGATTCCGGGAGGCGGGCGACGAACCCCTCCAGAGCGTCTTCCCAGAGCTTCTCGACGCGTCCGCCGTGCTGGAGCGCAAGCTCCGCCGCCGCCGCGGAGACCGAGCGATCGGCGCCGAAGCGCGCGAGCCGCGCGCGTTCGGCGGCGCTCTTGAGGACGACGACGTACGGACGAGGCTCCGAGCGGCTCGGGTCCGCCGACTCCGGATGCCCGGCGGCGAGAGGCGAGGTCGACGTTCTTTCATCGAACACTCCCGGGCGGCGGGGCGACTCGGAGGTCTTCCGCCGTCCGAGCACCAAAGTCGGGCGGCGTCAAGTCATTGTCCAGGCTTTGATGACGAAACGGGCGCCATTTGCCGCAGGCCCCCTCGGGAACGGCCCGACGGCAGAACCGAGTCGTCTAGCTATTCAATTTGTCTAGTACGCGTTCTTGTGCAGAAGCCCATCCCTCAGCGTCAGCCACATGATCTTCACGTCCAGGGCCAGGCTCCAGTTTTCGATGTAGTAAAGGTCGTACTCGATGCGCTTGGAGAGGCTTGTGTTTCCTCGCCAGCCATTCACCTGCGCCCAGCCCGTGATGCCCGCGCGGACCCGGTGGCGGAGCATGTACTGCGGGAACTTCTCCTTGAATTCCTTGACGAACTCGGGCCTCTCGGGCCTCGGCCCGACGAGGGACATCTCCCCGACAAACACGTTGATCAGCTGGGGAAGCTCGTCCAGGGAGGACTTGCGCAAAAACGCGCCGACCCTCGTCCTCCTGGGGTCGTTCTCCTGCGCCCACGTCGCGCCCGATTCGGCCTCCGCGTCCACCCGCATCGACCGGAACTTCATCATCCGAAAGAGCCTGCCGTCGAGTCCCATGCGCTCCTGCGCATAGAGGATCGGGCCCCGGTCCTCCAGCCAGATTGCGAGCGCGATGAACGGATACACGACCGCGAGGACCGAGAGCCCGATCGACGAGAGCGCGAGGTCCACCGTGCGCTTGACCAGCGAATTCCAGCCTTCCAGGGGAACCTGCGTGAGGTTGATGACCGGAAGCCCGTCGAAGTCCTCGACACCGGCCTTGAAGGTCACGTACTGAAAGAGATCGGGGACGACCCGAAGGTCGATCATCTCGTTTCCAACCTCTTTCAGGATCTTCAGCATGGTGCGATACGAGTCGACCGGAAGAGCCAGGAAGACCGTGTCGATGTCGTGCTTGCCGATCAGCTCCTTCACCTCGGCGGTGGTTCCGAGAACCAGAAGCCCCCGGTGCCCCTCGTTTCGTTTCGAGGGGTTGTCATCCGCGAAGCCGATCGGCTTGAGGCCGGTCGCGGGGTGATCGAGGAGCTTGTCCGCGATGGCGTGCCCGGCCTGTCCCGCGCCCACGATCAACGCGCGCCTCACCCCGACCCCCGCGGACCACACGGTCTCCAGGTACTTGCGGATGCCGTAGCGCGACAGCGAGACAAAGAGGATGTCGAGGAAGAAGAACAGCACCAGGAGCGGGCGGTTGAAGGAGTACTCGCGCCAGAACGACAGGAGCCCGATCAGGATCAGGGTCCCCAAGAACACCGCGACCACGATCGCGATCGTCTCGTCGATGATCGACCGGTCCCTTCGCAGCTGGTAAAGCCGATGGAAGTAGAAGACGACAGGCCAAAGGACGATCAGGATCGGCAGCAGGCTGACGTAGTCGCCAAGCGGCTGATGCCCCTTGGGCGTCGGCCAGACGGACTCGAAGCGGATCAGGTAGGCCGCGATCAGCGCGAGGCAGGTGGCGAGGACGTCGAAGGAGAGGAAGACGAGCTGGAGACGTCGTGTTTGAGCTCGGATCACGCGAAACTCCCCGGGATTCTAGGCTGGACGAGGGCCCGCGCCCGGTGAGGGTCCAGCGGGCGAAGCAAGCCGAAGTGTCTCCAGGAGATCGGCTCTGTCGGCCCTCGAGAGCGCCACGGCAAGGCCGTCGCGAAAGCGCTCCCGGAATGCCGCTTGAGAGAACCGGCTCGCATTCGCGATCAGCGCCTCCTCTTCGAACCGAAGTGCGCGAAACCGGTTCAGGGCCACGAGGAGCGACTCGGGGCCCGGTTCCCCGTACAAGACGCCCGTGATCCCGTCCCGGACCGTCTCCCTGGCGCCACCCAAACCCAGCGCGATCACCGGGGCGCCACAGGCCTGAGCCTCCAGCGGGACGATGCCGAAGTCCTCTTCGCCGGGCATTAGAACGGCCTCCGCGCACCGATAGCGCTCCCGGAGCGCCTCGGGCGAGGCCATCCCAGCGAACGTCGCCGACGTCCCGGCAAGGCGACGCAGCCGTGCCTCCTCGGGTCCAACCCCGACGATCGTGAGCTCGAACCCGGAGCGCTGCGCGGCGGTCAACGCGTCGGCGATGCGCTTGTACGGAACCAGGGCCGAGACAATCAGGAACCCGCGGCGCTCCTGCCCGCGGGGCGGGGGTGTGAAGAAGCTCGTGTCCACGGGAGGCGGCACGACGTGCGCCTCGCGGCCGTAGAGCCGGAGGATTCGCTCTCTCACGTTCTCGGAGTTCGCGAGGAACGCGTCCACACGCGGCAGCGTTCGAACGTCCCAGGCGCGAAGCGGCGAGCGGGCGAAAAGCGCCCCGAGACGAACCAGCGCGCGCCGGCTCTCGAAATAGGAATCGAACTGGTCATGCAGGTAGCGCACCGGCGTGTGGCAGTAGCAGACGTGAAAGGCCGCGGTTCCCCTCTTGGCGTTCTTGGCCACGCAGTGCGAGGACGAGATCACAAGGTCAAAGGCCCGGAGATCCCAAGTCTCGGCCGCGACGGGAAAGAGCGGCAGAAGGTTCCGATAGTCGAGCCGGCCCTCCCGGAAACGCCTCGATCCCAAGAGTCGCTGGAGAAACGTCGTCCGGATCTCCAGCCCTTCGATCTCCTCGGGGACGCTTCCTGAAAAGTGAAACAGCGTGAACAGCGTGGCCTTTGGAAAGAGCCTGGCGAGCTCCAGAAGGACCTTCTCGCCGCCGCGGTTTCCGGTCAACCAGTCGTGGACGAGAGCGACCCTCATCGTCGCGCTCTGGTCGCACGGAAGACGTCGCGATAAAGCGCGGCGGTCTGTTCGGCCACCGCCGTCCACGTGAACCCGGAGGCCCTCTTCAGGCCCTTCGCGATCAGACGTCGCCGCAGGTCCTCGTCGTTCGCGATCTGCGCGATCGCCGCCGCGGTCTCGTCCGCCGACTCGGGATCGAAGAGCAGCGCCCCCTCCGGACCGCCGGCGGCCTCCGGGATCCCGCCCCGGTTCGCGGCGATCGCCGGCACGCCCAGCGCCTGCGCCTCCAGGACGGGGAGGCCGAAGCCCTCTTCGAAGGAGGGCAGCGCGAGCGCGAGCGCCTCGGCAAGAAGCGGAGCCACGTCGCCCTCCGGAACAAAGCCCACGTCCTTCACCACGTCTCCAAGCCCGCGCCGTTCAACTTCCGCCCGGCGGAGTTCGCGGCGCTCGGTCGCCCCGCCCGCGAGGACGAGTCGCAGGCTCGGCGACGTCGCGCTCGAAGACGCCGCGATTCTCGCGAACGCGTTCAGCAGGCCGGGGAGGTTCTTGTGTGGCTTGTCGTTGCCGAGAAACAGAAGGTAGGGACCCGAGAGCCCGTAGGAAGCCCTCACCCGGGAACGCTCGGTGCCGGGAACGGGCGAAAGGAACCGGTCGTCGAGGCCGTTTGGAATCGCGACCGTCTTGCCGGCCGCGCGCGGAAACGCGCTCAGGATCTGCCCTCGCGTCCACTCGGACACAGTCGCAACGCGGGCCGCGCACAAGACTGCCCGGCGCAGCATCACGGCTGCGTAGAGCCGCTTGCCGAGGCTGGCGTGCTCGGGCCTCGTGGTGTGCATGAGGTCGTGAATCGTCACCACGGTCGCGCCGGGCGGGCGAAAGGGCAGAACGTAGTGGGGCGCGTGAAAGACATCGGGCCGCGCCCGCCGCACGGCGCTTGCGACCGCGAAGGGCTCGGCCGCCGAATAGTGCGTCGTCTCGCAGAGGACGACCTCAAT